>FTKT01000042.1_pt1 | contig 17017 bp, 16 predicted proteins | sample 1658271 | NCBI WGS metagenome assembly FTKT01 (sample SAMEA3914811, study PRJEB12502) | metagenome | biome: forest; material: soil | place: Canada | collected 2011-08-04 | depth 0.3 m | reverse complement strand
GACGTCGCGCGCCGCCGGCACACCGAACAACAAAAGCTCAGGCGCGACGAATGTTCGGGGCGAACTTCGACGGGACATCCCCGCGGCTTGCGCGGGTAGTCGGCGCGATGCAGTGCGCCGCCGCAACGGCAGCCGTCGACGCGCGTCTGCGCAGCCAATTCATGGTCGATGCGCAGCAACAGCGCAAGGAACTTCGGGTCGTACAGGAGGGCATGGCACACTGGAAGAGTCCCTGATCTTGGTCGAAAAGGGACTCTCCCACAGCGTTCGTTTGTTCAAGATCGCTGAGGGAGGTCAATTACTGTCCCTCGCCCAACTTGATCAAATCGGGCGCCAGGGACATCAACATCCGTGCTCGTGCTCAGCTTCCCACTATCCAAGCTCGACGGGCCGACGCCTGGCTGTGCGGTTACTGAGCTGTCCCCCACTAGCGAGAGGGTCACGGTCTGTGCGTGGCTCGAGGGCACAAGGCCAGCCCATCCGACGGCCGCCAGTAAGAGGCCCGCGAGGCGTCCTTGGCGCGCCAAGTGGCTCATTTGCAGCTCTTTGGATCTGCCAAACAAGCCGTCAGGCGCTGTTGCTGTGCGATAAGGTCGGCCTGGGCCTTGAGGTCAGCCGCTTTCGACGCAGTCGACTCGCCTTGGGATGCAGTCAGAAGCGAGTTCAGGCCACCCAAGGCCTGAGCGGAGCCGTTGGTGCTCGTGAATTGAACAGATGTCAGTGCGCCTGATTCAGCGAACGCGACGGCGAAGGCCTCCTTGCCGAAGAGCTTCGGGGAAGGCAACGGAATGGGATAGACAACGCCGGCCTGAGCAACGGTCAGCTGGTCGTGCCAAAACGGGTTAGCTGGCGCACAGAGTCCGCCATTCGTGGGGCTTGAAACAAGGATCCTCGCTCGCCCGGGCTGCTGGGCCCACAGCACAACATCGTCCGCGCTGGGGGTGTATTGCACCGGTTTCGGAGGCGGGGCGACGTCCTCGACAACAGCGCAAACGGTCCCGATGGCCGGCGCCAATCTGTTCGCGTAGAGCTCGCTTCCAAAATCGGGTGGAATCGCCTGGGCATCCTTCACCGAGATATTCACAGGGCCGGTGTAAGTGATCGAGAGAGGCTTGCCTGCGCCCTCCTTCCGGATGAACCCACATTGGTCTGGGAAGGTGGGCGCGTGGCCATCGAACGCGAACGCAGCGATGGTTCCTGCAAGGGTCGTAACAGCCTTCAGGATGGTGTCGCCCTGACCGGTCGACGAAGCGTTGACGCCTTTGAGGCGGCCGTCGTCGTAGAAGTCGAATTTGACGTCCGAGTCTGAGAACGTGCCCCTGAGCTTCTTGAGCTCGATGGCCGAAGCTGCCACGCCTGCCGAGTGCACCACCGTCGGTACAGCTGCCGTCGATACAACGGGATGGTCGGCAGAGTCGCATGTGACCGTTCGGGTGATCTTGAAAGACACCTCGGTCTTAGTCAGGTTGTACGGAACCGTCGCGTCAGGGATCGTTCCACAGCCTGTGAAGGCTGCGGCGACCACGACTGCCAGCGGTCCGGAAACGAGTAGCGGAAGCCGAAAATTAACGCGCCGGGCGCTCGGTTCGAACTGGCTCATGACTTGTGCCTCCCGAGGTCATCATCTAACCAGACGTTCAGATGGCGACATCCCTAGGAACTCGACGTTAGGATCGAGCTTCTATGTCGGGATTGGAGTCGAAAAGTCGTTTTACCGCCAACAGATCTGGCGATCGAAGTCGTGCTCACCAACCGACCCGGTGCACCTCGCTGGTGGAATCGTGACGCGCGTCGTCTTCCGTGTGCACGTACAAGCTCGTGGTGTTTAGGGACGAGTGCCCCAGGTTGTCGCGCACGTTCTTTAGGTCGCCCCGATCAGTTTGGTGTGAGCCAGCGGTATGGCGCATCCAATGGGTCGACGCCCGTTCGATCAACGCCGCTGCACCCTCGAACTCTGGCCCCTGGGCCCGCAATTGGGCTGCGGCGTTCTTCAGCGTCTCCTTGACGATGACGTGGATCGCCGAGCGAGTGAGCGGCTGGCTCGCCCCGATCAGTGGAATAAGTAGGGGCGTTGACTCCCCTTCGGAGGGCAGCGGCTTCAGCTTGCGAGAAAGACGGTACCGTTTGAGCTCCTCCATGAGTTCATCGGTGGCCGGCACCAAACGCGTCTTCTCACCCTTGCCGGTCGCCTCGAGCCACCATCGCTCGGTGCCATCTGCGCTGCGGCGCAGGAAAAAGTTGCCCATGACCCCATCACAGACCTCGGAGACGCGTAGGCCACCGATATAGAGCAGCGTGAACAGCCACCTGGCGCGCGCTGACCGGTCGGCTTTTCGCGCCGTGTCTGTCGGCATGGCCAGGATGGCGTTCTTGACTGCCTGCCAGTGCTGTCGAGGCAGAAACCGGGTAACCCGTGGCGCCTGGCTTGTTCGCTTCCTGCGTCTAAGCGCCAGAGGGTTCCCGGCCAGGTAGCCTGCCCCGACCAGCCAGTTGAAGAGCCCGTTGAGGATGTTCATGGCCTGGCGCTGGCTTGCTTCGCTCAGCGGCCCTGCGAACGGCCGCCAGGCCGGAGAGCTCCGAGGCGGCTTGGCGCCCGGCCCCAGCACCCATCTGTCGGCCGGCTGGGGGTTCTTGAGAAAGACCTGATAGACAAGGATGTCCTCGTGGGTGAGGTCTGACAGCGCCCGGCGGTGCTGCAGCACGCACCAGAGCAGAAGCCGCTCGGCCTCCTTGCGATAGCTCGCGAGCGTCGCCGGCGAATCCGCGTAGCCCGCCAGCCAAGCCAAAACCGCCTCGCGATCGTCGAGGGCGCGGATCTGCGCGCGGCCGGTGCCGCGATTTTGGCCAGTCACGCCCGACAACGAGTCCGACAACGAGTCCGACAACGCGAGCTGTTCGAGGGGAACGACTGCTGGAAGCATGTTTTCGGCGAAGGGGCTTGATCTTTCGACATTATAAGGTTTATGTCGAGGGATTTGCAATAATATCACAATAATCAACGTAATACGTAATATTATAGACGGATGAGCACCGAAAACGAGATCCTGGCCGAGGTCGAAGCCCTGAAGGTACGCTTCAGCGAAACCAAATCGCTGTACCGAGAAGTCTGCGCCCTCCTCTTTTTCAGATACGGAATCGTTCCCACTTCGAACAAGCTCTACCAATACGTTCGAAAAGGGTCGATGTCGGCGCCGGCAGAAGCGCTGACCAAGTTCTGGGACGAACTACGCTCGAAAGCGAGGGTCGAAATCGACCACCCCGATCTCCCGCCGGCACTGGTCACGACCGCCGCGGAGGCCATCGGAGAAATCTGGCGCCAGGCCACCGCCGCGGCACGTGGCGAGTTGGCCGTGCTCAGAGTCGAAGCCCAATCGGGGCTTGAAGCGGCGCAGGCCAATCTGAACGCCGCGAACGCCGCCGCTCAGGAGGCGGCGGACCGCGAGGGAGCACTGAAGGAAGAAGGTGCTCGACTGGCGGCTGGCAGCAAGGCACTTGCGGACGAACTGGAAGCTGAGCGCCGGTCACACGCCGGCGTTATTGCGCGGCTCCAAGAGTTGCAGCGTCACTTCGACGAGTCAAAGGTACAACTGGAGCGGTCGCGTGAGCGCTTCACCGCCGACCTGGCGCTGGCCAAGGCGGCCGCCGAGGCCGCCGCCGTGCGGTCGGAGGCGGCTGATCGCCGAGCGATGGTGGAAGTCGACCAAGAGCGCCAGGCGCGCGCTAAGGCCGAAAAGCTCGTCGAAACCCTGCGCACCACCCTCGCGACGGCAGAGGGTCGGGCGCGCGACCTCGAGGTTGCGCACGCGGCCGAGGCCACCCGGCTCGCCGGCGAGGTCAGGAACCTTCAGGAAGCCCTGGTCAGCGCCCAAGGACATGCAACCGAGCATCTCCGGCGGGCGAACGATCTCCAGATGGCACATGATGAGCAGCGCGCGCGCGCGATAGAAGCGTCATCGGAAGCCGCGACCCTCAGGTCGGTGCTCGAACAAACCCGTGCAGCCCCAGCCCCGGCCAAGCGAACAAGACGAGCCCCCGAGAGCGGCACGTAGACCAGCGTCAGCGTACGAGCCAAGTCACCAGTTCGCTGCCGGCGCGCACCCCGCGATACCCGACTACGACAACCCAAGGCACACATGGATGTCGAGAAGTTGAAGTTCGTAGAGTCGATCAGCGGCGCGCTGGCGAGCATCACGCGCCAGTCCCGCTCACGGCGTCCCCCTCCATCCGTCGCCCACCGCATGCTCCGCAGAACTATGAAAACTTCAAGACCTGAAATCACGCTTGCAGTCTCAGCCGCTGTGGCCTCCGTGATTGCGTTGGCTCCTTGGCTCTACATGTTCTGGACGTCGCCCATTTCCAAGGAGCGATCAGAATGGGCCAATTTTGGAACGTTCGTAGGCGGCGTACTTTCCCCTGCCCTCGCGTTCATGGCGTTGATAGGCTTAGTCATCACGATCAAGGAGCAACGGCAAGTCGCCGAGCGACAGAAGGAAGTGACGGACAACGAGAGCTACTTTCGTCACGCGGTCGCCAGTCTCGAGCGGGCGTACCAAGCGCTTTGCGAGCCTGCGACGCCACCTCGCCCGTTGCAAGATCGGATGGCATGGCTCTCGTCGGCCCGACTGCTGTTATCGGCTAGCGGTTCAGCACGTCAGATCACCGCGCATTCTTCTGGCCTACGGCATCTTTATCAGGGCGAAGAGGCGCATTGGAGACATCGGTTCTATCAGTTACTGGAACCAACGTCTCCCAGAGGTGTTGGAGCGTCAACTTCGTACTTTGAGGCCGACCGTACCGCTGGCCGGTCAGAGATTGAAGAGAGATCGATTCGCGTCATCTACGATTTTTGTTCTTGGCCTGATGGGCAGCAGGATCCGATCGATGAAATTTCGCGGTACACGCGAACGGAGCTCGACCGCATGAATGTCAGCATGCACGGGATTCGCCAACGCGTTTTGGCTTCTGCGCGGTTCCGGGAGCCACGAGGCGACGTTTGAGATAGTTCGAGACGGGTGCCTCCGTCGCCATGTAGCTCTAGGCCACGTTGTACACGGCTGCGATGCGACGCTTGGGTGTCTTCCCCTCCTCTGGGGCTAATGATGTCTGGAATGGTCGGAAATACGACCTTCTGGCAACCTGGGGCTCGACGTAGAGTCAGCGACGGAGCCCCTGCCGCGCTTCGCCGCAGAGCAATGGTGGCTATGTTGGGGCGCCGTGGCCGGCACGGCGTGCCAAGGAAATCGCGACTTCAGCCTGCCGAATTCACCCCGCAAGGAGCGCCCTCAATGACCACGACACTTGCTCCCGAACCGACCTATGAACCCGGACTCACCGGGCTGATCATCGTCGACCCTTATAACGACTTCCTGTCAGAAGGCGGCCAGCTGTACGAACTCGGGCGTTCAACGCTCGAGAAATCCAATGTGGTTTCGCACATGCGGCAAATTCTTGCTGCTGCTCGCGAAAACGGCATTCAAGTGTTCATCGCGCCCCATCACCGATGGCGTGAAAGCGACCAGAACATGCATTGGAAGACGATTCCACCCATCGGTGCGGCCGGTTTCAAGAACCGGGTCTTCGCGGACGGTACGTGGGGAGGCAGGTTTCATCCCGATTTCGAGCCCCAGCCGGGCGACATCGTCGCCCAGGAGCATTGGCTCTCCAGCGGTTTTGCCAACACCGACCTTGACCTGCAATTGAAGAAGCATGGCGTGCGGAAACTGGTTGTGGTCGGGATGCGAGCGAATACCTGCATCGAGTCCACAGTGAGGTTCGCAGCAGAACTAGGTTACGAAGTGACGCTGGTGAAAGACGCGATCGCCAGCTTCGGGAATGAGGAAATGGAGGCATCGCTCAAGTTCAATATGCCCTCCTATGCGAACGCCATCATTTCCACGGAGCAACTTCTCGCCCGACTCACGGCTTCGCGTACCGCCTAGTGAATGGTATCGGGATCGCTTTTCAGCAACAATTGAACAACCTGCGTCCGATGGTGCCCTCTGGGCAACCGCCGCTTCCCTGCTGACAATGTCGGCAACGAACGCCCTTGTCACTGCGCCTGCATCCTTGTTGCGTCGATCACTGCGGGAGGCGATCTCCCTCGTTAGGCTGGCCTCCATCTCTTGAATTGAGCGAGCGGAGTCCGAACGGAAGCCACCTGCTCGCTGCTCGGGGCGCGCCGCCGCAGCGCGTGGCCCTGCCGTCTTTCGTGTTTTATCGGAGCGCGCCCGGGCGCGTTGGCATCCGCGTCCAGCCCATGGAGGTTTGAATGAGAAGGATCGTCCACCACGAACTCGGGCGGCCAGCCGAATTGCTCAGGGTTGAAGAGAGCCCGCATGAGTCACTCGGGCCAAACCAGGTTCGAATCAGAGTTTCCTACGCGCCGATCCATCCCGGCGATTTGCTGGGTGTCGCTGGGTCGCCAGCTTTTGGCACGCCGCCGGCGATAGCCTCGGGCGGGCGGGTTCCAGGGTTCGAAGGTACCGGTGTCGTCAGTGAAGTCGGGGACCGCGTCGATGCGGGCCTCGGACTGACACGTGGACTCAGAGTAGCGTTCTTTCCCGCGCCGGGCTCTTGGCGCGACGAAGTGGTCGTTGCGGCCGAGTCCGTAACGCCGTTGCCTGACACGATTCCAGACGAAATAGGAGCGCAACTCCTGATCAACACCGCCACGGCGCTCACCGCGGTCAGAACCGCACATGAATCGGTGCCCCCGGACTCGCGCGCCAACGTCGTCGTGCTGTTGACTGCCGCCGGGTCAGCTGTCGGGCGGCTTTTAGCAAAGCTCCTTACCGACCGAGGTGTGAAAGTCATCCGGTTGGTGCGAAGCGAAGCGGGCGCGGAAAAGCTGGCCGGGCTCCTGCCCGGCTCGCCGATCATCGCGACGGACGCAGCTGGCTGGAAGGAACGCGCAAGGGCCGCAGCCGAGGGGGCGAAGATTCACGTTGCGATCGATAGCGTCGGCGGCGCCCTCCTCGGCGACGTTGCCGATCTCTTGGCTGAGGGGTCCGGGACGGTCGTCAATTTTGGCTCACTTGGCGGCGAGGCGAGCGACATCCGTCTATTTGCGCCGCGCTCTCTCACGCTCAAGGGCGTGTTCCTCGGGCAGTGGATGCGGCAGCCGGCCAGCGCGCGCCAAGCCGACATTGCCATCGCGCTACGGCTCGCGTCGGAGCCCCAGTCGTTGTTCGAGGTCGCGGCGACCTACCCGCCATCGCGAATCGGCGACGCGGTCGCGCATGTGGGCCGGCCCGGCCGGAACGGCGTGGTTCTTTTTGACTTTACCGGCGGAGGGGGCACGGGCTCGTGAAGTTCGGAACAATCGGAGTTGGCGAGGTCGCGCTTGGGTATATGCGGGACGCCCGAGGGCCCTGGCGGCCGGGATCCATACCGGCAGACGGGTAGCCAACTCTTGGTGAGCGGTCAAACCTTAGATTGGAATAGATTGGGCTCATGGGGCCGAAGATGACCATTACCGCCGAGCAGTTCTACGATGCGTTGGACAAGATTCGAGGCGACTTGCCGCACAAGGTCAGGCGCTTCATGGCGGCTGTCGCCGCGCTGGGCGTCGAAGCAGATTTCCAAGGCGCTCTAAATCTGAGGTGGAAGCGGCCCGCGGGTCCGCCGATCAATCTCGGCGTGATCCAGCGCGACGGACAAATCTGGACCGAGACCGTGAATTCTCATGCCCCACCGGACATCGCCCATCGCTATATCCAGGAACTGGCGTCAGCCTTCGGCATGCAAGTCGAGAAGGAAGCCTTCAATGGCGCCTGGCAGGTGCGCGACAACAATCATGCACCCCGCATCGTGGACGTTGCCGATAAGCTCGACTTGTGGGTTACGGCCATCAAGCGCTTCATTGTCAGTATGAAGAAGACGGCGGGGTAGCCCATTGCCGGTCGAAACCGTCCGGCAAATTCGACCTCTCGGCGTTCCTGCATCCTTCTCCCAATCTGCTCGCCTACGGGTACGCGATCTGGCGACCGAGGTCGAGCTCAAACTGCCCCAGACGGCCTTGACGGGAAACAATTTGCAAGACGGTCGTCGTCTTGGTCCGGCTCGGTTCGCACTCGAGCGCACAGTTGGGCCTACTTCTGTTGTCGCTATCCCGCGCCGCTTGTGGGTGACATGGCCGAAATAGAGGCAACAATGTCATGGAATGCTCAGTCTAGAAGCGCCTATGCTGGACGAACTCAAGAGAGAGAGAGAGAGAGAACCCGCTTGCGCCGTTAAAGGAGGATTCACATGCCGCTAGTTCGTGTGACGATGCTCAAGGGTAAGTCGCCTGAGTACATCAAGAGGATGTCAGACAGCATCTACGAAGCGCTTATCGAAGCCTATGAGATGGCCGAGGGCGACTTGTTTCAGATCATCGAGCAACTTGATCCGGGAGATCTGATTTACAGCCGTCAGTACGGGATCAAAGGGCAGCGCACCGACGACTTTATGATCATTAACATAGAGTCGGATGTGCGGCGCTGGGGCGAAAAAGAGGCTTTCTTTGCGCGTCTTTCGGACAAGCTGGCTGCGTCGCCGGGAGTCGCGCGGGACGATGTCTTCGTCCGCCTCTCCGGGACTTCCGGTAAGGAGGACTGGTCTTTCGGTAGCGGTCTTCCCGTTTGACAGCGACTGGCGGCCGCGCGGACCGAGTAACCCGGCCTGGTTGAGGCGAAATTCCGTCGGAGGAACGCTCGTGTGCGCTCGTCACGGCGCGCGGCGTTTGCTGACTGGCAGTGGCGCCTCATGTGCGCGTGATCGCAGGAGGAACAAGGGTCTCGATGTCAATCGGCGTTGAGACAGTGACAACTGAATTCGCCGAGGCCAGTGGTGCGCGCTACGCCTATCTACGGTTCGGTGGGCCGAGCGACATGCCACTCGTCTCTTGTCACCGCGGTAGACGATTGGGAACCACCATGGGATCCCATTTTCGAGAGAGCGCGCTCGCCCATGGCCGCAACTTGCCCTTCTCGCTGTCGACGATGCGCGAAACTTGGCAAACCGTGCGCGTCCATACACCAACCTGACGCGGTCGCCGAGCGCTGTGATGCCGTTGCTTACGTGAACTTTCGATTCGCGTAGTCGTCAGTAGTACTTCGGGATCGGCCCCCTCTGAGGCGTCGTGTTCTGACCCAAATCGAGCAACTTTCGATCGACGTAGCACCACCCCCAGCCCTCTGGAGGGTCATATCCCTCCATGACCGGATGTGCCGTTTCTCTGTAGTGCGCCCGCGCATGCTTGTGCGGGGAAGAATCGCAACACCCAACGTGTCCGCACGTGCGACACACCCGAAGGTGTACCCACGGGCTGCCGATCTCAAGACACTCTTTGCATCCCAAAGTAGTGGGCCAAACTTTGGCTATGGAATCTGCGTGTTCGCATTCGTGGCTCAAAGCAACCTCCTTGTGTGCATCGCGTGGGGCGGCCGAAGGCCCTCTGGGCGGCGCTTGAGCAATTGGATCCGCCCGGCCAATCGGGAGTCTTGGCGGCGAACCTCGGCGCAATCTTCGATTGTGGAAATCATAAACACAATAGTGAGTCAACGCGCTCGGACAGGGCTCGCCGGCTCATGGCTATCACCGCTCGTCCCGACGTCATCGCCCACAACTTGGCTCTCGCGTATAGCGAGAGTCGCCTTTGTTGTTCTCAGACGCCGTTCTTGGCAGTCCGCCTGGCCAAGTATTCGTGGAGGGCGGCGACCACCTGCGCTCCTTCTCCGATCGCGGCACCGACGCGTTTTACTGAACCCGAACGAACGTCCCCAACGGCAAACACGCCTGGTTGGGAAGACTCGAGCGCGCCTCTTGAAGCTCCGGCTCGTTCCCCCGTCAAGACAAAGCCGTACTGGTCGAGAGCTACGCCGGCATCGACGAGCCACTTTGTCGCGGGGTCGCCGCCGACGAATAGGAAAACATGCCGGATGGTCTCGGAAGAGGTTGATTCGCTTCCACGACATTTCCACTCAACGCGCACAAGACCATGTTCCTCGTCGCCGAATAGACCCGTCAGCTCCGTTGTCGGCATCAGCATGATGTTCGGCGTGTTTGCGATCCGATCCACGAGGTATTTGGACATTGTTTCGGACAGACTCGGCCCCCGGATGAGCATGCGTACCGACTTGGCGGAATCCGCGAGAAAAACGGCCGCCTGGCCGGCTGAGTTGCCACCGCCGACAAGGACGATATCGAGACCTGCACACATCCGCGCCTCGAGGGCCGACGCCCAGAACCAGACCCCACGCCCTTCAAAGGCGGCGAGCCCGGGAATGTCAGGGCGTCGGTAGTCGGCGCCGCTGGCGATGATCACGGTCTTGCACCGAATGGTTGATCCGTCGTCGATGCTGAGCTGGAAGGCGCCGTCCGCGCCAGCCCACTCCAAGTTCTCGACAGATGCGGGAATGACCATCTTGGCTCCGAACTTCATTGCCTGCACGTACGCGCGGCTCGTCAGGGCCTGCCCTGATATGCCGGTAGGAAAGCCGAAATAGTTTTCGATCCGTGCGCTTGCGCCCGCCTGGCCCCCGAAGGCGCGGCGGTCGAGCACGACCATCGACAAACCCTCAGAGGCACCATACACAGCAGTGGCCAACCCAGCAGGGCCAGCGCCTACGACGGCCGCGTCATACAGCAAGTCTTCGCGCTCGGTCCCGCCCATGCCTAGTGACCTCGCGAGGTCGGCTTCCGAGGGATCGAGCAAGATGGCTCCGGCAGGGCAAATCGCTATTGGAAGTTCGTCCGGACCGACCCCGATGCGTTCGATGAAGGCGCGTGCGTCGATGTCCTCATCAGGATCAAGCAACTGATGAGGCTGCGCGTTCCGGGTGAGAAAGCCTTGCAATTTCACGACTGCCTTGCTACCCCGGCGGCCGATCAGCACTGGACCACCAGCGCTTGCCTCAAGTAAGCTTGCTCGGCGTAGCATCAGTGCTTGAGTGATGCGTTCTCCGAGCGCCGCCTCCGCAATCACGAGCGCTCTCAGTCGGTCGGGACGGATCAGTAGAGCTTCGACCGGGTCGTCAGCAACGACGTCGACCAAGGCGCTGGATCCCGACAACTGACCGACTTCTGCGATGAAGTCCCCGGGGCCCTGTTCGACGATCGGCGTGACGTTGTTCAGGCCGTCCCGTTGACTGACCGAGACACGACCGCTCAGAATGACGAACATGCCTGGAGGTCGCGTTCCGGCCCGAAAGAGTACTTCACCCTTCGAGAAGCGCACCGCATCGCCGAAGGGCTTCAGTCGCACCATCTCGACGGGTGTGAGCGTCCAGAACGCTTGCGAGAATCTGGTCGTGAGGATTGGCGAAAATGGGGGCCGGTCGCCCTTGGCATCCTCGGCCTGAGAGCCGGTTTCGAGATGGGTCATCGGAGCTAGTCTTCGTCGATCGAGAACTGCAAGGGCGAGCTTTGACCTGAACTGGTCGCGACGTCAGCCTGAAATCCCGTGTGCGCGTCATGCGGTCCTTTGGAGCACGCAGCCCCGCTCTCCACCCCTGCGTCGATCAGCGCTCGGCTGACGCGTTGAAGCTCCTCGTGACGTGGCATGAGCGTGGCCATGGTGAGTCCTCCGTTTCAGGGAGTGAATCGCAAGAATGCCGAGCTTTCCCGGTGCCGCAGCGTCGATATACCCGACTCCCGCGTAGCACGCGAGGTGTTAGTCGCGGCGGTCCTGCCGGTTGGTCATGACAGCGGGATTGCCAAGAGAGGAGCGCGGCATGCCTTGGCGCGTGCTCATCTTTGATCTGCTTAGGCGCGTCACGCGCGCTCGACCGCGAGCGCGATGCCCTGCCCGCCCCCGATGCACAGCGACACAACTGCGCGTCGCTCGCCTGTGCGTGCGAGGGCGTGCGCGACCTTTGTGAGCAAGATGGCACCGGTCGCGCCGATGGGGTGACCGTGGGCGATGGCACCACCATCGACGTTGAACTTCGCCGGGTCGATCTTCAGTTCGTCACGGACCACCAGAGCGATGGCAGCGAATGCCTCGTTTACCTCGAAGCGATCGACCTCGCCGACCGTCCAGCCAGCGCGATCCAGCGCTTGGCGGATCGCGGGCAGCGGCCCGAGGCCGAACATGCCAGGCTCGACCCCTGCCAAGCCGATGCCGCGGATCGAGAGCATCGGCGCGAGCCGCAGGTCATTGGCCACCGCGCGCTCGGTGACGATCATGGCCGCCGCGCCAGCGTTGACGCCGGGTGCATTGCCCGCGGTAATCGTGCCGTCGGGGCGGAACGCCGGTTTGAGCTTGGCCAATGTCTCGACAGTGGTATCAGGGCGGTTGCCCTCGTCGGCGACGAACCGCACCATCCCCTTACGGCTGGCGATCTCAAATGGCGCTATCTCGGCTTCGAACCAGCCCGCGGCCTGCGCCGCCGCGAAGCGCTGCTGACTCTGAGCGGCGTAGGAGTCCTGCGCCTCTCGGGTGAGACCGAACTTTGGGACGAGATCCTCTGTGTGCCAGCCCGAATGCTTGTTCGAGAACGCGTCGTTCAGTCCGTCCCGCAGAAGGGCGTCAATGGTCTCAACGTTGCCCATGCGCGCACCGTAGCGCATGCCGGGCAGCAGGTACGGAGCCCGATCCATGTTTTCGAGGCCTCCCGCGATGACGACGCGAGCGAGACCTGACGCGACTTCTGAATACGCACTGACCACAGCCTGCGCACCGGAGCCGCAGACTCGGTTGACTGTCAAGGCCGGCACGTCAACCGGCAGGCCCCCGCCGATCGCCGCTTGGCGCGCGGCGTTCATGCCGTTGCCAGCTTGCACGACGTTGCCCATCACGACCGCGTCGACCAGCACCGGGTCCAGCCCTGAGCGCCGCAGCGTGGCGGCCACAACGTGCGCGCCAAGCGCAGTTGCGGGCGTTTCCTTGAGGGTGCCGCCGAAGCTGCCGATAGCGCTGCGAACGGGGAAGCTGATGACGATGTCATGGCTCATGGTGAATCTTTCAAAGACCATTTATCGGGTGCTTCACGCATGGAAGTTTCCTCGACGTTCTCGACCCCGCTCGCCGGAGAGGCCCTCCACCGACGCTGGCGTCATTGCAGGCTGCTCTCCCTCACCTTGTATCCGGGCGTGGATGGGTCAAGACAATTATTGACACATGACGCCTCGACAAAAAAGGACGGATTAGCTTGCAAATTCGGACATCCAACTCGGCCGCTGAATGCTCGCGCCCGCAGCCCGACGCCACGGTCGCTTGCGACCTTGGACCCATGGCTGAAAAGGTAGCAATGTTGACCATCGGCGCATCAATTTAGCTGCTAGCGTGACGACGCGCGCCCAGTTCGAAGTGCACCCGTGGCCCCTAGCTGGCCTTGATCTCCTACGGTGTTGTCCACCTCAAAGCTTGCCCATCCGTGCTGCCGTTGCGCTGACGTCGATAGCGCCCTATGGGCACGTCGCGGGACAAGAGAGGTTTTCAGACTTTTCCGAGGGCATCCGCATGTCCAAAGGTCACCGCGGGTACTCGCTCAGCCACACACGTTGACGTTGGGATTGAAGGGAGGTCTCTTGGCCTCGGCGGGGCTGGCCAAGCGCGCCTTGTTGCCCTCGCGGATGAGCGTTGGCGACAGTTCCGTGGGCTCGAGTCGCTTCGGGCCCTCGCATGGAAAGGAGCTCTCTTGGCATCAGATCTCGGCCCCCATCCATTCACGAACGCTGCGCGTCAACGCGCCGACATCGACCACCCCCTACGGGCTTCGCTGTTCGCCTTCAGTCGGGCCGGCGCGCGATGCCACCCCTGTTGTTTACGGGTTAACCCCAGTTGCCTCGACTTGTTCATACTTCCATTATGATAGTTACTTCCATCATGCAAGCGTCTGCTGCTGAGGCAGCGTTGCTTGGTGGTCGCAGTTCAACGATTCAACGTCGACGGAGTCCGAAATCATGGGAACGAAGAACGCATGCCAGACAGCAAAAACGCAATTTGTTGAGAGGGAAGGAGTTCGCTATGCGTATCGCGTAGTCGGCGATTCCTCGAAACCGCCGCTCCTCCTCTGTCACCGCTTTCGCGGAACTTTGGATGAATGGGATCCCCTCTTCGTCAACACTCTCGCTGAGAAACATCAGGTCATCCTGTTTGACAACGCCGGCATCGGCCTGTCCAGCGGCGACCCGGAGTCGACTGTCCAAGGCATGGCCAAGCACGCTGCCAAGGTGATCCGGCTGCTGGGCTTCAAGCAAGTCGACGTGCTCGGGTTCTCGATGGGCGGCTACGTCGCACAGACGTTGGCGCTGGACTATCCGGACCTGATTCGCCGCGTCATCTTGGCCGGCACTGGCTCCGGTGGCGGTGAGGGATATCAGCCTGCCGCCCCCGAGATCCGCCAGATCGCTGGTCGGCCGATCCTCGGCTTCGAAGAGTTCACCATCTTGTTCTTCGAAGACAGCGAGACGAGCCATCGCGCAGCCCGAGACTACTGGGAGCGCCTGAAGGAACGCAAGGAGGACCTTGACGTGCCAGTGAATGCCGATGCGGTCAAGGCTCAGCTTAGCGCCCTTGTGGCCTGGGGAGGTGGTCAAGGCTCTGCGACGCCGCGCCTGGCGGAAATCCGCCAGCCTGTCCTTGTCGCCAACGGCAGCAACGACGTCATGGTGCCCACATCAAACTCGTGGTTGATGGCTACACGCATCAAGAATTCCCAACTCATCATCTATCCGGACTCGGGGCACGGCTTCTTGTTCCAGTACGCCGAGCGCTTTGGGCGTGCGTGCGTCGACTTCTTGGAGTAAACAGTGGCAATGAAATATCCTGGATTCAATTTGACCGGCAAGGTGGCCGCCCTGACGGGTTCGTCGCAGGGGATGGGATTCGCGATCGCGAGGGCCTACGCTCAGCAAGGCGCCAAAGTCATCGTCTCGAGCCACGATGAAGCGGATGCGAAGCGAGCAGCGGAGGAACTTCGCGAGGAGGGCTACGACGTCGCAGCGGTGAGGTGCGACATCACGAGTCGGGACGATGTGCGCAATTTCGCAGCCGCCAGCGCAGTCCACTATGGACCGGCGGACATCCTTGTTTGTCAGGCCGCCCCGCCGCCGCCAATGGGTCCGCTGTTCGATGTTGACGTCGACGCACTGGACACACTGCTCACTAGCTCGCTGACGAACTCCTTGCTTCTTGTCAAAGGCTTCCTGCCCGAGATGGCAAACCGGAGGGATGGCGCGATCGTCGCTATGTCGAGCATCGCTGCCGATCGCGCTAACGCGGTGCTCGGGGCGTACGGAATCACGAAGGCGGCGCTGAACTCACTTCTTCGCAGCATCGCCGTCGAGTGGGGCGGACGCGGCATCCGGGCAAATGGCATCGCTCCCTCCGTGGTGCGCACGGCGTTTTCGAAGGCCCTGTGGGGCAACCCCGAGACAGAGAAGGTGGTCGCAGCCAAGAGTCCCGCGGGGAGAATAGCCGAGGTGGATGACGTCGTCGGAGCGGCGCTGCTCTTCGGGTCGCCCGCCGGCGCCTACATCAACGGGCAAGTCTTGCTGATCGACGGCGGCCGATCGATCGTCTAGACAGTGGTCCGGCGACCGCCGACTCGCTCGCCTTAACGGCCGCTCACAGCGGCCCTCACTTCTGACTCGAATTGACCCAATCGCCGCCGCACGGCTTGCTTAGGCAGCCTGACGGTGTGTCTGGTCAATGAGTCATCAAGGTCGGAAGGCGAGACGAGCATAGGCGCGTAGGCCACTTGCGCCACTCGCATTGCCCCTGAAGGTCCTCGCGCTCGCGAGACCTGCAGTCTTCGGAGTAAGCATTGTGTCGATGGAACTTGTCGCTCTCTACCTCGGAATTTATGCTGAATACGAAGATGTGATCTTGCCCCCGCATGACCGGACACGGACTATTCGCAATGTAGCGAGCGCTCGAGCTGAGCAACTCGCAGTTGATGTTGCCTGAATTCCCTCGGCGAGCGCATCTTCAAACTCGAGTGGGGATGCACCGTGTTGAAGTGCTCGAAGGCCGCCGGTAGCTGCTCCATCACGGTGGCTGCGTCGGCCAGGTCCATCCGGCTGACGTAGTCGCGCTTAAAGGTGTTGACGAAGCTCTCGGCCATGCCGTTGCTCTGCGGGCTGCACACCGGCGTGTTCACCGGTTTGAGTCCCAACTCGCGCGCAACCCGCCGCGTGTCGTCAGCGATGTACGCCCCGCCGTTGTCGGTGAGGAACTCCAGCGTACGACCCTGGGGAAGGGCCTCCACGGCACCGAAGCGCTTCTCCACGGCCTCGATCAGCATCTCGCGCACCGGCTCGCCTGGCAGGCCTTTGCCGGGCCATGCGCGCCAGGCCATGATCTCCCGGTCACAGCAGTCCTTGGCGAAGGTTGCAGTGACGGTCTCGCCCGACTCGCATTTGATCTCGAAGCCGTCGGAGCACCAGCGAACATCGCTCGCGGCGACGGCCACCTTGCCCTCGTGAGGTCGACTCGATTGCGGTCGACGAGGCGCCTTGGGCAACAGCAGCTTGGCCTCGGCCATCACGCGATAGGCGCGCTTCGGATTGACCAGCGGCCGGCTCTGCAGGCGTCGCTCGCGATTGACCAGCGCGCACGCCCGACGGTAGCCATAGCTCGGAAGGTCGGCGATCTGAACGCGGATCTCGGCGAGCAGTTCGTCGTCTGGCGCCGGCGTGCGATTCGTGCGCGCATCGCGCCAATCGTCGCCGCGGTGAAGCCTCGCGTGCACATGAGAGCGCGCGACGCCCAACGTGTCGCAGACGGCCTTCATTGCTCGTCCTTTGGCAACAAGGGCGAGCGCGCAATCCACTTTTTTTCGGCGGCAATCTCCACCGCCTCCTTGAGGATCTCGTTCTCCAGCGTCTTCTTGCCCAGGATGCGTTGAAGCTTGGCGATCTCGGCGCGCGCAGCGGCCAGCTCGGAGGCAGGAACCACGCTTTCGCCGGCAGAAACCGCCACCAGCGCGCCTTCGCGCTCGAGCCTACGCCACTGGAACAGCAGGCTCGCCGCAACGCCTTCCTGCCGTGCCACCAGCGACACCGACATGCCCGGCTCGTAGGTGCGCCG
>FTKT01455980.1_pt1 | contig 17018 bp, 11 predicted proteins | sample 1658271 | NCBI WGS metagenome assembly FTKT01 (sample SAMEA3914811, study PRJEB12502) | metagenome | biome: forest; material: soil | place: Canada | collected 2011-08-04 | depth 0.3 m | reverse complement strand
TCTGTTCCGCCGGCTTGCCTTCGAAGGCCATGCCGAAGTGGCCCAGCACCAGCAGGACCCCGCCGAAGATCGCCGCCCGGCGCGTACCGATCCAGCGGTCCGCCACCAGGCCGCCGATCAACGGCATCAAATAGATCAGCGTCATATAGGACGCGTATTGCGACGAGGCGTGGTCGTCGGTAAACAGGAACTGCTTGGTCAGGTAATAGATCAGCAGGCCGCGCATCCCGTAGAACGAAAAGCGCTCCCACATCTCGATGAAGAAGCAGACGACAAGGCCCTTTGGATGCGTGCGCATCTGAAGAAACACGGGGATCGTCGTCAGGACCGTCAGCACGATCCCGGCAAGCAGCACTATGTTCAACATGGCTTATGGCGCCGGCGGGGTTTCACCCAGCAGGTTCTGGACGAAGAAGTCGTAGTGCTTGCGGAAGAAGTACTGGGTGTAGGTGTCATGCGTGCGATTGGGCATGATCACCAGCTCGTGCGGCTTGTTGGCGGCAATCAGGGCGGCGTCCATGCGCAGGGTTGCGGCGATCGGCACATTGTCGTCGATGTCGCCATGCATGATCATTAGCTTGCCCTTGAGGTTCCCTGCGATCGGCACGTTGGAATTGCGTTCCCAGGTGGCGTCGTCGGCCAGGCCCATCGACACTTCCGGCCACCACGCCTTGTCCAGCCGCGGATCCTGGATGCCCGAGGAGCCGATGGCCACCTTGTAGAAGTTCGGGCGGCGCAGGATGAAACGCACGGCGTCGTAGCCGCCGGCCGAATGGCCGTAGACGCCGACGCGGTCGAGATCGAGATAGGCGTACTTCGCCTTCATCGCCTTCATCACCCAGATATGGTCGTCGATACCGACCTCGCCGATATTCTGGTAGGCCGGCAGGCGGAAGACCTGACCGCGCTGCGAGGTGCCGCGGCCGTCGATGCTGACGACCACGAAGCCGAGCTGCGCCGTCGAATAGGTGCCGCTGGCCACCGCCATACCGTAGCTCTCCGGCACGATGTGCGTCGTCGGCCCGGCATAGACGTTCTCGATCACCGGATAGGCATGGTTGGGATCGAAGTTTTTCGGGCGCCAGATCATGCCGTAGAGATGGGTCTTGCCATCGTCGGCCAGGGTGTCGAACGGTTCCGGCGGGGTAAAACCGGTGGCCAGCAGGGCCGACGGATCGGCATGGCCCAGTTCGGCGATGACATGACCGTCGGCGACGCTGCGCAGCAGGGTCCGCGTCGGGGTGACCGGGCTCGACATCTTGTCGATAAAGGTCTTGCCCTCGTCGGACACGGTCGTTTCATGGTCCAGCGGCTCGGGCGTCAGGTTACGGATCGCACCGTCCAGGCCGACCGCGTAGAGGCTGCGGTAATAAGGATTGACCCCGGCCTCGCGGCCATTGCCGACGATCAGGATATGGCCGTCGTCACCGACGCGCTCGATCGAAGCGACTTCCCAACTGCCCTTGGTCAGCGCCTTGCCGCCGGCCGGATCGCTGCCGTGGGCGACGTAGTAGAGCTGGGCCCAGCCGCTGCGTTCGGAGATGACCAGGTCGCCGTTGATCTCCGGCGCCGAACGGATGGACGTCGAGGTCACGGTGACGATCGGCTTGACCGCCTCATGGACGCGCGTCGTCACCGCGCCCGACACAGGATCGATCTCGTATTCGTCGACCTCGCCATAACCGCGCTTTTGCCACTGGTAGAGGATCTTGCCCTTCTCCCAGCCCAGGTCCGGATCGCCCGGCCACAGCAGGGATTCCGCCGGCACATTCAAAGCCTTGGGCTGGCCATTGCCCTTGGCCAGGGCTTGGGTGACGTCGATCAGCAACGGATTGATCTGCGGCACGAACGGTGCGCCGGCGGTCGGGTAGACATAGTCGAACTCGCGCGGCATTTGGCTGCCCGGTGGGCTCCACTGGATGCCGTGCCAGATATAGCTGCCGTTGCGATCCATGCGATAGGTCAGGACCTGTTTCGAATCTTCCGACCATTCGACGCAGACCGGCATCGGCGGGGGCTCGCTGTCGGCATGGACCATGTCGGCGAACATCGGATAGTTCATGCCGTAGCGATGGTCGTAGTCGCCGTCGGTGGTCAGTTGCACCTTGCGGCCGGTTGCGACCTCGACCAGCATCAGGTTGTAGCCGTTGTGGACGACCTTGAACTTGCCGTCCGGTGACACGGATTCCATGACCGGATCGCCGATGGGCGTTTCCACGGCCTTCAGGTCGCCCGACGCGACGGCATAGGTATAGGGCTTGCCGTCGATCGACAGTTTCAGCACGCCCTTGCCGGCGTCGTAGTCCTCGGGCGAGGCGTGCACCGGGTGCGTGGCGCCCGCCTTTTGCGTCAGGACGGCTTCGCTGACCAGGTCGCGGCCCTGGCCCGTGGCCGCGTCGGCCAGGACGATCGTCCCCGCGCCGGCCTTGCCGTGGCGGTACAGCACCGACTTGCCGCCGTCGACGAAGTGCGCGCGCAGGTCGAGATCGACGATCAGCTCGCGGATCTTGCCCGGCTGGAACTGGTCGGCCGCGGCATAACGCTCGGCAAGCGGCGGCAGGTCGCCGGCATGGGCGGCGTCGCAAAGCGCCAAACCGATAGCGGACGTAAACAGAAGCAGGGTTTTGTGCATGGGGCGTGCCGAAGTCATGTGAAATAGGGTCAGGGTTTGGGAGTGTCCGGCGTGACGATGGTCACGTCGATCTCGCCCGTATTGTCGGCAAAGACGTCGTCATTGATGCCGAACTGAATGTGAACCGCCCCCTGGGGCACGGTGATTACCATGTGCTTGCCAATGGGAAAGGGCGACTTCACGACACGGCCGCCGGCATCGGTGAACACGGCCACCAATTCGTTGAGCCGGACGGGATAGAAGGCCGGGTTGATGAACTTGCTGGGGAAGATCGAGCCCGAGCCACCGACCTTGTCATCGCAGATATAGTCGGCCTGGCCGTCCGGGTCGAACGCCCCACCGCCGGCGACCGTGGTGGTCGAACCCGTCGCGGTCATGCGCAGCACCAAGCCCGGCGTCAGCACCAGATCGGCGACAGTCGGCGCGGTGCCGTCGCCCTTGCCGAAGGGCAGTTGGTCGTTTTTCTTCAGATCCCAGGGCATTGCCGTCGAGGCCACCTTGACAACGGTCTCCGCGGCCTGGACCGGAAGACAGATGGCCGAGACGACCAGGCTCGCAACCGCCAGGCCGACAAGTCGAGATACCGACATGATTGACTTCCCCGATTTTAAAAAGGCCTGCCGGATTGTCCGGCAGGCCGTTCTTGTGTACGTGCGCCCTAGTAGCGGAAGCGCGCGCCGATCTGGATGGTTTGCGCCTGGAGCCGGACTTCGGCCGGCAGCAGGGGCGTTCCGTAGTAAGACGTCTCGCTGTTCTTCAAAAGGTTGGTGCCTTCGACCGAGAAGGTCCACTGCTTGATCGGTGTCCAATCCAGCGACGCGTCGAGGCGCGAGGTCGGCCGCGTGATCGACGTCAACTGAGGTTGGGCCAGGTAAGGGTCGGACCGATAGCTGGAGCGGTAGTTATAGGCGAGACGCGCGCTCAGCACGGGCGTGTCGTAATAGAGCTGGATATTGTAGGTATCCTTCGACGTATAGGAGGCATTGCCCGGGCCGTCATAGTTGGCGCCCACGGCATCCGCCGGATAGTCGATCTTGAAGATTTGGTAGTAGGTATAGTTCACCGAGCCGCCGAAATTATGCCAGAAACCCGGCAGGAAATCGAAGAAGCCCGAGGCGTTGAACTCATACCCTTGATAGGTGCCCGGCCCCGCATTGCGCGTTTGCCCGACTTCCGCCGTCCCGACTTTCCCGTCCGAGAACTTGTAGTTTGCAACGGGCAAAACCGAATAGAAGAAGGACGCGTCAGGCTTCTTCAGATAGGCCGCCAGCGAAACGACACCGCCACGGCCGAAATAATATTCGAGCGACGCGTCGTAGTTGGTCACCTTGTTCGGCTTAAGGTTGGGATTGCCCTCGTAGATGTACTCATCACCCGGGCTTTCAACGAGCCACGGCGCCAGGTTGTAGAAGGTCGGACGTTCGACGTTGAAAGTATAGGCCAGGCGCAGTTGCAGTTTCGGCGTAAAGTGAATGGTGCCGTTGACGTTCGGCAATACATCGAGATAGTGGCCGCCGCCGGCGACCGTGGTCGGAATCGCACAATAGGCGCAATAGGTGGCCGGATCTACCCCCGCCGGCGCCGTCCCCGGCGTATAGGTTACGCTCGTGCTGTAAGAATGGCCCCAGGTGGCGACCGCGCGGGCACCGATGGTTCCATCAACCGGGAAGAGGTAGTTGAAGCCATAGTTCAGCTGCGCGTAGTATGCCATGGTCTTCTCGACGTCGGCATAGGAGTTCGTCTTGTCGGAGTCATCCGGCTGAGCCGTCGTCCAGTCATAACGCGTGTTTTGAATGCAGGTGGCGGGCAAAGTCCCCGTCGCCGGGCACGCGTTGGCGACGATATACTTCCGAATGGCCGCGAGGTTCGAAATGACGGACTCGCCGTTCAGGTGGTAGAAGCTTTCATTGAGGCCGGCGAAATTCAGTGTCGTCGAGACGAGATTGTCCGACGTCGGGAACCCGGCCAGATCAGCGCCATTGTAGTTGCCCGGGAAGGCATCGCGGTAGCCATCATAGCGGCTCGTCCTGCGGAAGGTGAAGCGCGTACCGAACTGCCACGAGCGGAAGAAGCCCGTATCGCTCTGGGTATAGGTGGCGTCGATTTGAGCGTCGAGTTCCCGTGAGTTCGACGTGTCGAGACCGTCGTGGAAGTCGAACATCGAATAGTTGCTCTTGTCGCCCAGGGCGGACTGAATACCCGTGATCGCCGCACCACCGCCCGTGATCGACGGCGAGTCGAAGTCGACATTCACCGTGCTGACATTGTTCAGGAAGTTCTGCTCATAGACATAATAGCTGCTGAAGTTCGTCCAATCGTACTGCGCCGACGCGTTGATCTGCCACGGCCCCTTGTGCCAATGCGCCTCGAAATTGGTGTTGTACGTCTTGTTGTCGACCGTGTTCAGCTGGGTGTCGATGTACAACGGCACGTAAGGTCCGCTTGCCGTCTCGGTCATCGACTTGACGATATTGGTACCCGGCTGCGTCACGATGTTCGAATAAATCGGATTGCCGTCACCCTGGGTGCGCAATTCGAGATAGTCGTATTCGCTGACCTCATGGCTGCCCAGATAAGTGCCTTCGACGACGACATCCAAATCGTCATTGATCTTCCACTGATAACCCAGGTTCACCGTCGGGCGCGAAATCGTGCCCTTCTGAACGCCATCCCACACGCGATAAGGCGTGATGTAGTTCGGCGTCAGCGTGCCCGTCGGCGTGATCGCCGGGCTATAGAGATAGCCGGGCTGGCCGTTGATCGTGCCGCTATAGAAATAGTTCGGGCTTTCCGTGAAAACATGGTCTTCCTGGTAGCGGTTCTTTTCGTAACCGACGTTCAGCAGGAAACCCATTTCCCCGAGGGGCGTATCGAATCGGTCGGCGACCAGCAGGCTGGCATAGGGACTCGACGTATTGCCGATGCTGCTGAACGAGTCGCGATAGGAACCCGCCACCGTCAGGCCTTTTTGCAGATCGAGCGGGCGACGCAGTTCGATATTGACCGTGCCGGCGATGCCGCCTTCGACCTGGTCGGCGGTGCGCGTCTTATAGACCGTCACCGACTTGATCAGGGCGGCGGGCACGTCGCTCAACGTCGGCCCCAGCGAACCGCTGGGCGCGCCAACTTCGTTGTCAGGCGTGCCGCCGTCTTCCTGGTTGTGATTCATCGAGCGCAGTTCGCCGCCCGAGGCCGAATTGCCGTTGATCGTGGTGCTGACAGACTGCATGCCGCGGATGGCGACATCGGCACCCTCACCGTGGTCGCGGGTGATCTGGACACCGGTGATGTGCGCCAGAGCTTCGGGGACGTTATTATCCGGCAACTTGCCGGCGTCTTCCGCCGAAACCGAGTCGGAGATTTGCTTTGCCTTGCGCTTCTTCTTGTTTGCGTCTTCGACCGAAGCGCGGACGCCATGGACGACGACGACGACGTCATTGCCCGAAATCGGCGTGGTCGGCTCGGCCTTCTTGGCCGTCGCATCCGTCTTGGTATCCGTGGTGGCGGCCGCCGTATCGGTCGTTTGCGCCATGGCCTGGCTCACCAGGACCGGCGAGCACATGACAACGGCAGCAAGTCCCGACGCGGCGAATAACCAACGTTTCCTACTCATGATATCCAGTCCCTTCCATGCAGTCCGAGCCGACAAGCGGCGTGAGCGATGAAGGGCAGCAATCCATAAATTTTCCAAACCGTCAAAATATTTTATACGATATACGACACTTTTGTACCTTTTTTGCGTAGTCGGACAAATGAAGTGCTATTTTTATCACAAAGCAAAAGACCACCCTGCCGCTTGCCGATATATACCGCATCGCAGCATCGAAACGGCGCACTTGCTTGCGACGTTTCGATCTATCACTTTCATATTATCTTTCAAAAACATGTACATAAATGCCAGGCTCATCCGAACACGGCCTAACCACCATCGGCTGCGCGGTTTTGCATCGCCCGCTCGTCCAGCGCTAAAGACCGATCTACCGCTGTATATTGCCGGACAAATTTCTTGCGAATTTAACGTATATCGTATACCAAAGTGTATCTCAGAAGGTGGAACCCATGCCGATGCCCTCCCTCGATCGCCGCGCCCTTCTCTCCGGCGCCGCCGGTTTCGCCCTCATCGCGCCCGCGGTTCGTGCCGCACCCCCTCTTGGCGGCCTGCCGGACACCGCCCAGCCGATCCCCCTGTCGCAGGTCCGGCTCCTGCCGTCGGCGCACCTGACAGCGGTCATGGTCAACGAGACCTATCTTTTGTCGCTCGATCCCGACCGTTTCCTGCACAATTTCCGCAAGGGCGCCGGTCTGAAGCCCAAGGCCGAAGCCTATGGCGGCTGGGAACAGGACACCATCGCCGGCCACAGCCTGGGCCATTACCTGTCGGCCATCGCCCTGATGCACGCCCAGACCGGCAATCCGGCCCTGGCCGACAAGGCCGCCTATGTCGTCGATGAACTGGCCCTGATCCAGGGCGCCCAGGGCGACGGTTATGTCGCCGGCTTCCTGCGCCGGCGCAAGGACGGCACGGTCGTCGACGGCAAGGAAATCTTTCCGGAGATCATGGCCGGTGACATCCGCTCGGCCGGCTTCGACCTCAACGGCTGCTGGGTCCCCTTCTATAACTGGCACAAGCTCTATACCGGCCTGTTCGACGTCCAGACCTGGTGCGGCAACGACAAGGCGGTTTTGGTCGGCGCCCACCTCGGCGGCTATATCGACCACGTCTTCGCCGCGCTCTCCGACGACCAGGTGCAGAAGGTGCTCGACTGCGAGCACGGCGGCATCAACGAATCGTTCGCCGAGCTCTATGCCCGCAGCGGCGACAAGCGCTGGCTGGCCCTGTCCGAACGCCTCTATCACAAGAAGGTCCTGGATCCGCTCAGCGATCAGAAGGACATCCTGGCCAACCACCACGCCAATACCAATATCCCCAAGCTGATCGGCCTGGCGCGCCTGTACGAGGTCGGCGGCGAGGCCCGCCACCGGACCGCCGCCACCTTCTTCTGGGAACGCGTCACCGGCCACCATTCCTTCGTCATCGGCGGCAACGGCGACCGGGAATATTTCTTCGAACCGGACACCATCTCCAAGCACATCACCGAGGCGACCTGCGAGCATTGCGCCTCGTACAACATGCTGAAGCTGACGCGGCACCTCTATGCCTGGAAACCCGACGCCGCCTATTTCGACTATTACGAACGCGCCCACCTCAACCACGTCATGGCGCAGCAGAACCCGAAGACGGGCATGTTCACCTATATGACGCCGCTGTTCACCGGGGCGGCGCGTGAATGGTCGGATGCCGAGAACACCTTCACCTGCTGTCATGGCACCGGCATGGAAAGCCACGCCAAGCACGGCGATTCGATCTTCTGGGAAGGTCCCGCGACCGCCGCCCCCACCCTGTTCGTCAATCTCTATATACCCTCGACCGTCACCTGGACGCGCGGCGGCGGCGCCCTGCGGCTGGACACGAAATATCCGTTCGATGGCGCAGCCACGCTCAGCGTCACCCGCCTGAAGCGGCCGATCCGCGCCCAGATCGCCTTGCGCGTGCCCGGCTGGGCCTCGTCGGCCGCTTTCAAGATCAACGGCAAACCGGCCGACATTACGCGGCAGAACGGTTATGCCGTCATCGACCGCGTCTGGACGACCGGCGACCGGGTTGAGCTCGACCTGCCGCTCGACCTGCGTGTCGAGGCGACGCGTGACGACGAACACGTCGTCGCCTTGCTGCGTGGGCCGATGGTGCTGGCGGCCGACCTGGGGCCGGCGGACCAGCCCTATAGTGCCGCCGAACCGGCCCTGGTCGGCGCCGATATTCCCGCCGGCCTGCGTCCGGTCGCCATCGAACAAGCGACCTATGTCACGGCCGGCATCGGCCGGCCGGGTGAACTGACCTTCGTGCCTTTCTACAGCCAGTACGAACGCAGAAGCGCCATCTATTTCAAGCGCTTCACCGACGCGGAATGGGTGACCGAGGAAACCGCCTTCAAGGCCGAACAAGCGCGGCAGAAGGATCTGGCCGCGCGCTCGGTCGACGTCATGTATCTCGGCGAAATGCAGGCCGAACGCGACCACGACCTGCAATCAGACGTGTCATGGCCCGGCACCTATCGCGGCAAGAACGGCCGCGACGCCCGCGAAGGCGGCTTTATGGAATTCACGATGAAGACGGCGAAGGCCAATAGTACCAAAGATGGCGCGCCGGCCGGACCGCTGACGCTTCAGGCGACTTATTGGGGCGACGATCGCTGCGGCTTCGATATCCTTATCGACGGGCAAAAGGCGGTAACGGTCGAGCATAAGACGACGCCGCACGCCGGCGCCTTCTTCGACGAAGACTATCCGATCCCCGCCGCCCTGACCGCCGGCAAGACCTCGGTCAAGGTGCGCTTCCAGCCACATGACCGATCTTCGACCGGAATGATCTTCGGCGTGCGTTTGTTCACCGCCGCGCCAGCGGCGTCGGCGCTCACCAGCTAAAAGGGCTCCCCATGGCGTTCAAACTCCTGCTCGGCGCGTCCGCCGCGGCCCTCTTCCTCGGCGCCGCGCCTGCCCTGGCCTGCACGCCCGGCACCTGGACGCCGGTCGAGGTCGAAAAGAACGAACCGGTCCAGTACCAGACCGACCACTTCGCCTTCCGCTGGAAGCCGGGCACGGTCGAGATGAACGACGCGGTCAATGCCGGCAAGCAGCTTGAGATGGTCTGGTCGGTCTATATGGGACCGGTCGGCTTTACCGAGCCCTATTGCGATACCGCCGATAAGCACAAGGCCAATATCAATCTCGACCCGACCTTTGGCTTGAGCGGTGGGCCAACCGGCGAGCGCGACATGGGGATGTGGATTTCGGCGCCGGCGCTGCGCGATCATTGGGGCCTGGCGCACGAGTTCGCCCACGCCCTGCAGGGCTCGACGCGCGGCCTGCGCGACGGCGACTATGTCGGGTGGCTCTGGGAAGACCACGCCAACTGGATGGCGCACCAGATGCCGGAATTCCACACGACCGAGGTCCATTGCTCGGAAATGCTGGTCAACTATCCGCACCTCTATTACGGCTCGACGCGCGATCGCTACTGTTCCTGGCAATTCCTCGAATACGTCAAGGATCAGTATGGCTATCAGGCCGTCAACGACATCTGGCTGAAGGCGAAAAAACCGACCGATGCCGGTTATCTCGAAGAAGACCCATTCTCGGTCCTGCAGCGGAACATGGGCTGGTCAACGGCCGAGCTGAACCAGGTCTTCGCCGAATGGGCGCTGCACAACGTCAACTGGGACTATGCCAATCCGGACAACAGCGACGAAGGCGCGCTTTACCGCGCCAGGTATGGGGCCGCCGACGACACGGCGCCCGCCGACCGCCGGCTGCGCCTGACCCGGCTCGATCCGCTGGATGTGGCCAAGCACCGCTTCGCCGTACCGGCTGCCTGGGCGCCGCAGCGCTGGGGCTATAATGTCGTGAAACTGATCCCCGATGCCGGCGCAACCCGGGTCGATGTCAGCTTCGAAGGCGCGGTGCAAAAGGTCCCCGCCGTCAAAAGCCTGCCCGGTCTGAAGAACGACCCGAAGACGATTCCGGCCCCCGCATCGGGTTGGTGGTGGGGCGTCGTCGTCATCGACGCTCAAGGCCAGTCACGGATGACCCCGGTCGTCGGCGGCGCCGACGGCGAGATGATCGTGCCCCTGAAGCGGGGCGACAAATCGGTCTACATGGTCGTCACCGCTACACCGGATGACGTCCAGAAGATCAAGTGGGACCAGTCCTACTACTCGATCTATCGCTATCCGTGGATGGTCCAGTTGGAGGGCGCGGCACCTGAAGGATTCGAGCCGAACGCACCCCATCCGACCCAGGACGGCCATCGCCATCCAAATGGCGGCGGCTGGGTGGCCGCCGGCGCCCATGTCGACGACAGCGCCTATGTCGGCCCCTACGCCCAAGTGCTGGGCGGCACGGTTAGCGGCCATGCCCGCATCGAAGACCACGCGGTTATCCTGAACGGCACTGTGCGTGACGAGGCCGTCGTCGGCGCCTTGACCGTGGTCGACGGCGGGGTCGTCATCAAGGACCAAGCCGTGGTCGCCACTACCTTCAAGGGCCCGGGCGCTTTCGAACGCGGCGCGATCATCGGCGGTACGGCGCAATTGCGCGGCGACGTCGAACTGCGCGACGGCTTCACCCTGACCAAGGGCGTCTATTACGGCTTCGTCGACAAGGGCGCCGCCGCCGATCCGGCCCAGGGCGCCAACCTCACCGCGCCAGTGCCGGAAGTCACCGCCGTTCCCGACTATCACTGGCGGCCACAAGAGTAGTTCATGCGTATCAAGCACAGTTTTCCGGTCTCCGCCGACGGGCTTTCCAGCGAAGGTCTGCCGCCGATCGAATGGCGCCATATCCACGATACGGCGGCGCACCAGTTGGGCACGGCCATCGTCTCGGGAGTTTACAATCCCGGCGACCGGCTGCCGACCGAGATGGAAAGCGCCGAGCGCATGGGGATTTCGCGCAGCGTCTATCGCGAGGCGACGCGCATGCTGACGGCCAAGGGCCTGTTGACCAGCAAACCCAAGGCCGGCACGGTCGTCAGCCCGCGCGCGTCGTGGCACCTGCTCGATCCCGACGTGCTGGCCTGGAGCTTCCAGGCCGGGCCGACGCCCGACTATATTGACAATCTGTTCGAGCTGCGCATGGCGGTCGAACCGGCCGCCGCCGGTTTGGCGGCGCGGCGGCGCACCCAGGCGCAACTCGAGACCATGGCCGCGTGCCTGGAAACCATGCGCACCCAGACCCTGGCCAAGGAAGCCGGCCGCACCGCGGACCGCGTCTTCCACCAGACCCTGCTGGAAGCCACCGGCAATGATGTAATGATCTCGCTATCCAGCGGCATCGCCGCGGCGGCGCGCTGGGCGACCGAGTTCAAGCAACGGCACCGGACGCTTCCGCGCGATCCGGTGCCTGATCATGTGCGGGTGTGGGACGCCATCCGCGACCAGGATTCCGACGCCGCGCGCCACGCCGCGGTGACCCTGTTGCTGCTGGCCCAGGAAGATACCCGCCAGTCTATGGAATAATCCGTCAGCCGGCGGCGTTTGTTTTGCCGCGCGGTCGGCAGCGCGCCACGGTGTAAAGAACGGTTGTCAGCGGCGATATAAGCAGGATGACGAAGACGATGTCCCTGGGTGGGATAAGGACCGGCCCGCCATGGGTTTCGACCCATTCCAGGCCGATCAGGGCGCAGACCGCGACCAAAGTGAAAACGAGGAATCGGAAGGGGAACTTCGACATGATGTCTCCGAACGGTTTCGCCGATGGGATGTCGGTCGGCAGATCCCAAGTCGCGGCGCTCGGTGATTTCTTACAAACTATCCTCGAACAATCGTAGTTTTTCGCTGAGCTCCCGAAGCTGGCGCTGCCGGGCACGCGCCAGCATAAGGCCGGCGCCGATCATCACCGCCAGCATGACCAGGCAGGCGATCGTATAGGTCAGGTTGAGCCAGGGCGCGACGGCGGGCCGGCCCGCTCCCAAACCTGGTATGAATAGCCGCGTCACGATCGCACTGGCCGCGGCCGCCAGCGGCACGCCGGCGTAGAGACGGCGCGCCTGGGTCAGTCCTTTCTTGGCCCGCCTGATCATGCGCTTGAGGAGGCTGACCGTATCGAGGTCGAGCGCATCGACGGCGCGGCAGCGGGCACGTTGATACCAGATGGCGCCGGCGACAAAGGCGATCCACAGCCCGGTCACGATGCCGAGCGGCACGGACCGCACGATCGCTTCGCCAAGGGCGAGCACAACGGCGGTCGCGCAGAGCAGACCGATGACGACGCGATTATGCCGTTGATGCACGCCCTGCAGGCGTCTCAAATCGTGCATGAGCTGGCCGGTGTCCGGTTCGGGGGCCGACTGCCAAAGCCGCGCGAAGGGGTCGATGTCTTGAGGCTCGGTCATGAGGCGTCTCCGAAACGCATTCGGATGAAGGTCTTGGCGCGATGCAACCGCACCGAGGCGTTGCTTTCGCTGATGCCCAGGATGGTGGCGATCTCCTTGACCGGGATATCCTCGAGGTAAAGGCCGGCCACCGCCTTGAGCGGTTCCGGCAGGGCGCGCACCGCCTCGGTCAGGCGGGCCAGTTGCCGGGCATGGTCGGTGGCTTCGTCGACGGGGGGCGCGGTATCCACAACCCTATCGGTCAAGGGTTCGGCCTTGCGGACTAGCGCGCGGCGCACATGGGTGACACAGATATTTTGCGTCATGCGGGCGATATAGGGCTTGAGCGTCGCCGGATTGTCGAGGCGCGGCAAGGCCTGCCACACGGCCAGCCAGACCTCCTGCACAAGGTCGTCGATCCGGTCGGGATGGCGTTCATAGACCGTCGCAATGCGACGGACCATGCCGGCATGGCGTGCGACAATCTCTTCAAGGCTCAGCACGGCGGCGATATCCAAAGTCCCATACGCACGTCAGTCGTCCGGGATCGTACGATCTTACAGGACCAACGCAAAAATATTCCCCCGTAAGATTCCCTGCCGGCCGCCGACTGCAAGCTGACGCCGAGCGGCGTTGTTGCAGAGGGACAAAGATCATGGATTGGGTAAAAAAAAGCGTACTGGCCACGGGCGGCCTGCTGGCCCTGGCCGCCGGCGCCGCGTCGGCCGAAGAGGCGGCGGGCGACTGGACCGGCCTGATCGCCGGCCAATATCATGTCGTGCTGCACGTGACCAAGGATCCGGCCGGGCACTACGGCGCCACGCTCGAAAGCCCCGACCAGGGGACATTCGTCCTGACGGCCGATGACGTCACCACCGACCCCGATCATCTGAGCTTTACCCTGGCAAAGATCGGCGCGCATTATTCGGGTGTATGGAACGCCGACAGGGAGGGCTGGGTCGGGACCTGGACCCAGGGCCTGACCACGCCGCTGGTCCTCAGCCGGATGACCAGCCCGACGGCGGCGCTGGCGACGCCGAAACGTCCGCAGGAAGCGGCCATCGCCACAGGCGTCCTGCCCTATATCAACGCACCCGTCAGATTCGCCAATGCCACCGTGCCCGGTGTGACACTTGCCGGCACCTTCAGCAAACCGGCCGGGGCCGGCCCCTTCCCGGCTGTGGTGCTGATGGCCGGTTCGGGCCCGAATGATCGCGACGAAGACCTGATGGGCCACAAACTCTTCCTAGTCCTTGCCGACGCGCTCAACCGGCGGGGCATGGCTGTGCTGCGCTACGACAAACGCGGTATCGGTGAGTCGACCGGCACCTACGCCTCCGCCACCACGGCTGATTTCACCTCCGACGCCGCGGCCGCCCTGGCCTGGCTGAGGACGCGCACCGATGTCGACCCCAAGCGGATCGGCGTGCTCGGGCATTCGGAAGGCGGGCTGATCGCGCCGGCGGTCGCCGTGGCCGACCCGTCGGTCCGCTTCGTCGTACTGATGGCCGGTCCCGGCTTGCGCGGCGACGCGCTTTTCCTAAAGCAAATCGAGCTGATTTCGCGTGCCAACGGCGTCGCTGAGGCTGACATCGCCAAGACTGAAACCTTGAGCGCTCGGGCCTTCGCGGTGATTGAAGCTTCGAGCGATATCGCCGACGCCAAGACAAAGCTCGAAGTAAACGCGGCCAGGGCGATCGCCGCCGGCCAGCTCACCCGGGACCAGGCCGATCAAAACATCGCCCGGATTACCGATCCCTGGATGTACGCCTTCCTGCGCTACGATCCCCTCCCCGCCCTGCACCAGATGCGCGTCCCGGTCTTGGCGATCAATGGCTCACGCGACCTGCAGGTCGAGCCGAAGGCGAACCTGGCGAGCATCAGGGCCGCCCTGGCCGGCGATGCAGACGTGACCGTCACCGAACTGGTGGGCCTCAACCACCTGTTCCAGGACGCGAAGACCGGCTCGCCCGATGAATATGGCGAGATCGAGGAAACCATGGCTCCCGCCGCCCTGAAGACGATCGGGGACTGGGTCGTGGCGCACGCGTTCTAGGAAGGGCAGCCGGGCCCCTTACCGGGTCCGGCGACCTTGACCGGCTGCGCCTGGGGCGCCAGCGCTTCCCACTCCTGGACGGCGACGGCGGCGTTGCTGCCGTCCTTCGTCGAGGCGTCGAACACGGCGCGCAGGCAGGTCGTCGTCACCGGCGCGAAGGTGATCTCGTTGAAGCGGTCCATGGCGGTCGTATAGGTCGCGGCAATCGCCTTCCACTGCCCGTCCCGCAGATATTCCAGGTGCCAGGCCCTGGGCGGCGCCACGCCGATACCCGAACCGGCCGGCTGGTCGTTGAAGAAGTATATGCGCGAGGCGTTCAGCGTCACCGGCTGGTCCCAGGCATATTGCACCCAGGCGTGCGCCGGATTGTTGCCGTTCCACGTGCCCCACATGTCGGGCGGCAAGGGCGACTGGCGCACGATGCCGTCGTTCAGGGCCTTGATCCAGTATTGCACTGGCACGGGTTCGTTCGACGCCGCGCTATGGGCGGCGGGAGCGATATTGCGCTGGGGCGGCAACACGGACGGCGGTACCGGTGTCGGCGTCACCGGCAGCATGCGCGCCGGCGAGACGCTGTCATCCCAGTGCAGTTCGTCGATCGCCACGCTGCGGCGGAAGTGGTCGCCGCCCTTGGCGTCCGCCGTATGGTAGGTGATGTACCACTTGCCCTTGAATTCGATGAAGCCCGGATGCGAGGTCGTCGATGATACCGGCGGCAGGACCACGCCGCGATAGGTCCACGGCCCCATAGGTGACGGAGCGGTGCCATAGGCAATGCAGGCGTGATAGACGGCCGGCGTGCAACCGTCCTGCGGGCGCGTATCGTTGCCCGCATAGGCTAGGTAATAGGTGCCTTTGCGCTTGAACAGCCAGGCCGCTTCGAAGAAGCCCTTAAGGCCGGTCATAGCGACTTCCGGCCCCTTGGGCGTGACCATGTCGGCGTTCAGTTCCATGCCGCGCAACTGGCCAAACGTGCCCCAATAGAGGTAGACGCGGCCGTCCTCGTCGACGAAGGGCGTCGGGTCGATGTTCTGGATATCGTTATGACCGCCAGCCGATTGCGAGACGATCGGACCAGCTGGATGGGCGTCGGTCCATGGGCCAAGCGGACTGTTGGAGACGGCCACGCCGACGCCGAAACAGTCCTTGTCGTCGCAGTGGGCCTGCATCACCGGGGCGTAGAGGTAGAAGCGCTTGTCCGGCCCCTGAATGATCTGGCCGGCATAGGCGCGCGCCGGCGCGGCCCAGGCGAAGACCTGTTCCGGCCGCAGGAAGTGCGGATAGAAGTCCCAGTTGCCCGAACCGACGTCCTTGGTCGCCAGAACCTGCCACTCGTTCATGATGAAATCGTTGACGCCCGCCGGGGCTTCATCGCGGCCGGTCAGGATGTAGAGGGTGTCGTCGACGACGATGGGCGCGGGGTCCGTTGAATAATATTTGCCATCGGAGAGGATGGGGTTGTGGTCAGCGTGAATGGCGATAGGAGAAGGCTGGCTCGCGATGATTTGACGCGCCATCGCCCCTTGAGGCGGGATCAAAACGGCCGAAATTGCCATCCAGATTACGGCAGAATGTCTCATTGCGGCTCAACCAGTTCATCGAAATTGCGGTGTCGTTACGCGATTATGTATACAATATACGATATTGAGGCTTTGACAATGTTGGGCGCCATGAATCTTCCTACCCTGATTGCCGGGGCCGCCCTATCCGCGACCATTTCCCAGAGACACACAAACCAATAGCGCCACCATAGAAGCAAATGTGCTCTGTCTTGCGGCCGATACTTCGGCCGCCGCATTGAAAATTTACCTTGAGACGATCGTAAGGTTGCAGGCAGGGAGAAACATAATGGTCGCCTCAAGCCTCGACACGCTCGCGAGCGGGCCTGGATTGCCACCGGCGATCGGGCCGAACTTTGATCTCCTATTAGGCAAAATTGCCCAAGGTGACCGCCATGCTTTAAGAGCGCTTTACGACGCACTGGCGCCGCACCTTCTCGCGACCCTTCTCCGTATCGTTAAACGACGTGAGATCGCGGAAGACCTTCTGCAAGATACATTCATCCATATCTGGAAAAAGGCCCATATGTTCGAGGTGGGGCGTGGTACCGCGCGCGCATGGCTGGTTTCGGTTACGCGCCGTAAAGCCATAGATTTTATTCGCGCGACGAATCGGGACTTCGTCAGTCTGGACGATCATCCAGGATCACTTGAGTGCGCAAATGATCATTATGGCCAAGGTGTCGATAGGGAAACCCGAATCGCCCTGGCACGTGCTATCGATGTGCTCCGTCCACAAGTCCGACAGGCAATGAAGCTTTGTTACTTTTATGGATTGACTCACGAGGAGCTGGCCGCTGAACTGAGTGTTCCGCTTGGCACGGCCAAGGGCTGGATCAAACA
>FTKT01000074.1_pt3 | contig 17039 bp, 15 predicted proteins | sample 1658271 | NCBI WGS metagenome assembly FTKT01 (sample SAMEA3914811, study PRJEB12502) | metagenome | biome: forest; material: soil | place: Canada | collected 2011-08-04 | depth 0.3 m | reverse complement strand
CCCCCGCCGCCCCCGCCCCGCGCCGCCCCCGCCGCCTGCACACCGGCCTCGCCGCCGCCGGCGCCCTGGTGGCCGGCACGGTTCTGCCACTGACCCTGCAGGGCACCGCGCACGCCAGCGCCAGCAACGGCGGCGACGTCATCGCGAACCTCTTCGAGTGGAACTGGCAGTCCGTCGGCGCCGAGTGCACCAACGTGCTCGGCCCCAAGGGCTACGGCGCCGTCCAGGTCGCCCCGCCCGAGGACTCGATCCGGCTGAACCAGTCCAGCCATCCCTGGTGGGAGGTGTACCAGCCGGTGGCCTACGACCTGCACAGCCGGATGGGCACCCGGGACCAGTTCACCGCGATGGTGACCGCCTGCCACAACGCCGGCGTGAAGGTCATCGTGGACACCGTCCTCAACCACACCGCGGGCACCAACCAGACCAGCACCGACTCGTACGGCGGCGCCACCTTCAACGAGGGCTCGTACTCGTACCCGTCGGCCGGCTACTCGGCCGGTGACTTCCACTCCTACCCGGGCAACTGCCCCAACTCCAACCTGGCGATCAACGACTGGAACAACGTCCAGCAGGTCCAGGAGTGCGATCTGGTCTCGCTCTCCGACCTGTCCACCGAGAGCGACCACGTCCGCACCGTCGAGGCGAACTACCTCAACGACCTGATCGCGATCGGCGTGGACGGCTTCCGGATGGACGCGGCGAAGCACATCGCCCAGGCCGACATGGCCGCCATCCTCGGCAAGGTGAACAACACCGTCTGGGGCGGGCGTCCCTATGTCTCGCAGGAGGTCTACCCGGGCAGCAACAGCGCGCTGAACCCGAGTGCCTTCGAGAGCAACGGCAGCGTGATCGAGTTCAACTACGCCTGGGACCTGAAGAGCCAGTTCAACGGGAGCATCTCCAACCTCAAGTCGTTCGGCCAGAGTTGGGGACTGGAGCCGAGCAACCTGTCGACCGTCATGGTGACCAACCACGACACCGAGCGGGCCGGCAGCACGCTGAACTACAAGAACGGCGCGACCTACAACCTGGCCAGCATCTTCGAACTGGCCTGGGGCTACGGCACTCCGCAGGTCTACTCCGGCTTCAACTTCAACTCCAGTGACGACTCCCCGCCCTCCGACGCCAACGGCTACGTCAGCAACACCGACTGCGCCAACGGCTGGACCTGCACCGACCGCAACCAGGGCGTCGCCAACATGGTGGGCTGGCACAACGCGGCCAAGGGCCAGTCGGTGGCGAACTGGTACGACGACGGGTCGAACCTGATCGCCTTCAGCCGCGGCTCCAAGGCCTGGGTCGCGATCAACAACGAGGGCTCCACCCAGACCAAGACCTTCGCCACCGGCCTCGCGGCCGGCACCTACTGCGACGTCATCCACGGCGACTACAGCGGCGGCACCTGCTCGGGCCCGACCGTGGTGGTGGACGGCAGCGGCAACGCCACCGTCTCGATCGCGGCCAAGGACTCGGTCGCGCTCTACGCGATCTCCACCGGGACGCCGTCCCCGTCCGCGACCCCCACGCCGACGCCGACCGCCACGCCGACGTCCACCCCGACCTCCACGCCGACCGCCACCGCGACCCCGACCGCCACGCCCACGCCGACCGCCACCGCGACCCCGACCGCCACGGCGCCGGCCGGCCAGGTCGCCGAGACCTTCACCGTCAGCGGCGCCCCGGGCAACGCCCCGCTCTACCTGGTCGGTTCCGACCCGCTGCTGGGCAGCTGGGCACCGGCCGCGGCGATCCCGATGACCCAGTCGGGCGGCAGCTGGACCGTCACCGCCAACCTCCCGCAGAGCACCGGCATCCAGTACAAGTACATCGGCAAGGACTCCTCCGGGAACGTCACTTGGGAGCCCGGCGCCAACCACGGCGCCACCACCGGCTCGGGTACGGCCTCGCTCACCGACACCTACAACGGCTCCAGTGCGGCCGTCACCGAGAACTTCACCGAGAACGCCACCACCTGGACCGGCCAGACCGTCTACCTGACCGGCTCCATCCCGGCCCTCGGCAGCTGGAACACCGCGGCCGGCGTCGCCCTCTCCTCGGCGGGCTACCCGAACTGGACCGCCTCGCTCTCGCTCCCGGGCAACACCGCGTTCGCGTACAAGTTCTTCAAGAAGAACCCGGACGGCACCATCGAGTGGGAGACCGGCGGCAACCACACGGCCACCACCCCCGCCTCGGGCAGCGGTTCGCTGACCAACTCCTGGAGCGCGGCGGCCACCAGCCCGGTCGGCGTCACCTTCAGTGAGAACAAGACCACCGCGCTGGGCCAGAACGTCTACCTGGTCGGCAGCCTGGACGGCCTCGGCTTCTGGGACCCGAGCCGGGCGATCCCGCTCTCCTCGGCCGGCTACCCGGTCTGGTCCACCTCGGTCAGCCTCACCCCGAACACCGCCTTCCAGTACAAGTACATCGTCAAGGACGCCGCGGGCAACGTCACTTGGGAGAGCGGCGCGAACCGCTCCTACACCACCGGAGCCTCCGGATCGGTCACCCTGAGCGACAGCTGGAAGTAGCGGCCAGCGCACAACCAGCAGGCCCCCGAAGGAGGTTCACCCTCCCTCGGGGGCCTTTCGGGGTCACCCTCAGGCCGTCCTGCGACGCAGCGTGGCCGCGCCCAGGCCGAGCGCCAGCAGGGCTGCGGCGGCGATCACCAGCAGGTCGCGCAGCACCTCGCCGCTCACCGAACCGTCCACCGTCAGACGGCTCATGGCGTCGACCGCATAGGAGAGCGGCAGTACGTCGGAGAGGGCGTGCAGCCACCCCGCCATCCTCTCGCGCGGCACGAAGAGCCCGCAGAGCAGGAGTTGGGGCAGGATCACGGCCGGCAGGAACTGCACGGCCTGGAACTCGGTGGCGGCGAAGGCCGAGACGAAGAGCCCCAGCGCCATGCCGAGCAGGCCGTCGCCGAGCGAGACGGCGAAGAGCAGCCAGGTGGGCCCGGCCACCTTGAGGCCGAGCAGGCCGAGCGTGAGCGCGGAGGCCGCGGCCGCCTGGACCAGGGCGACCACGCCGAAGGCCAGCGCGTAGCCGAGCAGCAGGTCCAGCTTGCCCAGCGGCATGGTGAGCAGGCGTTCCAGCGTGCCGCTGGTCCGTTCGCGCAGCATCGCCACCGAGGTGACCAGGAACATCACCAGCAGCGGGAAGATGCCCAGCAGCGAGGCGCCGATCCGGTCGAAGGCGTGCGGCTGGCCGTCGTACATGTACTTGAGGAGGGTCAGCAGGACGCAGGGCACCACCAGCAGCAGCGCGATGGTGCGCGGGTCGTGGCGCAGTTGGGCCAGCACCCGGCGGGCGGTGGCGAGCGTGCGGGTCGGGTTCACGAGACCACCTCGGGACGGGCCGCGACGAGTCGCAGGAAGGCGCCGTCGATGTCCGCGGCGCCGGTGCGGCGCATCAGCGCCTGCGGGCTGTCGTCCGCGAGCAGCCGGCCCTCGCGCATCAGCAGCAGCCGGTCGCAGCGGACCGCCTCGTCCATCACATGGCTGGAGACCAGCAAGGTGGCTCCGGCGTCGGCGAGTTCACGGAAGAGCCGCCAGAGCTCCTGACGGAGCACCGGGTCCAGCCCGACGGTCGGCTCGTCCAGGACCAGCAGCTCCGGCCGGCCGAGCAGCGCCGCCGCCAGCGAGACCCGGGCGCGCTGGCCACCGGAGAGGCGGGCCACCAGGTCGCGCTCGTGGCCGCCCAGGCCGACCTGCGCGATCACCCGGAGGGGGTCGCCCTTCGGCGCGCCGAGGACGGCGGCGAAGTAGCGCAGGTTCTCCAGCACGCTCAGGTCGCCGTAGACCGAGGGGGCCTGGGTGACGTAGCCGACCCGGCTGCGCAGCGCGGCGCTGCCGGCCGGCAGCCCGAGCACCTGGACCGACCCCGCATCCGTCCGCTGCACCCCGACGATCGAGCGCAGCAGCGTGGTCTTGCCGCAGCCGCTCGGGCCGAGCAGGCCGGCGATCGAGCCGCGGGCCACGTCCAGGTCCAGCTCGTGCAGCACGGGCCGGCCGCCGCGCCGCACGGACAGTCCGGCCACCCGGATGGCCGGGGCGTCCCCGGCCAGTGAATTCATCATGCGTTGAGTTTCTCGCCGCAGGGCCCTGCCGTCAAGCACCGCCCGTGATCCCCGCTACTCGCCGGCCAGGTACCGCTGGAAGGTCGGCGCGAGTAGCGGCAGCAACTCCTCGCGGGTCGCCGAGGCAAGCGGCTCGACACCGATCACATAGCGGGCCATGGCCAGCCCGATGACCTGCGAGATCATCAGCTCGGTCCGCAACTCCGGCTGCTCCAGATCGAGTTCGGCGGCGATCCGGCCGACCAGCACCTCGGTGGCGAACTCCCGCATCAACTGCGCCACCTGCTCCGTGGTGGCGGCGGCCCGGATCAGCGCGAGCAGCCGGTCGAGCACCCCGGGCTGCTCCCAGAGGGTCAGCACGAACCCGGCCACCCGCTCGCCGATCCGCGCCCGGTCGCCCGCGATGGCCACCTCGATCACCTGCCGCGGGTCCACCGGGAACTCCAGCGCGGCCAGGAAGAGCCGGTCCTTGGTCCCGAAGTAGTGGTGCAGCAGCGCCGCGTCCACCCCCGCCGCCCGCCCGATCGCCCGCATGCTCGCCTTCTCGTACCCCCGCGCGGCGAACTCCGCCCGCGCCGCCTCCAGCACCACCCCCCGGGTATCGGCGCCTCCGGGCCGCCGCCCGGCCCGCTTGCGAGGGGCGGGGGACGTACCGGGTTCGGCGGGGTCACGAGGGACGGCGGGGGGCTGCTCTGCGGAGGTCACCTGGCCATTGTCGCCAGCGCGAGGAGCCGCCGCCGAGCATGGGGCACACCACCGCGCCACCGGTTACCCGTCGGTAGGCCGCGGCCGGCCCGGCACCTGATCTCGGATCCGCATCGAAAGGGGGTCGCCCTACCGCTCGACTACGCGCGTAGATATGCTGATCTGGTGACTATGTCCACTGCTGCAGCCACTGCCCCCGGCGCTGCGGGTGGCGGCCTGAGCGATGTCGCCGCCTCCGAGGCCTCGCTCCGCCGCTTCCTGCACGGCCTGCCCGGCGTCGACGCCGTCGGGCTGGAAGCCCGCGCCGCCACGCTCGGGACGCGATCGATCAAGACGACGGCCAAGGCCTTCGCCATCGATCTCGCCATCTCGATGATCGACCTGACCACGCTGGAGGGCGCGGACACGGTCGGGAAGGTGCGCGCGCTGTGCACCAAGGGGAAGCATCCCGATCCCAGTGACCCCTCGGCCCCGCGGGTCGCCGCGATCTGCGTCTACCCGGACATGGTCGCCACCGCCAAGGCCGCGCTGGCCGGCACCGGGATCCAGGTCGCCTCGGTGGCCACGGCCTTCCCCGCCGGGCGCGCCGCGCTGCCGGTGAAGCTGGCCGACGTCGCCGACGCGGTGGCCGCCGGAGCCGACGAGATCGACATGGTGATCGACCGCGGCGCCTTCCTCTCCGGGCGCTACCTGGACGTCTTCAACGAGATCACCGCCGTCAAGCGGGCCTGCGAACGGCCCGACGGGACGGCCGCGCACCTCAAGGTGATCTTCGAGACCGGCGAGCTGCAGACCTACGACAACGTGCGCCGCGCCTCCTGGCTGGCCATGCTGGCCGGGGCCGACTTCATCAAGACCTCCACCGGCAAGGTGGCGGTCAACGCCACTCCCCCGGTCACCCTGCTCATGCTGGAGGCCGTGCGCGACTTCAGGCGGCAGACCGGCGTGCAGATCGGCGTGAAGCCGGCCGGCGGCATCAAGACCACCAAGGACGCCATGAAGTACCTGGTCATGGTCAACGAGACGCTGGGCGAGGACTGGCTCTCCCCGCACTGGTTCCGGTTCGGCGCCTCCAGCCTGCTCAACGACCTGCTGATGCAGCGTCAGAAGCTGACCACCGGCCGGTACTCCGGTCCCGACTACGTGACGGTGGACTGATCACCATGGCCAAGAAGAACCAGCCCGAGGCCGAACTCCCCAAGCGCGGCGGCCTCTTCGAGTACGCGCCGGCCCCGGAGTCCGCCGCGGCGGCCGGCGGGATCGCCACCTCCTACGGCCACTTCATCGGCGGCGAGTTCACCGACTCCAGCGGCAGCGAGGCGCTGAAGACGGTCAACCCCGCCACCGAGCAGGTGCTCGCCGAGTTCGCCCAGGGCACCGACGAGGACGTCGACCGCGCGGTGAAGGCGGCCCGCAAGGCGTTCGCCGACTGGTCGGCGCTGCCCGGCAGCGAGCGCGCCAAGTACCTGTTCCGGATCGCCCGGATCATCCAGGAGCGCTCGCGCGAGCTGGCGGTACTGGAGTCGATCGACAACGGCAAGCCGATCCGCGAGACCCGCGACGTCGACCTGCCGCTGGTCGCCGCGCACTTCTTCTACTACGCGGGCTGGGCCGACAAGCTCGACTTCGCGGGGTACGGCCGCAACCCGCGCCCGCTGGGCGTGGCCGGCCAGGTCATCCCGTGGAACTTCCCGCTGCTGATGCTGGCCTGGAAGATCGCCCCGGCGCTGGCCACCGGCAACACCGTGGTCCTCAAGCCCGCCGAGACCACCCCGCTGACGGCGCTCCGGTTCGCCGAGATCTGCCGCCAGGCGGGCCTGCCGAAGGGCGTCGTCAACATCGTCACCGGCGACGGCCGGACCGGCGCGGCGCTCACCGGGCACCCGGACGTCAACAAGGTCGCGTTCACCGGCTCGACCGCCGTCGGCCGCTCGATCGCCCGCCAACTGGCCGGCAGCCGCAAGAAGTTGTCGCTGGAGCTGGGCGGCAAGGCGGCCAACATCGTCTTCGACGACGCGCCGATCGACCAGGCGGTCGAGGGCATCGTGGACGGCATCTTCTTCAACCAGGGCCACGTCTGCTGCGCGGGCAGCCGCCTGCTGGTGCAGGAGTCGGTGCAGGACGAGGTGCTGGACGCGCTCAAGCGCCGGATGGCCACGCTGCGCCTGGGCGACCCGCTGGACAAGAACACCGACATCGGCGCGATCAACTCGGCCGCCCAGCTGGCCCGGATCCGCGAGCTGACCGCGGCCGGCGAGGCCGAGGGCGCCGAGCGCTGGTCGCCGTCCTGCGAACTGCCGTCGGCCGGCTACTGGTTCAGGCCGACCGTCTTCACCGGCGTGAGCCAGGCGCACCGGATCGCCCGCGAGGAGGTGTTCGGCCCGGTGCTCTCGGTGCTGACCTTCCGCACCCCGGCCGAGGCGCTGGAGAAGGCCAACAACACCCAGTACGGGCTGTCGGCCGGCATCTGGACCGAGAAGGGCTCGCGCATCCTGTGGATGGCGAACCGGCTCAAGGCCGGTGTGGTGTGGGCCAACACCTTCAACAAGTTCGACCCGACCTCGCCGTTCGGCGGCTACAAGGAGTCGGGGTACGGCCGCGAGGGCGGTCGCCACGGCCTGGAGGCGTATTTGAATGTGGGGGCCCTCGATGTCTGATCTGGCAGCACGTCTTGACGTGATGAAGACCTACAAGCTGTACGTCGGCGGGAAGTTCCCGCGCTCCGAGAGCGGGCGGGTGTACGAGGTGACCGACAGCAAGGGCCAGTGGCTGGCGAACGCGCCGCTGGGCACCCGCAAGGACGCCCGGGACGCCGTGCTCGCCGCCCGCGCGGCGGTCAAGGGCTGGTCGGGCGCCACCGCGTACAACCGCGGCCAGGTGCTCTACCGGGTCGCCGAGATGCTGCAGGGCCGGCGCGAGCAGTTCGCCGCCGAGGTCGCCACCGCCGAGGGGATCGGCGCCAAGAAGGCCGCCGCCCTGGTCGACCAGGCGATCGACCGCTGGGTCTGGTACGCGGGCTGGACCGACAAGGTGGCCCAGATCGCGGGCAGCGCCAACCCGGTGGCCGGCCCGTACTTCAACCTCTCGGTGCCCGAGCCGACCGGCGTGGTCGCCGTCCTGGCGCCGCAGGCCGGCTACGGGCACTCGTTCCTCGGCCTGGTCTCGGTGATCGCCCCGGTGATCGCCACCGGCAACACCGTGGTGGTGGCGGCCGCCGCCGGCGCCCCGCTGCCCGCGCTCTCGCTGGGCGAGGTGCTGGCCACCTCGGACCTGCCGGGCGGCGTGGTCAACATCCTCTCCGGCAGGACCGCGGACATCGCGCCGACCCTGGCCTCGCACCAGGACGTCAACGCGCTCGACCTCACCGGGGCGATCGCAGACGAAGGACCCGGCGCGGCTGCTGTCCTGGAGGCGTCGGCAGCGGATACGCTGAAGCGGGTGCTTCGCCCGGCGGTCGATCCGTCGGCCGAGGACTGGACCACGGCCCCGGGCACGGAGCGGCTGCTCTCGTTCCTGGAGACGAAGACGGTCTGGCACCCGATGGGCCAGTAGTAGCCCCCGGCTCACGCCGGAAACAACTCCACAGACCGGCCGTCCCCAGTGCCCCTACCCCCCCCCGGGGGCCCGGACGCGCCGATGACGGGCCCGCGCCTACCCCCCCCTGGCGCGGGCCCGTCCCAATCTGCCGACCGGACCAGGTCGCCCTGTCCTATGCCAATCGCGAGCCGGCGGGTTCCGACCACCGCGCCCGATGCGTCAGACTGGTTTCTCGTGAGTGACTCCCCGCTGAACCTCGTACCGACATCCCGTGCCCGCGTGGTGCTGCTCTCCGGGCCCTCCGGATCGGGAAAGTCCTCGCTGGCCGAGCGCACCGGGCTGCCGGTGCTGCAACTCGACGACTTCTACAAGGACGGCGACGACCCGACCCTCCCCCAGCTGGCCGAGGGCGGGACCGACTGGGACTCGCCGCTCTCCTGGCACCAGGGCGAGGCGCTGGCCGCGATCCGGCTGCTGGCCGGCAGCGGCCGCGCCGAGGTGCCGGTGTACTCGATCCCCGCCAACGGCCGCACCGGCAGTCACACCCTTGAACTGGCCGGCGCGCCCGCCTTCATAGCCGAGGGCATCTTCGCCGCCGAACTGGTCGCCCAGTGCGAGGCCGAGGGCCTGCTGGGCGAGGCGCTCTGCCTGCGCAACCGGCCGCTGACCACCGCCTGGCGGCGCTTTCGCCGGGACGTGCGGGAGGGCCGCAAGTCCGTCCTCTACCTGCTGCGCCGCGGCTGGCGGCTGATGCGCGCCGAGCGCGGGATCGTGGCGGGACAGGTGGCGCTCGGCGCGTACGCCTGCGCCGGTCCCGAGGCCGAGCGCCGGGTACGCGCGCTCAGCGCCGTCCCCGCCGAGCCCGCCGAGCCCGCCCGGGTCAGCGCCTGACGGACGGGCTCGGCTGACAAGCGTCAGGACCCGGCAGAAGCAGTGAGGTCGGCCACCACCAGCTCGGCCGCCCGCACCGGGTCCCCGTCGGCGCGGGCGAGCAGTGCGGCCGCGTCGTAGCCCGCGTCGACCGTCTGCCGGTGGGTCACCTGCATCCAGCGCACCGACTGGTAGCGCGGCGAGCTGAGCGCCGCGCCGAGGTCGGGGCGCAGCCGCTCCAACTCCACGACGACCGTCCAGGCGTCCTCCACCGCCCGGGCCCGCAGCACCGGGTCGCAGGCCGCGATGGCCCGGTCGGTATCGGGTCCGTGGAACTCATAGGCCCGCAGAGCGGGCAGGAGTTCGGGCACACCCAGGATCTCCGCCGCGTCCAGGGTGAAGATCTGGGTCCCGTCGTCGGAGTCCAGCAGGTGCGCGATCAGTGGGACGGCCCGTGGGTCGTGCCGCCTGGCCAGCCCTCGCGCGCCCTCCTGCCGGACCTCGCCGTCCTCATCGGTGGTGCACTTCCACAGCGCGTCCCTGATGGCGGTGGTGTCCTGCTCCAGTTGGAATCCCAACGTGAAGGCCGCCCAGTCGCGGACCTCGGAGTCCTGGTCCCGAGTGAGCCGGATCAGCGCCTGGACATCGGGCCCGTCGGGCAGTCCGCTGTTGACGGTGCCGAACTGCGAGGCGACCTTGCGCCGCAGGTCGGCGTCCTCGTGCCAGGAAAGCCTCACCAGCACGGGAACGCCGCGCGGGTCCTGCGCCGCGCCCAGGCCGACCACGAGGGACTGCAGCACGCAGGCCGCCGTCTCCAGCTCGGCCAGCGCCATCAGGGCGGTTGCCGCCTCGCCACGCAGGGACTCGTGCAGACTGGCCGCGGTGCGCACCAGATCACAGCCCACCTGCCGCTCCAGCGCCTCGTCCGACGCCAGCAACCCCACCCCGCAGCGCAACGCGGTCTCCCCGCCCTCCCCCTGCGCCGCCTCCAGGACCAACGCCCAGTAAGCGTGCCCGTCGCCGTCCTCCTCCGAGTCCTGCGCCAGCCGCGCCGCAGCCATCAAACGCCCCGCCGGCCCCACCGCGTTGTCCATGCGAGCATTCCTACCCGAACGGCCTGGTGCCGGGTACCGAATTCCCTTCGAGGTGCCCGCTCGGCGTTCACACCGGCACGGCCGAGTCGGGTGCGGGGACGACCTGGTCAGTGGCTCCGCGCGTCACCCGATCTGCGCCGGTTCACCGGGGCCGTAGCACCATCGCGTCGTAGGTCGGCGACTCGGGTGCGTGCTTGATTCGGCCGCCGAACACCTCGTAGCCCCACCGCGGATAGGCGCTGCGGGCCGGCTCGTTGTCGAAGACGCACGTGAGTGTCGTCCACGGCTCCGGCCGGCCGGCGACCATCGCATCGTGCAGCCGGCGGCCCACTCCCTGGTTGGTGTGGGAGGGGAGCACCATCAGCTCGCGAAGCCAGAAGACCTCTCCGGCCTGCGCCGCCTTCACGGCGTCGTCGGGCCGGTCGCCACCTAGCGAGACCCACCAGGCGCGGTCGGCGGGCAGGGTGACCCCGTGGACGTACCCGACCAGCGTTCCGTCGATTGTGCGCCCGGTGACGGTCTCGAAGCCATCCATGTCGAAGGCGGCGGTGAGTCGCTCGGCATAGGTCTCGACGGAGAAGAACGGGTCCCCGGCGTAGGGCGGCACGTCGTACACCTTCGCGTAGACGGCGACCAGCTCGTCCGCGACAGCCTTGGCCGACCGGGGGTCGTGGCGGGTGATCGTCAGCTCAACAGTGTCCGACATGGGGAGGTGCTCCTTACTGATGGTCAGGCGATGCGCAGGTTCAGCAGTTCGATGGTGTCCCGGGCGCAGGCGGTGTCCTGGTACTGGCCCAGACCATCACGGACCAGGACCAGCTGGCGCATGTTGCGGGTCGAGGTCATCCCGCTGTCGATCATGCGCAGGGATTCCTGGGTGGCGCAGACGGTGCGGTCCAGGTCCCGGTCGTGAACGGCGGCCCGGGCGAGGCGGACCAGGCACATGCCCCTGTTGCGGGAGTGCGCGACGTCCTGGGACGAGGCTGAGCGGTCGAGCACGAGCTGGGCCGTTCCGCTGTCGAAAAGCGCGCTGGCGGACGTGAAGCTTTGCGCCGGCGAGATCATCACCAATGCCCTGCTGCACGCGGGCGGCGAGTGCTGGGTGAGGACGTGCTGGACCGGCCGGCATCTGCGCGTCGAGGTTGCCGACCGCTCGCTTCGGCTGCCGTCGGTGCCGGCGTCCGGCGAGGAGGCGGTGTCCGGCCGTGGGCTCGCCCTGGTCGACGCGTTCGCGTACTCCTGGGGCTGGGAGCCGCATGAGCTCGGCAAACTCGTCCACTTCATGATCGCCGCCGACACCATGATCACCGGGCACATGCGGTTGACCAGGCTCGTCCAGACCGCGCACGTCCGCACCCAGAACGCGCTCATGTCGCCCGAGCCGGCGCCCATACGCCGCGAACGGGTGGTCGCGTGACGCCCGCCGAGCGGCCACTGCCCATCATCCGCGTCTCCGAGCCGGACGACGGGGGCCAGCGGTACCCGGTCCAGCCGCACAGGCCGGGCGGAATCCGGCGCCGGCCGTCGCCATCACCGCGGGCGGCCGGCGCCACCTCGCCCAACTCACCGCCCCGGACGCGGCGGTGAACGAGTTCTAGCTGACCGCCATCACGAGCCAGAACTACACCCGGATCTGAGGATCCGACAACGAACCCCTCCCGCTGCGTTGAAGGCCCCGGGCGACTCCGGGGTCTTCAACGTGTGACCGCGCAGAGCACCACCCCGCTCGGGTCAGCGCCTCAGGGACGGCCGCGGCCCGGTGGCTCAGGCGGTGTGACGGACGGTCACCACCACCTTGCCCACCTGCTGGTTCGACTCCAGGTAGCGGTGTGCCTCGGCGATCTCGTCGAAGTCGAAGGTGCGGTCGATCACCGGGGCCAGCGTGCCCGCCCGCAGACCCGCCTTGAGGAAGTGCTCGATCCGGCGGCGGGTCGCGGGATCCTCGGTGACCTGGAGGTTGCCGTATCCGAGGATCCGCAGGGTCCAGTTGACCGGTAGCGGCGCCGGCCGCTGGTCGAGCCAGCCGTACACGACGAGCAGGCCGCCGGGGGCCACCGCCTGGGCGACGGTGGTCAGACCGGGTCCGGCCACCGGGTCGAAGACCAGCTCCGCGCCGCGACCCGCGGTGATCTCCGTGACCCGCTCCAGCAGGCCCTCCTCCTCCAGCACGATCACGTGCGCGGCGCCGAGGGCGAGCAGTTGCTCGCGCTTGGCGGCCGTGCGGGTGACGGCGACCGGGATCGCGCCGAGGTGGTTGGCGACCTGGATCGCGGCCACCCCGACGCTGCTGGAGGCGGCCGTGATCAGCACGGTGTCCCCGGGAAGCATCCCGCCCTTCTCCACCAGCGCGCCGTACGCGGTGCTGTAGGAGAGCCACAGGGCCGCGCCGGTCACCGCGTCCGTGCCGTGCGGCAGCCGGATCAGGTCGGCGGCGGGGACCAGGATCCGCTCGGCGTAGACGCCGTTCGCGCTCATGTGGCCCTCGGCCGCCTTGATCACCAGGTCGCCGGCCGCGAAGCCGGTGACCAGTTCGCCGACCGCCTCCACCACCCCGGCGGCCTCGTAGCCGAGCCGGGAGCCGGGCAGCTCCGGCGGGTAGTAGTAGGCGCCGGCGCGCAGCAGCGCCTCGGCACGGTTCAGCCCGATCGCCTCGACCCGGACCAGCACCTCCCCGGGCCCGGGCGCACCGAGTGCGAGCTCGGCGATCCGCAGCACCCCGGGCTCGCCGATCCGGTCGAACAGCACGGTCCTGGTCATGGTAATTCCCTTTCACTAAACGGCAGTTGACGGAGACAACCGGAGTTGACCCGCCGTCTGCTCCAGCCTAGGAAGATCCAGTGGGACTGCCCATGCCGAAGGCTCTCGCCGCCATGTCCGATCGTCTCGCCGCTGTACGCTCGCCTCATGGACGTGCTCAGCGACGCGATCACCGCCATGCGCACCGGCAGGCCGCACGCCGGCCACAACCGCAGGGCCGTCCCCTGGGGGCTCAGATTCCCGCCGGCGGAGGGCGCCGGCTTCCACATCGTGCTGCGCGGCTCGGCCTGGGTGTTCCCGCAGGACGGCGAACCGGTCCGGCTCGACGCCGGCGACGTGGCACTGCTGCCGGGCGGGCGGAGCTACGGGATCGCCGACTCCCCGCAGACCGAGCTCCGCGAGGTCACGCTGGGCCCGGACGGTCTGCTGCCGCTCCTGCCCGAGACCCGGGGCGACGGCGCCGAGGCGACCCTGCTGCTCTGCGGCACCTACCTGCTGAGCCGGGCCCGGCCGCACCCGCTGCTCGCCGAACTCCCGCCGGTGGTGCACCTGTCCGCCCGAAGCGGCCGCCACCAGGCCCTGCGCTCCGTGATCGACCTGCTGAGCGCCGAGCTGACGGACCATCGGCCCGGCAGCGGCACGGCCGTGCCCGCCCTGCTCGACACGCTGCTGCTCTACATCCTGCGGGCCTGGTTCGAGGAGCAGCGGACCCGGACCGGAACCGGCTGGGCCGCCGCCCTGTCCGATCCGGCGATCGGCGCGGCGCTGGAAGCGATCCACGCCGAGCCCGCGCACGGCTGGACGGTCGGTGAACTGGGCGCCCGGGCGGGCCTGTCGCGGGCCGCCTTCGCCCGCCGCTTCACCGCCCTGGTCGGCCGGCCCCCGCTCGGCTACCTCACGTGGTGGCGGATGACCAGCGGCAGCCGGCTGCTGCGCGAGTCCGAGGCGCCGCTGCGCGTGGTCGCCCAGCAGACCGGATACGTCTCCGAGTTCGCCTTCGCCAAGGCGTTCAAACGGGAGTACGACCTCTCGCCCGGCCGCTACCGCGAACAGCACCGCGCCTCGTCGGCCTGACGGCGCAGCACGACGGCACAGCACGACGGCACAGCACGACGGCACAGCACGACGGCACAGCACGACGGCACAGCACGACGGCTGGGCCCGGCGTCGTCTCCCGAGACGCCGGGCCCAGCCGTCGTGCGCAGGTCGCGGACACCCCCCGGTCCGGCTCCCCCGAGCCGTGCCGTCTCCGCGACCTGTCTTCCCCTCCCCGTGGAACCGTGAAGAGGGGCCCGTCCCCCGACGGGAGTTCGGAAACTCTCAGGCGACCAGCTCGCCGAACGCCCGGGCGGTGTCGCCGGTCCGGTTCAGCTGCTCGTCGTCGCGCAGCCGGCGCAGGGCGCGCCAGATGCTGCTCTTCACGGTGCCCACGCTGATCGCCAGGATGTCGGCGATCTCCGGGTCGGTGCGGCCCTCGTAGTAACGCAGCACCAGCATGGTGCGCTGGTTCTCCGGGAGCTTGGCGAGCGCCTGCCAGAGCACGGCGCGCAGCTCGGTGCCGCCCATCGCGTCCGTGTCGCCGACCGTCTCCGGCAGCTCCTCGGTCGGGTACTCGTTGAGCTTGCGCCGGCGCCAGGCCGAGATGTGCAGGTTGGTCATGGTGCGGCGCAGGTAACCGCCGACGGCCGCCTTGTCGGTGATCCGGCCCCAGGCGCGGTAGGTGCTGAAGAGCGCGCTCTGCAGCAGGTCCTCGGCCTCGAAGCGGTCACCGGTCAGGTGGTAGGCGGTGGCGTACAGGGAGGCGCGGCGCTCGCGCACATAGGCGGTGAACTCCGCGAGGTGCTCATCCGCGACGGCCGAGGGCTCCCCCTGCACGCCTCCCTGCTCGCCGACACGGTCCGTTCCCGGCACCGGCGCGAGCCGGAGCAGGGTGGTCCCCGCGACCTTGCGGGCGTCCGGCTCCCCCGAGCCGGTACCCGTCCGGTCCTGCTGACCGGGCGCGCCCACCACGCGTCCGGCCTGGTACAGCTCCCCCGCCCTGCCCACGCCGCTCACCCGGCGTGCCCCCGAGCAGTGCTCGGACCGCGGACGGACCGACGGACGCGTGCGCACATCCCAGGTGCCCCGGGTCTGAAGCGTTGCGTTCATCGTGCGCCCCCATCATCGGTACGAGCAGGTCCCAATCGACTGCCGCCGGTTCGGACCGGGTGACCGGTCTTCCTCGGCGACAAGGGAAATCCTGCCCGGCGCCCGTCATGGCGGTGTCCGCCGACTGTCACAGCGGTGTCACAAGGAAAGGGACCTTCGTCCCGCACCACTGGTCGGACAGCAAGACGTCGGCAGCCACCCGGCGGTTCCCCACGCCATACCGGGTAAGCCAGAATGAGCCCGTGCCTTTCCTCCTACTGATCGAGGACGACGACGCCATCCGCACCGGCCTCGAACTCGCCCTCACCCGCCAGGGCCACCGCGTGGCCGCCGCAGCCTCCGGTGAGGACGGTCTCAAGCTCTTCAAGGAGCAGCGACCGGACCTCATCGTGCTGGACGTGATGCTGCCCGGAATCGACGGCTTCGAGGTCTGCCGCCGGATCCGGCGCACCGACCAGCTCCCGATCATCCTGCTCACCGCCCGCTCCGACGACATCGACGTGGTGGTCGGCCTGGAGTCCGGGGCCGACGACTACGTGGTCAAGCCGGTGCAGCCGCGCGTCCTGGACGCCCGGATCCGCGCGGTGCTGCGCCGCGGCGAGCGGGAGAACTCCGACTCCTCCGCGTACGGCTCGGTGGTGATCGACCGTTCGGCGATGACCGTCACCAAGGACGGCGAGGACCTCCAGCTGACCCCGACCGAGCTGCGGCTGCTGCTGGAACTCAGCCGCCGGCCGGGCCAGGCGCTCTCCCGCCAGCAGCTGCTCCGGCTGGTCTGGGAGCACGACTACCTGGGCGACTCACGGCTGGTGGACGCCTGCGTGCAGCGGCTGCGGGCCAAGGTCGAGGACGTGCCCTCGGCCCCGACCCTGATCCGCACGGTGCGCGGCGTGGGCTATCGTCTCGATCCGCCCGCCTAAGACCGACCGGCCCGCACGGCCCGCCCGCGGAGCCCACCGACCAGATAGCGAATCCGAATACGTGACTGACCATCAGAACGGCAGCCGCCTCGCCTCCGGCCTGCTGCGGCGGCTGCGGTTGAGCTCGCTCCGGGTGCGGCTGGTCGCGGTGTTCGCCGTGGTGGCGCTGACCGCCGCCGTCTCCGCCTCCGGCATCGCCTACTGGCTGAACCGGGACGCGGTGCTCAAGCGCGCCCAGGACAACGCGCTGATCGACTTCCGGGGTTCGCTGACCCGCAACGTCTCCAACCTGCCGCTCGGCGCGACCTGTCCCCAACTCGTGCAGCTGGCCACCGATGTGGCCAGCTACGGGGTCAGTTACAACGTCGTGGTGGTGGACGAGAACAAGCCCGGCTGCACGGCGACCTCCAACCCCCGCTTCACCCTGGACCAGGTGCCGGCCCCGCTGGTGGCCGCCGTCGGCAAGGCCCGGACGGTCACCGCGGGCAACCCGTACGCCTACCACCTGTACTGGCAGCGGGTGAACATCGGCGGCGAGCCCTTCGTGGTCGGCGGCACCCGGGTGGTGCCGAGCGGGCCGACCGCGTACATGTTCAAGTCGCTGAACAACGAGCGCCAGGACCTCAACACGCTCGGCTGGTCGCTGGCGGTGGCCACGATGCTCGCGCTGATCGCCGCCACCCTGCTGGCGCAGGCCGCCTCGGCCACCGTGCTCCGACCGGTCCGCCGGCTCGGGGAGGCCGCCCGGCGGCTCGGCGAGGGCGAGCTGGACACCCGACTGGAGGTCAGCGGAGCGGACGAACTCGCCGACCTGGCAAGGACGTTCAACCGTACGGCGGAGGCACTCTCGCAACAGGTCGAGGAGTTGAGCGCGCGCGAGGCGCAGAGCCGGCGGTTCGTCGCCGACATGTCGCACGAGCTGCGCAC
>FTKT01416755.1_pt1 | contig 17041 bp, 15 predicted proteins | sample 1658271 | NCBI WGS metagenome assembly FTKT01 (sample SAMEA3914811, study PRJEB12502) | metagenome | biome: forest; material: soil | place: Canada | collected 2011-08-04 | depth 0.3 m | reverse complement strand
CTCAGCCCAGGCCCACGGCCCAGTCACCGCCCTCACCGCGTTCAGCGCCGCTCCGGTCGTGCCGGCCGCGTCTGCGGGGGTGTCGGGGGTGGGGCCGGCGGCGTCGGGGGTGTCGGGGGCTTCGGCTGTGGGTGGCGGCGGGGCGGTGATCCTCGAACTGGTCGGTGTCGGGAAGAGCTACGGCGCGGTCTCGGCGCTGGCCGAGGTCTCGCTCGCGGTGCGGGCCGGCCGGATCGTCTGCGTGCTGGGCGACAACGGGGCGGGAAAGTCCACCCTGATCAAGATCATCGCGGGGCTGCACCGGCACGACAGCGGGCAGTACCTGATCGAGGGTCGGCCGGTGCACCTCGGCTCACCGCGGCAGGCGCTGGACCGCGGCATCGCCACCGTCTACCAGGACCTCGCAGTGGTCCCGTTGATGCCGGTCTGGCGCAACTTCTTCCTCGGCTCCGAGCGGACCAGCGGGAGGTTCGGGCACCTGGACGTGGCGGGCATGCGCACCACCACCCGCGAGGCACTGGCCCGGATGGGCATCGACCTGCGCGACGTCGACCAGCCGATCGGCACCCTCTCGGGCGGCCAGCGCCAGTGCGTCGCCATCGCGCGGGCCGTGCACTTCGGCGCGAAGGTGCTGGTACTGGACGAGCCGACGGCGGCGCTCGGGGTCAAGCAGTCCGGGGTCGTCCTCAAGTACGTGGCGGCGGCCCGGGCCGAGGGGCTCGGCGTGGTGCTGATCACCCACAATCCGCACCACGCGCACCTGGTGGCCGATTCCTTCGTGCTGCTGCGACGAGGCAGGATGGCGGGCAGCTACACCCGGGACGAGATCGGACTGGAGCAGTTGACCACCGAGATGGCGGGCGGCTCCGACCTGGCCGAGCTCTCGCACGAGCTCGGCCGTTCGCAGTTCGATGATCCGGATTCGGACCGTTCGGTATCCGACGGTCCGTCTTCGGATCGTCCGCTTTCCGATCATCAGCACTCGGATCGTCCGCCTTCCAATCATCCGCTCTCCGACCGTCCACCTTCCGATCGTCCGCTTTTCGATCATTTGCCCTCCGATCGTCCGTCCTCCGACCATCCGCCTTCTGAAGAGGAGCCCCCACCGTCGTGACCGCCCCGAACGGCCGCACCGGCCAGCCCGTCCTGCCCGCCCTTCTCGGCCTCGGCCAGCGTGGAGCCGACCGGCGACGGCGTACGCTGCCCGCCAGTGTGCTGAAGCTGCCCACCATCGGGATCGACATCGGCGGCACCAAGGTGATCGCCGGAGTGGTGGACGGCGAGGGGAAGATCGTCGAGCAGCTGCGTGAGGAGACCCCGCACAAGAGCAAGAGTCCCCAGGTGGTCGAGGACGTCATCGTCGACCTGGTGCTGCGGCTGGCCGACCGGCACGACGTGCACGCGGTGGGCGTCGGCGCGGCCGGCTGGGTGGACGCCGACCGCTCCCGGGTGCTCTTCGCCCCGCACCTCAACTGGCGCAACGAGCCGCTGCGCCAGGCGCTCACCGACCGCCTGCGGTTCCCCGTCGTGGTCGAGAACGACGCCAACGCGGCGGCCTGGGCGGAGTGGCGGTTCGGCGCCGGCCGGGGCGAGGACCTGCTGGCGATGATCACACTGGGCACCGGCATCGGGGGAGCCGTCGTCCGGCACGGCTACGTGGACCGTGGCCGGTACGGGCTGGCGGGGGAGTTCGGTCACATGCAGGTGGTTCCGGGCGGGCACCGCTGCCCGTGCGGCAACCGGGGCTGCTGGGAGCAGTACTCCTCCGGCAACGCCCTGGTCCGCGAGGCCCGCGAGCTGGCCGCGGCCGAGTCCCCGGTGGCGCAGCCGCTGCTCACCCGGGCCGGCGGCGACGTCAGCGCCATCACCGGCCCGCTGGTTACCGAGGCCGCGCGCGAGGGCGACCCGATGGCCGTCGAGCTGCTGCACGACATCGGCACCTGGCTGGGCGTCGGACTGGCCAACCTGGCCGCCGCGCTGGACCCCGGACGGTTCGTCATCGGCGGCGGCGTCTCGGCCGCCGGCGACCTGCTGCTCGCCCCCGCCCAGGACGCCTTCCGCCGCACCCTCACCGGCCGCGGCTTCCGCCCGGAGGCCCGGATCGAACTGGCCGCCCTCGGCAACGAGGCCGGCCTGATCGGTGCCGCCGACCTGGCCCGCACGGTCGCCCGCCGCTTCCGCACCGTCAAGCGCAGCCGTGCGGAGCGCTGAGCGGCGGCGGTCTGTCAGCTGATCGGCGATCACGCTGACTCCGGCCCCCGGCCCGCGCGACCCCCGCCGCCGAGGCGGTCGTCACCGACCTGCCGTCAACCGGACTGGCTGGACTGGTCGAGCAGGCCGAGGACCACCGTCAGGGCGGCGGGACGGCGGGTGACCGGCAGGTGGTCCACCAGGTGCACCGGGCAGCCCAGTGCCGCCGCCCCGGCGTCCGCCGTCCGGTCGTCACCGACCATCAGGACGTCGGCGGGCGCCAGGCCGAGCCGGTCGCAGGCGGCTTGGAAGAGGGCGGGGTCCGGCTTCTGCACGCCGTGTTCGAAGGAGAGCAGGTAGGCGTCGACCAGCGGGTCCACCCCGTGTTCCCGGAAGACCGGCCGCAGGTCCCAGCCGATGTTGCTGACCACGGCGACCGGGATCCCGCGCCCGCGCAGTGCGGTGAGCGTGCTCACCGTGTCCGGGTAGGGCTGCCAGGCCGGCGGCGCCATGTGGCGCAGGTAGAGCGCGTCCGCCAGCTCCGATGCGGGCAGCCCGGCGCGCATGGCGAGTGCGGTGTACGCGGCCCGGTGCTGCTCCGGGCTCAGGTCCCGCTGCTCCCACACGTCGGCCAGCTCGGCCGGCAGCCGGCGCGGGACCGCGCCACCCGGCAGCGCTCCGAACTCCTCCAGACGCGCTGCCAGGAGCGCGAGTTCCTCCTCGGTCAGGACGTCCCCGCGCTCGGTGACCACCGCGCGGAGCCACTCCTCGGTCGACTCGACCCGGAAGAGCGTGCCGGAGAAGTCGAACATGACACCTTTGATCATGACCCGAGTCTCATCCGTCCCAGGCGTCGTCCGCAAGCCTCGGCGGTGCCGCCTCCGAAATTCGCGGGCGCGGCACGGCCAGCTGATCCTAGGCTGGCGCGATGATCTACGACCGGCGGGAACTCCTGCAGACCTACCTCTCGGTGCACGCCCGCGGTACCAGCCGCGTCGGCGGCTACGAACTGGAGCGCGACGAGTACAACGAGGCCCTGCGCACCTACTACCGAGGACTGTTGGCCGCCCTGCAGGAGCTGTTCGAGGTGGAGTTGGAGGCCACCAGCGCCGTCGCCTTCGAGCACAAGGTGCTGTTGATGCTCTTCCGGAGTACGACCGGGTCCTATCTGGGCGCCGTCACACCGTGGTCCGGCTTTCTGGAGGCCGGTCTGCTGATCAACCGCCTGGAGGCTGCCCCGGACGGCGGGGAACGCGTCTTCGCGGCCACCCGGCGGATCGAGGAACTGCACGCCGAGTCGCAGGCCCAGCACCTGGAGATCCTCGATGCCCTGCTGGTCCGACTCCTCGGCGATCGGGCCGAGTTGACGGTGGACTCGGCGCACCTGCTGGCCTCGGGCTTCGACGACCGGGCCCGCCCGCGCCCCGCCGACTACCCGCAGGACTGAGACCGGCCGCCTCCGTACCCGCCCACGGTCGGCCGAGGGCGGTACGGAGGCGGTGCGAGCGTGGGTCAGGCGGTGCAGGTGGAACCTGACGCGGTGCTAGAGACGCGTCGCGGTCCGGACGAGGTCGGCGACGGCTCTGGAGCGGCTGTGTGGGGGCCAGGCGATCACGGTGGTGACTGTCGGCGCGTCCAGTACGGGTACTGCGACGAGGTCACCGTGCAGTTGGGATCGGCACGACTCCGGTGAGACTGCGCAAGCACGGCCGAGCGCGACGAGCTGCAACAACTGCGCGTGGTCGCGGACCTGGGGGCCGGGGCCGGGCGGGTAGTTGCCGTCGGGGCCGGGCCAGCGTGGCAGGGGCAGGCCCGGCAGTGCGGTGATGTCGGCCAGGTGCACATGGGCCCGGACGGTGAGCGGATGCCCGGCCGGCAGGACCACCACCTGGCCCTCCGTGCCGAGTTCCTCGGTGTGGAACCCGGCCGTCGAGTCGAACGGCCGGTGCAGCAGGGCCACGTCGGCCCGTCCCTCGCGCAGGAGCCGTTCCTGTTCGGCCGGGCCGCACAGGATGACCTCGACGGGGACCGCGCCGGGTTCGGCGGCGTAGGCGTCGAGCAGTTTCGCCAGCAGTTCACGGGAGGCGCTGGCCTTCGTGACCAGGATCAGGCCGGGGCCGGCGGTCGCGGAAAGGGCCGCGCGGCGGGTCCGGCGCTCGGCGGCCTCGACCGCCGACAGGGCCGCCCGGCCCTCGACCAGCAGCACCGAGCCGGCCTCGGTCAGCGTGACGGTGCGGCTGGTCCGATCCAACAGCGCCGCCCCGAGCCGGCGTTCGAGCTGCTGGATCGCCCGTGACAAGGGCGGCTGCGCGATCCCGAGCCGCTCTGCTGCGCGCCCGAAGTGCAGCTCCTCGGCGACAGCAACGAAATACCGCAGTTCCCGGGTCTCCATGCAGCCACGCTACCCCGGATCAATACCCGGTCGGTATTGTTGACCACCCGATCGGTCTTGGACCCCCGGCGGGGTGCGAGGGCAGCATGGTCCCCATGAGCGAACGAACGATTGCGCTGGTCACCGGCGCCAACAAGGGAATTGGCTACGAGATCGCCGCGGGCCTCGGCGCCCTCGGGTGGAGCGTCGGCGTCGGCGCCCGCGACGATCAGCGCCGCCAGGCCGCGGTGGAGAGGCTGCGCGCGGCCGGCGTCGACGCGTTCGGCGTACCGCTGGACGTGACCGACGACGCGAGCGTGACCGCTGCCGCACGGCTGATCGAGGAGCAGACCGGGCGCCTCGACGTGCTCGTCAACAACGCCGCCATCACCGGCGGCATGCCGCAGGAGCCCACTCGGGTCGACCCCGACACCATCCGAACGGTCGTGGAGACCAACGTGATCGGCGTCATCCGCGTCACCAACGCGATGCTGCCGCTGCTGCGCCGCTCCGCCTCACCGCGGATCGTGAACATGTCCAGCAGCGTCGGCTCCCTCACCCGGCAGTCCGGAACCGGTGGCGAGGAGGCAATCGGTCCGGTGGCCGCGGCGTACCCGCCGTCGAAGACGTTCCTGAACGCTGTCACCCTCCAGTACGCCCGGGAGCTGAGCGGCACGAACATCCTGATCAACGCCGGCTGCCCCGGCTACGTCGCGACCGACCTCAACGGTTTCCGCGGCGTGCGTACTCCCGAACAGGGCGCGGCGATCGCCATCCGGCTCGCGACCCTGCCCGACGACGGCCCGACCGGCCAGTTCTTCGAAGACGCCGGTGCAGTGCCCTGGTGATGTGCACGGCGGTTGCAGCCGGGCGGGCGAGACCGCGCGGCCCGAGCCCTCCCCTCCCCGGGCTCGGGCCGCGCGGTGGCGGGAAACTACTGACGGGTAGGTAGGCGCCCGGCCCGCCAGGCCCTGTTGTGGGCATGCCGAGGCTGTGAAAGAACGGAGCTGACGTCGACTCAGGAGGTCTGCACCCATGCGCATTCCGACCCGTCTCGCTCTACCCCTCGCCCTCGCGTGCGCCGCCGTCACCGCGCTCCCGCTCGGCGCCGCGCAGGCGGCAGCGCCCGTGCCCAAGGCCAGTACTCCTCAGCCGCTCACCGCCAAGGTCCCCGAGGCGATCGGCTACGGCGGCGCGGTGGCCTCCGTCGACGCCGACGCGACCGCCGCCGGCCTGCAGGTGCTGCGCGAGGGCGGCAACGCGGTCGACGCGGCGGTCGCCACCGCCGCCGCCCTCGGGGTCACCGAGCCCTACTCGGCCGGCATCGGCGGCGGCGGGTACTTCGTCTCCTACGACGCCCGCACCGGCCGGGTGCGGACGCTGGACGGCCGCGAGCGGGCGCCGCTCTCCGCCGACCAGTCGCTCTTCCTGGAGAACGGTCAGCCGCTCGCCTTCGCCGCCGCCGTCACCAGCGGGCGCTCGGTCGGCGTCCCCGGCACGGCCGCCACCTGGGAGACGGCCCTGCGGCTCTGGGGCAGCAGGTCGCTCGACGAGGTGCTGAAGCCGGCCGAAGGGATCGCCGAGCGCGGGTTCACGGTCGACCAGACCTTCCAGGACCAGACCGCCCTCAACCAGGCCCGTTTCCAGGACTTCCCGGCGACCCGTCAGCTCTTCCTGCCCGGTGGGCAGTTGCCCGTGGTGGGCTCGGTGCTGCGCAACCCCGACCTCGCCGCCACCTACCGCGAACTGGGACGCGAGGGGACCAAGGCGCTCTACCAGGGGGACATCGGCGCCGACCTCGTCCGCACCGTCCAGAACCCGCCGGTGGACCCGGCCGCCACCCGGGTGGTGCGCAGCGGCAAGCTGGACGCCGCCGACCTGGCGGCCTATCAGGTGCTCGCCCAGGCACCGACGCACGTGGACTACCGGGGGTACGACGTCTACGGCATCGCCCCGTCCTCCTCCGGCGGGACCACGGTGGGGGAGGCGCTCAACCTGCTCCAGGGCACCGACCTGTCGGCGGCGGACGGCACCCAGTACTACCACCACTTCCTGGAGGCCTCCCGGATCTCCTTCGCCGACCGCAACCGCTGGGTCGGCGACCCGGCCTTCTCGCCGGTGCCCACCTGGCAACTGCTCTCGGACGCCTACGCCGACTCCCGGGCCTGCCTGATCAGCCCCGACCACGCGCTGACCAGCCCGCTGGCCCCGGGCGACCCGCGCCACCCGGCCGCCTGCGCGAGCCAGGGCCCGGCGGTGACCGAGACGTACGAGGGGCCGAGCACCACGCACCTCACCGTCGCGGACCGCTGGGGCGACGTGGTCTCCTACACGCTGACCATCGAGCAGACCGGCGGCAGCGCGATCACCGTGCCGGGCCGCGGTTTCCTGCTCAACAACGAGCTGACCGACTTCTCCTTCGTGCCCAACACGCCCGGGGTGCCGGACCCCAACCTGCCCGGGCCCGGCAAGCGGCCGCGCTCCTCGATCTCGCCGACCGTCGTGCTGCGTGACGGCCGGTTCGCCTTCGCCACCGGCTCGCCGGGCGGCGCGACCATCATCACCACGGTGCTCCAGGTCCTGCTGGGGCGGATCGACCGGGGGCTGAGCCTGGAACAGGCGATCGCCGCGCCGCGCGCCAGCCAGCGCAACCGGACGGCGACGGAGGCCGAGCCGGCCTTCCTCGCGCTGCCGGAGCGGGCCCGGCTGGAGGCGCTCGGACAGGCCTTCGTGCTCAACCCGGAGATCGGGGCGGCGACCGGAGTTGAGCGGCTGCCCGACGGGCGCTGGGTCGCGGCCGCCGAGCCGGTCCGGCGCGGCGGCGGCGCGGCGGGAGTGGTCCGGCCGGCCGGCGCCCAGTAGGGATAAGGAGAGGCGGGCGGCCAGGACGGCGGTGAGCGGCCGCTGTCAGGGAGAGGCGGGCGGTCCCGACGGCGGTGACCGGCCGCTGTCAGGGTGAAGGGCTCGGCCCGGACGACGGTGACCGGCCGCTGTCGGTGCCGCGCGGTAGATTCGGGACGGGTGCCGGCCAGGTATCCGTCCCCGTCCGCGCCACCCCTGGAAGGCTCCAGCTGTGACCGTCCGCATCGCCACCTGGAACATCAACTCCGTCACCGCCCGGTTGCCCAAGCTCCTGGAGTGGCTGGAGAGCGCCAAGCCCGATGTGCTCTGCCTGCAGGAGCTCAAGTGCGCGACGGACGCGTTCCCGTACGAGGCGGTCCGGGAGCTCGGCTACGAGACCGAGGCGCACGGCACCGGCCGGTGGAACGGGGTGGCGATCATCTCCCGGCTCGGCTTCGAGGACGTGGTGCGCGGTCTGCCCGGCCAGCCCGGCTACCTGGCGGACGACGCGCTGCTGCCCGAGCCGGAGCCGCGTGCCATCGCCGCCACCTGCGGCCCGGTCCGGGTCTGGTCGGTCTACGTGCCGAACGGCCGCGAGGTCGACCACGCCCACTACCGCTACAAGTTGGAGTGGCTGGAGGCGCTGCGGCTGAGCGTGCTGGAGGACGCGGCGGGCAGCCGCCCGTTCGCCGTCCTCGGCGACTTCAACGTGGCCCCGACGGACGAGGACGTCTTCGACCTCGCGGTCTTCGAGGGCGCCACCCACGTCACCCCGGCCGAGCGGGCCGCACTGGAGTCGCTGCGGGCGGCCGGCCTGGCCGACGTCTTCCCGCGCGCGCTCAAGTACGACCACCCGTACACCTTCTGGGACTACCGCGCGCTCGCCTTCCCGAAGAACCGCGGCATGCGGATCGACCTCACCTACGGCAACGCCCCGTTCGTGGCGGCGGTGACCGACAGCTACGTGGACCGCGAGGCCCGCAAGGGCAAGGGCACCTCCGACCACGCCCCCGTCGTGGTCGATCTGGCGCTCTGAGCCGCTTCGGGCTACTTCGCCTCCCGCGGGTCCTCCGCCGCCTTGAGCGCGGCGGAGGCCAGCAGGTACTGCGCGGCGATATAGGTGGACATGATCCAGAACTCGTGTCCCGGCAGGGCCTGCCAGCCCGCCAGGCGGGTGGCGATCAGGGTGTCGGAGAGCAGGAACAGCCCGCCGCCGAGCCCGGCGCGCAGGCCGAGCCCGGCCGAGGTGACGGCGGTGGAGGTCAGCAGCAGGCTGTAGCCCGCCACCGGGATCCGCAGCGCGCCGAGGCCCGGCCAGAGCTGACTGATCATCACCGCCCAGGCGACCGCGTACCCGAGGGCCGCCAGCGCGGTGCGCCGACGGTCGGTCAGCGCCCCCTGCTGGGCGAACATCGTGACGTAGCAGACGTGCGCGGCCGCGAAGGCGCCCATGCCGGCCAGGAAGGCGGTCTCGCCGCCGACCTGGAGCAGCGTGTCGCCGGCCGCGCTGGCCAGCAGCGCGGGCACCAGCAGGCGGGTCGCCCGGCGGGCGGCGGGCTGCGCTTCGTGCTTCGCGTCCGGACCGGCCGCCTCGGCCTGTGTGTTCGCGCCCCGCGCGCTCGCGCGCCGGGCGCCCAGGACGTGGGCGGCGAGCAGTGGCATCAGGGCCGGCTTGGTCGCGTACTCGACCGCGCGGACGTCCGTCAGCAGCGCGCCCAGGTGCGCGGCGGAGGCGGCGGCGAAGGTGCCCAGCAGGCCGCGGGCCCGGCCGGCCAGGCGGCCGGCGGTGGCGCGGGTGGGGTAGCTGTTCAGCATGCGGCGGGGCCCTCCGGGCTGGTGGAGGGACCGGGCTGCCAGCCGGGACCCTTGGTGAGGTGGCGTACGCGGTCGCGCCAGTTGTCGGCCGAGGCCACATCGCGCGCGATGGCCGCGTACTCGTGGGTGGCGACCCGCAGCGGGTTGAAGGTGGCCAGGTTCTTGGTCAGACCGTAGACGGGCCGGGTGGTCTCCGGAGTGAAGGAACCGAACAGCCGGTCCCAGACGATCAGGATGCCGCCGAAGTTGCGGTCCAGGTAGCCGCCCTGCGAGGCGTGGTGCACCCGGTGGTGGGACGGGGTGTTGAAGACGAACTCGAACGGCGCGGGCAGCCGGTCGATCCGCTCCGTGTGGATCCAGAACTGGTAGACCAGGTTCGCCGAGGAGCAGAAGGCCAGCGCCGCCGGGTGGACGCCGGCCAGGATCATGGGTATGTAGAAGACGCAGGTGGTCGCGCTCGTCCAGGGCTGGCGCAGTGCGGTGGAGAGGTTGTAGTTCCGGCTGGAGTGGTGCACGACGTGGCACGCCCACAGGATCCGGATCACGTGGTGACCGCGGTGCGACCAGTAGTAGCAGAAGTCCTGGGCGAGCAGCATCAGCGGCACCGTCCACCACAGGGCCGCCCCGCTCACCGGCAGCCGAAGCGGCGTCAGCTCGTAGAGCGCCGAGTAGATCGCCACGATCGGGATCTTCCAGGCTGCGTCGAACAGCAGACTGCCCAGCCCCATGGTCAGGCTGGTCGCGGTGTCCTTCGCGCCGTACCCCTGCTCGTCCTCGTCCGGGTGGAAGCGGAAGGAGGCGAGTTCCAGCAGGGTGAGCAGCACGAAGGCGGGTATCGACCAGAGCACGACATTGGGCAGGTTCGGCATGTCCGGCACGATAGGCGACGAGAACCGGCCTGCGGAAGAGGTTGTTACTCATGCGTAGCCCCTTTCTGTCGAGCGGCCCGCCCCAGACCCGGGTCCGCCGCCGCAGCGGAGGGCCGGTACCGTCGAACGGCTCGGGGACGCCAATCCGGGAGGATGGCCGGCCCGTCAATTAGGCTGACCCCGGCACAGGCGGAGCGGGACGGACGTGCCGGGTGGTGAACGGTCACCCGGCGGCACGGCGGAGGGGCGCTTGAACGGGGGCGGAGGGCTGAACAGTGCTGAGCTGTCCGCGGGCGCCGGGGTGCTCGGCGGTCGCCGGACGGTCCTGCTGGACCAGGCACCGGCCGGTGGAGACGTCCTGACCCTGCCGGACACGGAACGAGAGTCGGTGGCTCAGCTGGGAGTCCAGCCGGGACGGCAGCCGGGTGCGTTCGCCGGCCCGCGGTCGGTGCACGCCGTCGAGTCCGCACTGTCCCCGGAGTCTGCCGCGCCTCTGGCGTCCGCACCGCCCCTGGAGCCCGGACCGCCCCTGAGCGGGCGGCAGGTGCTGCTGGGCCTGGCCCGGCAGTTCGCCGAGGCCGACGCCGAGCAGGCACACGACCTGTTCGCGAGCGCCTTCGGCCTCTACGGCGCCCGGCACTTCGGCCTGGCCCCCGACGCCGCCTCGGCGGACCTGGCACACGTCAGCTGGTGGCACGGACCGACGGTGCGTCAACCGGCCGACCCCGCGCTCCCCGGCGGGCTGCCACGGGCCCGGCGGGCCCGGCCGCGAGCGGTCGAGGCGGCGGCCGTCCGGCCGTCCGTCGAGCGGGCGAACGTCGGCCGGCACCGCAAGCGGGAGGCGCTGGTGGGGGGCGCGGAGCAGTCGGCTACCGCGCTCGCCGCCGAGCGCCGGGCGGCCGCCCGGCTGCTGCTCGCACACCCGCTGGTGACCGCCACCGGGCCGCACGGCGCCGCCTTCCCGCTGATCCGGCGGCACGCGGACTGGCTGACGACGCGGTTCGACGAACTGCTCGGCTACCCCCTGACCGTCACCGAGCACGTCGCCCGGCTGCGCAAGTCCGGCCTGGGGCCCGGCTCGCTGCGCGGACTCGACCTCGACGGAACGCCCTGCCCGCCCACCGTGTACGCCGCCCTGGCCCTGGCACTCGCCGTCCTGACCGCCGGCCCGCACCGCTGGCCCCAGGGCCAGCTGGCCGCCGCCCTGGAGGCCGCGGCGGAGGAGGCGGGGGTGGCCCTGGCCGATCGCGCTGGCGAGGGGGTGGCTTCGCTGCTGCCCGTCACGCTCGCCACGGCTACCGCGCCCGCCACACCCACCGCGCCCGCCGCACCCGCCATTCCCACCACCCCCGCCACGCCCGTGGTCGGTCGTGCGGCGGCCGTGGCGGCGCTGTCGGTGCTGGCCCGGTGGCAGGTGCTGGCGGAGCCGGAGGCAGCGGCAGCAGGCTGGCTGACGGTCGATCAGGACGTGCTCGCCGCTCTGGTCGGCGGGCTGGGCCGGGCCGGTGCCCGCGGCTACGTCCCCCTGGACGGCGCGGCGGCGGACGTCCCCCTGGCGATGCGCCGGCGGCTGGTGGAGACCCCCGTGGTGCTCCTCGACGAGCTCTCGGCGCTGGAGTGCGAGTGGCTGCGGGAGTCCTGCCGGCGCGAGGCGGGCGTCCTCGCCGACTTCCTCGGTCTGACGGCCGAGCTGCGCAGCGAGGGCATCGCGCTGCTCGACCCGGCCGGTGAACTCACGGACCTGCGGCTCCCCGGCGCCGACGGCGTGGCGCGGACCGCTCTGCTGCTGGTCGAGCGCCTGGTGGAGCAGCTGCGGCCACTGCCGCTGCCGACCGAGGCGCCGGGCGCCGCCTGCGGCGCCCCCGTGCCCGGGGTGCAGATACCCGAGGCCCTGATAGACGGAATCCTCGGCGACGTCGCCGACGAGTACGGCGCCGCCACCGGCTGGAGCCGGGTCCAGCTCGCCGACCGGGCGGCGTTCCGGCGGGAGGTGCTGCGCCTGCTGGAGCAGATGCGGCTGATCGCCCCGGCGGACAGCGCGCTCGGGGCCGCGCGGGCCCTGCGGGGTGCGGACGAGGTCCGGGGCCGCTCGACCGGTGGCTGGCTGCTGCTGGCGCCGGCCGCCCGGTACGCGGCTCAGGCGGAGCTGCGCCCGGCTCGCGGCAAGGGCCGCCACTCCCGCCGCGGCGAGGAGGCCGACCAAGGCTCGGAGTGCGGCTGACGAGAAGTCGGCTGCGGGACTCTCGCCACCGGCGAGGTGGTAGACCAAAACCCCAGGGGGCAGCTGACGCGAGGTCAGGGGCTCGACCCCGCCGCGACTGCCATCCCTCAGCGAGCGGCGATGCCCGCCGCGACCGTGTCGTGCCGCACCGTCTCCACGGTGGCGGCGACCCCGAGCCCGCCCAGCGCGATGGAGGCGGCCACCGCGGCGCAGGCCAGGAAGCGGCGGTGGCGCTGCGGCAGCGGGAAGCGCGGAAGGGCCACCGGGGCCAGCGGCCCGTCCGGGGGTGACAGTCGTTCGTCCATGGTGATGAGGATTCCAGTCCGGTGTTAAACGGTGACTACACAGGGGTGAACGCCGCACCAGGGCCATGAGGCGAATGGGAGCGGAGCGGTACCTGTCAGGTGGCGGTAGACACGCAGGTCAGCGAGGTGGACGCGCGTGGAGTGCCGCTGTGGGGTTCATCCGGACGGGGGAACCCGGTCGAGGTCGTGATCGACGGGCGTCTCGCCGACGGCGACCCGGACGGAGTCCCGCAGCCCGTGCGCGGCGTGGAACCGGGAGGGTCCGGCGGCCGGGTCCTCGCGGAGTTCCTTGACCAGGGAGACACAGAGCGCGAGCATCACCACGACGAACGGCAGGGCCACCAGGATCGTCGCGTTCTGCAGCGCGGTCAGCCCGCCCGCCAGCAGCAGGGCGGCGGCCACCCCGCCCATCAGGACGCCCCAGACCACCACCAGCCAGGTCCTCGGGTGGAGCGAGCCGCCGCTGGAGAGGGAGCCGAGCACGAGTGAGGCGGAGTCGGCGCTGGTGATGAAGTAGGTCATCACCAGCAGCACGCACACCACGCTGCTGACCGACCCCCAGGGCAGGGCCTTCATCATCTCGAAGAGCGAGGCCTCCGGGCCCTGGTCGATGGTGGCCACCAGGTCGGCCCGGCCGGTGGAGTCCAGCCGGATCGCGGTGCCGCCCATGACGCAGAACCAGATCACCGTCGCCCCGCTGGGCACCAGCAGCACCCCGAGCAGGAACTGACGCACCGTCCGGCCGCGCGAGATGCGCGCGATGAAGGTGCCCACGAAGGGCGCCCAGGAGAGCCACCAGGCCCAGTAGAAGATGGTCCAGGTGCCGAGCCACTTCTCGTCGGTGAAGGCGCCGGTCTGACTGGCCATCGGGAGCAGGTCGGAGAGGTAGCCGCCGGCCGTGGAGGGGATGGCGTCCAGCACGAAGACAGTGGGGCCGACCAGGAAGACGAAGACCATGATGGCCGAGGCCAGCAGGACGTTGAGAGTGCTCAACCACTTGACGCCCTTGTGCACGCCGGAGAAGGCCGAGAGGACGAAGGCCGCGGTCAGGGCGCCGATGATGATCAGCTGGACGTGCTGGGAGTTCTTGACCGAGGAGATGTAGCCCAGGCCGTCGGCCACCTGGAGGGCGCCCAGGCCCAGGCTGGTGGCCGAGCCGAAGACCGTGGCGAAGATCGCCAGCAGGTCGATCCCGCGGCCGATCCAGCCGTTCGCGCCGCGCTCGCCGATCAGCGGCACGAAGGCCGCGCTGATCCGGTTGCCGCGCCCCTTGCGGAAGGTCGTGTACGCGAGCGCGAGACCGCCGACCGCGTAGATGGCCCACGGGTGCAGGGTCCAGTGGAAGAGCGAGAACTCCAGGGCCGACTGGGCCGCCGCGGTGCTGCGCGGGGTCAGCCCGGAGCCGGGCTGCGGCTGCGCGTAGAGCTGGAGCGGTTCGCCGACCCCGTAGAACATCAGGCCGATGCCCATGCCCGCGCTGAACATCATGGCGATCCAGGCCAGCGTGCTGAACTCGGGCCGCTCCTCGTCCCGGCCCAGCCGGATCCGGCCGAACCGGCTGCAGGCGAGCAGGACCGAGACGACCAGGAACACGTCGGCCGCCACCACGAAGAGCCAGCCGAAGTTGTGCAGCACCCAGGCGAGCGCACTGCTGGAGGCCCGGCCGAGCGAGTCCTCGGCGAAGACACCCCAGCCGACCACCCCGAGGACCAGCACCGCGCCGACCCCGAAGACCACCCGATCAGTGGGCAGAGTGCCGTGCGGCTCCGCCGGGCCGGCGCCGTCTGGGGGCTGACTGGTCATCGGGGGCCTCTCACAGCTGACGGGACGTACGACGGACAGAATGCCGCATATCGCACTATCTCGGTCCGCTGCCACCCATAGGCCAACGGCGCGCCGTCGACCCGCCCGATCCCTCTCCGGGTGGCATCCCTTCGAATTACCGGAGACAGACCAGAATGCCGCCGAGACACGTGATCTTGAACGATCCCTCAGTCTCGATGACGGCCGTCGCAATCTCGGCCGCCCGGCTGACGGTCTGGTGGAACGGGACCCCGCACTGTCCGGCCCATGCCTCGTACCGATTTGGTGAGGCCGCCGCGCCGAGCGCACAGGAAGTCGTGCCGGCCGACGTCTGATGAGACTTCCGCGCGGCTCTCCGAGATCACCGGCGCTCGGCCCCCCGGCCGGGGGAACCGCGTCAAGTAGCCCTAGGGGCAGTAGTGGCTTCAAGCGTCGAGGAAGCCGTTGCGGGTGAAGCCCTTGAGCTGTACGCCGTCCGGGAGGCGGGTGTTCATCGAGCTGATGCCGTGGTCCTTGAGCAGGAAATGCAGAGCGCGAGCGCTCAGTACGGCCGGTGCTGGCGCAGCAGGGTTTCCTGGACGGCGGAGGCGACGAGGAAGCCGTCGCGGTTGTAGAACTCGCCCATGGCGAGTCCTCGTCCGTCCGAGGCGGAGGGGCTGCGTTGGGCGAAGAGGAGCCAGTCGTCGGCGCGGAAGGGGCGGTGGAACCACATGGCGTGGTCGAGGGAGGCCAGGGTGACGCGGGAGGGGCCGCTGCGTTGGAAGCGGTGTGGCTGCAGGTGCAGGGCGGTGGTGGCGGCCAGGGTGAGGTCGGAGAGGTAGGTCAGTGCGCAGACCTGGACCAGCGGGTCGTCCGAGGGCAGCGGGGTGCCGGTGCGCAGCCAGACGAACTGCTGCGGGACGCCGGGGATCTCGGGGGGCATGCCGGGGGCGTCGGCGGGGACGAAGCGGACGTCCAGCGAATGGAAGGCGGAGGAGCGGTCGAAGTCCTGCGGGGCGGCCTCGGCCCAGGCGCGGATCTGGTCGGGGAGTTCCTCGGGCTGCGGCACCGGCGGCATGGTGCGCTGGCGCTCGGTGGTCTCCTCGGGCCGCTTGAAGGAGGCGGAAAGGGTGAAGATCGGCTCGTCCTGCTGAATCGCCGTCACCCGGCGGGTCACGTAGGAGAGTCCGTCCCGGATCCGCTCGACCTCGTAGTCGATCGGCCGGCTCGGGTCACCGGTCCGCAGGAAGTAGCCGTGCAGCGAGTGCACCAGGCGCCCGGCCGGCAGGGTCCGCCCGGCCGCGGTGAGCGCCTGGGCGGCCAGCTGGCCGCCGAAGGCCCGCAGCGGGGCTCCGGCGTGGCACTGCCCCTGGAACAGGTTCCCGCCCAGCTTCTCGACCTGGAGCAGGTCCAGGAAGGACTCGATGGCCGGCCCGCTCTGCGCCTGTCGCACCAGTGCGTCTGTCATTGCGTCATCTTGGCAGACCGGTCGGCTGGACCGCAGTGAGCTGCGTTACCCCGCCCGGGGTTGCCTGCGCCGAGAACTTACGCCCACGGCCTAGGGTGGCGAGGACCCGGACCGGGCCCTCGCCGACCAGTCGGAGCCGCCGTGCTGCACCTGCGCCTGATCGTCCCCGTCGAACTCCGGGTCGCGGTGCTCGACTGCCTCGACTCCTGTGTGGGCGTCACCCATGTGATCGTGCTGCCGGGCGCGGCGCTGCGCCCGGCCGGCGACGTGGTGCTCTGCGACGTGGCCCGCGAGTCGGCGGACGAGGTGCTGGGCCTGCTGCGCGGTACCGGGCTGCCCGAGCGCGGGGCGATCGACCTCTCCGAGATCGAGCTGACCATCTCCTCGTCGGCCGACGAGGCCGAGCGGCAGGCGCCGGGGGAGGGCGCCGACGCGCTGGTCTGGGAGGAGGTCGCCGAGATCACCCACGAGGAGTCCTCGCTCTCCTACACCTTCCTGGCCTTCCTGGTGGTGGCCACCATGCTGGCCGCCTGCGGATCGGTGATGGACAGCGCGATCCTGATCGTCGGCGCGATGGCGGTCGGGCCGGAGTTCGGCCCGCTGGCCGGGCTCTGCGTGGCCCTGGTGCAGCGCCGGCTGCGCCCGGCCGTCCGCTCGCTCACCGCGCTGATCGTCGGGTTCACGCTGTCGATCGCCCTGACGGTCGCCTTCTCGCTGGCGATGACGGGGCTCGGCTACTTCACCGAGGCCGCCTTCGACGGTCCCCGGCCGAACACCTCGTTCATCTGGCAGCCGGACGCCCTCTCCTTCGTGGTGGCGTTCCTGGCGGGGATCGCCGGGCTGCTCTCGCTGACCTCGGCCAAGTCGGGCGCGCTGGTCGGCGTCGCGATCTCGGTCACCACCGTCCCGGCGGCCGCCAACGCGGCGGTGGCGCTCGGGTACGGGGACATCGCGCAGGCGCGCGGCTCGGTCGTGCAACTGCTGCTCAACCTGTCCGGCATCGTGGTCGCCGGGGTGCTGACCCTGCTGGTCCAGCAGGGGGCCTGGCGGCTGCTGCTGCGCCGCGCGGGGCGACGCGGCAGCGGCCGGCGGGCCTGACGCAGGCTGAGTCGTCGTCGCGAGGAGCTCTCGCGTGCGGCCGACGCTCCTGACTCAGGCGGATACCTCGTCGTCGCGCGA
>FTKT01025792.1_pt1 | contig 17103 bp, 19 predicted proteins | sample 1658271 | NCBI WGS metagenome assembly FTKT01 (sample SAMEA3914811, study PRJEB12502) | metagenome | biome: forest; material: soil | place: Canada | collected 2011-08-04 | depth 0.3 m | reverse complement strand
TGGTCCCGGCGGGCGCCGGTTGGGAAGACGATCAGCTCGGATGGACTCAGCCGGGAGGCTGGCCGCCGCCCCGCCCCTGCGGACACTCTCCTGCCATCTCTAGGTAATTGCAAGTTATGCGCAATAGTGTTGCCCTCGGCATGATCACCATCACCGCCGAGACCAGCCGAGACCAAGAGAGGCCCGTCGCGATGGCCCCGTACACCCTGCCCGACCTGCCCTACGACTACTCCGCCCTCGAACGCGCCATGAGCCCCGAGATCCTGGAGCTGCACCACTCCAAGCACCACGCCGCCTACGTCAAGGGCGCCAACGACACCCTGGAGCAGCTGGCCGAGGCCCGGGAGAACGCGCAGTTCGGCGGCCTGGTCGGCCTGCAGAAGACCTACGCCTTCCACCTCTCCGGCCACGTCCTGCACTCGCTCTTCTGGGAGAACCTCTCCCCCGACGGCGGCGGCCGCCCCGAAGGCCCGCTCGCCGACGCCATCGAGGAGCACTTCGGCGGCTTCGACCACTTCCGCCGCCAGCTCACCGCCGCCACCACCGGCGTCCAGGGCTCCGGCTGGGGCATCCTCTCCTGGGAGCCGCTCGGCCGGCGCCTGATCGTCGAACAGGTCTACGACCACCACGGCAACGTCGGCCAGGGCACCACCCCCCTGCTCGCCTTCGACGCCTGGGAGCACGCCTACTACCTCCAGTACCGCAACGTCCGCCCCGACTACGTCGAGAAGCTCTGGTCCGTCGTCAACTGGACCGACATCTCCACCCGCTTCGCAGCCGCCACCGCATAACCGGCCCGGGGGCCGGCAGGACGACCCCCGCCCTGCCGTTCCCCGGCCCCCGGACCCCCTGGACTCAGACGGTCAACGGCACCGGATGAATCTCGTCCGCCTTGTGCCCCGCCCGCTCATGCACACGCTGCACGGCCTCCACCGACGGAGCCTCCGACAAGCAGTACACCGTCCCGGACTCCGGATCGGCCCACGCCTGCTTGAAATGCACCCGCTCACTGGCCTCGATCGCCAGATCAGCCTGATGCGCCGCCGCCAACTGCTCCGCCGTAATCCCGGCCATACCGCGGTGGACATCCATAAAGGTGGCCATCACACCCACACCTCCATCCACTCAGCCCGACCGAGCCACTCCCCGGCCGCACTACTTCCGGACTTCCAGCATGGAACCGCCAACGGCCGTCAGCCAACCCGTCCCGAAGCGCCCGACGGCCGGCCGGCGGAAGGTCGGCGGCCGGCACCGCGATGGCCGCGTTCGCGAACGCGAAAAAACAGGCCCTGATCCACGTTTCCGCAGATCAGAGCCTGTTCATATCCTGTGGCTGGTGCAGGGTTCGAACCTGCGTAGCTTGCGCGGCAGATTTACAGGCCGTCGCGTAAACATGGCCTGACCTGCTGAAACCTGATCCGACACCAGCCTTGGTCCGTGGCTGGTCCGGATCAAGCAAGTGCGTCCGCAATGAGCCGCATGGAGTCCTCACCACGACGCCCCCGGAGATAGGCCCCGAGGGTGCGGCCGGAGACGGCGGTCACGAGGCCCTCAGCCGGTGAGCGCAGACCCGTGGGCCCTCGCTATCGAAGAAGGACGAACGTCAGGGCAGCAGTGCCGCCCAGAGCCGTGCCAGCAAGGATCTGCGCGATCGTGTGGGCCTTGAGGATGATCCGGGACCAGCCGATGGCGATGGCGCCGAGTACGGCGGGAAGCGCCCAGGGGCCGAAGACCAGCAGAAGGATCATGACGGTCCCGCCCGCCACGGAGTTGTGGATCGAGATCTGCCAGCGGATGGTGACCAGCAGCGAGGAGACGAGTCCGACGAGCATGGCGACCACGAGTGCAGAGACGTCGGACGGGGCGTTCAGGACGTAGAGCAGGGTGATGCCGACGACTACCGAGATGAGGCTGAGGGCCATCGGGATGACCCGCTGGCGCCGAACCCGGATGTGCTTGTCGGTGAGTTCTCCGCGCTTGACGCCAAGCAGCACGATGCTGATGGGGATCACGCCGCAGAAGAGCGCGGCCAGGAGTCCCCAGCCGACGCCTGCCCAGGAGTGGGTGCTGTGCCAGCCGACGAGCAGCAAGAGGACGATGACCAGGTTGGCAGGAGCGAGGACATCCGTGATGATCTTGGCGGTCTTCTGGGCCGGGGTGCAGTCCGAGAAGGCGGGCGGTGCGGGCGGTGAGAAGGTCACGGTGTAGCTCCTGATGGGGCGGAACGGGCGGTGCTAAGCCGCTCGACGTGCTGTCGGGCGAAGGTCACAGCGAGGTCTGAGAAGTAGGCGTCGGACAGGTCTAGGAGGAGGCGGGCCTCGGTGTCGAGGTCGCTGCCGGCCTGGGCAGGTGCCTCCGGGCTTCCTGCGCGGGCGAGTCCGGCGGTGTGGGCCTCGCGGGAAGCCCGCAGCCAGCAGGCGTCAGCAGCGGTGGTGGCCGCAGGGCCTACGAGTCCAGCGTCCTCGACGTGGTCCGCTGCCCGAAGCCGAACGGACATCGGCGCACTGCCGTTCAGGATGAGGATGGCGTCGCGGATCTCGATGGTGCGCCGGTACAGACGGCCGCGGGCGTCACGGACGTCGAGGGCGTCGTGCACCCTGTGCCGCTTGCGGCCGTATCGGATCTGAGGGGCAGCCTCGCTGAGGTGGTCCCACAGTCGGTAGAGCTTGGTCAGATCGCGGTGTTGAAGGACGGCAGTCCGCACCTTGGGGTAGGTCGGCATGGTGCTCCCGGCGCAGATCAGCAGCAGCGGTACGAGGGCCAGGAGACCGTTCAGCGCAGCGTCCGCTGCCGCTGGCACCGGGTGCACGTCGAACCGGGCAAAGAACAGCATCGAGGCGCGGTGCACCGTGTAGAGGATGCCGATACTCGTACCGAGGCAGATCAGGCCAAGACCCCGGCGGAGGAGCGCCGGACCTGGCCTTCGAGACCACTGCCACGAGAGCCGCGAGGCGGTCAGCATGGCCCACCCGAAGTACGTGGTCCAGACCAGGACGTACGCCAGCACCAAGGGGTCGTCTGGGTAGGCGGTCAGCAGGTCAACGGCCTCGTGCGGACGCTCGGCCATCACGAACAATGTGATCATCACCGCTAGCGTCACCACAGGGACCACGACCCCAACGCGCATCAGTCGCACCCCGGTTGCAGCAGCCGGCCGGGAGCTGGCCATTGCAGCAGCCAGGAAGTGTAGGACGAATGCCGCAGCGCTGACTGCCGCAGCGTGCTTGAACAGCGCGGAGAGGCTGTTGACCCCGATAGTCGTGTCCAGCCACCGGGCGGCCGGATCTGAGGAGAAACACATCTCCAAGCCGAGCACGAAGAAGGCCGCCCACAAGGGACGCTTTTCCTTGTTCCGCCAGGCTCCCGGCGCCCGCCAGACCGTGATGGCCCACAGGGCTGCGCAGACGCTCAGATTGATTACGATCATGGTCGTCTACTCGGTCAGGGCGTTCAAGAGGTGGCTCGACAGAGGGTCGGTTGGGCGCTTGGCTGCCTCTTCTGACTGGCGAATCCGCCGGGCAAGCACGCCTGCGAGTCCTTCGGCATCCTTTTCGTCGGCGTGCGTGTAGCTCGTGCGACCGAGAAGACTGACGATGCGATTGATCGGGAAGCCGGCCCACTCCTCGACGGAGAGGACTTCTGCAAGACTGCGTCGCCGGTCGGAGGACTCGACCGGCACCTCGTGTTCATCCGTAGGCAGGCACGAGTGCCCGAGCAGCATGTGGCACAGCTCGTGAAGGATGATATGGGAGCGATGCAGCGGGCTCGTCGCGTTTTCCACGAAGATGTGGTCGGCATTCTCCAGGGCGATCCAGGCGCCGCACGGCAGCTTGTTGGACGCGCCCTTGTGCTCTATCGCGTGGATGTGAATAGGTCGCCCACGCCTCGAAGCTATGCTTTGGCACAGCTTCTCGATGGTGAACGGGACCGGTATATCTAGGGTGGCTGCGATAGCAGAGAAATCGCCGCTTGCTCCGCTACCCTGGCCGCCCTGTCTGCGCCAGTTACGCATGATCCTTTTCCCGTTCTGAACTTTCCTTCCGCTCCCCCGGATTCAAGCCAAGAGCTTAGGTGAACGGCAGATGCGTCAAATGTGACCCGCGCAACTTCCGAACCGGGAGACTGCGGAGCGTTATGTTCGACTCGCGCAGCTACGGGCTGGATCAACGCCCGGACGATGGTTCATCACTTACGGTAATGAACCATGTGATCGAAACGTGATCTGACTACAGATCAGATGGCCTGGCGATAGTCAAAGACTTAACCATCGGATTCCTTATTGTTGTCGAGACCTTCCAGGGAGCGGGCCCGCTCGATGAATCCTGCGAGGGTCGACAGGGTCTCCGGAGACAGGCCGTCAGCCCGCAGGGCGAGATTCTGAACGGCCTTGTCCTTGATAAGTCGCTCCAAGTCCTGCCGGCCCACCGGCGAATCGCTCTCAGCCGGGGCGGCGGCGGGCTCCTCGTCGTCAATGAAGTAGCTCGCTCGCACCTTGAAGACCGCCGCTAGCGCCTTGACAGTCGAGGTGGTCGGGTTGTCCTTCGTGCCGGCGCGGAGCTTCTGGATCAAGCTGGCGCTGATGCTCCCGCCCTCGTCTCCAGACTCGGCAGCCCAGGCCGCAGTGAGGTCGGCCACCTCCTGGTTCGTGAACTTCCTCCCGGCTGGGCTCGGGACGGTCTCGAAGAGGTGGTTCAGTCTGTGCTTGAAGACTCCCAAGGCGATGCTCCATAGATGCGGCGATGTACACACTCTAGTGCGCCGCCGGCACCCCTGGGGGAGTCGGGTGCACTTTAGTCTCCCCATCTCGCGTACTTTGGTGTACGTTACTTCCAACAGCAGGACACACCAAAGTCCGTCTCTGCTGGTCAGGCGGGGTGTGGACGGGGGCGGAAGTGCGCCCCGAACCGCCCCGTGGATTCTGCTCCCGGCCTAGACGTGGGGCGCGAGAGGGGGGTCGATGCCGTAACGACGGCCAGAAATGAGACCGGCGTCCTGGAGCTACCAACTCCTGGACGCCGGGGCAGCGCACCCGAAGGGCGCCGATTCACTACTACGCGGGCAGCGGGACATCTTTGGCGAGAGGCCGCTGCACGCGCTCCTAGCAACCATGGAGTATCGCATGCTTGCCATCCCCGGGGGAACCTCATCCCAAGTAGCTGGCCACAGCCAGCAGCGGCCCACCGTATCTCACCTTGCCCAATCGGCTTTGCAGGGCGACTGGAACCCACTTGTCGGGGAATCCAGGAAGGCCAGTGGGAAACACTGGGCCGAAGACGCCAAATGCGATGGCCAGGACACCGAAATCTTCTTTCCTACCGGGGACGGACCACAGGAAGACCCGGTGGAGACCGCGAAACGCCTGCGCCTTGCTCTGGTCAAGCCGCTGAATCTGTGCGCATCGTGCCCGCTGGCGACAGCCGCCCGATGCCTGGTCGAGTCCTTGCGGGATAACGAAGAGTTCGGAATTCGAGGCGGCCTCCTGGCCTCGGAGCGTTCGGCCCTGCGCACGAGTTGGCAGCAGCGCGTGAACGAGTCCGCTGTCCGGCGAGCGCTACAGGGTTCGACCGCGACGCTGAGCAAGGCTGAGCGGGACGAGGTGGTTGCCCGGTTCGCGGAGGACCTGTCGATGGACCCTGGCGCTGTCGCAAGGGGGCTCGGGGTCACGCACGACTACCTGTTGAAGCTCGCGCGCACCCATCGCCAGAAGCACCGGCCGGAGCAGGCCGCGCCGATGCCGATGCACAGCACCGATGCCGCCTAATCGGTGGCGAGGAAACGATTCTTCCCGCAATGAAGCCCTTGCGGTCCGGGAGCCCCACCATGTCTCAAGACGAACTCACAGCCTCAACGCACAAGAGCCTCGGGCAGGCGCTTCGGAAAATAGCACCCACTGCGGTTCTGGTCCGGATTTACCCGGAGCATCGGGCCGACACCTACTTCTTCGAGCCGGACTTCCACCGCCTTGTCCGCGACCGTCAAGCGGAGGAGGGAGCGGTCCGCCTAATCCGAAGCTATTTCGGCGACCAAGCCGACTGGCGGGTCGCCCACGACTTCTACCTTCCGGCCGGGGAACTCTATCTCACCCCGGAACCGCATCAGAACGGGTATATCCCGGAAGACGATGAGTCATTCGGCCTCGCACCGGCACGGCGCATAGCGATATTCGACGGGAACTTCTGATGAGTGTAATAGCCACGGACCTGGTGTGGTCAGAGTCCAAGTCGTGCAGGGGATCACGGCTCGTCCTGCTCGCGCTCGCCCGTGAGGCCGACGAGAAGGGTCGTGCATCCCTGACCCTGGAAGAGATCTCCCGGCTTACCGGGCTCACGGTCCGCTCGATATCGACGTGCCTCGGAGATCTGGCGTCGCTCGGCGAACTCAGCCGCGAGCGCGGCGGGGGCGCCTCCAACCCCAACAGTTACTCGATCCTCCTCATTGATCAGGCTGCCGGCACTCCGGCCGTTCCGAGCACAGAACTTCCTACTTCGCCCCCGGAGATGCCGCAACCCGGAACAAGGTTCCCGGAAGCATCTTCCCGGAAGACCTCTCCGACGGCCCCAAGGTGGAAGTCTCTGCATGGCGAGTCGGAAGTTTCGTCATCGCATACGCGTGGTGGTAATACTCCCTACGGGAGTATTACCACCACCAAAAAGCAAGCTAGCTTTCCTGGTTCAAATCTCCGAGAATCTCCGGCCGGACAGAACTCGGTCGACGTCCCAGCAGGCGCCAAAGAGCTGGTAACAGCGATGACGGGTGCCGGAATGATCGTCGGCTGGCGACTGACCGAAGCGGAATGGGACCGGGTAACAGCTCTCGCGGCCCGCTGGGGCCACGGCAGGCTGGTCGAGATGGTCGCCCGGCGCTGGAACGCCGACCGCCCGCCGCTGTCCGCCCGCTACCTGCTTCGCATCTGGGCGGACCTCCCGGCGCAGGCCCCGGAAGCAACGGCTCAGACCAACGTCGTCCCGCTGCGACGGCAGCCCGGGACCTGGGTTCCGTTCCAGAACACCGCCCAACCCAGCGCCTACCAGAACGGATTCTGATCATGGCCCAGCCAGAGCGCGTGGCCAGCGCCGCATCCCTGCGGGCCATGGAACGAATTCTCGCCGCGAGAGGGCTACAGGTCGTGCCGGGAGACATCGGCGACACCTCGCCGGAGGAGAGCCCGGGCGACCAGCAGTGGCACCACCGCGCCCGCGCCGAGTACGCGCTGAGCCGCTGGAGCGCGGCGACGCCGCCCCGGTATCGCGACGCCGACGCGACCCTTCCGGAGGTCACCGCCTGGGCCGATCGCGCGCTCATCGACAACGCCGCCGCCGGTGCACTGCTCCTCACCGGCCAGACCGGGACTGGCAAGACCCACGAAGCTTTCGGCGCACTGCGGCGGATCGCGGCCGGCGGCCCAGACCGGTTCGAGGTGATCACCGTGAACAGCGCCGACATGTACGGCAGGCTGCGGCCCTCCCAGGTCATGGGCGCGGCGGAGCGTGAGCTGCGACGGCTGAGCGAAGTGCAGTACCTGCTGCTGGACGACCTCGGCACCGCGAAGGCTTCGGAGTGGGTCGAAGAGGTGACGTACAGGCTCGTCAACTACAGGTACAACCACTGCTTGCCGACCGTCATCACCTCGAACCTTCCCGCCCGGGACGAGAACGGGCCGGACCTGACCGACTTCGTCGGAGCCCGGGTGGCAAGTCGGCTTGCCGAGATGGTGACCAGCCTCGTGCCGATGATCGGCGCTGACCGTCGGCGCGGCGGGAGGGCGGCCTGATGCCCGTTCGTCTCTGCGGAGCGGCCCCAGACGCCGCCGGGCTGTCCACAGCCTGTGTGTATGTCGGGCCGCGCAGCAAGTACGCGAACCCGTTCACGGCAGGGGAGCGCGGCCCATCGCTGGTCGGAGCGCCGATGGACGCGGCGGAGGTGGTGGACCTCTTCGCAGCCATGCTGCGGGGTCCGGTAGGTCACTGCTACGCCGACCGCTTCGCCCATGCACTTCGCGGCCGGGACCTCATGTGCACCTGCCCCCTGGATGCGCCGTGCCACGCGGACGTCCTCCTTCGACTCGCCAACGACAGCAGCACAATCTCCACCTGCTACTTCCTGGAAGGCTCCCGATGAACCACCCGATCATGGTCGCTGCGGCCGAACACCTCACGGTCGGCGAGAAGCGGCGCACTGCCGCTCGGGAAGACGCCTTCCGCGCCTGGGGCCCAAGGTCCATCGAGGCGGCGGCGCGGTACGCACGCCAGCTCCTCGGCGACGAGGCAACCTCGCTCGGCTGGGAGACCATTGGCCTCCTGTCCTTCGAGGAACACCTCCAGGCGTTCGCCTCGCTCGACACCGTCGGCGGCCAGCAGTTGGAGCTCTACTACTCCGACCACGGCGGCACCGAGCGCATCACGCTGCGGGTGTCGTGCACCAGCTGCCCCAGCCAGCACCTGCACGAGGTGACATCCCTGGAACAGCTCGGACAGCTGCTCTCCCAGACTCCGGCCTGGCCGTTCATCGCCCCGCGCGACGGAGGCAACCTCTGATGTCGCACGTACACATAGAGCAGACGGACGCAGAGCCGCGGAACGCGGTCTCCCTGCAAGGCATGACCGGCTGGGACCGCGCGGCGGTCACCCTGCTCGGCGCGGCCGGCTTCGCGTTCTCTTACGACGCGCTCAGGCAGATCGCCATCGCGATCCACGCACGGGAGAGCCTGAGCTACCTATTCCCCGTGTTCATCGACGGCTTCATCGCGTACGGCGTCCGGGCGATCCTCCTCCTTCGCCACCGGCCGTTCTTCGCGCGGCTGTACACCTGGTTCCTCTTCCTCTCGGCGACCGCAGCGAGCCTGGGCGCGAACGCCCTACACGCGATCACGCTGAATCGCGGTCTGCAGTCCGCGCAGTCCCCGCTGCACCTCACAGACACCGTCGTCGCGGTGCTGTCGATGCTCGCGCCGCTGGCGCTGGCGGGCTCCGTGCACCTGTACATCCTGATGGCGCGGACCGCCGAATTGTCCGTCCCGGACCGCACGGAGGGTGGTCCCGGACTGGTCCGCCAAGACGCTCCGCCACCCGCCAGCACCACGACAACGCCGGAGTCTCACCCGGCGGAGGCCGCGTCGACGACCGAGACAACCGGCGTCGCAGCCCCACCGTCCCCGGCAGTCAGCGCCACTCGTACGACCGTTGACCTGCGGAAAAGCGGCAGCTATCAGCACAGCGAGCCTGCCCCGGACGGTTCAGGCGTGCGCCCGTCCGCAGCGGCGGGCCCTGCGGGCGAGGAGCAGGACCAGGTGGACAATTTCGCCACCGCCCCTGCGGACCGCGAGGCGCTACCTCAGTCTGCGGGTGCGGCCGAAGCGCCGGTCTCGGAGGCGGTCCGCGTCCGCACGGACGGCGAGGAGCTGCCCGTCCCGAACGGCGCCTGGGCCCCACAGGACCGGGAGGCGCTGCCGCCTCTGGCTGCGGCCGAGGCGCCGGCGCCGGAGGCGGTCCGCACCCACGCGGACGACGAAGAGCCGTCCGTCCCGGACGACGTCGAACTCCCGCAGGATCGGGAGGCCGACGACGAGTGGCTTCACGACCTGCTGCCGGTCGCGCGGGCCGCTTCCCGCCAGGCGGGACGGATCAGCCGTGACGCGATCCAGGAAGCGGTCCGCGCTCGGCTGCCGATCAGCAATGACCGCCTTGGCATCCTGCTGGCCCGGCTGAAGGAGGAAGAGGACCGGCGCGCGGAAGCCCCCGCCGGTGCCTCCAGCACCATCTGGTGATCTCATCTCATTGGTGCCACGCGGTCGCTGCGGCCTCCCACCGCAGCGACCGCGCACAACCCTGTTGACCAGGAAGGAAAGACCATGTGGCGACGCCGGCAGAACCAGGCCGAGGACGCCGTCCGTCCCGATGGCGTGCAAGCAGCGTCCGCGCTCGCGCTTCACCTCCAGAACGGCGGCCCGTTGACGCCGGTCCCGATGGCGGACTTCCCTCTGGCTGAGGGTGAGGTCGCCCTTGCGGACGTGTGGTGTTCGGCCGCCCGGTTCTACGGGACCGAGGTCGAGCACCGACGCTCGACCGGGTACTTCGAGACCCACCCGACGTTCGGCCAGCAGTGGGTAGCCAACCCTCTCGACGCCCGGCGGCGCCGAGAGGCGGAGGCTGCCGCCGAGCCGCAGTGGCGCGACCACACACCGGCCCGGCTGGTCTTGACCTCCGCCGGAGTGCGACTCAGGCCGTCCGGTTCGCCGGACTGGCTGCCGTTCGACCACTCCCTCCTGACGGCCGTCACGACAGGCCCCGCCGAACTCGTACTCTCCTACGCCGTGTGCGCCCCGGTGCTCATCACCGGCCCCGCAGCCGCCTGGCTCGGTGTAACGATCGAGCACCTTCGCCAAACCGCGTGAAATAGCCTTTCGCGGAAGAAGCCGGAACCTAATTCCAGGAATTAGGTTCCGGCTTTTTTGCTGATTCGAGTTGTCCGCGGACCTCTGCGAGGATTTGGGCACGGCCAACGCCACAAGGCAGATCCGGCCAAATGAAGCCTTCTTGCCTGGGCTCACCTTTTCCGAGAAGGGGATGATTGCCTTGATATGAGTGATTGCGTCATCCGCATGCCCGCCCCTTTTTAACCATGCCATGAGCTGAGGGAACATGGGGCTCGGCATCGGGGCCGACCGAAGGCCCGAATTCTCTGGCGAAGCGCCGGTAAAGACCGCAGAGGAATTCTTTCCCTCCGCGAAGGGGGCTGCGGCCCCCTCTCTTTGGGGCCGCAACCCCCGATCTCTCGAAATCCCCTTTCGCACCAAGGTTGTGGTTCCCGCATGCCTCGATCCATCCGTTTCATACGCATATCAGCCACTATGGGCGGCGTCGGGGCCCTGGCCGTACTCACGGCCGGCTGCTCCAGCTCGCCGACGAGCCCTTCCAGCGCCGCGACCGCGCAGCCGCACTCGGTGTCGGCGAACAGCACCGAGTCGAACGCTCCCGCTGTCGCAGCAGGCCCGGCCGCGACTCCGGGCACAGCTCTGCCGGGGGACGCCGAGGTGACAGCACGGGCGTTCACCACGGCCTACGTCGAGCACGATGCTCGCGACGGCAAGGACGGCTCCTACGCCGATGCTGGCGGCCGGGCAGCCAAGTTCGCGGCCGGTGAGCTGGTGGACATCCTGAGCCAGAAGCGGCCGAGCCAGGATGCCGCGTGGGCCAAGCTGCGCGCCGAACAGGCCGTCCAGACGGTCGAGATCACCTCTGCCGCAATTCCGGACGGCGCTCCGGGCCCGACGCAGACCTCCGCTCTGATTCGCGTGAACTACACCCTCACCACCACCCCGCAATCCGGGCCGGAACAGCGCAGCAGCGAACAGCTCGCCCTCCGTCTGGGGCAGACCTCCCAGGGCTGGCGCGTCACCGCGCTGCCCTGGGCGTGACGAGGCTCGATGAACAAGGGCGCACAAGCAGGCGTGGGATTCGTCGCGGCGCTGACCGTCTCGGGGATCACACTGCTGACCACGTTCGGCGGGGCCGACACCGCCTCCGCCAAGGAGACCGGCCCAGGCGGTGGCATCGCCACCGACGCTCCCGTTCCCGGCTGGGTCCGCGACCTCGTCAATAAGCACGCTGGCGAGTGCCCGCAGGTCACGGCATCGCTCCTGGCGGCCCAGCTCTACACCGAGTCCAGCTTCGACCCCAAGGCCGTGTCGCCGGTTGGAGCAGAAGGCATCGCGCAGTTCATGCCATCCACCTGGGCCCAGTACGGCGCGGACGGGGACGGCGACGGAGTCAAGGATGTCTTCAACCCGGCCGACGCCGTCGCGGCGCAAGCCAAGTACGACTGCGTCCTTGCCAACGAAGTCAAGGGCGTGCCAGGGGATCCCACGGAGAACATGCTCGCGGCGTACAACGCGGGCAGTGGTGCCGTGATCAAGTTTGGCGGCATTCCCCCGTACGCCGAGACCCGGGACTACGTGAAGAACATCCGGGACCTGGCCGCGAAGTGGGCGGACGCCATCCAGCCGGGCGTCCCTAGCAGTGACGGCGCCGCTCGGGCGGTGGCCGCAGCGAAGACGGCCTTGGGGACCTGGTACCAGTGGGGCGGCAACTGCGTCTCGCCGTACGCGGGTTCGGACGGCTGCGACTGCTCCTCACTCACCAAGATGGCCTGGGCCTCGGCCGGCGTGAACCTCCCCCGAACGACCTACGACCAGGTCAATTCCGGCACAGCCGTGGCCAGCGTCTCTCAACTCGCCCCGGGTGACCTGCTGTTCACCCCAGGATCGGACGGCAGCGCTGCGGCTCCTGGGCATGTCGGTATGTACATCGGCGACGGCCAGGTCATCGAGGCGCCGCACACGGGAGCGGTCGTACGGATCACTGCGCTCGCCCAGTGGACCGGCTCTGCGGGCCCGATCAACACCATCGTCGCAATGCGGCATATCAGCTAAATCACCGCAAATAACTCTTAACGGACTAAGGATCTGAAATGCACACTCTGCTGTCTGCTGCGACCGACCCCTCCCTGCACACCTTGCTCGCTGGAGGTGCTGACATCGTATCCGGGGTGACCCCGGACTGGGGCCCGTTCTCGAAGCTCGGCGGTACGGCCAAGGTGATCCTCGGCGTGCTTGCCGCTGTTGTTCTCGTCATCGGCGCCGGGGCGTTCCTCGCGGGTGTAGGCAAGAGCAAGGGCTGGTTCGGCGAGGGCCACAGCACGATGGAAAGCTCGCGCGGCAAGGGCATGATGGTCGGCGGCCTGACCGTCGTCTTCCTCGTCGCCAGCTTCGGCACCATCTTCGGCATCACGTACGGCATGGGTGTGTGACCCATGGCCTCCCGATCCGTAAGGCGAAACGATTCTTCTGCGGCGGCCGGACCGCCTCGGCCGTCCGCGAGGCTCTGGAGCGTCGCCGCCGGTGGGGCCGCAGCCGTCACCGTCGCCGGGGTGATCGTCAGCCTCGCGACTGGCTCCCCCTCCGCACCCTCTGCCTCGGCCGCGTCAGCCGCCCGACCGACCTTGCGGGCGAGCGCGGAGCGCGGTCAGACGGTGAGCGGCGTGCCGGTGGGCTACCCGCACACCCAGGACGGCGCGAAGGCAGCAGCGGCGAACTACACCGTGGTCAGCGGAAGCGCCGACTTCCTCGCGAACCCGTACGACCGGGACCGGGCCGTGTCGGCCATGGCTGCTCAGGGCACCGCCGACGCGGCGGAGAAGAAGGCCGACCTGTCCGCCGCTCAAGCCATCGGAGCGCTACAGGGCGACAACCCCACGTTTTCCGTCGAACAGGCCATCGCCCGCACCGGAGTTCTGTCCGCCCGGGTCCTGGGATACGACGACCGGGGGGCCATGGTCCGGTTGTGGACGACGACGGTCCGCGGAAGCGCGGCCGGGCACGCGACGCCGAGCGTTGGGTACCAGTCGGTGACGGTCACTCTGGTCTGGGAGTCCAACGACTGGAAGCTCCGCGACAGTTCGACCACTTCGGGGTTGTTCGCCCCAATCGACGTGCGGCAGGCGTCCAACGTCCCTGGCGACTTCGTCAACTACGTGCCGGCCGCTGCGGGAGATCCCGTCGTGACCGGCGCCACCGGGCAGGGCGGTTTCCCCGCACCGTACGAGAGGAGCGAGCAGGGGGCCCGCGCTGCTGCTGTCAGTGCGGTCATGCTCTACGGCGACCCGCGGTTCTTCACCGATGCCGACTGGCGGCACCGGATGCTGGCGGCAACGGCTGCACCGAGCGTGCTGGCCTCGGTCACCTCGGACGCGGACTCGACGGCCCGGCTGGTCTCGGCCAACCGAGGGGTCGGTACGGACGGCAAGACGGCCGACGGCAGCGAACTGATCACGCGGACGGCGGCCCTGGCAGCCCGCACCATCTCCTGCTCCGACCAGGCCGCGAGCATCGAACTGTGGACGGCGTCGGTCGGCGGGGTCGCGGGCAAGGACGAGACCCAGCGCCCGCAGATCGCCTTCCTCCGGATGACCGTGGATCTGGCCTGGGTCGACGGCACGTGGAAGACGACGGCCGTCACGCCGTCGGGGCCGCTCGTGCCGTCCCCGCCTGTCATGCAGGAGGCGGACTCCGCCGACAGCTTCGCGGACGTGGGGGGTGCCAGCAATGCGCCTGCGACTGCGTGACGATGCCCCCGGCCTGCTGAGGCTCGAACGGAGCGCTCCCAGCCGCTGGCGGCGCCGGCTCCAGACGATCGCTATGGTCAATATGGCCATCGGGTTCTTCTTCATCCCGGCCGCGAACGCGGACTCCATCTTCTGCTACATCCCGCTCGTCTGCGAGACGAAGGCCGCGATCGACTTCGTCAAGGACCCGCTGGGGTTCCTGCTCCAGAAGCTGACCGAGGCCAACATCTGGTTCCTCCAGCAGATGCTGGATCTGATCCAGAACACGACAAAGCTCGACCTCACCTCAGCCAGCTTCCTGCAGCAGTACGCGATCATCTTTGCGGCCAGCAGCCTGCTGACCGTCGCGCTCTGGTTGATCGCCGTCGCCAAGCGAGCTATCCGCGGGGTACCAGTGACCACAGCGGTCTCCGAGGCAGTCGGCTTCCTGCTCCTCCAGTTCGTAGTCAATGCGATGACGCCAGGCGCGCTTGCGCTGCTGATGAAGGCCATCGACGAAGTCACGGCCATCTTCGAGCCCTACGCGACATCGAACTTCAAGCCGTTCCTGGCGAACCTCCTCACGGCGATGGCGTCGAACCCCACGGAGGGCGTGGGGCAGCTACTGGTCGTCAACCTCATCATGATGCTCGGCGCGCTGCTGATGTGGATCGAGTTGCTGATCCGCAGCGCTGCAATCTACGTAGCCGTCGCGCTCGGCCCGCTCGTGAACGCGGGGCTCGTTGACCGTGACCTGTGGGGCAAGAGCAAGAAGTGGTTCGGCGGCATCTTCGCCATCGGCCTGAGCAAGCCAGTGCTCTTCGCTCTGCTCGGCCTCGGCGGGGCGGTCCTCAGCGACACCTCGGGCAGCATGTCCGACGTGGTCTCCAAGACGCTGGTTGGGGCGCTGATCCTCCTGCTTGCCGTCTTCGCAAGCGCCACGCTCTACAGGTGGGTGCCCGCCTTCGGCGACGAGATGGCCCAGCTCCACCACGATCGGAAGGCCGCCCAGTCCTCGGGGCCGGCAGCCGCGATCGACGGGCCCGGCCAACACGCCAACCGGGCGATCAACTCCCGGGTGCAGGACGCCGTGGTCGGCGGCGGGAAGTCCGCAGGCGCCAAGGCGGCCGGAGCCAAGATGGGCGGCGGAACCGCTGCTGCTGGCGGACCGGTCGCCGTTGGGGCGGCCGTGGCCAAGGCCGGCCTGGACATGGCGAAGAACAAGGCCACCAGCTCGCCGGGAATGCAGGGACCTGGCGCCGCGAATAACGACAGCTCGGCCCAGACCCCGGGTCAGCAGGAGTCCGGAGCCCCGGACGCTCCGGCCACGGCCAACCCGGAGGGAACGACCTCCAACCCAGTCGTCGGCTCAGCCCCTGACTGGTCCTCGGCCAACGACCACGCCACTTCCGGCGCTCCGGCCACGGCCAACCCGGAGGGAACGACCTCCAACCCAGTCGTCGGCTCAGCCCCTGACTGGTCCTCGGCCGACAGCCACGCCACTTCCGGCGCTCCGGCCACGGCCAACCCGGAGGGAACGACCTCCAACCCAGTCGTCGGCTCAGCCCCGGACCGGCCCTTGGCCAACAGCACCGCCGCGCCCGCTCGTCCCGCCGCCACCGGCTCGACACCCAGCACCGCCGCGCCTGCCCGTCCCGCCGCCACCGGCTCGACACCCAGCACCGCCGCGCCTGCCCGTCCCGCCGCCACCGGCTCGACGCCCAGCACCGCACGGCCGATCTCGCCGCCGGCTCCCGCCGCGGCGGCACCGTCTCCGATGCCGCGTCCCGTGGCGCCTTCCTCACCTCCCCCGTCAAGCACCACCTCGGGGACCGGTCCCTCCGTCACACCCACGCCACCGGCGCGGCCGACAGGCGGCCAGACATCCGGTCGACCGACCCCCCGCAAGGACCAGTGACACATGTCGACTCGTACGTATCAGTTCGGAAAGCACCGCCCCACCGGGCTGGTTGGCCGCCGCAACCTCGGCGAACAGGTCGTCCTCGGCGCCGGTGCCGGGACCGGCATCCTTCTCGGCCTCCTCTTCAACAAGGTGACGGCCCTCGCGGCGACGGGCCTCGTCCTGCCGATCCTGCTCGCCCTGGTCATCGTGTACGCGCCGTACCGGCCGAAGGGCACGTCCCAGCGGCGGACCCTCTACCGCTGGTGGCGGATCAACCGCTACCACCGCAAGGCACTTGCCCGTACAGGCGGCGTCTGGGTGTCACCTGCCATCGAGGAGGGCGTGCGCCGCGACGGCACGCCGCCGGATGCCGCCCTGGCGGAGCCCGAGGGCATCGCGGGCATGACGTGGGTTCCGGTCACGGTCCGCGGGCAGAAGGCCGTCGTCGTTCTCCAGCCGGAGGCCAGCTGTGTCACGGCCGCGCTGGAGGTCGCCTCACCCGGTCTCGGTGGCAAGGACGTAGCTGAGCAGGTTGTCGCGCTGGAGCGCTGGGGTGAGCTGCTGGATGCCTTCGGCAACGTTGAGGAGCACCCGGTGAAGCGTGTTCAGGTCCTCGCCCGGCAGATGAAGTCTGACCCGTACGCCCACCAGCGGTTCGTCTCGCAGCGCGACGAGTCGGCAGCGACGGCCAACGCCCCGCAGTGGCTCAAGGACTCGTACGACGTACTGGCCAACGCGGTGTCGACCAGCGCCGAGGAGCACCGGTACTACATCACCATCCACGCGAAGTTCACCCGGGACCTGGCCGCCGAGGGCTCCACCCGCGGATCAGGTGACGACGGGGTGGCCGCTGCGATGGCCGCGTACCTGGAAGAGCTGTGGTCCCGCGCGGAGGACGCCGACCTGTCCGTGGTGGCGCCTCTGGACGAGGGCCGGCTGACGGCCTTCATCCGCAACTCGTACGACCCTGACCACGCCATCTGGGACACCGAAATCCAGCAGGCCCACGCCTTCCCCCGCAACATCGACGTCCGCCACGGAACGCATCTGGCCACCCGCGCAGCGGGCAGCACCGAGAGCTGGTACCACGCGACGGCCTACGT
>FTKT01000836.1_pt4 | contig 17104 bp, 18 predicted proteins | sample 1658271 | NCBI WGS metagenome assembly FTKT01 (sample SAMEA3914811, study PRJEB12502) | metagenome | biome: forest; material: soil | place: Canada | collected 2011-08-04 | depth 0.3 m | reverse complement strand
GCATGGACATGGGCATCGTCAATGCCGGCGACCTGCCGGTCTATGACGATATCGACCCGGAATTGCGCCAGGCGGTCGAGGATGTGATCCTCAACCGGCCGCAGCGTCACAATGTCTCCAACACCGAATACCTGGTCGACCTGGCGCCCAGGTACAAGGGCGAAAAGGGCCAGGTCCAGGTGGCGAACCTCGCCTGGCGCGAGACGCCGGTCGCCGAGCGGCTGAAGCACGCCCTGGTCAACGGCATCACCGAATTCATCGACGCCGATACCGAAGAGGCGAGACTGCAGGCCGACCGGCCGTTGCACGTCATCGAAGGGCCGCTGATGGCCGGGATGAACGTGGTCGGCGACCTGTTCGGCGCCGGGAAGATGTTCCTGCCGCAGGTCGTCAAGTCGGCCCGCGTCATGAAGCAGTCGGTGGCTTATCTGATGCCTTTCATGGAGGCGGAAAAAGAGGCGCACGTCGCCGCCGGCGGCAAATACCAGGCGGCGGGCAAGATCCTGATGGCGACCGTCAAGGGCGATGTCCACGACATCGGCAAGAACATCGTCGGCGTCGTGCTCCAGTGCAACAATTACGAAGTCATCGACCTCGGCGTCATGGTGCCGGCCGATCGCATCCTGGCCGAAGCCAAGGCGCACAAGGTCGACATGATCGGCCTGTCGGGCCTGATCACGCCGTCGCTGGATGAGATGGTCTTCGTTGCGCGCGAAATGCAGCGCCAGGGTTTTGACATTCCGCTGCTGATCGGCGGGGCGACGACCTCGAAGACGCACACGGCGGTCAAGATCGAGCCGGGCTACGGCAATAACCAGGTCGTCTATGTGCTGGACGCGTCACGCGCCGTCGGCGTGGTCTCGAACCTGCTGAGCGAGACCGAGCGCGACGGCTTTGTCGCGCAGACCAAGGCCGATTACGTCAAGGTCCGCGAGGCCTATGGCAAGGGTAATACCCAGCCGCGCTCGACGCTGGCCGAGGCGCGCGCCAACCGGTTCAAGATCGATTTCGCCGCCGAACCGCCCGTCGCCCCGTCCTTCCTCGGCCTGAAGACTTTCAGCCCCTACGACCTGCACGACCTGGCCGATCATATCGACTGGACGCCGTTCTTCGCGACGTGGGAACTGGCGGGCAAGTATCCGGCCATCCTCGACGACGACGTGGTCGGCGAAGCGGCGCGCGGCCTGTTTGCCGATGCCCAGGTCATGCTGAAGCAGATCCTCGATGAAAAGTGGTTCGAGGCCCGCGGCGTCGTCGGCTTCTGGCCGGCGAACGGCAATGCGGACGACGATATCGAAGTCTATGCCGACGAGGCGCGGTCGGCGCCCATCGCCACCCTGCACACGCTGCGCCAGCAGATGAAGAAAACGCGCGAAGGCCAGTCGAACACGGCGCTGTCCGACTTCATCGCGCCCAAGGGGACGCCTGACTGGATCGGTGGTTTTGCCGTCACCGCCGGCCATGGCGAGCTGGAAATCGCCCGCGACTTCAAGGCCAGGGGCGACGACTACAACGCCATCCTGGCCACGGCCCTGGCCGACCGCCTCGCCGAAGCCTTCGCCGAGGCGCTGCACAAGCGCGTGCGCCGCGAACTGTGGGGTTATGCGCCGGATGAGGACCTCGACATCAACGGCCTGATCGCGGAAAAATACAAAGGCATCCGTCCGGCGCCGGGTTATCCGGCCCAGCCGGAGCATACCGAGAAGTGGACCCTGTTCGATCTTCTCGATGCGCGTGCACGCACCGGGATGGAACTGACGGAAAGCCTGGCCATGACACCGCCGGCCTCAGTGTCGGGGCTCTATTTCGCCCATCCCAAGGCGCACTATTTCGGTGTCGGCAAGATCGAGAAGGACCAGGTCGAAGACTATGCCCGCCGCAAGGGCTGGGCCGTCGACGAGGCCGAGCGGTGGTTGTCGCCGATCCTGAATTACGTGCCTTAGTCAACCTTAATCAACTTGACGAAAATAGATTAAGACCACACATTTGCAAGATGCAAACGCGCACCTTTACCGCTCATGTCCCCGTCGAGCTTGCCCGGCAAATCGATGAAGCCGCCGAGCGGCTGGAACGGCCGCGCGGCTGGATCGTCAAGCAGGCGCTGATGAACTGGATTAGCCTCGAGGCGCGTCGCCATCAGATGATCCTTGAAGGCCTTCAGGATATCGATGAGGGACGGGTTGTGCCGCATTCCGAAATCGAAGCTTGGGCCAAAAGCCTCGAGAGCTAAATATGCGGGTCGATTGGTCGGTTTCGGCTCGACGTGATCTGTTTCGGCTGGAAGCTTTTCTAAGGCCGGTCAATCCGCGCGCCGGCGCTCGCGTCGTACGCATGCTGGTCGACGCAGCTGCGCGTCTGCCTGAATTTCCACACATCGCGCCGCGCATCGAGGCTTATCAGGGACGAGATGTCCGTTCCCTGATAATAGGCGACTATAGCCTGCACTACGAAGTCACGCATGACGCGATCAATATTGTCCGCGTCTGGCATGCGCGAGAAGATCGCTAGAGCATCATGTTTTCCCAAAAAGTGGACGCCACTTTTTAGGAAAAAATGATGCAAAACAAAAAGCTAGAGCGGCGTTTTGAGTCTACCGAAACGCATCTCGCTCTAGAGCACGCGGTGATTTGGTAGAACCAAATCCGCGTTATAGATTATTGTTTTACATCATTTTTTCTAAAAATGACGTCTATTTTTAGCGTGATGCTCTAACCCTTCAACGCGCTCTGCGCTTCCTGAGAAAGCGTTACCTTCACAGCCGCGTCCGTTTCGGGGCGCGTCTGTTCGACGGCCTTGACGGCGTCGGCGAGGTAATATTGTGGGGCGGTGGGATTGAGCACCCGCGCGGTCTGGACCGGGTTGGTGCAATCGGCGAGGTGGGCAATGCTGCTGGTCATGATCTTCGGCCTTCTACCGAACGGGTGCGCGCAGTCTGCGTAACGCCGGTATTGTAGCCAAACGTAGTTAACCCAGGGTTAAATCACAACCCTGGGTCTAAATCGTTGCATTGATTTGCAAAAAAGATGCTGTGACGCGAGGGCGCCTAGTTGCCCTTCTTGTCCCAGCCCAGCTTCTGGCCCAGCGGTTGCGAATAGGTGCTGGCGGCCGAACTGTCGGCGCTGGATGAGGCCGCGGCGGCAGATGAAGCGGTTGCCGACTGGATCTTCGTTGTGTTGTTGGAAATGACGTCGGCGTTCGGGTCGATGTTCTTTGCCTTCAAGGTCGGCGCCGGGCCATCATCCTTGTAGGGATGTTCGCCCCCGGAATTGAGCACCTGGTTGATCGTCTTGGTCTCGTCGTCTGTGGCCATTTCGGCGAACAGGTTGGGATGGCCGGACAGGCGGACGGCGGCGTGTTCGCAGTCGCCCGGCAACTGCCAGTTGTCATAGATCCAGGCAGCCTTGTGGATCTCGGACTTGCGCGCCTCGTCCCATTCATTGAAACCTTTCTGGCGGGCTTTTTCCGCCAGGGTGTGGCCGGCGGCGGTCTTGCCCTGGGCCGACAGGGTCAGCGCGGCCTCGTAGGCGCGCAGGTAGGAGATGCCGATCGTGGTGATCTGCGGATCCTTGGGCTCGATCTTGTCGATCAGGTCGGCCAGTTGCATGTCGCCGCTCAGCACGCCGTGGCACCAGGCGACGCGTTCGAAGTCGCTTTTCGGCGCGTCCTCGATGGTCGGCACGTGCAATGTGTCGGTGTCGTCCTTCGATTTCGCGGCCGCCGATGAAGATGTGGCGGCGGTCTTTGCCTTGGCGGGCTTGGGCGCGGCGTGGGCACCGAGGCCGGCGAAAACCAGGGTAACGGCGCAGAGGCCGAGAGCGACAGGAAGGGCAGGGCGCACGAACAGCTCCGGTTGGCGGCGAAAAAGGCAGCATAGGGCAATCGCGCGCCAAAACCAGCACGTCTCGCCCAAATCGGGTTCTACAGGGCAATTTCGACGATTTTGTGGGGATTTTTCAACGCCGAAGTTTCAGGATGAACGCAGATCTCCGAACGCGCGGCGTGAGGCAAGGGCGACCGCCCGCCGCGCCTCGTGGTGCGAGCCCGCGCGGCGCTTGGGCGCGTTAAAGTGTCGCAGTGCACAAGAATCGAGCCGGAATTAACAATTCTTAAGTCCACATGGCTTAGGTTTTCCGTTATAGGTGCGCGTATGTCGTTCTGGAAAAATCTTGCCCGGCTGGCAGCGCGTCAAGTAGACGCCGCCGAATGTCCGGACTGCCCCAAGGGCCCGCCGGGCGCCGATCCGGCCTTCGCAACTGCGGTGACGGCGCTGGGCGCGAAGCTGGCCATGGCCGATGGCCTGGCCGATGACGGCGAACAAGCCGCCTTTTTCGAAGTATTCCAACCGGAAGACGGCGCGCGCCGCGATATCGTGCGTCTGTACGACCTGGCGCGCCAGACCTCGCTGGGCTTTGAATCCTACGCCCGCCGGCTGGCCAAGCGTTACGGCAAGTGTCCGCAAATCCTCGAAGACGTTCTGGAGGGCCTGTTCCACATCGCCGTGGCGGATGGGCATCTCAGCGATCGCGAAGAGAGCTATCTCGAAACCGTGTCGCGCCTGTTCAACCTGAAGCCCGGCACCTATCGCCGCATCCGTGCCGGCCATGTGCCTTTGGCGCCGGATGATCCCTATGCCATCCTCGGCGTCGGGCCCGAGGCCAGCGACGATGAAGTCCGCCGGGCGCGGCGCATCCAACTGGCCGACGTCCATCCCGACCGGGTTCGGGCGCGTGGCCTGCCGGCCGAGTTCGTGGCTCTCTATACCCAGAAATCCGCCTTGATAAACCAGGCTTTCGACCTGATCTCGGTCGAGCGGGCGATGGCGTAGGGGCGGCAGGCATGTCGGTTTTACGTCAAAGGTTAAATAAAGTTTCCGTTAGGTGGCGTCGAAAGGTTGACGCGAGCCGTATTCGTGCCAATCTGTGAATTCGTACGGGGGCGCGTATTGTCTCTATCCGAGTGTAAGGTATCCGTCCGATGACTGATCAAGATTTCCGCTCTGCATCCTCTGCCCGGACCTATCGTCCGTGGGGCCAGGTTCGTCGCCAGAACCTGATCAGCCGTGTGATGCACGGAATGGTCATGACGGCCATCGGTCTCGCCGTACTTGCCACGCTGGCGCTGCTCTTCGTCTTTGCCGCTTCGGTGGCCGTCGTCGGTGTCGTGGCCCTGGCCCTGGTGGCGGTTGCCGCCTTCGTCCGCCGCACCCCGGCCAAGATCTTCGTTCGCGCCACTCACGACCCCAAGGGCGTGTATGAAGCGCGCAAGAAGGGCTCGACCTGGGTCGTTTACTAAACGACCCAATACGGCTAGACCCGGTTAGATGACCCTGATCGACCTGCCGTCCCCCAATTTCAACGAACGTACCGCGCCGCCGGATATGTGCATCCTGCACTACACAGGCATGCGCAGCGCCGAGGCGGCGCTGAAGCGGATGTGCGACCCCGAAGCCAAGGTGTCGGCGCACTACTGTGTCGACGAAGCCGGTCAGGTCTATCGCCTGGTGGCGGAAGAGCGCCGGGCCTGGCACGCCGGTGTCTCTTTCTGGAAGGGCGACACGGATCTCAATGGCCGTTCGATCGGCATCGAGATCGTCAATCCCGGCCACGAGTTCGGCTATAGCGATTTTCCGGCGGTCCAGATCGATGCGGTTGTCGGCTTGCTCGATGATATTCGCTCGCGCTGGGACATTGCCGATTCGCGCCTGCTCGGTCATTCCGACATCGCGCCCGACCGCAAGGAAGATCCGGGCGAGAAATTCCCCTGGCAGACCCTGGCGCAGCACGGCCACGGCCTGTGGCTGGAGGCCTTCGACGAGATCGAGCCCGCGCGCGAAGCCGCCATGGGGCCGCCGCTCGGCATCGGCGATGTCGGTCCGGGCGTGTTCGCGCTTCAGGCGGCCCTGGGCAAGCTGGGCTACCATATCCTGCCTGGCGGGCCTTACGATACCGAGACCGAAACGATCGTGCGGGCGTTTCAACGCCACTGGCATCCCGAGGCGATCGGCGCGGCCATCGAGGGGCGCGCCGATGCGCGCACGCGGATTCGCCTGATGGCTCTGCTGCGGCACATTTCCCTGACGGAGGTTTGATATGAACGGCCAGCGCATCATCCTCGGTATCGCCGCCCTGTGGGGCCTGTTCGGCGTCGTCCTGCTGGCCATGGGCTCGCACCCGCCGGCGGCGACGGTACTGGCGACCGGCGGCTCTTTCCTGCTGTTCCATGCCGCGGCCGTGCTGGCGATCAACAACTCCGCTCTGTTGGCGGGCTGGCGCCGCGCGGCGCCGGTCGCCCTGATGCTGACCGGCAGCGGCATTTTCGGCCTGGAGACCCTGATCCACGGCACGACCGGCATCCTGGCCTTTCAGATGTTGGCGCCGGTCGGTGGCGGCCTGACGATCCTGGGCTGGCTGGTTCTGGCCATCGGTGCTTTCACGCCCAGAAAGTCTAACTCGGCAAGACCGACCGGCAGCCGCGCCTATTGAAGCGCAAAAGCTTTCTTGATCTTTCAGGTCAATGCGGGCACAAGCCGCCTTACCAGATGACCGGGCGGTCGCGGGACATTCGCAAGAATGCTCGAGGAAAGTCCGGGCTCCACGGCAATATGGCGGCGGGTAATGCCCGCCGGGGGTGACCCCAGAGATAGCGCCACAGAAAGCAAACCGCCTTGCATGGTCTTCGGGCCTGTACGGTAAGGGTGAAAGGGTGCGGTAAGAGCGCACCGCGCCGGTGGTAACATCGGTGGCAAGGCAAGCCTCGCCAGGAGCAAAACCAAATAGGAACGGCGCGCAGGGGGAACCCTGCAGGGCATTGCCGCCCCAGACCGTTCGGGTAGGTTGCGTGAGCCGGTCAGCAATGACCGGCCAAGAGGAATGATCGTCGCGGTTTCGGCCGTACAGAACCCGGCTTATAGGTCATCTGGTATTTATCTCACTGAGCGGCTCGGCCAGAACGGAATAGTCGTCGGGCGACCCCAGCGTTCCGGCCTGATATCTCAAGGGCGCGGCACGCGGAAAGTCCCTTGAACCTGTTGCCAGATCAAGCTGGCGGTGCTGTCCAGGAAAGACTGGACGGCAGGTACGTGGATCAGGGCGATAAGGCCGGCCAGGGCTATCGTGCCGGCGACGAAACAGACGGCCAGACCCCAGAGATCGTCGTTTTCATGGTGATGAACGGTGGCAACCATGTCGAAAGCTCCATGTCCCCGCACAAACGATCTCATTTTTTGACGTTAATGTCAATATTTTGGATGAGCGTTAAGACTGAACGGTTTGCCGTCGACCATGACGTTTTCGAACCTGAGGCCGGGCATGGCCTGGGCCTTGATGGCCGGTGAGGTCGCGAGTTGCACGTCGATATCCTTGAGTAGAATGTCGGCAATCTCGCTCTGGCCGGGATTGCCGGCGATGACGCCCAGGCTGCCGCAATGTCCCTTGACGCCTTCGATGCTGATATGGCGAACGGTGCTGCTGGGCGGCGGCGCGCCCTTGAGGTCGGCATATTGTGTCCAGGGACGAAGGATCAGCAGTTGCCCGCGATCGGATGTGACCTCCAGATGGCGCAGGTGGATGTTCTCATAGAGTTGCGGCGTGTCCGGGCGCAGCTTTAAGACCAGGGCCTGGACCTCGCCGATCCGGCAGTTCTCGACGATGACGTCGCGCACCACCGTGGCTTCGCTGCCGCAGGTCAGCAGACCGTAGCCGCGCTTGAAGTCGCAATTGCGTATCCGGATGCGTTCGACCGGCGGACTGTCCGTGTCATCCAGGGCGTGCACGCCCTTGGAGCCCTTGGCGGCGATGCAGTCGTCGGTGACCGAGAACGAACAGCCGTCGATAATCACGCCCTGGCAACTGTCGATGTCGATGCCGTCGGTGCTGGGCGCCTGTTTGTAGTCGTCCGGCACTTCGAAGTGGGTGTTCAGGACCTGGACGTCCCGGCAGCGATACAGGTGCAGGTTCCAGAATTGCGAGTCCTTGAAGGTGGGGCCGTCGATGACGACGTCGCGCGAGTCTTCGATCACGGCGAGCCGGGCGCGTGGCAGGCCGATATTGGGGAAGTTGTGCGGATCCGGGGCGGCGTTGCGCATCTTCCAGAACAGATCCCAGATTGGCCGGCCATTGCCGTCGAGCGTGCCGGGCCCGGTGATCCTCAGGCCGTCGCAGCCCTTGGCGTTGATCAGGCCGGGATTGAAAGCGGGCTCGAAGTGGCCCTCGATCCGCGTGCGCTGGACGGGGAAATTCGACAGGTCCGTCGAGCACTTCAGAATGGCGCCCGCTTCGAGATGAAGATTGACCTTCGGCTTGAGAAACAGGGCGCCGCTGACGAAGGTGCCTCGTGGCACTACAACCGTACCGCCGCCCTGCGCCGCCCGGTGGTCGATGGCCGATTGAATGGCTTTTGTGTTGACGGTCGCATCGTCGGCCACCGCATCGAAATCGGTAATCCGGACCTGGCGAACATCCGCCGTGGCGGCCCGGCCCGTTGTCGCCAGCAAGGGCAGGGCGGCGATGCCCAACGCAACCCTGCGGCGGCTGAGTTGGACGTGTCCGGAGGGTGATGGGGTACGACGATGCATGAAGCGCCTCCGGGCCGGCCCCGCAGCGGGGCTTTCGGGCACATTCGCGCATCAATCGATCATTTTCAACCAATTAAGATGCCGCCGGGATGTCCGTCCTGGGCGGAAGTGGGGGCGCCGAATCCTGTGTATAGATTATCCACACAATCCACAGGTCAGGGTTAACAACGCGTTCGTCGAACGCTGTTCGGTTAAGCTCATCTTAACAACTTATGGTTAATTTTCAATGTACTGAGTTGTGTAGTGTGTTCCGCGTTTGTTCTATGCTTGGGCGTTTCGAGTGCAGTTTGAAGGCTGAATCGGTCTCTGGTGTCGATTTGTGTCATTGCATCCCATTTAATCCCATGTTAACCCTGATCCTCGCAGCACGGATGCGTGGGTTTGGGCTGAATTCTCCGTCGCTGTTTCACTTCATCGCGCTCAGGCCGCGTCGCGGTTGCGCATTTATAAGAGGGACGGGCCATATCCATGGCCCGGCAGGCCGGCGGTGTTTCTCTCGAGTCACGAGAAGCAGCTCGACTCCAAGCGGCGCTTGCTCGTGCCGCAGGATTTCCGCGCGGCTGCGCTCCTGCCCGGTGCCGAGCTCGAATCCTTCGACGGCGTCTATTGTTTCAGCGCGGTCGAGGCGGAATGCCTGGAATGCGGCGGGGCGGCGTTTTTCGAACGCTACCGCGCCCTCATCGAACGCTTCCCGGTCGGATCGCCCACGCGGCGGGCACTGGAGCACAAGGTTTATGGTGGTATGCAGCGCTTGAATTTCGACACAGCCGGCCGCATCACCCTGCCCGAAAGCCTGTGCGCGCGCTTCGGCCTGGCTTCGGATGTCGTCATGGTCGGGCTGTATGACCGCTTCCAGGTCTGGTCGCCCAAGGCCTACGAGACCTATGCGGCGCAGCAGGAAGCCCTGGCCCGCGATGTCTTCGATGCCGGAGGCGCGCACTAGATGACGCAACCGTCCGCGCACATTTCCGTCCTGTTGCCCGAGGTATTAACCGTACTGGGCGACCTTTCCGGCAAGCTGGTGGTCGATGGCACCTTCGGCGCCGGCGGCTATTCACGCGCCATCCTGTCCCGCGGCGCCCACGTCATCGCCTTCGACCGCGACGCCCGTGTCAAACCCTATGTCGAGGCGCTGGAAGGCGAATTCCCCGGCCGCTTCCAATGGGTCAACCGCTGCTTCTCCGAAATGACCGAAGGTTTGGCGGAGCTGGGCCATGCCGCGTGCGACGCCATCGTGCTGGATATCGGCGTATCGAGCATGCAACTCGACGAGGCCGAGCGCGGTTTTTCCTTCATGCGCGACGGGCCTCTGGACATGCGCATGTCGACGACCGGCCGCAGCGCCGCGGACCTGGTCAATGAAGACGACAAGGACGACATCGCCCACGTCATCTGGCTGTACGGCGAGGAGCACAAGTCGCGTGGCATCGCCGCCGCCATCGTTCGCCGCCGCGCGGAAAGGCCCTTCGAGCGTACCCTGGACCTGGCCGAAGTCGTCGAACGCGCCCTGGGGGGGCGTCGCGGCGCGGCCGTTCATCCGGCGACGCGCACCTTCCAGGCCCTGCGCATTGCCGTCAACGATGAGCTGGGCGAACTGGAAGCCGCGCTCGCCGCCGCCGAAACCCTGTTGAAGCCCGAGGGCGTCCTGGCCGTCGTCACCTTCCACTCGCTGGAAGACCGTATCGTCAAGACCTTCTTCAATGACCGCGCCGGCAAGGTGGCGGGTGGCTCTCGCTATGCTCCGCCGGCCGAAAAACCGGCGCCGGCCCTCTATACCCTGATCACGCCCAAGGCCGTGGCGGCGTCCGCCGCCGAGACCGCGGTCAATCCGCGCGCCCGCTCCGCCAAGTTGCGCGCCATGCGCCGTACCGGCGTGCCCGTTCCCGTTGTTCAACCGAGCCGGAGACATCGCCAATGATGCAGCCGTTCATTCGCATTTTCGAACAGCGTGTGCGCGGTGTGCGCCTGATCGAAGCCGTGGGCATCCTGCTGGCCGTCGGCATGATCTTCTGGGTGTGCCTGTCCAAGGCGCGCGAAGATGGCGACGTCAAGCAACTGACCGATCTCGACTCGAAGATCTCCGAGCAGCAGTCGCAGGTCGACGCGCTGAAGGTCCGGGTCGCCGAACTGGAACGTCCGTCGCGCCTGGAGCAACTGGCCGTCGCCTATCTCGGCATGAAGCCGGTGGCGCCGACCCATGAGGCCCATATCGACAGCCTGGCCGAGATCTCGCGCACGACGTCCAAGCCCGTCGCCGCCAATGCCGTCGTCATTCCGGCCGCCGCCGTACCGGCCGCGCCCAGCGCGCAGACGCCGGGCGGCGATTTGATCTCGACCCAGGCGACCGCGCCCGCCGCGCCGCCCAAGATCGTCAAGCCGGCAGGTGCCCTATGAAGGGTCTGCCGCTGCCGACCTCCGGGTTCCAATGGGTCGCCGACCGCGTCTGGAAGGTCGAGCATGCGTTCGAGCGCGCCCATGCCACCGGCGAAAAGGCCAACAGCGCGCGCATGCGCATCTTTTCGATCCTGGTCGGCATAGGTTTCGCCTATATCTTCCTGGCCATCTTCGCCGGCCGCGCCTCGCTCTTCACGTCGAAGGCCCAGATCGCCGACCTGACCGGTGAGCCGGGCGCGCGGACGCAGCTGGTCGACCGCAACGGCGCCCTGCTGGCGACCGACATCAACGATTACAACCTGTTCGTCGATCCGACCGACATGACGGCGGGCGACCGCGACCTGGTCAAGAACGACCTGGCCCGCGCCCTGCCGCAGGTCTCGCCGGAATTGCTCGACAAGGCCTTCCGCACCCAGGGCCGCACCCTGTTGTCGGCCATGCTGAAGCCGGCCGATCGCGACCGGATCCTGAACTACGGCCTGCCGGGCGTCACTTTCGAAGCGCAGCGCGTGCGCGACTATCCGCTGGGCACGACCGGCGCCTTTTACATCGGCATGACCAAGCGTGCCGGCGAGGGCATGTCGGGCGCCGAACTGGCCCTGCAGGACCAGATCACCGGCAATGCCCTGCATGACCAGCCGGTCCAGCTGGCCATGGACCTGCGCGTCCAGGGCGCGCTGGAAAACGAGATGCGCAACATGGCGGTCGCCCAGCAGGCGCAGGGCGCCGTCGGCATCGTCACCAATGTGCGCACCGGCGAAATCCTGGCCCTGGCTTCGTGGCCGGAATTCGACCTCGGCAATCCCGGCGGTTATGACGACAATTCCAAGCGCAACCGCGCCGCCGTCGATCGTTTCGAAGTCGGCTCGATCTTCAAGGTCGTCTCGATTGCGGTGGGCCTGGATACCGGCACGGCGACGCTGAACTCGGTCTATGACGGCCGCCAACCGCTGCAGATCGGCACGCGCCTGATCCACGACGATGAGCACACGACCCAGCTGATGACGCTGGAAGACGTCTTCATCAAGTCGTCGAACATCGGCACCTCGCGCGTCGCGCTGGGCGTCGGCGCCGACACCATGACCCGGTATTATCAGGCGCTGAACCTGTTCAAGCCGGCCAATATCGAGCTGCGCGAACCGGCGCCCCCGATCGTGCCCAGGCGCTGGTCGGAAAATTCGCTGGTCTCGTCGGCGTTCGGCCAGGCGATGGCGATCACGCCGCTCAGCTACGCCCAGGCCGCCAGCGCGGTGCTGAACGGCGGTTGCCTGCGTCCGCTGACGATCAAGAAGTATGATGGCGCAACGCCCTTGCCGTGCCAGCGCGTGTTCAAACCCTCGACGACCCAGACCATGCTGGAGCTGATGCGCGAAAACGTGCTGAAGGGCACCGGCACGCGCGCCAATGCACCCGGCCTGCGCGTCGGCGGCAAAACCGGCACCGCGCAAAAGCCGGCCAAGGGCGGCGGCTATTCGCAGGACCGCATTTCGTCGTTCGCGGCGGTGTTTCCCACAGATGGTCCAGTGGATGGTGATCGATATCTGGTGCAGGTCACCTTCGACTCACCTAAAGGTTCTGCGGAGAGCAGCGGCGTAAAGACGGGCGCGTTCGTTGCCGCGCCGGTCGCTGGCCGCGTTATCGATCGTATTGCTGCTTTCCTGAATGTCGACAGGAAAGACGACAAGTTTACCTCGCCGCAATGGGACAAGGCCCCCGTGGCGGCCGAGGATGCCACCGGAGACGAACACTAATGGCCACAGTAGCCAGCGTACAGGCCAAGACATCAGGAAGGCGCCTTTCCGACCTCCTGCGACGGGACCTCGACCAGGACCCGGTGGTGACCGGTGTGACCGCCGATAGCCGCAAGGTTGGCCAGGGCACGCTGTTCTGCGCGCTGCCGGGCACGGCGGGCGACGGTCGCGACTACATCCCCCAAGCCCTGGCCAAGGGCGCCGCCGCGGTGCTGGCGCCGGACGATACCGCCTCGATCGACGGCCTGCTGGTCAAGGTCAGCGACGTGCGCCGCGCCTATGCGCTGGCCGCCAAGGCCTTTTACGGCAGCCAGCCCAAGACCTGCATCGCCGTCACCGGCACCAACGGCAAGACCTCGGTCGCCACCTTCTGCCGCCAGATTTTCGCGGAGATGGGCCACCACGCCGCCAGCATGGGGACACTGGGCGTCGTCAGCTCGACGCCGGACGGCACCGAAACGGCGATCACCGGCCCGGGCCTGACCACGCCGGACGCTGGCGATCTGGCGCAATACCTGTCCGGCCTGGCGGAAAGCGGCATTACCCACCTGTGCATGGAAGCCTCCAGCCACGGCATCGACCAGCGCCGGCTGGACGGCATCAGCCTGACGGCCGCCGGCTTTACCAACCTGACCCAGGACCATCTCGACTATCATGCGACGATGGACGCCTATCGCGCCGCCAAGCTGCGCCTGTTCGAACAATTGCTGCCGCGCGGCCGCACGGCGGTGCTGAACGCCGATAGCGACGCCTATAACGCCTTTGCCGCCATGTCGATCATGTCGGGCCTGAACGTCATGAGCGTTGGCGAGCGGGCGCGCAACCTGTGCATGACCGGACGCGACCTGACGGTCGACGGCCAGATCCTGTACCTGGATTACCAGGGCAAGAGCTACGAGACCAAGCTGCCGCTGGCGGGTCTGTTCCAGGCGTCGAACGCCCTGGTCGCCGCCGGGCTGTGTATCGCCGCCGGCGAAAGCCCCGACGGCGTCATCGCCGCCCTGGCCAAGCTGAAGGGGGCGCGCGGCCGTCTGGAGCGCGTCGGTTCGCGCACCAATGCCGCCGAGGTCTATGTCGATTACGCCCATACGCCCGATGGGCTGGAAACCGTGCTCAAGGCGCTGCGTCCCCATACCCAGGGCAAGCTGGTCTGCGTCTTCGGCTGTGGCGGCGACCGCGACCGCACCAAGCGGCCGCTGATGGGCGCCATTGCCGAAAAGCTGGCCGACCGCGTCTTCGTGACCGACGACAATCCGCGTGGCGAGGATCCGGCGGATATCCGCGCCGAGATCCTCAAGGGGATGACCACGGCGGGCCAGAAGGGCGGACCGGTCGAGATCGCCGACCGCAAGAAGGCCATTATGGAGGCCGTCCATTCCCTCAAGACCGGCGACGTGCTAGTCGTGGCCGGCAAGGGCCACGAACAGGGCCAGATCATCGGCGGCAAGGTTTTCCCCTTCGACGACGTCAGCGTCGTCAAGCAAGCATTGGCATGAAGCATTTAGCGGTCATCAGTCTTGGTCTTTTGTGCGTTGCCTGTTCGCGGGAAGCGCCGAGCGATGCCCCGAAATCCGTCCAGCCGGCGTCCGCGCCAGTATCGTCCGCACCAGTATCGTCCGCGGCGTCTGTCGCGGCGGCCGTGCCGGCTGACCAGGCGAAGCTCCTGGCCCTGATTGCCTCGGTCGACGCCAACCCCAAGGACGAAACCGCCTTCAACACCTTCTGCACGGCTTTCGAAGGCACCAAGGCGTTCGACGGCTGGGCTGGGACGGTCACCGACATCCAGACCTCGACCGTCGACGGTGCGATCGACATCACCCTGAAGCTGGGCAAGCACCTGAAAATCGAACCTGTAGTGGCGAAGAGCGACCCGGTCTATCCGGTCGTGGAGGCCCTGGGTATCGGCGACGCCGTGACCCTGTCCGGGCACTTCAGTCACAACAAGGGCAGCTCGGAGTGCACCTACTACCTGTCGAGCTTTGCCGGCAGCCTGACCAAGGTCGTGGCGCGCTAGACGCGCTTTCTAGGTCTTGCCTTATCCCTCGAACCGGGTTCAATGCGATTTTCGCCCCTTCCGGATACGCGTAGAATGACGACCCCGCTCTGGACCTTTACCGAACTGGCCGAAGCTACCGGCGGAACCTTTGTCGGCGTAGGCGAGGGGGGCGCGACCGAGGCGAACGGCCTCAATTTCGACAGCCGCGGCCTGGCGCCGGGCGATATCTTCCTGGCCTTGCAAGGCGCGCGCGACGGCCATGACTTCGTGCCGGCCGCCTTCCAGTCGGGCGCCGTCGTCGCCATCACGCGCCGGCCCGTCGCCGGCGGGCCTTGCCTTCTGGTCCCCGATGTCCTGCGCGCGCTGGAAGACCTGGCCGTCTTTGCCCGCAATCGCGCCCACGGCGCCCGCCGTGGCGCCGTCACCGGTTCGGTCGGCAAGACCAGTGTCACCCAGATGGTCATGCAGGGTCTCAAGCGGGCCGGCCGGGCGCATTCGGCGATCAAGAGCTTCAACAACCATATCGGCGTGCCGCTGACCCTGGCGCGCATGCCGGCCGATACCCAGCGCGCCGTCTTCGAAATCGGCATGAACCACGCCGACGAGATCACGCCCCTGTCGGAATTCGTCGCGCCGCACGCCGTGGCCATCACCACGGTCGGCGCGGTGCACACGGAGAACTTCCCCGACGGCGAGGCCGGCGTGGCGGCGGCCAAGGCCGAAATCTTCGACGGCCTGCTGCCCGGCGGCCTGGCCATCCTCAATGCCGACAATCAATGGTTCGATTTCCTGGCGCAGCGGGCGCGCGGCGCCGGTGCCCTGGTCGCCGCCTTCGGCGAGGGCGGCGGCAATGACGCGCAACTGGTCTCGCACCTGGTCAATGGGGCCAATAATGGACAAGAACGGGCCGAGATCGAGGGGCGCCTGCACGGCCGTCCGTTGACCTTTACCCTGGCCCATACCGGCCGGCACCAGGCGTTGAACGCCATGGCCAGCCTGCTGATGCTGGAGGCGCTCGACGTCGACCTGGATACGGCCATCGCCGCGCTCGAAGGCTTCGAAGCGCTCGACGGCCGCGGCAAGGTGGTGACGAAGCGCTTCAAGGGCGGCGAACTGGTTATCATCGACGAAAGCTACAACGCCAATCCGGTGTCGATGACGGCGACGTTGCATTCGCTGGGCGCCCGGGCGCGGGGCAAGGGCGGGCGAAAGATCGCCGTCCTGACCGACATGCTGGAACTGGGCCCCGACGCGCGCGACCTTCATGCCGGCCTGGCGCCCGTCATCGAGGGCCTCGACGTCGATCGCGTCTATGCCGCCGGCCCGTTGATGAAAAGCCTGTGGGATGCCTTGCCGGCGCGCCTGAAAGGCGCCTATGCGGGCAGTGCCGCCGAATTGAACGGCCCCCTCCAAGAAGACTTGCAAAGCGGCGATGTGGTCATGATAAAGGGGTCGAACGGCTCCAAGGCCGGACTGATCGCCAAGGCGCTGATCGCGGCGGACGAGGATAGCCAAGCGTAATGTTCTACCTGCTCTACGACCATTTTAATTCGCTGCATCAGCACTTTCCGCTGCTCAACCTGATGCGTTACCTGACGGTACGCATCATGCTGGCGCTGATCACGGCACAGATCGTAGCCGTCTCGATGGGCTCGCGCTTCATCAACTGGATGCGCGCCAAGCAGGGCCGGGGACAGCCGATCCGCGAGGACGGTCCGGCGTCGCATCTCCTGACCAAAAAAGGCACGCCGACCATGGGCGGGCTGATGATCCTGGCCGGGATCGCGGTGGCGACCATCCTGTGGGCCGACCCGCGTTCAGCGTCGGCCTGGGTCGTGTTCGGCGTCACCATGCTGTACGGCGTGCTGGGCTTCATCGACGACTATGCCAAGGTCACCAAGCAGACCTCGGCCGGCCTGACCTCGATCCAGAAGCTGATCGCGCAATTCATCATCGCCATCGGCGCCGTGCTGATCCTGATGTATTATTCGCCGGCGCCGCCCGATGCGCCGCACCTGGCGACCTCGCTGGTCGTGCCGATCTTCAAGAACGTCATCTTCAATCTCGGCTATTTTTACGTGATCTTCGGCGCGGTCGTCGTGGTCGGCGCATCGAACGCCGTCAACCTGACCGACGGCCTGGACGGCCTGGCCATCGTGCCGGTGATGATCGCGGCGGGCGCCTTCGTGCTGATCGCCTATCTCGTCGGTAACTTCAAATTCGCCGACTACCTGATCATCCACTTCGTGCCGGGCGCCGGTGAAGTCGCGGTGATCTGCGCCGCCATCATCGGCGGCGGCATCGGCTTTTTGTGGTACAACGCCCCGCCGGCCAAGATATTCATGGGCGACACCGGGTCCCTGGCCCTGGGCGGCGGTCTCGGCGCCGTCG
>FTKT01000376.1_pt3 | contig 17104 bp, 15 predicted proteins | sample 1658271 | NCBI WGS metagenome assembly FTKT01 (sample SAMEA3914811, study PRJEB12502) | metagenome | biome: forest; material: soil | place: Canada | collected 2011-08-04 | depth 0.3 m | reverse complement strand
GCGGGCGGCGCGCATCGGGCCGAGGTCGTGCAGCGCGGCGCCGGTGCGGGCGCGCAGCCGGCGGGCCAGTTCGGCGTTGGCGAGGCGGGCGTGCAGCGGCCAGGCGCCCGCGGCGGTGGGGCGCCGGCGCCCGAGCACCAGGTCGGCCGCGCCGGCCCGCACCGGGTCGAGCACGCGCGGGAGTTGGGCCGGGTCGAGCGAGCCGTCGCAGTCCAGGAAGCAGACCAGCTCGGCCTCGGCGGCCAGCAGTCCGGTGTGGCAGGCGGCGCCGAAGCCGCGGCGCGGCTCGTGCAGCACGGTGGCGCCCAGCGAGCGGGCCAGCTCGGCCGAGCCGTCCCGGGAGCCGTTGTCCACCACCAGGGCCCGCCAGCCCGGCGGGATCCGGCCGAGCACCCAGGGCAGCGCCGCCGCCTCGTGCAGGCAGGGCAGCACGACGTCGACCGAAGCGGCGGGGAGGGGAGAGGTCACGGCTCCCACGCTAGGCGCGGCAGGGGCGCCGCAGGCGTCAGCGCCACCTTACGGAAGTCCTACGGCCCGCCGGCCGGGGCGGCTCGGGGCCCGGCTCGATCCCTATGCTCGAAGGGTGACAGATACCGAGTCCGCCCCCGTGCCGCCGGCCGCCCGCATCCTGGTGGTCGACGACGACCCGACCGTCGCCGAGGTGGTCACCGGCTACCTGCTGCGCGCCGGATTCGCGGTGGACCGGGCCGCCGACGGCCACCAGGCGCTGGCCCGGGCCGAGGCCGGGCGCCCCGAGCTGGTGGTGCTCGACCTGATGCTGCCGGGCCTGGACGGGCTGGAGGTCTGCCGACGGCTGCGGGCCGGCGGCCAGGGGCCCGCGGTGGTGATGCTCACCGCGAAGGGCGAGGAGTCGGACCGGATCCTCGGCCTGGAGCTGGGCGCGGACGACTACGTCACCAAGCCGTTCAGCCCGCGCGAACTGGTGCTGCGGATCCAGTCGGTGCTGCGCCGCCACGCCGCCCCGGCGCCGACCGCGGTCGGCGCGGTGCCGCTGCGGGCCGGCGACCTGACGCTCGATCCGCAGGCCCGCCGGGCCTTCCGGGGGCAGCGTGAACTACCACTGACACTGAGGGAATTCGACTTGCTGACCTTCTTCGCCCGGCACCCCGGCACGGCGTTCGGACGCGAGGAGCTGATGCACCGGGTCTGGGGCTGGGACTTCGGCGACCTCTCCACCGTGACGGTGCACGTGCGCCGGCTGCGCGAGAAGGTCGAGGACGATCCGGCCGCACCGGTGCTGATCAGCACCGTCTGGGGCGTCGGCTACCGCTTCGACCCCGTGCTCGGCGCGGTGCCCGACCCGGTGCTCGGTGCGGGCGGAGGCGAGCCGGCGTGAAGGACCTGCTGCTGATCGCCCTCTACGCCGCCCTCGGCGCGGGCGCCGCCGGACTGGTCGGCTGGCCCGCCGTGCGGCTGCTGCGCCGCCGGTCGGTGGCGCTCTCGCTCTTCGCCGTCGCGGTGGTCACCGTGCTGGCGATGACGGCCGGCACGCTGGCGGTCGCGCTGGCGATGTTCCTCTCCCACCACGACCTCGGCGTGGTGATCACGGTGACCTGTATGGCCGCCGTGGTCTCGCTGGTGACGGCCGCCGTGCTGGGCCGTCAGGTGGTGGCCGGCAGCCGGGCGCTGGCGGTGGCCGCGCGCACCGTGGGCAGCGACGGCGGCTTCGCCGCGCCGACCGGGCCGCTGGGCTCCGAACTGGCCGCGCTGAGCGCCGAACTCTCCGCCACCAGCGCCCGGTTGGCCGAGTCCCGGGAGCGCGAGCAGGCCCTGGAGTCCTCCAGGCGTGAACTGATCGCCTGGATCTCGCACGACCTGCGCACCCCGCTGGCGGGCCTGCGCGCGATGGCCGAGGCGCTGGAGGACGGCGTCGCCCAGGACCCGGCCCGCTACCACGGCCAGATCCTCACCGAGGTGGACCGGCTGACCGGCATGGTCGACGACCTCTTCGAACTCTCCCGGATCCAGGCCGGCGCGCTGACCCTCTCGCTCTCCCGGGTCTCGGTCTACGACCTGGTCGGCGACGCCATAGCGGGCGCCTACCCGCTGGCCCGCGAGCGCGGGGTGCACCTGAGCGGCGAGCAGGTCGAGCCGGCGCCGGTGGAGGTGGACGGGCGGGAGATCACCCGGGTGCTCGGAAACCTGCTGATCAACGCGATCCGCTCGACCCCCGCGGACGGCGTGGTCGCGGTCGGGGCCCGGCGGGAGGCGGGCGAGGTGGTGCTCTCGGTCACCGACGGCTGCGGCGGCATCCCCGAGCACGACCTGCCCCGGGTCTTCGAGACCGGCTGGCGCGGCGCCGCCGCCCGCACGCCGCGGGCCGCGCGCGCGGCGGCCGGCTCGGCCGTCCAGCACCACGGCGACACGGGGGCGGGGCTCGGGCTGGCCATCGTGCGCGGCATCGTGGAGGCGCACGCCGGGCGGGCCTCGGTGCGCAACGTCAACGGCGGGTGCTGCTTCGAGATCGCGCTGCCGGCGGCTCGCTCGGCGATCTGATACTCAGCTCGGGGCGGCGGGGCGGCGGGGCGGCGCGGGATGGTTCGGGCGGGCGGCTGGTTCGGCCCGGCCCCGCGCGGCCCACGTCAGCCCGCGCGGGCCCGCTCAGGCCGGGGCCCCGCGCAAGGGGGCGGTGGCGAACTCGGCCATGCCGGCCGCGAAGGGGACGGCGGGGTGCCAGTCGAGCTCGGTGCGCAGTCGGCGGGAGTCGGCGGTGATGTGCCGTACGTCGCCGAGCCGGTACTCGCCGGTGACCACCGGCGGCGGTCCGCCGTACGCCCGGGCCAGCGCGGTGGCCATTTCGCCCACCGTGTGCACGCTCCCGCTGCCCGCGTTGTAGACGCGCACGCTGCCCGCCTCCCGGCGGGTGATCGCGGTCAGCGCCGCCTCGTTGGCGGCCGCGATGTCCCGGACGTGGACGAAGTCGCGGCGCTGGCCGCCGTCCTCGAAGACCCGGGGCGGGCGGCCGGCGGCCAGCGCGGAGCGGAAGAGCGAGGCGACCCCCGCGTACGGCGTGTCGCGGGGCATCCCTGGCCCGTACACGTTGTGGTAGCGCAGCGTGGTCACCCGGCCGTTGCAGGCGCGGGCCCAGGCGGCGGCCAGGTGCTCCTGGGCGAGCTTGGTGGTGGCGTAGACGTTGCGCGGGTCGGCGGGGGCGTCCTCGCCGACCAGGCCGGGGGCCGGCCGGGCGGCGCAGTGCGGGCAGGGCGGTTCGAACCGGCCGGCGTCCAGGTCGGCTGCCAGGCGCGGCCCGGGCGCGACCTCGCCGTGCGTCGCGCAGCGGTACCGGCCCTCGCCGTAGACCACCATCGAGCCGGCCAGCACCAGGTCCCGTACGCCGCCGCGCGCCATCGCGGCCAGCAGCACGGCGGTGCCCAGCTCGTTGCAGCTGACGTAGCCGGGCGCGTCGTCCAGGTCCAGGCCGAGCCCGACCATCGCGGCCTGGTGGCAGACCGCGTCCACCCCGCGCAGCGCCCGCTCGACCGTCGCGGCGTCCCGGACGTCCCCGTGGGTGAACTCGACCTCGGCCGGCAGGGTGACCCCGGCCAGTGCGTCGGGGTGGACGGCGGGCAGCAGCGCGTCCAGCACCCGGACCCGGTGACCGGCGTGGACCAGCCGGGCCGCGATCGCCGAGCCGATGAAGCCGGCGCCGCCGGTGAGCAGAATCTCCATGCCCCGACGCTAGCCCGCCGCCGCCCGCCCGGGGCGGTGCGGCGACGGACCGTCAGATCTCCGTAAGGCCGTTCACGGCTGCTGTGGACGGGCCCGCCTCGGCAGGCTCGGCATCAGCAGGGTGACCAGCACCAGCAGGCCGACCACCGTGCGCAGGCCGAGCCGGTAGGCGCGGGAGAACGTCTCTGCGCGGACGGCCGGTGCGTGCTCGGTCAGGATCCGCCCGACCGCGGCCGGCTGCCCGGCAGCCGGCCGGCAGCTCGCCGGGACCGCGCCGGGATCCCGTTCGCCGGCCCGGTCCCGGGTGCAGGTCCGAAAGCCGGCCAGGATGTCGTCCTGCGCCGCGGTCGGCACCCCGACGGCCGCCAGTTCCTGACGGACCGCCGGCGCCACCGAGTCCACGCCGTGGCCCGCCTGGCCGCCGAGCGCGGCCAGGAAGACCACGCCCACCAGCGCGATGCCGATCGCGCTGCCGAGCTGCTGGGTCATCCCGATCACCCCCGAGGCCGAGCCCGCCGCCTCGGGCGGCACGTCGTTCAGCGCGAAGTCCACCACCGGGGCCACCACGAACCCCATGCCGGCGCCCATCACCACCAGGGCGGGAGCCATCTGCCAGGAGTGCACGGCGGGCCCGTACCACTGGCTGTCGAGCAGCAGCAGGACGGCGCCGGCGATCAGGCACAGCCCGCCGGCCAGCAGCACCTTGCGCCCGAAGCGCGGCGTCAGGAACTGCACGGCCGTCCCGGCGGCCACCGCCAGGCCGACGAAGAAGGGGACGCCGGTGAGCCCCGCGTGCAGCGCCGTCCACCCGAGGCCCAGCTGCATGTACAGCGTCCACATCAGGAAGAAGGTGCCGTACGCGAGGTTGAAGAGCAGGTTGACGCCGAAGCCCCCGGCGAAGCTGCGGGCCCGGAAGAGGTCGAGCACGATCAGCGGCGCGCCGCCGCGCGCGATCAGCCGCCGCTCGTGCAGCACGAAGACGGCCAGCACCGGCACCGAGGCGGCCATCAGGGCGAAGGTCCAGGCCGGCCAGCCCAGCTCGTGGCCCTCGGTCAGCGGGTAGAGCAGCAGCAGTACCCCGGCCGTCGCGAGGATCGCCCCGAGGACGTCCAGCCGGCGGGCGGTGGGGGAGCGCGACTCGCGGACGAAGACCGCGGCTGCCGCCATGCCCGCCAGGCCGACCGGGAGGTTGACCAGGAAGATCGGCCGCCAGTGCCAGCCGAACAGGTCGCTCTGGACGAAGAGCCCGCCCAGGATCGGGCCCGCGACGACGGCCAGCGCGCCGATCGCGCCGTACAGGCCGAACACCTTGCCCCGCTCCTCGGCGGGGAAGGTGACCTGGATGACGGCCAGCACCTGAGGGACCATCAGCGCGGCCATCGCGCCCTGCAGGACGCGGGCGCCGATCAGCATGCCGGGGCCGACGGCCAGTCCGCAGAGCGCGGAGGCCACCGTGAAGCCCGCCATGCCGATCAGCAGCAGCCGTTTGCGGCCGTAGAGGTCGCCGAGCCGTCCGCCGCTGATCAGGACGGCCGCGAAGGCGAGCGCGTACCCGGCGGTGACCCACTCGACCGCCGCGTACCCGGCCCGCAGGTCCTGCTGGATGCCGGGCACGGCGACGTTGACGATGGTGACGTCCAGCAGGTCCATGAACGCGGCGACCAGCACGACGGCGAGCGCGAGCCAGCGCCTGCGGTCGGTCGCCGCGACGGCGGGTGCGAGGGCGAGTGTGCTCACCGCGCACCGCCCAGGGTGCCCAGCTTGTCGGGGTTGCGGACCACGTCCAGCGCCGTGATCCGGCCCTGGTCGAAGCTGAAGGCGACCACGCTCAGCACGCCGTCGGCGTCCCGCAGCACCAGGCCCGGGCTGCCGTTGAAGGTGGCGATCCGCAGCTCGCGCGGCGGCCTGCTGGTGAACGCCAGCAGCAGCCGGGCGACCTCCGGCGCGCCGGTCTCGACGGGGTACCGGGCCTGGACCCGGCCGCCGCCGTCGGCGCGCCAGACCACCGCGGGGTCCAGCAGTCCGACCAGCCGCTCCAGGTCGCCCTGCCCGCAGGCGGCGGCGAACGCCTCGACCAGCTCGCGCTGCTCGGCCGCCGTCGGCGGGAACCTCGGCCGGCCGCTCTCGACGTGCCGGCGGGCGCGCGAGGCCAGCTGGCGGACGGCCGCCGGCGTGCGGCCTACGACGCCCGCGACCTGCTCGAACGGCAGCCCGAAGACGTCGTGCAGCAGGAAGGCCGTGCGCTCGGCGGGCGAGAGGCGTTCGAGCATCACGAGCAGCGCCATGCTGACCGACTCGTCCAGCGTGACCCGCTCGGCCGGATCCTCGGCCGCGAGCGGCTCGACCAGCGGTTCGGGCAGCCAGGGGCCGACGTACCGCTCGCGCCGGGCCCGGGCGCTGCCCAGCACGTCGAGCGCGAGGCGGCCGACGGTGGTGGTCAGCCAGCCGCGCAGGTCACGGACGGCCGCCGGGTCCGGCACCCGGCGCAGCCGCAGCCAGGCCTCCTGGACGCAGTCCTCCGCCTCGCCGAGCGAGCCGAGCGTCGCGTACGCCACCCGCAGCAGGTGCGGCCGTTCGGCCTCGAAGGCCCGGGCCAGGTCGCTCTGGTCGGCGCTCATGACTGACGCTCCGTCAGGAAGGCGGAGAAGGAGGTGTCCGCGCGGACGGCGGGGTGATCGGTGCTCAGCGCGCCGGCCCGCAGCGCCCGGCCGAGCCGGCCCGGCAGCGGTACCGGCAGCAGCAGCGGCGTGCGCCGGCCGGTGCCGGCGCGCCAGCTGCGCACCAGCTCGCGCGCGTCGGCCGGCTCCGGCCCGGCGACCTCGACGCGGGTGCGCCGCGCGGGGCCCGCGGCCACCCCGGCGACCAGGCCCGCCACCTCGGCGCAGGCCACGGTCCGCAGCCGGGCCCTGGGGACCGGCAGGACGGGCCAGCGCCCGGCGGCCTGCAGGGCGCCGGCGAGCAGCTCGTGGAACTGGGTGGCACGCACGATGGTCCACGGTACGGGCCCCTGCTCGACCACCTGTTCCTGCGCGGCCTTCAGCCGGAAATAGGCGAGCGGGACCTGGTCGCAGCCGACCACGGAGACGCAGACGTGGTGGCGCACTCCGGCGGTGAGTTCGGCCGCGAGCAGGCGGCGGGAGCCCTCGACCAGCAGTTGCGCGGCCTGCTTCGACTGGTCGTTGCTCGCGTCGACCACGGCCTCGCAGCCCTCCAGCGCGTGCTCCAGGCCGGCGCCGGTGCGCAGGTCGACCGGGAAGAGCGGGGCGCTGCGGCTGAGCACCCGTACGTCGTGGCCCTGGACGCGCAGCCGGGTGGCCACGAGTCGGCCGAGTGTGCCGGTTCCTCCGGCGATCGCGATTCTCATGCCCCTAGGACGAGGTGCCTGGCCGGGGTGTGACATCCGGCGATGCGCTCCCCGGCGCCGGAAGTCGGGCCGGCCGACTTTCCCCCGTTCACACCGCCGGTCGGTGCTGGACCCCGGCGACAGTCCGCTGACCGCGCCGGTGCGGCGGGAACGGGGGAGAGTGGACAGCGGAGGAGCAGCAGGGCGGAGCGGAGGAGGTCGACCGTGGCGCGGGACCTCGCACTGGGCCGGTTCCCGAGACCGTCGCGGCTGCCCGCCCGTTCACGGCGGTTGATGGCCGGGGCCTACCTGCTGCTGCTCGCCGCCGTGGTGGCCGACGTCAGCACCGGGCCGGGGAGCACCTTCTCGCCGATCCTGGCCGCCGTGCCGGTGCTCGCCGGGGCGGGCACCCGGTCGGCCCTCGTACCGCTGCTGGCCGGGGTGGTGGCCGCCGCCGGGGTCGGGCTGCTCAGTCTGGCCAACCCCGGGGTCTCGTTCTCGGTGCACATCGCCGCGCTGATCGCGGTACTGGCCGTGACGATGGCGAGCGTGGCCAACGTGGTGCTGGTGAACGCCCGGGAGCGGGAGCTGCACCAGGTCCGCACCGTCGCCGAGGCGGCCCAGCAGGCGCTGCTGCGCCCGGTGCCGGCCCGGCTGGGGGCGCTGCGGTTCGCGGTGCGCTACGTGGCGGCCGCGGCCGAGGCCCGGATCGGCGGGGACCTGTACGAGGTGCTGGACACCCCGTACGGCGTGCGGATCCTGCTCGGCGACGTGCAGGGCAAGGGCCTGGCGGCCGTCGAGGCCGCCGCCGACGTGCTCGGCGTCTTCCGGGAGGCCGCGCGCACCGAGTCCGACCTCGCCCGGGTGGCCCAGCGGCTGGACGCGGTGCTCGCGCACCGCCTGGTGGACGAGCGGTTCGTGACCGCCGTCCTGGTGAACCTCGGGCCGACGGCCGAGATCGTCAACTGCGGCCACCCGCCGCCGCTGCTGCGCCGCGCGGGCGAGGTGCGGGAGGTGACGCCGGCCCGGTACGCGCCGCCGCTGGCGCTCTGCGGGCTGACCGGCGAGCACTACCGGAGCGGACCACTGGAACTGCGCCCGGGCGACCTGCTGCTGCTCTACACCGACGGGGTCTCCGAGGCGCGCGACACCGGCGGCCGGTTCTACCCGCTGGCGGCCCGGCTCACCGGCCTGGCCGAGTACGATCCGGGCGCGGTGCTGGACGGGCTGCTGGCCGACGTGGAGGCGTACGTGGCCGGCGGGCTGACGGACGACGCGGCGCTGCTGGCGATCCGTCGGGACGCCTGAGCGCGTCGGGGCGGGTGTTGCGGTGGGTTGCTTCGCGGTGCGGCGGGGGCGCGGTCTGACGTAGCACCAGGGCAGGCACTGTCGGGGGGTCGGCGGGCGCCGCGCACAATGATCGCCATGACCTCTCACGACGAGACGCCGCCGAGCGGCGCCAAGGCCGCGGCCCCGACCGGCGCCGGCAACGCGCACGAGCTGGCCCAGCTCGTGCACCAGCGCCTGGACCGGATCGAGAACCTGCTCACCGCCGGGGCCGCCACCGCCGACGGCGACCCGGGCAGCGCGGCCGGCACCCGGCCGGCCTGGCGCAGCGAGACCCAGGCGGAGCAGCGCTGGGCGGTGACCGTGGTGATCCTGACCGCGATCGCCCTGCAGCTCTTCCTGCCGCCCAGGCTCACCATCCAGCCGCGCTGGCTGCTCCCGGTGCTGGAGATCGGCCTGCTGCTCGCACTGGTGGCGATGAACCCGCACCGCCGGCTGGACCGCAGCTCGCGGACCCTGCGCGGGGTGAGCCTGACCCTGGTCGCGGCGATCAGCCTGGCCAACGGCTGGTCGGCGGTGAAGCTGGTCCACGAGCTGGTGCACGGCGGCGGCGCCACCGGCGCGCCCGCGCTGCTCGGCACCGGCGGGGCGATCTGGGCCACCAATGTGATCAGCTTCGCGCTCTGGTACTGGGAGTGGGACCGCGGCGGCCCCGTGGCGCGCGCCCGGGGCACGGCCGACTACCCGGACCTGCTCTTCCCCCAGATGCAGACCTCGGGCATCGCGCCGGAGCAGTGGGAGCCGGGCTTCCTGGACTACCTGTACGTGGCGTTCACCAACGCGACGGCGTTCAGCCCCACCGACACCATGCCGCTCTCGCTCTGGGCCAAGATGCTGATGATGCTCCAGTCGGCGATCTCGCTGCTGACCGTGGTGCTGGTGGTCGCCCGCGCCGTCAACATCCTGCAGTAGCAATGGGGGTTGACGGGGCGTCAACCCGGTGGCGGGTGGTTGCGTCAATCGGATGATCCATGATCACCATCCGTCTGTCGGCGCCGTCCGGCGCGGCCCGCCCGGCCAGGATACGGATCATGATCTCCGTACGCCGCTCCACCCTGGTCGCGCTGCTGGCCGGCGCCGCCCTGCTGCTGCCGCTGGTCCCCGCCCAGGCCCGTCCGGCCGCCGCCCGTACCGACCGGCTCGGCCTGGAGACGCGGGTCTCCGCCTATCTGGACAGCATCCGGGACCGCCCCGACGAGCTCCGCGCCTTCCTGCACGACCTGCCCAAGGGCGGCGAGTTGCACAACCACCTGTCCGGCGCCGCCTCCACCGAGCTGCTGCTGCGCCTGGCCGGCGAGGACGGGCTCTGCGTCGACTCCGCCACGCTGGCCGCGCAGGCCCCGCCGTGCGGCGCGAACAGCCGTCCGGCCACGGACGCCCAGACCGATCCGGACTTCCGCGAGCAGATCCTGCGGGCCTGGTCGATGAAGGACTTCGTGCCCGGTGCGGAGTCCGGCCACGACCACTTCTTCGCGACCTTCGGCAAGTTCGGCGAGGCCAGCTGGCGCCACCCCGGCCGGATGCTCGCGGAGGTCGCCGACACCGCCGTCGAGCAGCAGCAGGTCTACCTGGAGACGATGCTGACCCCGGCGTCCGGTGGCGCGGCGGCGCTGGCGGCCAAGGTCGGCTGGGATCCCGACTTCGACCGGATGCGGGCGAAGCTGCTCGCGGACGGCGGCATCGACCAGCTGGTGGCCCAGGCGGGCGCCGACGCGGACAAGGCGATGGCCGAGTTCCGCGCCACCTCGCGCTGCGACACCGACGCGCCCGCGCCGGGCTGCGCGCTGACGATCCGCTTCATCTCGCAGGCCTCCCGCACGGCCGCGCCCGAGCGGGTCTTCACCCAGCTGCTGCTCGGCATGGCGCTGGCCGAGCGGGACCCGCGCTTCGTGGCGGTCAACCTGGTCCAGCCCGAGGACGCGCCGGCCTCGCTGCAGAACTACGACCTGCAGATGCGGATGCTCGGCTACCTGCACGGCCAGTACCCCGGCGCGCACATCACGCTGCACGCGGGCGAGTTGGTGCCCGGCCTGGTCAAGCCGGAGGATCTGGCCTTCCACATCCGCGAGGCGGTGCTCACCGGCCACGCCGAGCGGATCGGCCACGGCGTCGACGTCACCCACGAGGACGATTCCGCGGACCTGCTGCGCACCCTGGCCGAGCGGCACGTGCTGATCGAGGTGCCGCTGACCAGCAACGAGCAGATCCTGCAGGTCTCCGGGCCGGCGCACCCGTTCCCGCTGTACCGCAAGTACGGGGTCCCGGTCGCCCTGGCCACCGACGACCCCGGGGTCTCGCGGATCGACATCACCGGGGAGTTCGTCAAGGCCACCACCAGCTACGACCTGGGCTACCCGGACCTGAAGAGCCTGGTCCGGGCCTCGCTGGAGTACGCCTTCGTGCCCGGCCGCAGCCTCTGGCAGGACCGGGACGGCTACCGGCCGGCCGACGCCTGCGCGGGCGACCGGCTCGGCTCGGACCACCCGAGCGCCTCCTGCGCCTCGCTGCTCGCGGACAGTGCGAAGGCGGCGCTGGAGTGGCACGAGGAGTGCGCGTTCGCGGCCTTCGAGGCGGCGGTCCTGGACGACCGGTCCTGAACGTCGTGCTTCGGGCTCCGCGCTGCTGAGCCGGCCGGCCCGGTCCTGGTGTGTCCAGGGCCGGGCCCGCCCGGTGCGGGATCAGCCGCGAGGGTCCAGCAGGAGCTTGCCGAAGGTCCGGCGGGCCCGCAGGTCGGTGTGCGCGCGGGCCGCCTGCGCGAGCGGGTAGACGCCGCCGACCTGGGGCTTCAACCGCCCGTCGGCCGTCAGGGCGAGCAGCTCGGCCATCGGCTCGCGGTACATGCCCGGGCGGCTGAGGCAGTGCATCAGCCAGAAGCCGACCACCGCCCTTGAGCGGCCCATCAGTTGAGCGGCCGTCACCGGCGTGGGCTCCTGCCGGGAGGCCAGGCCGTAGGTGACCAGCCGGCCGAACGGTGCCAGCGCCGCGAGCGAGGCGTCGAAGACCGGTCCGCCGGTCATCTCCAGTACGATGTCCACCTTGGCGCCGCCGTTGGCCTCGACGATCCGCTCCTTGAGGCCCTCGGGATCGGCCTCGATCACCACGTCGGCGCCCAGCTCCAGGGCCAGGTCCCGCTTCTCCTTGGTGGAGGCGGTGGCGATCACCCGGCCCGCGCCGAAGCGCTTCGCCAGCTGTACGGCCAGGGAGCCGGTGCCGCCCGCGGCGGCGTGCACCACGACCGACTCGCCGGGCGCGATCCGCGCCGAGGTCCGCAGCAGGTGCCAGGCGGTGAGCCCCTGCACCACCAGGGCCAGCGCCTGCCCGTCGGTGACCTCCTCGGGGACGTCGTGGGCCGTCGCCTCCCAGGCCAGGGCACGCTCGGCGTATCCGCCGCCGTCGGTGAGGGCGACCACCCGGCGCCCGTCCGGGGTCCGGCCGACCACCTCGCCGCCGGGCACCATCGGCAGGTCGCCCTTGGAGAGGTAGGAGTCCTCGATGGCGTGCGTGTCGGCGTAGTTCACGCCGATCGCCGAGACGTCGATCAGCAACTGGCCGGGCCGTGCCACCGGTTCCGGCAGGTCCACGAGCCGCAGGACCTCGGGGCCGCCGAACTCGGTGATCTGGATCGCGCGCACAAGCACTCCCTACTCGCGGGTAACTCCTCCCGGCCAGCCAACACTGCCGGGGCTCGCCTGTCCAGGGCTAAGCGTACGCTTGTTTCTGTCGGCTCAGTGGGTGCTGGCGGGCCCCTGAACCGCTTTACCGCCGGGCGGCGGTGCGGTGCTCTGACGGACCGTCAGCCGCGGGGTGGCCGTCTGCAGGTCGCCCGCTTGCTCCGGGTGGTCGATCGCGCCGAGCAGCTGTCCGGCCAACTGCTCGCCGAGGGCGAAGGTGTCCCGGGAGAGCGCGGTGAGCGGCGGGTGGACGATCCGGGTCAGCACCGAGTCATCGAAGGAGACGATGGACAGCTCCCCGGGCACCGCCACGCCCATCTCGGCGGCCACCGCCAGCCCGGCCACCGCCATCACGTCGCTGTCGTAGACGATCGCGGTCGGCCGCCGGGTGCGCGAGAGCAGCGCGCGGGTGGCGGCGGCCCCCTGCGCGTCGCTGAAGTCGGTGGGCACCGACACCGTTTCGGCCAGGCCCAGGCGCCGCGCCGAATCGCGCAGCGCGCGGATCCGGCGCTGGGTGTGCTGGAAGGCCGGCAGCCCGGCCAGGTGGGCGATCCGGGTGTGCCCGAGCGCGGCCAGGTAGTCGACCACGGAGACCATCGCCGCCCGGTCGTCGGCCCAGACGCCGGGCAGGGTGCCGCGCGGGCCGGGTCCGCCGAGTACCACGCAGGGCAGGCCGAGCGTCTCCAGCACCTCGATCCGCGGGTCCCGCACCTGGAGGTCGACCACCAGGAACCCGTCCACCCGGTGCTCGGAGGCCCACTGCCGGTAGACCTCGATCTCGGCCGCGGTGTCCTCGGCGACCAGCAGCTGCAGGGCCACCGCGCGGGCCGACAGGCCCGCCTGGAGGCCGGAGAGCAGCTGGGCGAAGAAGGGCTCGACGCCCAGCGTGCGGGCGGGCCTGGCCAGCACCAGCCCGACCGCCCCCGCCCGGGCCCCGCCGAGCGCCCGGGCGGCGCTGTGCGGGCGCCAGTTCATCTCCTGCGCCACCCGCAGGATCCGGCCGCGGGTGTCCTCGCTCACCCCCGGGCGCCCGTTGAGCGCGAACGAGACCGCGCCCTTGGACACCCCGGCCTGCCGCGCGATGTCGGCGATCGTCGGTCGCGCCACGGTGCGGACTCCTCTGCTCGAACGTCCCGCCGCCGGGCGGCGGTCCGTGCCTCTGCGGCAGGCGCGCCGCCGGTCGCTTGACGCCGAAGTCTAGCCGCGGGGATAGTCCTCCTACTAGACCGGTTTAGCTGTCCTTGCTCCCCCTGCCGAGGAAACCCGTGTGAGTACCGTCCGAGCACTGCACGAGGGGTGGACCCTGACGGCCGTCTCCCCGGGGGAGGACTGCCCCGAGGCCGCCGGGCTGCCCAGCGCCGTGCCCGCCACCGTGCCCGGCTGCGTGCACACCGACCTGCTCGCCGCCGAGCTGATCGAGGACCCCTACCTCGACGACAACGAGAACCGGCTCTCCTGGATCGGGCGCACGGTCTGGGAGTACCGGACCTCCTTCGACTGGACCGCGGACGGGCACCAGCGCACCGACCTGGTTTGCGAGGGCCTGGACACCGTCGCCACCGTCACCCTCAACGGCGTGCCCGTCGGGCGGACCGCGAACCAGCACCGCTCCTACCGCTTCCCCGTGCGCCACCTGCTGCGGGAGGGCGAGAACACCCTGCTGGTCCGCTTCGACTCCGCCTACGCCTACGCCGAGGCGCAGCGCGCCACCCTCGGCGAGCGTCCCGGGGCGTACCACGAGCCCTACCAGTACCTGCGCAAGATGGCCTGCAACTTCGGCTGGGACTGGGGCCCCACCCTGGTCACCGCCGGGATCTGGCGGCCGATCGGGCTGGAGAGCTGGAGCGGCGCCCGGCTCGCGGAGGTCCGTCCGCTGGTCACCGTGGACGAGCGGGGCGACGGGCAGGTGCGGGTCGAGCTGCGGATCGAGCGCACCGACGAGCAGCCGCGCACGGTGACGGCCGAGATCGCCGGCGTCCGCGCGAGCGCCGTGCTGGCCCCCGGGGAGCGGACCGCCCGCCTCGACCTGCGGGTGCCCGCCCCGGACCGCTGGTGGCCGCGCGGCCTCGGCGGGCAGCCGCGCCACGAGCTGGCCGTCGCCCTGGACGGGGAGCGCGCCTGGGCGGCGAAGGTCGGCTTCCGCTCCGTCGACCTGGACCCCGACACCTTCACCCTGCGGGTCAACGGCACACCCATGCAGGTGCGCGGCGCCAACTGGATCCCCGACGACTGCTTTCCCACCCGCGTCACCCGGGCCCGGCTCGCCCAGCGGTTCGAGCAGGCGACCGGGGCCAACATCAACCTGCTCCGGGTCTGGGGCGGCGGCCTCTACGAGAGCGAGGACTTCTACGAACTGGCCGACGAGCAGGGCCTGTTGATCTGGCAGGACTTCCCGTTCGCCTGCGCCGCCTACCCGGAGGAGGAGCCCCTGCGCTCCGAGGTCGAGGCCGAGGCGCGCGAGAACATCACCCGGCTGGCCGGCCACCCCGCCCTGGTGCTCTGGTGCGGCAACAACGAGAACATCGAGGCGCACGCCGACTGGGGCTGGCAGCAGGAGCTCGACAGCCGCAGCTGGGGCGCCGGTTACTACTACGACCTGCTGCCGCGCCTGCTCGCCGAGCTGGACCCGACCCGCCCCTACTGGCCCGGCAGTCCATACTCCGGCAGCCCGGCCCTGGCCCCCAACGACCCGGCGCACGGCACCATCCACATCTGGGACGTCTGGAACCGCGAGGACTTCACCCGCTACGCCTCCTACACGCCCCGCTTCGTCGCCGAGTTCGGCTTCCAGGGCCCGCGCACGCCACCCTGCGGCGCGCCGTCAGCGGTGAACTGACGCCGGAGGAGCGGCTGGTGACGCATCATCAGAAGGCGGCGGACGGCAACGCCAAGCTGCTGCGCGGCCTGCGCGGCCATCTGCCGCAGCCCGCCTGCTACGACGACTGGCACTACCGCACCCAGCTCAACCAGGCCCGCGCCGTCACCTTCGGCATCGAGCACTTCCGCGCCCAGGCCCCGTACTGCCGCGGCACCATCGTCTGGCAGCTCAACGACTGCTGGCCCGCCACCTCCTGGTCCGCCATCGACGGCGACGCGCGCCGCAAACCCCTCTGGTACGCGCTGCGCCGGGTCTACGCCGACCGGCTGCTGACCGTCCAGGGCGACAGCCTCGCGGTGGTCAACGACAGCGACCGCCCCTGGTCCGGCGAACTCTCCCTGACCCGCCGCCGGCTGGACGGCGAACTGCTCGCGGCCGCCACCGTCGAGGTGGCCGCGCCGGCCCGCGGCGTCCTGCGGGTCCCGATCCCGGACGAGCTGAGGAGGCCGGCCGACCCCGCCGAGGAGCTGCTGGTGGCGACCCTCGGTGAGCTGCGCGCGGTCTCCTTCTTCGGGGAGGACACCGAGGTGTCCTATCCGCCGGCCGACTACGAGGCCCGTGCCGAGCCCGTCCCGGGCGGCTACCGGGTCACCGTCACCGCCCGCACGGTGCTGCGCGACCTCGCGCTCTTCCCCGACCGCCTCGACCCGCGGGCCGCGGTGGACGACATGCTGCTCACCCTGCTCCCGGGCGAGCGGGCGGTCTTCCAGGTCAGTACCGCGGAGCGGTTGGACCCGGCGGAACTGCTTCGAGCACCGGTGTTGCGCTGCGTGAACGAGCGCCGGCCCGCCCGGTAGCGGCCGAGCGGGCTCGCGGTTCGGCCGGGTCGCGGGGTCGTCGGCGAGTGGTGCCGGTGCGGCGGCGGGGACCAGAATCGGAGGTGGGCCCGTCCCGTCGGGGGCGGCCACAGCCGAGGAGGTCCGGTCGAGATGGCCGAGCAGACACCCGCACCACAGGTCTGGCCCAGTCTGCGCGCCCGGGACGCGCGCGCCCTGATCCGCTTCCTGGTCGACGCCTTCGGGTTCGAGGAGACGGTGGTCTACGGCGAGGGCGAGACCGTCCACCACGCCCAGCTTTCCTGGCCCCCGGGCGGCGGCATCATGCTCGGCTCGGCCCGCGAGACCCCGCAGGACCCGTGGCCGCTGCGGCCCGGCTCGTTCGGCGCCTACGTGGTAACCGAGGACCCCGACGCGCTCTGCGCCAGGGCCCGGGCCGCCGGCGCCGAGATCACCGCCGAGCCGCACGACACGGACTACGGCTCGCGCGACTTCGCCGCCCGCGACCCGGAGGGGAACCGCTGGTCCTTCGGCACCTACCGGGGAGAACCGCGCAAGACGGCGGGGTGACAGGCTGAGCTGACGCGCCGAGCTGACGCGCTGAGCTGTGAGCCAGGCGCCGCCCGCCCGCGCCGCCCGGTTTCCGCGCCGAACCAGGTCGGCCACCACGAGAAGAACCCGGGCGACGCCACGCACACCGCTACGACGGTGCCGGCGTCGGCCGATGGTCGAATGAGACCCGGGCCGCCGGAAATACCCGGCGGTCCGGGTGAGCTGTGCTGGAACGGAGGTGTGGTGCCATGGGTGACGAGCAGGCGTACCGGATCGAGCACGACTCGATGGGCGAGGTGCGGGTTCCCGCGGCCGCGAAGTGGCAGGCGCAGACGCAGCGGGCGGTGCAGAACTTCCCGGTCTCCGGGCAGCGCCTGGGCCGCGCGCACATCGCGGCGCTGGCCCGGATCAAGGCGGCGGCGGCGAAGGTCAACGCGGAGCTGGGCATCGTGGAGGGACCGGTGGCCGAGGCGATCGCGGCGGCCGCCGAGGAGGTGGCCGAGGGCCGCTGGGACGAGCAGTTCCCGGTGGACGTCTTCCAGACCGGCTCCGGGACTTCGTCCAACATGAACGCCAACGAGGTGATCGCCACGCTGGCGGGGGAGCGGCTGGGCCGTCCGGTCCACCCGAACGACCACGTCAACGCGAGCCAGTCCTCCAACGACGTCTTCCCCTCCTCGATCCACGTCGCCGCCACCGCCGCGGTCACCGGCGACCTGCTGCCCGCCCTGGACCACCTCGCGCTCGCGCTGGAGGCCAAGGCGGCCGCGTTCGCCCAGGTCGTCAAGGCGGGCCGGACGCACCTGATGGACGCCACCCCCGTCACCCTCGGCCAGGAGTTCGGCGG
>FTKT01002681.1_pt2 | contig 17109 bp, 13 predicted proteins | sample 1658271 | NCBI WGS metagenome assembly FTKT01 (sample SAMEA3914811, study PRJEB12502) | metagenome | biome: forest; material: soil | place: Canada | collected 2011-08-04 | depth 0.3 m | reverse complement strand
GCGCGCGCCGCCGGCCGCAAGGCTTACTGCTTGCGCGCCATCGTGTCGAGGGCGCTGCCGACCGAGCTCAGCGACGTGTGCGAGCTGTCGGACAGATAGCCCATGCGCAGCGACTCGGCGGTCAACATCGTGATGGCCTTGGGGTCGTCGTTGCCGTCGCCGATCGAGTTCGACATCGTCGAGATCGTGTTGGCCTCGTCGTCCAGCGACTTGCTCCAGGCCTGCGCCATCGCGTCGAACCAGTCGCCCGAGGTGGACGAGCTGTCCGACGACGGCGTGCTGGTGGTCAGCGGGGCGGTGGCCATCATGGACAGCGGATTGATGGTGGTCGTGCTCATGGCTTGCTCCTTGCGTTGGTGGGTGGGGGAGAGGATCAGAAATCGAGCTGGCTCTGGCGGCCGTCTCGCGTCAGGACGACGCGATGGGCCTCGATGGCTTCGACGCGGTGGCCCGTGGGCAGCAGCGCGCCGATGAAGTAGCGGGTGCCGTCAGCCGTGACGACGTAGGGGCTGTCCCCTGGAACGATCGCCGCGACGCGCTTGCCCGGGTCGTCCGCCACGGGCGTGTTCTGCGGCGGCGGGGCGCTCGGCTCGTTGCTCACGACGAGCTCGCGCAGGCCCACGACGTCGCGCCGCGCGGTCGCGGCGGCGCGGTCGACGGCGCCGGCGTCGGCCTCGTGCGCGTGCACCAGCACGTGGCCCGCGCCGCCGTACTCGGCGCGCGCGGTCACGCCCTGCACGCGGAAGACGTCCGCCACGGCGTCGACGAGACGCTCGCCCGTGACGACGTCGACTGGCACGTCGCCCAGGCCGGCCTTGGCGAGCTGCTGCTGCAGCGCGTCGCGCTGCGCGTCCGTCGCCAGCTCGCCGTGCACCACGACGCCGGTCGGACCGGCATCGACATGCAGGTCGCGCCATTGCGGCTGACTGGCGAGCACGCGGGCGACGGCGGCGCGCCGGTCGACGGCCGCGCCCGCCGGCGCGGACAGCAGGTGCGTCATGACCAGCAACAGCGCCGCCACGGCCGCGAGCACGGCGCCCCCGAAGGCCAGGCCGCGTTCGAGGCCGTGCGCCGGGCGCCGAGACGGCGGGTTCGGTGCCGGGGTCTCGGCAGTGCCGTTGCCGGGCCCCTGCGGCGGCACATCGGCCGGCAGCCGCCAGTCGGCGTTGGCCGCCTCGCCGAGCGCGAGCACCGTTGCGCCGATACGGAGTGGCGTATAGAGCCGCCAGTCGGTGGCGCTGCCGGCGGCCAGGTGCTGCGTGCCGATCCGAACGTCGCCGGCAAGCACCTCGAGCCGGGCCGGCGCGGTGCCACGCGGCGTGACGCGCACGCGGGTCGAGGCGATCGTCGCGTCGCGCAGCTGCACCTCGGAGCCGGCGCCGGCATGCAGGCCGCCGATCTCGAAGCTGTGCCAGGCGATGGGCGCTTGCGCGCCGCGCTGCTCGCCATCGAGCACGCGCAGCTCCAGCGGCGTGGCCGCGGGCGCGTCCGCGTCGGCGATGAAGGGCTCCGCGCGGGCGTTCACTGCGGACCTCCCTGCGAGCTGGGCGGCGCCGGCAGCGGCGTGATGGCGCCGGTCGAGACGGCGGGCACGGGAACGGGCTCGTTCTCGCTGGCCGGCGCGAACCCGCGCGGCGTGTCGATGAGCCGGGCACCGACCGCGGCCGACGCGAGCGTTGAGCGGCTCGGCGCCAGTCGCGGCGAGATCAGGAACAGGCGCTCGATGTGCTCGTTGTTCTCGTTGCGCGTCTTGAACAGGTTGCCGATCAACGGGATGTCGCCGAGGAACGGCACCTTGTCGACGTCGTTGCTCGTCGACTGGCGCATCATCCCGCCGATCAGCAGGCTCTGGCCTTCCTGGATCAGCGCCTGCGTGTTGACCGACGAGCGCTCGACCACCGGCAGGTTGTCCACCGTCTGGGTCGTCAGCGAGCCGTCCTCGATCTTGACGAGCAGCTTGATGCGCACCTGGCCTTCGTCCTTGAACACGTGCGGCGTCACGCGCAGGTTGGTGCCGGCGGTGACGTTGAACAGGTCGACGTCCTGGTAGCCGTTGACGCGCACGTAGAAGGTCTGGCTGTTGTCGAACACCGCCTCGACGTTGGACAGCGTGACCACCTGCGGGCTCGACACGACGCGCGCTGCGCCGTCGCTCTGCAGCGCGTTGATGCGCGCGATGAACTTGCCGGCGTCGCCCAGCACCGCGGAGACGAAGCCGCCCTCGCCGATGGGCGTGATGTTGACGCCGGGCTGCAGCAGCGTGTCGGAGCTGTCGCCCTTGCCGAACAGGATCGAGTTGCTGCCGTTGCCGTTGAAGCGCCAGTTGATGCCCAGCTTGCTCGCCTTGGTGGTGTCGATGTCGACGATGGTCGCCTCGATCTCCAGCGACTGCGGCTCGACGTCGAGTGCCGTCACCAGTTCCTGGTACTGCGCCATGTGTTCCGGCAGGTCGCGCACGATCACCGCGTTGAGGCGCTGGTCGACCTCGATGCGAACCTGGTCGGGAGCCATCGTCGACGCCGCGGGCGGCGGCGCGCCGTCGCCGATGGACGCGCCACCCGGCGCGTTCGCGTAGACCGCGGCGAGCGCCTGCGCGACGCCGTTGTCAGGCGAGCGCGTGCCGGCATCGGGCGCGCCGAGCGTGCCCAGGCGGTCGCTCGCCGCGTTGCGCGCCAGGCCCTGGCCGCGCAGCTTGGGCACCGTGGTGCGCGCGTCGGACTCGAGCGCGCCCTGGTGCGACTTGCTAGTCACCAGCGAACGCAGGATGCTGGCCACGCCCGGCACCTGCACCTTGTTGCCGCCGAACTCCATCGTGACGTCCTGCGCCCACGCGTAGCGCAGGTAGAAGACCTTGAAGCCGAGCGGCGGCTGCGCGAGGTGGGCGGCCTGCGCCACGCGGTACAGATCCTCCACCTGCTCGACGAAGCGCGGCGTTCCGATGGCGATCAGGCTGCCGTCGGGCGTCGCGCGCAAGGTGTTGTGGATGTCGACGAGGCGCGCCTCCTGCACCGAGCGGCGCACGCGCTCCGACAGCGTCGGCGTGGTCGTCAACGCGCGCGTGGCGATCTCGCTGGCCGCATACACGTGCACGACGACGCCGTCGTAGTACGTCAGCAGGCCGAACGAGCGCGAGATGTCGCGCAGGATCTTCTGCGGCGGCGCGTTGAAGCTGCCGCTGACCTGGCCGTGCACGTTGGGGCTGACGTCGACGGGCAGGTCGAGCCGGCCGAAGAAGTCCTGCAGGAAGGCCTGGATCGGTTGCTCGCGCGCGGTGAGCGACAGCGGCGCGTCGCTGGCGATCGGGACGGCGGCGGCCAGCGCGCCGTCGCAGGCGAACAGCGAGACGGCGAGGACCAGCACGGACAGCGGCTGCGGGCGGAACATTCGGGACAGGAGGTGCATCGGTCGCTTTTTCAGGCAGAGGCGGTCAGGCGGCTTGGAGCAGCGGGCGGGGCGGCTGGCCGACGTGGTCGAGCAGGTCGAGCTTGAGCGTCGGAACGAGTTCCTGGTAGGACAGCACGGGCGTGTCGAACGCGTCCGCCTCGACGAGCTTGCGCACGTGGCGGCGCAGGTCGACGGGCGTGACGATGGCGTCGGGGCCGTGCTGCGCGATCGCCTGCACGAAACCCTGGACGATGCCTTGCGCGGTCTGCGGATCGAGCGCGAGCTGGTGCACGCCGCCAGCGACGCGGATGCTCTCGCGCAGCAGGGTCTCGAGCTCGGGCGCGAGCATCAGCGCGCGCAGCCGGCCGTCGGGCGCGTGGCGATGGCTGATCTGGCGCTTGAGCGCGATGCGCGCGAATTCGGTCAGCGTGTGCATGTCCTTCTCGCGCTGGCCGATGTCGGCGAGGGTCTCCAGCACGTCGCGCAGCTGGCGGATCGGCACCTCTTCCTCGACCAGGCGGCGCAGGATGTCCGACAGCCGCTGCATCGGCAGCGCACGCAGCACTTCCTTGACGACGTCGGGGATCTCGCCACCGGCGCGCGTGAGCATCGCGCTCGTCTCCTGGATGCCGAAGAACAGCGCGGCATGCCGGCGCAGCGACTCGCGCACGGCGTCGGCGACCTCCGCGGCCTGCGTCCACGCGCCGTGTGCAATCGGCACTTCGTAGGCGAACAGGTGCCACTCGCCGGCGGTGGCGAGCGCGTCACCGCCAGGGGCCTGCGCCGCCGCCGGCTGGCCGTGGACGCTGATGCGCGGCAACGGCAGGCCCAGGTCGAGCTGGTAGTGTTCCTGAACGTCCTGCAAGGCCTGCACCAGCGCGGCGCCGCCCTCGTGGCGCAGCGCGGACGCGGGCACCTGCAACAGCAGCGGAACCGCCGCGCGCACCACGGTCGGCGCGGTGCTGAGCACGCGATCCTCGAGCTCGGGCGGGACGCCGCGCGACTCCATCGCCGGCCGCACCAGCCGCGACAGGCGCGTGCGCAGCACCGGCGTTCCCAGCGCCCCGGCCAGTCCGATGGCCACGCCCAGTCCGACGAACACCGCGCCCGGAAAGCCCGGCACCAGCGCGAACATCAGGCACAGCGCGCCCGTCACCAGCATCACGCGCGGCTTGGCACCGAGCTGGCGGCGGATCGCGTCGCCCAGGTGGCGGTCGGCCTCGTCGGCGGTGCGCGTGACCAGCAGGCCGGCCGACATCGCCGCCAGCAGCGCCGGGATCTGCGAGACCATGCCGTCGCCGATGGTCAGGATCGAGTAGCGCGTCATCGCGCTGCCGAAGTCCAGATCCTGCTGCAGCACGCCCACCGCGAGGCCGCCGAGCAGGTTGATCGCGATGATGACGATGCCCGCGATGGCGTCGCCCTTGACGAACTTCATCGCGCCGTCGAGGCTGCCGTGCAGCTTGCTCTCGAGCTCCAGCTCGCGGCGCTTGCGGCGCGCCTCGTCCTTGTCGATCAGGCCCGAGCGCAGGTCGGAGTCGATCGACAGCTGCTTGCCTGGCATCGCGTCCAACGTGAAGCGCGCCGCGACTTCGGCGACGCGCTCCGCGCCCTTGGCGATGACGATGAACTGCACCACGGTGATGATGAGGAACACCACCAGGCCGACGACGAGGTTGCCGCCGGCCACCATCTTGCCGAAGGTGTCGATGATGTGGCCGGCGTGCGCGTGCAGCAGGATCATGCGCGTCGTCGCGATCGCCAGCGACAGCCGGAACAGCGTCGTGATGAGCAGCACGCTCGGGAACACCGCGAACTCCAGCGGCGTGGCGATGTAGATCGACACCAGCAGCAGCGTCAGGCCGACCGCGATGTTGACGGCCACCAGCACGTCGATGAGCCACGCCGGCAGCGGCAGCACCATCAGCGCGATGATCGCGACGATGCCGGCGACGAGGAACAGGTCGCTGAAGCGGGCGAGCGGTCCGTTGTCGCGGCGCTCGGCGGAGCGGAAGTAGGTCGCCAGGCTCATCGCGACTCCTGCTGCGTGGCCTGCGCGAACGCGGCGCGCAGCGCGGCGTACTCGGCGAGCACCTGCCTAACGTAGACGCGTGTCTCGGCATACGGCGGCACGCTGCGGCCGTGGCGCTCGACCGCGCCTTCGCCGGCGTTGTAGGCGGCCAGCACCAGTTCGAGGTCGTTGCCGAAGCGGGCCTGCAGCGACTTCAGGTACGCCGCGCCCACCTCCAGGTTGACGGCGGGATCGAAGAGCGCGTCGGCCGCGTCCTCGACGCCGAACCGGCGTGCCGTCGCCGGCATGACTTGCAGCACGCCGAGCGCGCCGGCGTTCGAATGCGCCTGCGGGTTGTGGCGCGACTCGACGTGTGCGATGGCGTGCAGCAGCAGCGGGTCGATGTCGTAGCTGCGGGCCACGGCCAGCACGCGGGGCGCCAGCGCGAGGACGCGGCGCTGGCTCGCGTTGAGCGGCGGCGCCGCCGTCGAGTCGACGTCGGCCGCGGCCATGCGCGGCGTGGACGAGAGCGAAGCCCGCAGGTCGCGCGGTGCGTCGTAGAGCCGCAATTGCGCCGCTTCGCGCGCCGCCGGGATACCGCTGGCGGTATCGCAGGCGACCGCTGTGTCCGGCTCGTGCATGTCCGGCGACGCGATCGCGACACCGGCAGCGGAAGGCGCGCAATTCGGCGCGAGCTCCGCCTTGGCCGACACCACCGCGCCGGCCAGGCACAAGCCCATCACTGTGTGGGCCAGATTCATTTTTTTCACTCCCTGGTCGCCGACCGCATCGGTCGACGGCCTCTCCCGGAAAGGTCGAAGCGAGCGCATCTTTGCCGCGCGTCATGTCCGAAACGTGACGGAGACGGTTACGCTGTAACGACCGGTAAGCGTGAATTAATACCGCTTTTCGGGGATGCGCGTCTTTGCTCCTTCAACATAGGAAACGGGCCGACAGCGTTGTTCGAGCAATACCCCCCTAGGTAATACATTGCTACAACTGTGAGGGAGAGCGCAGCCCGCATGTCAGGCGAAGATGTGGCCATGGCGGACAAGAACGATGGCGGCGACAAGACCGAGCAGCCCACCCCGAAGAAGCTGCGCGATGCCCGCAAGGAGGGCCAGGTCTGGAAGAGCAAGGAGGCGACGAGCACGCTCGTGCTGCTGGTCTGGCTCGTCCTCGGCGGCGCGACGGCCGCGTTGGCGGGTGCGCGACTGCAGGCGCTGATCGGGTCGGTGCTGCGCAGCTTCGGCGGCGACTTCGTCACCGCGCTGCGCAACAGCGGTTGGCTGGCCGTGCAGACGCTGCTGCTGCTGACCGCCATGTTCATGGTTCCCGTCCTGCTCGTCGGGGTGCTGGCCGAGTTCCTGCAAGTCGGGCCGGTGCTTGCCTGGTCGCGCCTGAAGCCCTCGCTCGACAAGATGAACCCGGCCGAAGGCCTCAAGAGGATGTTCTCGATGGACAACCTCGTCGAGGTCGTCAAGGCGCTGGCCAAGACCGCCATCCTGCTCGCGCTCGGCTGGATCGTGCTGCGCGGCTCGCTGCCGGGCCTCGCTGCGCTGGCGCTCGAGAGCCCGCAGGTCATCGCCCCGCGCCTCGAGCAGTCGCTGTGGCAGGTGACGGTGCACCTGGTCGGCGCGGCGCTGGCGGTCTTCGCGGGTGTCGCCGTGCTCGACGCGGCCTGGCAACGCCATTCGTTCATGAAGAAGATGCGCATGAGCCGGCGCGACATCCGCGACGAGCACAAGCAGAACGAGGGTGATCCCTACGTCAAGCAACAGCGCAAGCAGACGCACCAGGAGTGGTCGCAGCGCAATGCCGCGCAGGCGGCGCGCCAGGCCGACGTGCTCGTCGTCAACCCGACTCACGTGGCGATCGCGCTGGCCTACGACCACGAGAACCACGGCGTGCCGACCGTCTCGGCCAAGGGCGAGGACGAGGTCGCACGCGCGATGCGCGAGGCGGCGGAGGACGCGGGCGTGCCCATCGTTCGCAACGTCGCGCTCGCCCGCGAACTGCTGGCCAGCACCGACATCGGCGCCACCGTGCCGCGCCACCTGTTCGACATCGTCGCCGAGGTCATCCTCTGGGCGCGCGAGGTGCGCGAGGAGATCGAGCGCCAGCGCCGCGGCGAGGCCGCACCTGCCGCCAGCCGCCAGCGCCTCGCGCGCGCGCCGGGCGAGGACGCGACGCGCTATCCTGGCCAGCCTTCAATCGACTGATCCCATGGAAAACTTCGCCTCGTCGGTCGCGACGATGTTGGTCGCGCTCGCCTTCGTCCTCGCACTCGCCTGGCTCGCGCTGCGGCTGCTCAAGCGCCTGCAGGCGGGGCGGTTGGCGCCGCAGACGATCGACGCCCCGCGCTTCGTGCGCGCGCTGCCGGTGGGCGCGCGCGAGCGCGTGGTCGTGATGCACTACCGCGGCGAGGAATGGGTGCTTGGCGTGACGGCGGGCGGCATCTCGCTGCTCGCGCGCGATCCGGTACACAAGCCCGCGTCAGGCCCTTCGGCCTAACCGGCCGACTGCAGCGCCTTCATCGCGGCCGACATCGTCTGCTTGCAGCGCCAGTAATCGGCCCACGGGTCGACCTTCTGGAACGACAGGCGGTCGCGCGCATCCGAGATCGTCCAGTTCGCGCCGCTCTTCATCTCGGGCAACTCGTCCCAGGCGATCGGCATCGACACGCCCAGCCCCGGCCGGGCTCGCGCTGAGAACGCGGCCGCGGTCGTCGCGTTGAAGCCGTTGCGCAGGTAGTCGACGAAGATCTTGCCGACGCGGTTCGTGGGCCCGCTCTTGGCGACGAAGCGCTGTGGGATCGTGGCCGCCATGTGCTGGACGATCCGCTGCGAGAAGGCCTTGACCGTGTCGTAGTCCAGCCGCGCCGACACCGGCACGACCACGTGCAGGCCCTTGCCGCCGCTGGTCTTGAGCCAGCACTGCAGGCCCAGCTCCGTCAGCAGCGCGCGCATCAGCTCGGCGCCTTCGCGCACCGTCGCGAACGTCACGCCTTCACCGGGGTCGAGGTCGAAGATCATGCGGTCGGGCTTGTCCACCTTCTGCTTGACCGAATTCCAGGTGTGGAACTCGATGACGTTCATCTGCGCGGCCGCGACCAACGCCTTCGCGCTCGGCACCTCCAGCAGCGCGCCGTGGCCCTCCCAAAGGTCGGGCAGTTCCTTCATGCCCGGCATCGTGCGCACGTCGGCGTGCTTCTGGAAGAACAGTTCGCCGGCGACGCCCTCGGGCGCGCGCACGAGCGACACCGGCCGCGACTTCAGGTGTGGCAGCATGAATTCCGCGATGCTCGCGTAGTAGCGCGCGAGGTCGAGCTTGGTGTGGCCCGTCGAGGCGTCGATCACGCGCTCGGGGTGCGTGATGCGCACGCCCTCGACTTCGGCATTGCCGGACTTCGACGACGTCTTCGCCGCGGGTGCGGAAGGGGTCATCGCCTCGACGAGCGTCTTCTTCTTCGCGGTCACGGCCTTCTCCGAAGTGGGTGGTGCCTTCGCCTGTTCACGCACGACCGATTTCGCATCCTTGTCCTCGCGCAGCCCCTGGAACGACGCGTGGCGCACGCTGCCGTCCGGCGTCCATTCGGCGAAGGCGATCTCTGCGACGAGCTTCGGCTTGACCCAGTGATCCTCGGCCGCGGGCTTGGTCAGCCAGCGCGTCGAGCGCGTCGTGCCTGGCGGAAACGGCGACTTCGTCGACACCAGCTTGGCGAGCTTCGTGCGCAGGTCGACCGCGTCGGCCGAACTCCAGCCCGTGCCCACGCGGCCTGCGTATCGCAGCACGCCGGCGTCGTCGTAGTAGCCCAGCATCAGCGCGCCGATTGCCTTCGCGTTGTCGCTGCGATCGCTGAAGCCGCCGACGATGAACTCCTGGCGCGCCTGGCACTTCAACTTGAGCCAGTCGGTCGATCGCGAGGATGTGTAGAAGCCGTCGCGGCGCTTGGCGATCACGCCTTCGAGGTGCAGCTTGCACGCGGTCTCGAGCACCTGCGCGGCGTCGGCGGGGAAGTCGTCGCTGAAGCGCACGCGGTCTCCGGCGTGTGCTGCGATCACCTGCTTGAGCAGCGCGCGGCGCGCATGCAGCGGCACTTCGCGCAGGTCGTAGCCATTGATGAACGGCGCGTCGAACACGTAGTAGACGATGGCCTCGCTGCTCCGCTTTGAATCGAGCGCGTTCTGCAGCAGGTTGAAGTGCGGCAGGCCGTCGGCGTCGAGCACGACGGCCTCGCCATCGAGCCAGCCGCCGTCGATGCCCAGCGTCGCGAGCTCGTCGGCGAGCGGCTGCATCTTGTGCGTCCAGTCGTGGCCGCCGCGCGTGACGATCGTGGCCTTGCCTCTCGCGATGCGCGTCATCAGCCGATAGCCGTCGAACTTGATCTCGTAGAGCCAGTCGCCACGCGTCGGGGGCGACTTGGCCAGCGTTGCAAGCTGCGGCGACAGCGTCTCCGGCAGCGCGGCCTTGCGCGCGCCCTCCAGCGTCGAAGGATCGAACGTCGACGTCGCGGCCTTCAGCACCGCCGCGGCCGTGCGCCCGGCGCGCTTGATCGCCGCCATCGGCCCGGCGGCTGGCGCGTCGTCCAGCGGCTTCAGCGGATGCGCGATCACGCTGTCGGGCAGCGCGTTGACGACGTCGTAGTCGGCATGCGGGCGCTCCCAGTCGTCGTGCTTCTTGAACAGCAGCCAGGGCTCCTGGCGCTCGCCTGGCTTGGCGATCTTCACCAGCTCCCACAGCCCGGCCAGCTTGTGGCCATGCAGCTTGAACACGAGCTTGCCGGCCTTCAGGCCCGCGCGCGGATCGCCCACCGGCTCCCAGGTGCCGTGGTCCCACACGATCACGGTGCCCGCGCCGTACTGGCCCTTCGGGATCGTGCCCTCGAACGTGCCGTAGGCGACCGGGTGATCCTCCACGTGCACCGCCAGGCGCTTCTCCTTCGGATCGAAGCTCGGGCCCTTCGGAATGGCCCAGGAGACGAGCACGCCGTCGAGCTCGAGGCGGAAGTCGTAGTGCAGCCGCGTCGCGTCGTGCTTCTGGATCACGAACGACAACTGCCTGCCCGGCTTGGCGCGCACCGGTCCCGGCTCCGACGTGATCGTGAAGTCACGCTTGGCCCGATAGCGCGAGAGGGGCGCGCCGTCATCGGCGACGGGCTTCGTGCGTCCGCGCTTCGCGGGGGCGCGCGCGCGGGACGTCGAAGTGCGGGGAGCGGTGGCCATGGCGGCGGGGCAGCATTCCGCATGCCCATGTGCCGCCGCGCGTCAGGCGCGCTTGCGCGCGGGCGGCGCGGCCTTGGCGCGCGTGACTGGCACCGCCTTCTTCGCGGCGACCTTCCTGGCCGGCGCCACCTTCGTCGGCGACTTGGCGGCCGCCTTGCGCGGCGTCGCCGCCGCCGCGGCCTCCACGACCTCCTCGGCCGCGCCGCGGCGCTTTCCCAGGCTGTTCTTGAGCAGCGCGGTGAGGTCGACCACGTTCGACGGCGCCGAGCTGTCCACGGGCGACTCGATCGGCGTGACCTCGTGCGTGTTGCCGGCCTCGACCTTGGCCTTGATCAGCCTGTTGATCGCCTCGGCGAAATGATCGTGGTAGGTGTCGGCCTTCCACTTGACCGTCAGCTCCTTGACCAGCTGGCTGGCCATCTTCAGCTCGCCGTCCTTCAGGTTGGCGGCCGCCTTGCCCGCGGCGGGAATGCGCAGCTCGTCCCAGTGGCGCACCTCCGTGGCCCAGCGCAAGGTGTTGAGCACGAGCACCGGGCCGTCGGGCATCAGCGCGGCGAGGTGCTCCTTGGTGTGCATGACGACGCGCGCGATGCCGATCACGTCGTCCGCGATCATTGCCTCGCGCAGCAGCGCGTAGACCTTGTCGGCCTTGGCGATCGGCTCGAGGTAGTACGGCTTCTCGAGGTAGACGAACGGGATCTCGGAGGCCTTGACGAACGCCTCGATCTCGATCGTCTGCATCGTCTTCGGGTACGCGTTGCGGATCTCGTCGTCGTCCATCAGCACGTAGGTGCCGTCCTCCTGCTTGACGCCCTTGACGATGTTCTCCTTCGTGACCGCCTTGCCGGTGCGCTTGTTGATGCGCTGGTAGCCGACCGGATCCATCGAGCGCTTGTCGAGCCAGCCGAAGTCGATGTCGTCCTCCTGCGAGGCCGGATACAGGGCCACGGGCACATGGACGAGGCCGAAGGCGATCGCGCCTTTCCAGATCGAACGGGGCATGACGAGTCCTCCTGCGCGAGCGGTGGCGCAGCGGGTTCCCTCGGCAAACGTCGCGCCCGCGGCGGGCGTTCAGTGCTTCGAGTGATCGACGCCGAAGCTGAAGACGAGCGCCGCGTCCACCACCGGCGCGTCCAGGCCGCCATGCACCGACTTGATCTTGCCGGCGGCCACTCGCAGCGACAGCGAGTCGGTGAGCGCGACGTCCACGTAGGCGCGTGCCTGCAGCACGGCGCCGCCCTGGGTATCGACGCCGCCGCCGCCCGCGGCGCCACCCAGCGCCTCGGCGCCCAGTCGCACGCGTTGCGACAGCGGCAACTGCGCGCCGACGCCGAACAGGCCCACCGAATACGCGCCCGCGCCGCCGGCGAACGCGCTGTGCGCCTGCCCGGTCAGGTAGACGTTGGGCGCGACGAAGCGGTTGACCTGCAGCACCACGGCCTCGAGCGCCTCGGTGTGGCCGTCCTTGCGCGCGGCGCGATAGCGCTCGACACCGGCGCCGAACTCCATGCGCGTCGGGACGCCCGGCCGCGTGTTGAACCAGTCGGCGAGATCGTGCTGCGGCACGTCCAGCGCCCAGTTGAGCGAGACGGCCGCCGTCTCGGCCTTGTAGTGGCCGTTCGGCGCGTCGACCAGGCCCAGCTCGGCGCCGATGCCCAGCGTGTCGGTGAGCCGCAGCGTCATGCCCGCGGACGTCTTCAACAGCAGGCCGCCGCCGGTGTCGATGGCGCCGCCGCCGCCGAGGCCGACCGCGCCGCGCACGCCCAGGCTCAGCCGGTCGCCGATGACGGGAAAGCGCAGTCCGGCGGTGCCCAGCACTTCGGCGTAGCCGGCGACACCGCCCGAACCGGCGCCGGCGGCCTCGATGCCCGCCCAGAACGGGCCGTCGACGCTGCGCTCCGCGCGCAGGCCCACGAGGCCGATGCGCTGCGTCATCGGGGTGCCGGTCGTGCTGGTCGAGTTGCGGGGACGCGCCATCGTCACCGTCGCGTCGACGTGGTCGAAGCCCAGGCCGGTGGCACTGCCGTCCGTGGCCGCGCCGTGGAAGTCGGCCGGGCGATAGCGGAACGACGAGTCGACGTTGAGCATCCAGCCGAACTGGTTCGAGTTGATCTGGCCGCTGGTGAACCACACCTTGGAGAAGGTCGGCCCGGTGTAGAAGCCCGGAAAGCGGAAGACGAGATCGACGTGCGGCCGCAGCATCAGGCCGCCGCCGACCGGGGCCGCCGCGCCGCCACCGCCGCCGGCGAACACGCCGGCGTCCACGGCCAGCCAGTCGTTGTACGGATGCGACCAGGCGCCCTCGACGCCCGGCACGAACAGCCCGCCGCGATGGCCCGTGACGGCGCCGTAGACGCCCGGCCCCACCCACCATTCGCCGCCGACGTTGAGCAGCTCGGTCAGGCCGGCCAGCCCCATGCGCTCGCCGCCGGGCAGGTGCACGCGCTCGCCGCCGAGGCGCACGCGCGCGTCGAGGGTACGCAGCGGCGGGTGGGCGTCGGGATCGGTGGACGTGGTGTCCTGCGCCTGCGCCGCCGGCAGCTGCAGCGCCAGGCCGCAGGCCAGGGCGATCGGGGCGAGACGAGGCAGGGCGCGCGCGGCGGCGCGCTGAGGCAATGGAATGGGACGCATGGGGACACGGTTGCCGCGAGGCGGAAGGCGCGATCTTAGCGGGCGGCCCGCCGAGTCTCCCGCCGGCCGCGCGGGCCGCGTCTGCTCGGATCAGTGATCGACGAGGTATTGCCGCAGCTGCGCGATCGCCCGGTCGCGCGAATCGGCCAGCACCGCGCGCTGGTGGCTCGTGTTCATGTTGAAGCCGTGGTCGGCGCCCGCGTACTCGTGGAGCACGAACAGCGGCGCGACGTCGGGGTTGGCCTTGGCGGCGTCTGCCAGCGCGCGCGCGGTCTCGATCACGCAGCAGTTCTTGTAGGTGTCGGAGGTGCCCGCCAGCATCAGCACGGGCACCTTGATCTTGCCGACGAAGTCGGCCGGATCCTTGATGAAGCTGGTCAGCGGATACATCGCGACGACCGTCGCCACCTGGTCGGGCAGGCGCGAGGCGTAGGTCAGCCCCACGGCGCCGCCCAGCGAGAAGCAGACGACGCCGACCTTGCCCGGGACGGCGTGCGGCGAGGCCTGCGCCTTGGCAATCACGCCCTGCAGTAGCGCGTTGCCGCCGCCGCCCTTGATCCACAGGTCGTTGCCGTCGACCAGCACCGTGTAGTAGCCGGCGTCGGCGAGATCCTGCGAGACGTTGGTGTAGTTGGAGGGACCGGTCTGCCCCGAGACGACCACCACGACGCGCCCGCTGCCCGACTTCGGCAGGAACTCCTTCTGCGGCGGCCCCGCGTCGTCGGCGCGCGCGCCGAACGCGATGCAGGCCACCAGGAGCAACAGCGATCGGAGCAGGGCACGCATGGCGGATCTCCTTCGTTCGAGAGAGTAGTCACGAGGAAAAAGGCCCCGGCCGCTTGCGCTGCCGGGGCCTCGATCGTAGCGATCGGCGATCAGTGCATCAACAGATGCGGCAACCACAGCGACAACGGCGGCCAGTAGGTGACGAGCAGCAGGAAGCCGATCATCGTCAGCAGCCAGGGCCAGACCGCCACCGTCAGCTCGGTGATGCCCATCTTGGTGATGCCCGAGGCCACGTACAGGTTCAGCCCGACCGGCGGGTGGCACATGCCGACTTCCATGTTGACGGCCATCAGGATGCCCATGTGGATCGGGTTGACGCCCAGCTTGACGGCCACCGGGTAGAGGATGGGCGCCATGATCAGCACGATGGCCGACGGATCCATGAAGTTGCCGGCCACCAGCAGGATGACGTTGACCAGGAACAGGAATACCACGACGCCGAAGCCCTGCGCCGCCATCCACGACGCCATCGCCTGCGGGATCTGTTCCGACGTCAGCAGGAACGAGAACAGCACCGCGTTGGTGATGATGTACAGCAGCATCGCGCTCATCGCCGCCGCGTTGCGCAGGATCTTCGGCACGTCCCTGATCTTCAGGTCCTTGTAGACGAACACGGAGATGATGAAGGCGTACACCGCCGCGATGGCCGCGGCCTCGGTCGGCGTGAAGATGCCCGAGTAGATGCCGCCGATGATGATGATGACCAGCGCCAGGCCCCAGAAGGCGTCGAGGAAGGCCTTCCAGCGCGTGCCCCAGGTCTCGCGCGGCATGCGCGGGTAGTCGTACTTGCGCGCGCGGTACCAGGTGGTCACGCCCAGCAGCACGGCCAGCACCACGCCCGGGATCACGCCGGCGATGAACAGGTCGCCGACCGAGGCGGTGGACACCGGGTTGCCGTCGGGGCCGGTGGCGTTCATGCCGTTGGTCGCGATCGAGAAGATCACCAGGTTGATCGACGGCGGGAACAGGATGCCCAGCGCGCCCGAGGTGGTGATCACGCCGGCGGAGAAGCGCTTCGGATAGCCCGCCTCGACCATCGCCGGCAGGATGATGGAGCCGATCGCCACCACCGTGGCCACCGACGAGCCCGAGATCGCCGCGAACAGCGCGCAGGCCAGCACGCCGGCCAGGCCGAGGCCGCCGTACATGTGGCCCACCATCGTCGCGGCGAAGCGGATCATCCGTTTGGCCGCCCCCCCGTTGGTGAGGAAGTTGCCCGCCAGGATGAAGAACGGGATCGCCATGATCGGGAAGCTGTTGAGCCCCTCGAACAGCTTCAACCCCACGCTGGCCATCGGCACGTCGCTGAGGAAGAAGAAGAAGCTCATCACCGTCAGGCCGAGCGCGATGGACACCGGCATGCCGGTGAGCATCAGCACGACGAGCAGCGAGAAGATGATCAGTGCGCTCATTTCGAGATGCTCCCTTCGGGCGTCGGCTCATAGTTGTCGACGTCCTCCAGGCCCTCGACATGCGCGACCTCGTGCTTGGGCAGCGCGCCGGTCTTCCAGTAGACGACCATCACCTGGATGAAGCGGAAGCACATCAGGTACGAGGCGACCGGGATGCACATGTATTCGATCCACACCGGCAGCTCGAGGTCGGGCGTGGTGGCGCCTTCGGTCAGGGCGTCGACGTTCTTGTGGAGCGCGTTGAACAGGGCGTAGTGCATGCCATCGTCCCAGACCAGCACCGAGCCCATGGTGCCGATCACGACGGTGAAGACGGCGCCGCCGAACAGCCCGAACAGCGTCAGCCAGCGCGCGGGCTTGGGCGGCAGCGCGCGAACGAGCGTGTCGACGCCCACGTGGGTGCCGTGGCGCACGCCGTAGGCCGCGCCGAACTTGGCCATCCAGATGAACATGTAGATGCACAGCTCCTGCGCCCAGCTCAGGTTGATCTTGAGCAGCAGATCCTGCAGCCACTGCAACCAGGCCGGGTAGTGCGCCGCGGCGGCGTAGCGATGGACGACCGCCACGAAGATCAGCAGCGTCGCCGCGCCCATGAGGAACGCGATGAGCCACTCTTCGAGGTGGTCGAGGAAGCGACCGAACATCGGGGGCCTTTCTGGCGCCTTGGCGCGAAGCAGCGGGCAGGACGAGACAGCGCGGTCGCGCTGGGCGACCGCCACAGGAGTCGAGTGGACGGCGCGGACGTGGGCGCCGTCAATCGGGTCAGCCCCGGCGTGGTGGCCGGGGCGAGCCGTCAGACGGGCACGAAGCCGGCGGCCTTGTAGGCGGCCTGGATGGCGTCCTTGCCCACGCGCGCTTCCATCTCCTTGTGGACCGGCATCAGCGCCTTCTTCCACTCGAGGATCTCGGCCGGCGTCGGCTGGTAGATCGTGACCTTGCCGGACGCCTTGATCTTGTCGAACGACTGCGCGTTCTCGGTCGCGGCGATCGCGTTGGCGTAGACGGTGGCGTCGTGCATGCAGCCGTCCAGCGTCGTGCGGATGTCGGCTGGCAGGCCGTCCCAGAACTTCTTGTTGACGATCGCCGCGTAGGCCAGGTGGCCGTGGTTGGACAGCGTCAGGTGCTTCTGGACCTCGTAGAGCTTCTGCGTCCAGAAGTTCGAGAACGTGCCCTCGGTGCCGTCGACGACGCCCGACTGCAGGCCCTGGTACAGCTCGCTGAAGGCCATGACCTGGGGGATCGCGCCGAGCGCGCGCATCTGGGCTTCCAGCACCTTGGAAGACTGGATGCGCATCTTCAGGCCCTTGAAGTCCGCCACGCGGTGCAGCGGCTTGTTGGCGCTCATGTCGTGGAAGCCGTTGTCCCAGTAGGCCATGCCGCGGATGCCCTTGGGCTCGAGCTTGGCGAACAGCTGCTTGCCGAGGTCGCCTTCGGTGACGTTCTTGAAGGACGGCGTGTCCTTGAACAGGAACGGCAGGTCGAACACCTCGAATTCCTTGACGCCCAGCGGCCCGAACTTCGACAGCGACGGCGCCAGCATCTGCACGGAACCGAGCTGCAGCGCCTCCATCTCTTCCTTGTCCTTGTACAGCTGGCTGTTCGGGTAGACCTCCACCTTCACCTTGCCGCCGGTGCGCTGCTCGGCCAGTTCCTTGAAGCG
>FTKT01001235.1_pt1 | contig 17212 bp, 5 predicted proteins | sample 1658271 | NCBI WGS metagenome assembly FTKT01 (sample SAMEA3914811, study PRJEB12502) | metagenome | biome: forest; material: soil | place: Canada | collected 2011-08-04 | depth 0.3 m | reverse complement strand
CTGGACGTCCTCATCGTCGGGTTGATCGTGGTCAACGTCTTCGAGAGCGTGCTGTCGGCGCTGCGCTCGTACGTGTTCAGCCATACCACCAGCCGTATCGACGTCGAGCTCGGCGCGCGCCTGTTCCGCCATCTCGTGCAACTGCCGCTGGCCTACTTCCAGGCGCGCCGCGTCGGCGACTCCGTGGCGCGCGTGCGCGAGCTCGAGAACATCCGCACGTTCCTCACCGGCAACGCGCTGACACTCGTGCTGGACGTGCTGTTCTCGACGATCTTCATAGCGACGATGCTGTTCTACAACGTGCCGCTGACGCTGATCGTGCTGGTGAGCCTGCCGCTGTACGCGCTGCTGAGCGCCTCGGTGGTGCCCGTGCTGCGCAGCCGGCTCAACGAGAAGTTCGCGCGCAACGCCGAGAACCAGGCCTTGCTCGTCGAGACGATCACGGGCATCCAGACCGTCAAGGCGACCGCGCTCGAGCCGGCCTTCGGCCGCCGCTGGGACACGCAGCTCGCGGCCTACGTCGCCGCGGGTTTTCGCACGCAGGCGCTGGCCAACGTCGCCAACGAGGCGGTGGGCCTGATCGGCAAGCTCGTCAACGCCGCCACCCTGTGGTACGGCGCGCACCTGGTGATGGGGGGCGAGCTCACTCTGGGCATGTTCGTCGCCTTCAACATGTTCGCGCAGCGCGTCGCGCAGCCGGTGATCCGCATGGCGCAGATGTGGACGGACTTCCAGCAGACCGGCATCTCGATGGCGCGCCTCGGCGACGTCCTCAACACGCGCACCGAGCTGCCGCCGACGACCGCGGCGCAGCTGCCGCCGCTCAAGGGCGGCATCACCTTCGACGACGTGACGTTCCGCTACCGTTCCGAGACCGCGCCCGTGCTCAGCGACGTCAAGCTCTCGATCGGCGCGGGCGAGATCATCGGCATCGTGGGCCGCTCGGGCTCCGGCAAGAGCACGCTGACCAAGCTCGTGCAGCGCCTGTACGTGCCCGAACGCGGCCGCGTGATGATCGACGGCATCGACATCGGCCTCATCGACGCCGCCCAGCTGCGGCGCCAGCTCGGTGTCGTGCTGCAGGAGAACTTCCTGTTCAACCGCAGCGTGCGCGAGAACATCGCCATCACCGACCCGGCCGCGCCCATCGAGCGCGTGATCCAGGTCGCCCGGCTCGCCGGCGCGCACGACTTCATCAGCGAGATGCCCGAAGGCTACGACACGATCGTGGGCGAGCAGGGGGCGAGCCTGTCGGGCGGCCAGCGCCAGCGCATCGCCATCGCGCGGGCGCTGTTCAACAACCCGCGCGTGCTGATCTTCGACGAGGCGACAAGCGCGCTCGACTACGAGAGCGAGGCCGTCATCCAGAAGAACATGCGCGCGATCTGCAAGGGCCGCACCGTGCTGATCATCGCGCACCGGCTGTCCGCGGTTCGCGAGGCCGACCGCATCGTCGTGATGGAGCGCGGACAGGTCTCCGAGATCGGCACGCACGAGCAGCTGATCCGCAACCCGATGGGTGTCTACACGCATCTGTGGAGCATCCAGGCCGGCGGGGGGGTCGCATGAGCACGGACAACACCAACGCCGCCAGCATGCCGGCGCCGCCGTCGCGCCCGCTGGTGGAGCTGCTGCGGCGCTATCGCCGGATCTTCGCTGCGGTCTGGGCCATGCGCGACGAGCTCGCAGGCCCGCGCCTCGAGCGCGAGGAGGCTGCCTTCCTGCCGGCCGCGCTGAGCCTGCAGCTGACGCCGGTGCATCCGGCGCCGCGCCGCTTCGCGCTCGCGATCTGCGCGCTGTTCGCGATCGCCGTCACCTGGGCCTGCTTCGGCCAGATCGACATCGTCGCCACCGCGCCCGGCCGCATCGTGGTCAGCGACGGCAGCAAGACGGTGCAGCCGCTCGAGGCGAGCGTCGTCAAGGCGATCTACGTCAAGGACGGCGACCACGTGCAAGCGGGCCAGGCGCTGATCGATCTCGATGCCACCGACTCGCGCGCCGACGGCAGGCGGGCGGGCAGCGACCGCCTTGCCGCGATCTCCGAGATCCTGCGCACCAAGGCGCTGCTCGAAGCCCTGCGCACCGGCCGCGCGCCGGCGCTCGGCGAGGCACCGCACGACGAAGGCTGGACGGCTGCCGATCGCGCGGATGCGCAGACGCAGCTGCGTACCGAATGGGACGACATCACGGCCAAGGTCGCCAAGCTCGAAGCCGAGGCGACGCACCGCCAGGCCGAGATCTCGACGGTCGACGAGCAGATCGACAAGCTCAGGGCGACACTGCCGATGTCCAGGCTGCGCGAGAGCGATTTCAAGTCGCTCAGCGAGCAGGGCTACGTCGGCACGCACGATAGCCAGGACCGTACGCGCGAACGCGTCGAGATGGAACGCGACCTCGCGACGACGCAGGCCCGGCGCACGGAAGCCGAGGCCGCGCTGCGCGAGTCGCAGAGCGAGCTCGCGTCGTTCCGTTCGGAGACCGGCCGCACCCTGCGCGAGCGCCAGGCGCAGGCCGAGCTCAAGCGCGCCGAGTCGAGCCAGGACGTCGCCAAGAGCACGCAGCACGTGCAGCTGGCCCACCTCGTGTCGCCGGTGGGCGGCACGGTGCAGCAGCTGGCGGTGCATACAGCGGGGGGTGTCGTGACGCCGGCCCAGGTGCTGCTGATGGTCATTCCCGACCGCGCCCAGGTGACGGCCGAGGTCGAGCTCGAGAACAAGGACGTCGGCTTCGTGCGCGAGGGCCAGCGCGCCGCGATCAAGCTCGAGACCTTCCCGTTCACGCGCTACGGGACGATGGAGGCGACGGTGACGACGCTGTCGGCCGATGCGGTGGTCGACGACAAGCGGGCCAAGGACGCGTCCGGCCAGCAACCGGCGTTCTTCGCCGCGCGGTTGACGCTGGCGCGCGGCGACATCGACGTCGACGGCCGGATGATCCACCTGACCCCGGGGATGAACGTGACCGCCGAGATCAAGACGGGCCAGCGCCGCGTCATCGATTTCCTGGTCAGTCCGTTGAAGCAGCATCTGAACGAGAGCGGCCGCGAGCGTTGACGCGCGGGCCTGGCCGCCGCATCGGGCGGCCGGCCCGTCTTGATACCCACTGTGGTATTCCGCTCATCAAGCAACGAAACGGGCATTGACCAGGATGCCCAATCCTGTCTAGGCAATGGGTCCCGCAAGCTTTCGTGAAGCTGAGATGCAGGGGTTAGTTCTCATTCGGCAAGCTGAACGCAGCGCCTGCTCGACGATAACATCGCGCCTCATCAAAGAGGCCTCGTGCACGGCGAAGCTGCTGTTCGCGCGGGACGAACGAAAACGAACGTGACGGCATCGGCGCGCAAGCGTGCCCGGACCCGGTTGCGACAGGGAGCCAGCTTGCGAATGTCTTCGATGGGCGCTGCGGTCACGCCATGTCCGCGTGCGCGGGCCCGCGCCCGCAGGCCGACTTGGCTCGGACAAGCGCGTGCCGTGCTGGCGGTCTGTGCAACGGCTTGCCTGGCGAGCTGCGCCGCGGTTCGCGATGAGGCGCCAGCTGCTTCCGCAACGTCGACGCCGACGCCAGAGTCGGCATCGTTCATGGGGCCGGTGAATCCGCGATACGTGGCGCCGTATCCGTTCACGCCGCACGAACTGTGGCTGAGGATCGCGCCCGTGTTCAAGGGCAGTCCGCACGACATCGACCAGACCTTCATGCAGAAGACGCTGGGCACGGGGCCGTTCCGGTTCGACCCTCGCGAGTTCGGCAACTACTACCTCCTCGACGGCGTCGACTGGTACGTCACCGCGTCGTACGCGTTCTACGACGACAAGCGCGAGGAGCGCGGCGTGTCCTTCGTGTTCACGCCCCGCTTCCCGGTGGGTCCGGTGGCGGACGGACTCTGCGTCGACGTGCAGGAGATCGCGTCCACGTTGAGGTCCGAGGGCTGGGTCGGCGGCGGACGGCAGGGCGGCGGCACGCTGGACAGGGCGTCGTATGTGTGGGACGTCCTCGGCTTCGCGAAGGACGGCGCGACTCTGCAAGTCAGCTACGAGTTCCGCGACGGAAAGGACGTCGACCACGGTTGCGCGGCCAGCATCCTGATGCTCGATCTGGCCGCGAGCCGTCGCCAACAAGAGCTCGACGATCGAATCAGAAATCACAGGAAAGAGGAATAGCAAATGGCTCTCGATACCCGTCCCGATACCGGACTGGATGCTGACGACCTGGCGGGCTCGCAGGACAGCGGCCCGGAGTTCGGCGCCGACCTGCATCTCGACGCTGTGAGCGCGCAGACGTCGTCGGCCGCGCCGATGCCGATTCACGCGGCCCTGTCGAAGACCGCTCTGACCGTCGGCGGCGGGGTGCATGCCGACGTCGTCGTGGCGCCGCCGCCGCTGGCGCCTGCAGTGATCGCCGCAGTGGCGGCCTATTCGCAGAACTCTCCCGACAACGGCGCGCTGTTGATCGCCGACATCGTCGCGTCGCCCGCGTTGGCCAATGCGATGAACACCGCGTTCACCAGCCAGAACGGAAATCCGCCCGCGCTGACGAGTTTCAACAATGACACGAACGCGGGTCCCGATGCGGCGGCGTACTACTCGACGAATCTCGGAACGATCTCGCTCGGGCCGACGATCTTCTCGCCGCCTGCGGGCGTGAACGCGCAGGCCTTCGCCATCTGGGCCCTGGGACACGAGGTGCAGCATGCGCTCGACCTGCAGTCCATCAACGCTTCCTACAACGCGCTGCAGGCCGGCATCACCACCGCCAAGCAGGGCGGCTCCGTCGACCTGAGCGCGCTCGTGCTGGCCTATGGCCAGGCCAAGGTCAACGAGGAGGGCCACGGACAGATCGCCGGCTACAACGACGTCGAGTCCTACGACTACTCGCCCAGTGGCTACGTGCCGAAGCCACAGGCCGTCTACGCCCAGGTGGGCAACTTCTTCGGCTCGACCTACGTCACCTCGAGCGGCGGCAGGCAGTACAAGAACGGCGACATCGTCTACAACGCCGACGGCACCGTCGCCGATACCGCGGCCAACCAGCAGATCGTCGGCAACGACTACCGCTCGGCCAACATGGGCCACGACCCGGAGGCCAACTACCTCGCGCCGGTCATCACGCAGCTCTGCAATGCCAATCTCTCGCAGCCGCTCGCCATCAACCTGAACTCGGCGAACGTCAGCCCGGATCTGCTCGCGAAGGCCATGGGCTCGGATGCGCATCCGACGACTCTGGTCGGGGCTTGCACGATCACGGACAACTCCGATCCGACCAAGTCGGTCGTCGATGTCTTCACGCCGCAGAAGGACGGCACGGTCCAGAGCGTGCAGACCATCAAGACCGGCGGTACGGTGACCGGGACCGTCACTGCGCAGAGCACGGGCGCGCTGCCCGCCGGCGACGATGACGACGACGATGACGACGACGAGGACGATGAAGACGACGTCGCCATCACCGGCAACGTGGGCAAGATCAACGACACCAATGCCACGATCAACGTGGCGAGCAACTCGTCCGCGACGATCAACGCCGACTACTCGCACGTCGCGCTGCAAAGCTCGGACGCGGTGACGGTCGGCGGCACCGCGGTGACGGTCGCCTCGGCCAGCAACCACGTCAGCTTCTCCGAGTACGCGGACGCGACGCTGGTCGGATCGAGCAACGTGGTCAGCACGGCGGACTCGGCGACGCTCGCGCTCAACGGCGACAACGAGGCCGTCACCGGTACGACCAACGACCAGGTGACCGTGACCGGCAACGCCGCCAACCTCACCCTCGGCACCGGCGCCGTCGTGACCTTGACGGGCACGGGAGAAACCGTTGCGGCCTCGGGCGCCACGATCAACCTTGGCGACGCCACCACCGCCACGCTCACCGGCACGACGGACATCGTCAACCTGCAGGGCTCGAGCGACAGCATCACGACCAACAACAACACGGTCAACCTGCTCGCCGCGAATGCGACGGTGACGCTGGCGGGCGGGCTCGACACGGTCAACGACACGGTCACCGGCGACACGCTCGCCATCAACGGCGGCACCGTCAACGAGGGCGCCGGGCTGACGCTGGCGCTCAGCGGCTCCGGCGCGGCCGTCATCGGCGGCGCGGGCGACGTCGATGTCGCCACGGGCAACTCGTTCAACTTCTCGCTCGGCACCGGATCCACGCTGCAGGTGGCGGGCACCGGCGAGCTGATCACCTTGACGGGCGGCACGGTGACCTTCGGCGCCGCGACCAGCGGCTCGCTCACCGGCAGCGGAGACATCGTCAACCTCGTCGCGAGCGGCGACACCGTCAACACGTCCGGCAATACCGTCAACCTCACGCTCGCCAACCAGACGGCGGGCGTGAACGGCACGTCCGACATCGTCAACCTGCTCGCGAGCGGCGACACGCTGACCGCCTCGAAGGCCACCGTCAACTTCGGTGCCGCCAACGAGACCGAGGCGATCACCGGCGGCACCGACATCGTCAACCTCGGCTCCGGCTCGAGCGTGAGCGTGTCCACCACGGGCAACACGATCAATTTCGCCGGCTCCGGCGACAGCGCGACCGCGAGCACCAGCACGTTCAACGTGAACGGCGCGAACGGCACGGCCACCGTCGCCGGCTTCGGCGACGTGGTCGACGTGAACGCGTCGGGCGACACGCTGTCCGCCTCCTACACGACCATCACGCAGGCGGCCGGCGCGACGACGCTGGCGCTCGCCGGCGCGAGCGACACCGTGACCGGCGGCGCGAACGTCTTCGACACGATCATCGGCAACAGCAACTCGCTCACGCTCGACATCGGCTCGAGTGTCCTCGCGACCGGCACCGGCGAGGTGCTGCACCTGTCCGGCGGCACGATCGCGCTCGGCGCCGCCAGCTCGGCCACGCTTACCGGCACGACGGACGTCGTCAACCTGGGCGTGAGCGGCGACACGATCTCCACCACCGGCAACACGATCAACCTCACGGCCGCCGGCGAGACGGCGACCGTGACCGGCATCGCCAACCTCGTCAACCTGGCCGCGAGCGGCGACAACGTCACGACGACCTCGAGCACCGTCAACCTGGCCGCGGCCAACGAGACTGCCACGGTCACCGGCGCGACCGACACGATCCACCTCGTCGCCAGCGGCGACGTGCTGACGACCACCGGCGCCGACACGGTCACCCAGGGCGACGCTTCCACCGCGACGCTCAGCGGCTCCGGCATCACGCTGACCGGCGGCGTGGGCGACGTCGACACCTTGAGCGGCTTGAACAACAGCCTCACGCTGGGCGCCGGCTCGAGCATCACCGCGACCGGGGCCGGCGACACCCTCACGCTCTCGAGCGGCACCGTCAACCTCGGGGCGAGCGCCAGCGCCAGCGTCGTCGGGGCGACCGACGTCGTCAACCTCAACGCCACGGGCGCGAGCGTCACGACGTCCGGCAACGTCGTCAACGTCGTCGTCGCCAACGAGTACGCCACGATCACCGGAACCGGCGACGCGGTGACCCTCGCCGCCAGCGGCGACACGGTCTTCGCGTCGAGCGACACCGTGACGCTGGCCGTCGCCAACCAGACCGCCTCGATCAACGGCACCGCCGACGTCGTCTCGCTGGCGGCGAGCGGCGACACGCTGTCGGCCACGCACGCCCTCGTGAACTTCGGCGCGGCCAACGAGACCGAGACGATCAACGGCAACACCGACACCGTCAACCTCGCGGCCGGCGCGGTCGCCACCGTCAGCGGCACGACCGACGTCATCAACATCGGGCTCAGCGGCGAGTCGGTCACCACGTCGAGCAACGCCGTCAACCTCGTCGGCGCCAACCTCGTCGACACCGTCGGCGGCTTCGGCGACACGGTCACGCTGGTCGGCTCGGGCGACGTGCTGACCGCCAACGGCGCCGAGACCATCGTCGAAGGCGCGAACACGACCTTCACGCTGCAGGGCTCGAGCTGCACGATCAACGGCGGCGCGGGCGACATCGACACCGTCACCGGCAACAGCGTGACGCTGGCACTCGGCGCCGGCTCGACGTTGAGCGCCACCGGCACCGCGGAGGCCGTCACCATGAGCGGCGGCGCGGTGACGCTGGGCGCGGCGTCGGGCGCGAACGTCGTCGGCACCGCGGACGTCATCAACCTGGCCGGCGCGGGCGATTCGGTCTCGACCGCCAACAACATCGTCAACCTGACGGCGGCGAACACGACGGCCAGCATCCTGGGCGCGGGCGACACGCTCGACATCGCGGCCACGGGCGACACGATCACGATGTCGGGCGGCGTCCTCAACTTCGGCGCCGCCAACGAGACCGAGACCATCAACGGCAGCAGCGACACCGTCAACCTCGGCGCCGGCGCCGGCGCCGTCGTCACGGTGACGGGCTCGACCGACGTCGTCAACGTCGGCGCCAGCGGCGACTCGGTGACGGCCTCGAGCGCCACCGTCAACCTGACCGCGGCCAACGAGACGGCGACCGTCAACGGCGGCACCGACGCGATCGTGCTGTCCGGCTCGGGCGATTCGCTCACCACCACCGGCATGGGCTCCGACACGATCACGCAGACGGCCGGCAGCACGCTCACGCTCAATGGCACCAACGACTCGATCAACGGCGGCACGGCCGATGTCGACACGGTCGTGGGCACCGCCGACAAGCTGACGTTGGGCACCGGATCCAGCGTGGCGCTCACCGGCAGCGGCGAGACGGTGACGCTGTCGGGCGGCACCGTCACCCTCGACGCGGCTTCCAGCGCCACGGTGACCGGCAGCACCGACGTGATCACGCTCGCCGCGGCCGGCGACGCCGTCACGACCTCGGGCAACACCGTCGACCTGAGCGTTGCCAACGCGAGCGAGTCGGTCTGGGGCACGACCGACACGATCAACCTCGCGGCGAGCGGCGACACGCTCGCGACCTCGGGCAACACCGTCAACTTCGCCGTCACCGGCGAGAGCGAGACGATCAACGGCAGCAACGACGCGGTCAACCTGGTCGGCTCGTCCGCGGTGGCGGTCACGGGCAGCACAGACGTCATCAACGTCGGCGGCAGCGGCGACACGGTGACCACGTCGACCAACACGATCAACCTGACCGGCGCCAACGAGCTGGTCAGCGTCGGCGGCGTCAGCGACACGATCAACGTCGACGCCTCGGGCGATTCGCTGACGACGCTCAACAGCGCCACGATCGTCGAAGTCGCGAACGTCTCGCTGACCCTCACCGGCACGTACGAGAGCCTCACCGGCGGCGCCGGCGACACCGACACGCTCGTCGGCAGCTCCCTGACCGTCACGCTGGGCGCCGGCTCCACGGTCACGGCCACCGGCACCAGCGACGTGCTGAACCTCTCGGGTGGCACCGTCGGTCTCGGCGCCGCGTCCTCGGCCAGCGTCGTCGGCACGGGCGACGTGGTGAGCCTGGGCGTCAGCGGCGATTCGGTCGCGACGACGAACAACACGGTCAACCTGACCGTCGCGGGCGAGACGGAGACCGTCGGCGGCACCGGCGACACGATCAACCTCGCGGCGAGCGGCGACGTCCTGACCGCCTCGTCGAGCACAGTCAACCTCGTCTCGGCCAACGAGACGGCCACCGTGACCGGCGCGACCGACGCGATCCACGTCCTGGGCAGCGGCGACGTGCTCACGACCACCGGCGCCGACACCATCACGCAGGGCGCCTCGTCGACGCTGACGCTGGCGGGCAACGGCGACACGCTCACCGGCAGCACCGCCGACGCCGACACGATCACCGGCGCGAACGACAACCTGACGCTCGGCACGGGCTCGACCGTCCTGGCCTCCGGCGCGAACGAGACGATCGCGCTGTCCTCCGGCACCGTCAACCTCGGCGCGGGCGCGAGCGCGACGGTCAACGGCTCGACGGACGTCGTCAACGTCAACGCGTCGTACGACTCCGTCACGACCTCGGGCAACACGGTCAACCTGACCGTCGCGAACGAGACGGCGACGGTCGGCGGCAGCGGCGACGTGGTCAACATCTCGCTCGGCGGCGAGCAGCTGACGACGTCGGGCAACACCGTCAACGTCGGCGCGGCGAGCGTCAGCGAGTCGGTGCTCGGCAGCGGCGACACCGTCAACCTCGCGGCGAGCGGCGACACCCTCGCGGCATCGGGCGCGACCATCAACTTCGGCGCCGCCAGCGAGATCGAGGTCGTCAACGGCAACAGCGACGTCGTCGATCTCGCGGCCGCGTCCGTCGCGACGGTGACCGGCAACACGAACACGGTCAACATGACGACCAGCGGCGAGACCGTCAACGCGGCCTCGGCGACGGTCAACCTGCTCGCGGCCAACGAGACGGCCACGATCAACGGCTTCGGCGACACCATCCACGCCAACGCCTCGGGCGACGCGATCACCGCCGGCGCCGGCGGAGACACGATCGTGGTCGGCGCGAGCGCATCCATCACGCTCACCGGCACGGGCGAGACCATCACCGGCAGCACCGGCGACACGGCGACCATCATCGGCAGCTCCGATACGGTCACGCTGGGCACCGGCTCCACGGCCAGCGTGATCGGCACCGGCGACACGGTGTCGCTCACGAGCGGCACGGTGACGCTCAACGGCGCCTCGGGCGCGACGGTCGCCGGCACCGGCGACACCGTCGTGCTGACAGCGACCGGCGAATCGGTCTCGACCGCCAACAACACCGTCAACCTCAACGCCGGCAGCGCCACGGACTCCGTCACCGGCAACGGCGACGTCGTCAACGTCGGCGCGAGCGGCGACACGCTCACGACCAGCGGCAACACGGTCAACCTGGTCAACGCGAACCAGTCGCTCACGGTCACCGGCGGCACCGACACCGTCAATCTCGCGACCGGTGCCACGGCGACGGTCACCGGCCTGACCGATGTCGTCAACCTCGCGGGCAACGGCGCGGTCACGACCTCCAGCAACACCGTGAACCTGACCGGCAGCGGCGAGACCGCCACCGTCACGGGCAGCGGCGACGCCATCTCGCTCAGCGGATCGGCGACGCTGACGACGACCGCCGCGGACAGCGTGACGCAGGCCGCGAACACGACGCTGGCGCTGACGGGATCGTCGGTCACGCTCCACGGAGGCAACGGCGACACCGACGTCGTCAACGGCGGCTTCGACACCCTCACGCTCGGCACGGGCAGCAGCGCCACGCTCACCGGCTCGGGCGAGACGGTCGCGCTGTCCAGCGGCACCGTCAGCCTCGGCGCCGCCACGACGGCGACCGTCACCGGCACCGGCGACGTCGTCAACGTCGGCGTCACCGGCGACACCGTCACGACCACCGGCAACACGGTCAACCTGACAGCCGTCAACGAGACCGAGATCGTGTCGGGCACCGGCGACACGATCAACCTCGCGGCCTCGGGCGACGCGCTGACGGCCGCCAGCGACACGGTCAACCTCGTCGCCGCCAACGAGACGGCGACGGTGACCGGCAGCGGCGACGCGATCAACGTCAACGCGTCCGGCGACTCGCTGACCACCACCGGCGCCGACACGGTCGCCGAGATCGCGAACGCGACGCTGGTGTTCCACGGCGCGAGCGCCACGATCATCGGCGCCGCGGGCGACGTCGACACCCTCGTCGGCAACACCGACAGCGTCACGCTCGGCGCGAACTCGTCGCTCACCGAGACGGGCAGCGGCGAGGTCGTGGCGATGTCCAGCGGCACCCTCACGCTGGGCACCTTCTCGAGCGCGACCGTCACCGGCGGCAGCGACGTCGTCAACCTCACGGCGTCGGGCGACTCGGTCACCACTTCGGGCAACACCGTCAACCTGACGGTCGCCAACGAAAGCGGCACGGTCGCTGGCAGCGGCGACACCATCAACCTGGCCGCCTCGGGCGACGGGCTGACGACGTCCGGCAACACGGTCAACCTGCTGGTCGCCAGCGAGAGCGCGACCATCACCGGATCGACCAACGTCATCAACCTGGCGGCGAGCGGCGACAGCGTCAGCGCGTCCTCGAGCACCGTCAACCTGGTCGCGGCCAACGAGACGACGACCCTGACCGGCAGTGCCGACGCCGTCAACGTCAACGCCAGCGGCGACACGCTCACCGCCAGTGGCGCCGACACGATCACCGAGGTGTCGAACGCGACATTGACGCTCACCGGCACCGGCGAGACGCTGACCGGCGGCACCGGCGACATCGACACCATCACCGGCAACAACGAGAACCTGACGCTGGGCACGGGCGCGACGCTCACGCTCAGCGGCACGGGCGAGACGCTCGCGATGTCCGGCGGCACCGTCAACGTCGGCGGCTTCTCGGCGACCGCCACGATCACCGGCACGGGCGACGTCGTCAACCTGACCAGCGCCAACGACACCGTGGCGACCGTCAACAACACGGTCAACGTCACCGGCGGCAACATGAGCGAGACGGTCACCGGCGCCGGCGACACGATCAACCTGGCCGCGAGCGCCGACACGATCTCCGCCACGGGCGACACGGTGCGGCTGACCGCGGCCAACGAGACGGAGGTCGTCAACGGCGCCGACGCGATCCAGGTCAACGCCACCGGCGCGACGCTGACCACCAACAGCGCGGACGCGATCAGCGAAGCCTCGGGTGTGACCATGACCCTGCGCGGCGCCGGCGACACGGTCGCCGGCAGCACGGGCGACGTCGACACGATCCAGGGCAACAACGACAGCGCGACGCTGGGCAGCGGTTCGTCGGTGAGCTTCAGCGGCACCGGCGAGGCGGCCACGCTCGCCGGCGGCACGGTGACCCTCGCGGCCTCGACGAGCGCCACGGTCAGCGGCAGCGGCGACACGGTCGTCCTCGGCGGCGCCGGCGACACGGTGACGACCTCGGGCAACACCGTCGACCTGACCACCTTCGGCGCCGCCGAGACGGTCAACGGCAGCGGCGACGCGATCCAGGTGAGCACCAGCGGCGACACGCTGACGACGAGCGGGGCCGACACCGTCACGGAGTCGGCGTTCCTGACGATGACGCTCAACGGCTCGGGCGACACCGTCAACGGCGGCGCCAACGTCAACGACACCATCAACGGCAACAACGTCACGCTCGTGCTCGGCTCGGGCTCGACGGTATCGGCGACCGGCACCGGCGAGTCGGTCGCGATGTCGGGCGGCACGCTGACGCTCGGCGCGGGCTCCAGCGTCGCGGTCTCTGGCAGCGGCGATACGATCGCCATCGGCAGCTCCGGCGACACGGTGACGGCCAACGGCAGCACGATCAACGTCGGCGGCGCCAGCGAGACCGACACGATCAACGGCAGCGGCGACACGCTGCACCTGAGCGGCACCGGCGACTCGATCACGCTGGGCTCGGGCGGCGACACCGTCGATGTGTCGGCCGGCCAGACGGCCACCATCGTCGCCGCCGGCGCCGAGGTGATCAACGGCGTGTCCAGCGACACCATCGACGAGAAGTTCGCGAGCGGGTCGCAGGCCGTCTACACCTGGGACAGCGCCGGCGCGGAGGTCGCCAACGACTACAACAGCGCCAGCACCCTCACGGAGACCGACCGCTTCACGAACAACCTGCGCACGGAGGCCGACCTGTGGAACGGCGGCGCATACTCCAACGAGGTCGACCACTACAACACGAGCGGTGGCGAGACCGAGGTCGACCTGTACAACAACGCCAACGGGCAGCTGTACCAGGCCACGCAATACAACGCGGCCGCGGGCACGACGTCGATCGGGGAGTTCTCGGGCGGCAAGGAGACCTCTCGCACCGTCGAGAACTCCACGACGCTGCAGACGACGGAGCAGGACAGCTTCACCAACGGCGTGCTGAGCGAGGCCGACCTGTACACGAACGGCGTGCGCACCGAGGATGACATCGTCAACGCGAGCGGCCACGTCACGGAGCGCGACCTCGTCAACAGCGCGGGGTCCGTCTTCCAGGACGAAGCGTTCGGCGCCTCCAGCTACGCGAGCGAGATCACCTACATCGACCCGACGACGCACGTGGACACGGGCCGCGACTGGTACACACTGACCAACGGCACTCCGGTCGAGACGGAGCACGACAACTTCGACTCGTCGGGACGCATGACCCAGAGCGAGCTGCTGCAGGCCGGCGCAAGTCGCCCGTACATCGTCGACGACTACGACGTCACGACCGGCAAGATGGAGGACACCATCTCGTTCAACCCCACGACGGGCGCGGAACTCCAGGAGCAGCTGTACAACGGCACGAGCACGACGACGCCGGGCGAGACGCGCTACTTCAACGGCGGCACGTACGCGTACGAGATCGACGACATCAACACGGCGACGTTCGCCACCACCGAGAAGCGCACGTACGACCCCACCACCGGCCTGGAGACCGAGAACCAGGTGTTCGGCGGCGGACGCTACGCCACCGAGGTGGACTTCTACAACGGCGGCACCCACGCCGACGAGATCGACATCGACGACGGCAGCTCGGGCGCGATCGACAGCAAGACCCTCTTCAACACGTCGACCGGCCAGTCGACGGAGAAGGACACGTACAGCGGCAGCCTCGTGCAGGAGCGCGACTACTACAACGGCGGCGCCTACGCCTACGAAGTCGACAAGAACGACTCCTGGGGCATGCTCGCCGAACGCGACCTCCTCAACTCGACGACCGGCCAGGACAGCGAGGTGGAGCTGTTCAACGCGAATGGCCCGATCCAGTTCCAGACGTCGTTCTTCGATGGCGGTGCCCACGCGTACATGATCAACAAGTACAACCAGACCACGGGCGAGAACACGTCGCGCATCGACTTCAACGAGACCACGGGCGCCGAGACCGAGGAAGATCTGTTCGACGGCGGCGCGCATGCCTACAAGGAGGAATACTTCAACGGCGGCGCCTTCGCGGACGAGATCGAGCTGTCCAGCGACGTCTCCGGCGCGGCGACGCAGGTCGACTACTACAACTCGGCGACGGGCGCGATCACGACCCGCGACTGGTACAACGGCGGCAACTATGCGTACGAGGTCGACCACTACAACGCCAATGGCGTCGAGACACAGGTCCAGAACTACAACCCGACCACCGGCAGCTTCTCGGGTTACGGCACCGATCCCGTCGCCCCGATGCTGGACGACGACGAACTGGGCGACGTGGCCATCGGCGCCGACAAGCTCATGCCGACCGTGAGCGGCGGCTGGAGCGTCTCGGTCGACGGCCAGATCATCGAATTCAGCGGCACCGACGTCGACGACTTCCTCAACAACTACTTCAACGTGCCGCCGCCGTTCTTCTGCGACGACGAGGATCCCGTCATCCTGAACCTGACCGGCGGCCAGGTCACGACCGTCGGCGCCGCCGATTCGAAGGCCGTCTTCGACATCGACAACACCGGCACCGCGGTGCAGACGGGCTGGGCGACGGCGGGCGAGGCGATGCTGGTGTTCGACCGGAACGGCAGCGGCTCGGTCACGCGCGGCGCCGACCTCGTGGGCGGCTTCGACGACCTGACCGCCCTCGACACCAACCACGACGGCAAGCTCGATGCGTCGGACACCACCTGGGGCCAGCTGAAGGCCTGGGTCGACGCCACGGGCACCGCGCAGTCCGCGTCGTCCTCGCTGGTCTCGTTGAGCCAGCTGGGCATCGTCTCGATCGAGCTCGCGGCCACGCGCGCCGACCAGGACAGCAACGGCAACACCATCGTCGACCAGAGCACCTTCACCTGGGCCGACGGCCACACCGGCAACATCGCCGGCGTCGGCCTGGCCACCGTGGCGCAGCAGGCCTCGTCGCTCACCTCCGCGATGGCCGCCTTCAACGGCAGCAGCGCGGGCTCGGTGCCGCCGACGCTGATGCACGCCCCGGAACGCGCCGGCATGCTGCTCGCGACCGGCCGCTGAGGCCGCCTCGCTCGTCCGCGGCCTGCCGAGGCTGCGGGCGGGCGAGAGGCGTCGTCGTCCATCGCCCGACGCGGCGTCTTCGTCCTCGAAACCTGGCAACCGCCGCCGGCTGGCGCAGGGGAATGGCCGACGGCGAGCTCCGCCGGCGCTTGGTGGAATACAATCGATGCTTTGGCCGTGGGCAGGTTCCACTGCGAGAAAGCACAATGGAATCAACGACTTACCCCACTCCGCCGGCCACCAGGGAACCCACGATCGCGTTCGTGAGCCTCGGCTGCCCCAAGGCCCTGACCGACTCCGAGCTCATCCTCACGCAGCTGCGCGCCGAGGGCTACGGCACCAGCAAGAGCTATTCGGGCGCCGACCTGGTGGTGGTCAACACCTGCGGCTTCATCGACGACGCCGTCAAGGAGAGCCTGGACGCGATCGGCGAGGCGCTGGCCGAGAACGGCAAGGTGATCGTCACCGGCTGCCTGGGCGCGAAGCCGGGCAAGGCGGGCGGCGACAACCTGATCCGCGAGATCCATCCGAAGGTGCTGGCCGTCACCGGCCCGCACGCGACGCAGGAGGTGATGGACGCCGTGCACCTGCACGTGCCCAAGCCGCACGACCCCTTCGTCGACCTCGTGCCGCCGCAGGGCATCAAGCTGACGCCGCGCCACTACGCGTACCTCAAGATCAGCGAGGGCTGCAACCACCGCTGCACGTTCTGCATCATCCCGAGCATGCGCGGCGACCTGGTGTCGCGGCCGATCGGCGACGTGCTGGGCGAGGCACAGCGGCTGTTCGAGGCCGGCGTCAAGGAACTGCTGGTGGTGAGCCAGGACACCTCGGCCTACGGCGTCGACGTGCAGTACCGCACCGGCTTCTGGGACGGCAAGCCCGTCAAGACCCGCATGCTGGACCTGTGCGAGCGCCTGGGCGAGCTCGCCGAGAAGTACGGCGCGTGGGTGCGGCTGCATTACGTGTACCCGTATCCGCACGTCGACAACGTGATCGACCTGATGGCGAGCGGCAAGATCCTGCCGTATCTCGACATCCCGTTCCAGCACGCGCATCCGGCCGTGCTCAAGCGCATGAAGCGGCCCGGCACCGGCGAGCGCACGCTGGAGCGCCTGCAGATGTGGCGCGAGAAGTGCCCGGAGCTGGTGATCCGCAGCACGTTCATCGCCGGCTTCCCGGGCGAGACGGAGCAGGAGTTCGAGACGCTGCTCGATTTCGTGCGCGAGGCGCAGATCGACCGCGCGGGCTGCTTCGCCTATTCGCCGGTCGAGGGCGCGACGGCCAACGAGATCGAGGGCCAGCTGCCGCAGGCAGTGCGCGAGGAGCGCCGCGCGCGCTTCATGGCGGTGGCCGAGGAAGTGTCGGCCGCGAAGCTTCAGCGCCGCGTCGGCGCGACGATGCAG
>FTKT01002791.1_pt2 | contig 17234 bp, 15 predicted proteins | sample 1658271 | NCBI WGS metagenome assembly FTKT01 (sample SAMEA3914811, study PRJEB12502) | metagenome | biome: forest; material: soil | place: Canada | collected 2011-08-04 | depth 0.3 m | reverse complement strand
ACCCACAACTACGTGGTGGCGGGCCAGGGCACCGCGCAGCAGGCGCTCGATGGCCTGGTGAAGGACTGGGCGAAGGATTTCAAGGACGCCGGCAAGTAGCCCTCTGACCGGGAAAGGAGCGGGAACGTGAGCGCGACGATCGACATCGAACACCCCGCGGCCGCCTCGGCGACTCCGGGGCCGCTGCTGAAGCGACGACGGCACGGCATGTCCGATCGCGCCATCGCCTGGCTGTTCATCACGCCCACGATCGCCTTGCTGCTCGCGATCAATGTCTTCCCGCTGATCTGGACCATTCAGGCGTCGTTCACCAACTACAGGGCGAACATGGGCTGGCTGAAGGTGCGCAACGTCGGCACCGGCAACTACAGCGACATCCTGAACGACCCCGATCTGTGGGCGGGCATGCAGACCACGGCGCACTTCGTGTTCTGGTCGATCCTGTTCGAGGTGGTGCTGGGCTTCGGGCTTGCACTGCTCGTCAACCGCAAGTTCCGCGGCCACAGCCTCTGGACCACCATCATCCTGCTGCCGATGATGCTGTCACCCGCGGTCGTGGGCAACTTCTGGACGTTCCTGTTCCAGCCGCAGGTCGGATTGTTCAACTATGTGGTGAGCTTCTTCACCGGCATCCCTCCGAGTTCGTTCCAGATGATCGGCGACGTGGGACTCGCCCCGTGGACGATCGTGCTGGTCGACACCTGGATGTGGACGCCCTACGTCATGCTGATCTGCCTGGCCGGCCTGCGGTCGATCCCGGACTCGATCTACGAAGCGGCCGAGGTCGATCGCGCGTCGACCTGGCGGACGTTCTGGTCGGTGACGCTGCCCATGGTCGTGCCGTTCCTGATGCTCGCGATCCTGTTTCGCGCCATCGAGAACTTCAAGATGTTCGACATGGTCAACCTGCTGACCAACGGCGGGCCCGGGTCGCTGACCGAGACGGTCTCGATCACCCTCAAGCGCGCGGCGTTCGAGAAATGGCAGACGGGTTGGTCCTCCGCGCTGGCGATCATCCTGTTCGTGGCCGTCTTCGGCGCCGCCAACATCTACGTCAAGGTGCTCAACCAGGTGAAGCGTCGATGACCAGCGCCTCCACTGCCCACTCGGTCGTCGACGCCACGGCCCGCACGAAATGGATCTCCGGCGTCATCGTCGTGATCTACGCGCTGGTGACGATCACCCCGCTTCTGTGGATCTTCCTGACCAGCTTCAAGACCTCGGCGGACGCCGTCGCGTATCCGCCCAAGGTCTTCTCGCAGCCGTCGCTCGAGGGGTATTGCAACCTGTTCAACATCAGTTCGCGCCAGACGCCGGAATTCATGGCCAGCCTGCCGCCGCCGCAGGGCTATTGCGCCAGGGTCGCACGCGAGCGCGGGATGGTCATCGCCGGGCCGTCGAAGACGCCGGGACGCCTGCTGAACTCGCTGGTCATCGGCTTCGGCTCGACCTTTCTCGCGGTCTTCCTGGGGACGCTGGCGGCCTACGCGCTGTCGCGATTCAGGGTGCCGGTCAAGGACGACCTGCTGTTCTTCATCCTCTCGACTCGCTTCATGCCGCCGATCGCGGTGGCGATCCCGATCTACCTGATGTTCCGCCAGCTCGGCCTGCTCGACAGCTACATCGGCATGATTCTTCTCTACACCGCGGTCAACGTCTCGCTGGCGGTGTGGCTGCTCAAGGGCTTCATCGACGAGATCCCCCGCGAATACGAGGAGGCCGCGCTGGTGGACGGCTACACGCGCCTGCAGGCGTTCGTCAAGACCGTGCTGCCGCAGGCCACGACGGGCATCGCCGCGACCGCCGTCTTCTGCCTCATCTTCTCGTGGAACGAATACGCGTTCGCGGTGCTGCTGACCAGCGGCAACGCCCAGACGATGCCCCCATTCATCCCGTTCATCATCGGCGAAGGCGGGCAGGATTGGCCCGCGGTCGCGGCGGCCACGACGCTGTTCGTGGTTCCGATCCTCATCTTCACCGTGCTGTTGCGCAGGCAGTTGCTGCGCGGCATCACGTTCGGGGCGGTGCGCAAGTGAACGCCGAGTCCACGCCGGCTCCGGGCGCCGACCGCAAGCGTCGCTGGCTTCGCCGCGGCCCCTGGGAAAACGCGTCGGCCGGCGTGATCGGCGCGGGCCTGTTCATGCTGATGCAGCCATTCGCACTGGATCTGTACACCTGGTCGTTCGGCGTCATCCTGGCCGGCACGCTCGCCTTCGTCGTCACCAGCCACTTTCCCGAGTAACGCCATGGCCGAGATCCGCCTGGAGAACGTGCAAAAGCGCTTTGGCGAATTCGCCGCGGTGCGCGAGGCCTCGTTCACGGTCGCCGACGGTGAGTTCTTCGTTCTGCTCGGCCCGTCGGGCTGCGGCAAGACGACGACGCTGCGCATCATCGCCGGGCTGGAGCTTGCGTCGGCGGGGCGCATCCTGCTCGATGGCGAGGACGTGACTTTCAGCCGCGCATCGCACCGCGACATCGGTTTCGTGTTCCAGTTGTTCGCCCTCTACCCGCACATGAGCGTGCGCGGGAACATCGGCTTCCCGCTCAAGTGCCAGGGCGTGGCGCGCGCCGAGATCAGACGGCGCGTCGACGAGGTGGCGCGACTGCTGCGCGTCGAGCACCTTCTCGCACGGTCGGTCTCCGGCCTCTCCGGCGGCGACAGCCAGCGCGTGGCGCTCGGCCGCGCCATCGTTCGCCAGGCCAAGGCCTTCATGATGGACGAGCCCCTGGGCGCTCTCGATTCGGAATTCCGCCACCTCATGTGCGTCGAGTTGCGCCGGCTGCACGAGCGCATCCATGCCACCACCGTCTACGTCACCCACGACCAGAACGAGGCGATGGCGATGGCCGACAAGATCGCCGTCATGAACGGCGGCGCGATCGAGCAGATGGGCGCGCCCATGGAGGTCTACGAGCGGCCGGCCAGCGTGTTCGTCGCCGATTTCATCGGCGCGCCGGCGATGAACTTCCTGCCCTTCGAGGCGGCGCTGACACGCGGCAGCGAGGCCATCGACCTGGCCGGCGCGCGCGTCGCCGTGCCGGCGCTGCGGGAGGACGTGAGCACGCGGCGGTTGCTGTGTGGCGTGCGGCCGGAGCACGTCCAGCTCGCCGACGACGCTCCCCTGCGGGCCCAAGTGCTGGGCGCCGAGTACCTGGGCAGTTGCCAGATCGTGACGCTGACAACGGCCGTCGGGAGCACCTTGCGCGCGAAGGTGGCCGCGGATGCGCGGGTGGCCTCGGGCGACCACGTGGGCCTGCGCTTCGACGCCACGGCCGTCTCGCTTTTCGATCGAAGCTCCGGGCGCGCCTTGCGGACGGCGCGCAACGACGGCGCAGGAGCGGTTCATGGCTGACCTGCGGCTGGCCTCCGTCAGCAAGCGCTTCGGCGCCGTGTCGGCGGTGCAAGGTCTGAATCTGGAGATCGCCTCCGGTGACTTCATCGTGCTGCTGGGCCCGAGCGGCGCCGGCAAGACCACCACGTTGCGCCTGGTCGCCGGCCTCGAGCGACCCGACCAGGGGCAAGTGCAGATCGGCGGACGCGACGTCACCCACGAGGCGCCGGCCCTGCGCGACGTCACGTTCGTCTTCCAGCAGTATTCGCTCTACCCGCACCTGAGCGTGTTCGACAACCTCGCGTTCCCGTTGCGCTCGCCGCTGCGGCGACTGTCGCCGGAGGGGATCCGGCGCAAGGTGGAGGAGGTGGCCAGGCTGCTGCGCATCGAGGACAAGCTGTCCAGCCCCGCCACCCGGCTTTCAGGCGGCCAGATGCAACGCGTGGCCATCGGGCGGGCACTCGTGCGCAACCCGGCCGTCGCGCTGATGGACGAGCCGCTTTCGTCGCTGGACGCCAAGCTGCGCGACGACCTGCGGCTCGAACTCAAGCGGATCCAGCAGGACCTGGCTGCCACCGTGCTGTACGTGACCCACGACCAGACCGAGGCCATGACGCTGGCGACGCGCATCGGGGTTCTCGAGAACGGGCAACTGGCGCAGATCGGCACGCCCAGGGCCATCTATGAAGACCCCGCGAGTCTCTACGTGGCCTCGCGCCTGGGGTCGCCGCGCATCAACCTCGTGCCGCTCGGCGCACTTGGCGTAGCCGCCGCCCCCCCGCTCGCCGTCACGGCGGGCGTGCGCGCCGAGCACGTGGAGGTCGTGAACGCGTCCGCCACGGCTGCCCAGGAGGGCTGGCCCGCATGCCTGGTGCGCCTGGAGAGCCTGAGCGACCAGCGCCTGGCCGTGTTCACCCTCGAGGGCACGGAGCAGCAGATCGTCGCAGCCCTCCCTCCCGAGGCCGTCCTGGCACCGGGCACCGGCGTGCGGCTGCGCTTCAGGCGCCTGCTGTGGTTCGACGCGCAGGGCCAGCGCGTCGGCACCTGATCCGTCACTGCCCGATCCGGGAGAAGTCCATGACGCACAGAGCCTTGATCCAAGCGGCGACGCAGACGCTGATCGACCACGCGGACGAACTCACGCAGCTCGACCGCGCCATCGGCGACGGCGACCACGGACTGAACATGCGCCGCGGCGCGCAAGCCATCCAGGCCCGGCTCGACGAACTGGCGGACGTGTCCCTGAACGAGGCGCTCAGGGCGATGGGCATGACCTGCATGTCTAGCATCGGTGGATCGTCCGGGCCGGTCTTCGGCACCTTCCTGGTGACGCTGGGCAAGGAATTGCCCGCCCAACCCGGGCCAGCGGATCTGGCGCGCGCGGTGGACCTCGGCGTCAAGGCGCTGACCCGGCTGGGCAAGGCGGAGGTTGGACAGAAGACGCTGCTCGACGTGCTCGACCCGGTGCGCCGGGTCCTGGAAACCGGCGGCGCGGATCTCGTGGCCCGGGTTCGCGAATGCGCGCTCGCGAGCGCGACGGCCACGGCGCAGATCGAGGCCACGCGCGGGCGCGCCTCGTTCCTGGGCGAGCGCGCGCTCGGTCACGTCGATCCGGGATCGCGCTCCATGGCCTTGATCATCGGCGCCATTTGCGACACCCTTTGACTCCCAGCACGCACCAGCCAATCAACTTCGGGATCCGGCCATGAAGAAGCTCATCAACCATGTCGACACCGTCCTGGCCGAATCGCTGGACGGATTCGCCGCGGCGCACGCCGACATCGTCACCCTCGGCCCGGCACGCCAATTCGTGCGCAGGCGCACGCTCAAGCCGGGCAAGGTGGCGCTCATTTCGGGCGGCGGCTCAGGCCACGAGCCGCTGCACGCGGGCTTCGTGGGCCATGGCATGCTCGATGCGGCCTGCCCGGGACAGATCTTCACCTCGCCGACGCCCGACCAGATGCTGGCCGCGGCGGAGGCCGTGCACACGGGTGCCGGCGTGCTGTTCATCGTGAAGAACTATTCCGGCGACATGATGAACTTCCAGATGGCGGCCGAGATGCTGGACAAGGAGAACGCCACCGTCGTGATCAACGACGACGTCGCCGTCGAGAACTCGACCTACACCACGGGTCGCCGCGGCGTGGCGGGCACGTTGCTGGTGGAGCGCATCGTCGGCGCGGCCGCCGAACTCGGCCAGGGCCTCGCGGAATTGAAGGCCGTCGGCGACGCGGTCAATCGATGCACCGCGAGCATGGGCGTTGCCCTCAGTTCATGCACCGTTCCAGCCGCGGGACAGCCGACGTTCCAGATCGCCGCGGACGAAATGGAGATGGGCGTCGGCATCCACGGCGAGCCGGGCCGCCGTCGCGTGAAGATGACAAGCGCGCAGGACATCGCGGCGGAAATGATCGGCAATGTCCTGAAGGACCTGTCGCTCAAGCGGGGACAAGAGGTGATCCTCCTCGTCAACGGCTTCGGCGGAACTCCCCTGATGGAGTTGTACGTGATGGTCAACGCCGCGCGCCTGCTCCTCGAGGGCGCCGGCATCAAGGTCGCACGATACCTCGCGGGTTCCTACGTGACTTCGCTCGAAATGGCCGGCTGCTCGATCACGGTCTGTGCTGTCGATGCATCGATGCTGTCGATGTGGGATGCCCCGCTCCACACGCCGGCGCTACGTTGGGGCATGTAGGAGGCGTCGTGCCTTGGAACGCATGCAGGTGCCGACGGTGACGCGATCGAGCTCATCGCCGGCATCGCGGGGCACGTCGACTGCTGTCGCGACCGCCCGTGAGTTGCCGGTCGATCGGTGGCTGAAGGGCAAGAGAACGAATGGCGCGGCTCGATTCAAATCAGCCGCCCAACCCGCTATCGCTGATGCAACACTACTGCACCGTCAACGCGACGTCGTCCAGCAGGAACGACGTCGCCAGGGCGCCGTCCTCGCTACCGATGAAGCGCAATTGCACGGTTTGGCCAATGAAGGCCGACATGTCGAGCCGTTCCAGCAGGTAGGTTCGCGATGCATTCAAGTTCGAGTACACGGCCAAGTTGGTGTGATTGTTGCCGCCGTTGCTGACCACCTGGACGAATAGGCGATCGTGTATCGCGGTGTTGCTTTCCCTGGTCATGACGTGCAGTTGGAACGACAGGGATGCGCTCGTCTTGCCGGCGGGTATGGTGATCGTCTGCGTCGCCATGTCGGTGTGCGCCACGCCGTAGCCGTCGAGCCAGGCGAAGGCGGTACCGGCATAGGCGAGGCCTCCTTGGCACGTCGCATTGGTGCACAGTACGCCGCTGGTCAGTACCCACGGCGCCTGGCCCGCCTCGAAGCCCCCGTTGACAAGGATCTGACTCGGGGCGCCTGGCGCCGTCACGGTCACCGGAGCCGACTTCGAAGCCGTCGCGCCTCCGCTGTCCGTCACGGTCTCCGTCACGGTGTAGGTGCCTGGCGCCGCATAGAAATGGACCGGGTTGGCGATCGTGGCCGTGGCGCCATCACCGAAATTCCAAGCGTGGCCTCGCAACGTACCGCCGACGTCGGAGGACGTGTCGGTGAAGGTCGCGGTCAGGTAGGACACTGTCTCGTTGAAGTTCGCCGTCGGAGTGGTGGTGGGCCCATTGCCGCCGCCACCGCCGTTGGCGATGCCATTGAAGCCCGCCGCGAAGTTCGCCACCTGCAGGCTGCCATAGCCTGTCGCGTAATCCCACCCTGCTGCGGCCGGATAGCCTTGCGAACCGGTCGTGACATCGTGGAACCAGCTCGGATTGGCAGCGGCGCCGGCATAGAGCACCTGCGCCGGAAACGGTAGCGCGTTGGCATATGAGGACTGGATGCGGGCCCAGAAGCCGGTGAACAGCGGTGCCGCCAGACTGGTGCCGCCGATGCGGAATTTCTGGCCGTTGATGAGCACGATCGCACCGCTGCCGGGCGCGGCATCCAACGAGATGTCGGGCACGCCGCGCATCGTGGAACTGCCGAGCACGCCGGCGGCCGCTTGCCAGCTTGGTGCGGACTCCGTCAAGGATGGGCCGCCGCCCGCCCCACCATACGAACTTTGCTGGCACGTGCTGGCGTTGGCGCAATTCCACGCCGACTCCGCCGCCCAGGCGGTGCCGCCGATCGTTGACAGCGTGGTGCCACCCAAGGCGACAACGTAGGGCGAGACGGCCGGGTAGGACTGTGACTTGCCGGCGCTGGAGCCACACTCCCAGGCGCCCGAGTCGCCCGAAGAGACCGAGAAGGTCTGGCCCTGCGCCACCGCGGCTTGGAAGATCTGATCCTGCGCTGCCTCGACGCTGGCGGCGTCCGTCTCGCACAAGCCCAACGAGACGTTGATCGCCTTGGCCTTGTTGTCGGTCACGGCGCGGTTGTAGGCGATGCTCAGCGTTACCTCGCCCAGGTCGCTGGCGTCATACAGGATCATCGACCGGATCGTGCCGCCGGCCGCGCCGAGCGCGCTCTGCGTGTCCATGTTCCATTCGGCGATCTCGGCAGTGTCTGAACTGGCCTGGCCCACGACTGTGGTGGTGACAGGCGGTGGGGGATACCCGGCGGCGCTGGCGAAGGCGCGAAGATCGACGATCGTCTGCGCCATGGAACCCGCCGTGATGATCCCGATGGTTGCCGCGCTGGCGCTGGGCAGACTCGACGCGCCGTAGATGGCCGCAAAGTTTGGAATCGAGATCGCGGAGATGCTGGCCGATGACGCGCCCCCGGCGGCCGTCACTCCTGTGGCGTGGGTATGTGCTTCATGGACGTTCTGCAATCCGAGAACGCCTTGTACGATGCTGCCCAGGTGTGTTGGAACCGAGGCCGCCGTCACGTTGGCATAGGCCGAACGGCCATCGACGTCGTACTCGTGCAGTTCGGCATTGAACGCGTTCTTCACCGAGCCTGCGCCACCGCTGGCGCTCACCAGCAGGTTGTTTTCAGCCACCTCGATGTTGACGAAACCTTGAGAGCGTAGATAGGAGACGACCGCCTGCACCTGACTGGCCGTCGGAGCGTAGTCCGCCTTGAACTGGGCCGGGGTCAGCGGCTTTGCACCGGGCTTGCCGGCCACCAGGCCTGCCGTGAGGGCGTCGAGGCCGCTCTTGTTGCGCAGCTTCAACGCGACCGCGATCTTGATCTGCACCCCTGCTTTCAGCGGAGCCACATGCAGCGCACCGCGTGGATCGTGCGCAGGCGTAGCTGTCGCCACCCACGCTTCGGTCGATGTCGCGCGGGCATGCGGGGCGAGCGTCACAAGCACCAAGCCGAGGAGGATTGCCGTCGCGCCATGGAAAATGGCGGGTGCAATGCGATGCGGGAACATTTGTTGTTGCATGGTGTTCGTTGGTCAAGGGGCGTGGCAACCCTGCAAAGGGCGGGCGGCACGCCGGATCAAACGCTTTGACAAGCCCGCCGCGGACTCGCGCAAGCATGCCGTCGTCCGCGCTGCACGCCGGGTTCGTCAGTGTTGACATCTGAACGCATGAGGCAGAAGCGGGAGCGGGTTTGGCCGGCTACTTCGATGCGACAAGCGAACCGACGTCGACCTGGACGTCGACCATCCTGGCCTTGGCAATCACGTCGGCGTTGAGCGTAAAGTTCATCCCGCCGATGTCCGCAGGCACGATGCGCGCCTTGACGACGTGCAGCCCGAAGGGATCTGCCGCAGCCGCGACCACGGCCGGATCCACCTTGCTGAAATCCGCCAGCGTCACGGCGACTTGCACCAGGGGCGCCGCGGAATCCTTCGGCGCATTGGTGCGATCCTTCTGAAAGATGCCCGTCGACAGAACGTCGCCCGACTTCAGGGGCGCCGAGACGAACAGCACCGGGTCGGCGGCGGTGCCCGCGTAGGATTCGAAATTGGTGTTCGTGCCCTTGAGCTGGAACACACCGGTGTCGAGCGCGTAGGCGCCGCTGGCGAAAGTGCTGAACGCCAGGCCCATGCCGCGCTTGAGATTGAAGCCGACCCCGCGCGTCTGGGTGCCCGCTGGCCCGACCAGGTCCAGCACGAGCCGGGTGTCGGTCGACGAGGCGTCCTTGACAAGCTTCCAGCCGGAACCGGTGGGGTCGGTGTAGGACAGGCGCGTCGGCGCGACGGGAGGCGGCGGCCCGGCTGGCGCCGGTGCGGATGTCGGGCTGCTGGAGCCGCCGCCGCAGGCGGCCAGTGCCGCAGCGAGGGCGAAGGAAAGAGCCAATTTGCAATTCATGATCCGTCCCTGTTCTCAGATGCCGCCGTAGGCGTTCTTGAAGGCCTCGTCGATGGCGGCCACGTCAAAGCTGTCGACATAGGCGTCTCGCACGATGCTGTGGCTCGCATTGATCCAGGCGTTCAGGCCCCAGGACAATGCGACCGAGCCGAGATCGATCGCGTCGAATTCGTTGTCCGCGTCGGCGTCGCCATCGATGACCCAGATGGCGCCTTCGGCAAATTCCATCGGATCGGCGTTGCTGGTCACCGTCATCGAATGGAAGCCCCACAAATCATCGGGGGACCAGGTTCCGTCGGCAGTGACGGCGCCGCCAACGGCGCGGAAGCCCGGGTTGTTGAAGTCGCCCGGCATGCCACCCAGCTTCCACGTCACGCTGGTGTCGCTCGTGTTCTGGACGTCCGCGGAAAGCTGCACCGTGGAGTTCATCGCGACGATGGGAATGCGCTCGACTGCGCCGCTTCCATCCAGGTTGAATACGCTTCCTGCCGGCTGGGCGATTGCGAATTTGATCGCGACCCGCGGCGTATCCGTGACCCCGCCCACATTGATCGCCGCGAATGCGCTCTTGACCGCTCCGACTTCAGTCGAGTTGTCGCCATAGAGCTGGACGGCGGCATTGATACCCGCCGTGCGCGCCTCGGCGTACTTGTCCACCGGCGTCAGAAACTCGGTCATCGCGGTGTACCAGATGCGCGCGGCTTTGTCGTTGCCGATGCCGGCCATGCCCCCGGGAAGGTAGGCACTGTAGGACTGCGACGACTTGTCGGATGAAGCCCCCTGCGACAGGAAGTAGAAGAAGCGGTTCATCGGGCCGCTGCTGTAGTGCACATCCAAGTACTCGATGCCGGAGTACCAGAAGTTCGGGCTCAGCCCGTCACTACTGGGATTGATCATCGAACGCACGGGCACGCTGCCGAGCTTGGCGCCCATCAGCCAGTCGGTGCCGGTTTCGGGGACGACAGAATCGTTGCCGGGTTGGCGCGTCGAATACGCTTCGATCATCGACCCCATGAAGTCGGAGGTCGATTCGTTGAGGCCGCCGGACTCACCGGAATAGACGAGACCGGACGAGAATGCCGTGACGCCGTGCGTCATCTCGTGGCCGATGATGTCGATCTCGGTCATGGTGCTCATGCCGGCCGGGGACGGCAGTGTCGGCCCCCCGGTATTGGGGTCCACGCCCACATTCCTCGTACCGTCGGAATAGAACATTCCGAAGGTGAAGGTGTTCCAGAAGGCGTTGTCGTCGTAGTATCCGAACGGACCGACGGTGTGGACTTCAGAGACGACTGACGTGCCTTGGTTGTCGATGCCGTCGCGGCCGAAGACGTTCTTGTAGAAGTCCCAGGTTTGAGCCATGCCCCAGTGCGCGTCCACCGCAGCGGTCTGGCCGTTGACGCCGGTTTCGCCGCCGTACGGGTACATCACGAACTGGGTGCCATCGCCCCAGACGTTGACTGGATTGTTGTCGTACCAGTAGTAGCTGGAGGCCCATGTGAAGTCGTTGCTGGTGCCTTCGTGCGTTTCCGAAATGGTCTGCAGGCCGATGACCGAGATCGGATTGCCATTCGGGTCGAGGATCGGCGTCCCGTTCGAATCCCAGAAGTAGTCGTGCAGCCACGGGTTGTACTTCGAACCGCGGGTACGGTCGATCAACGCGTAGGTGCCATCGGCGTGCTGGGTCGTGTTCAACGGCACGGTGCCGCTGTACTGGCTGTAGCCGGTGCCCACGACCGGGAGGTCGGTATCGAGCTGGACCGGTGGATTGGCCGGAGCGAGGGACTGGTTGCAGGTGTCCACGCGCATGATGGCGCCCGTGCGGGCGTCGACCACGTACTTCATGTCGCGGGTACCGTCGATGCGGTTGTTGGCGAAGATCTCCACTTCCCAGGCCCAGACGTACGGGTCCGAAGGTCGGACGGCCACCACGCTGTTCGCACGATCGAGCCGCGACTGCTTGGCAACCGCGTCCCAGGTGAATTTCAGTCCGCCCCGATACTTGGTCGGAAAGACGATCAGCTCGGACTTGGGCGGGTAGGCCGTGCCTTTCAATCCCAACGCCTTGCGCGCGATGGCCACGGCCTGAGCCTCGGTCAACACGACGCTGCCAGCGGGCACAGCAGCGGTGCTCAAGCTGCTCGCCGCAATCTTGGCGTTGCCCGCGCGATCGGCGCGCACAACAGCTTCCGAGCCCCACACGCGGTGGCCCTGCCAGGCCTGGCTCGCACGGACGATCGTCTGGCCACGCGCATTGACCATAGCCACACGTTCCATCAGTTCCACGCCGGCGCTGCCGCGTGCCGAAGCCACGGCTTGTTCGACGCGTTTGCGGTCCGGTGCCTTGATGGGATTCGAGGCCAGGGCGGAGACCGACAGCATTGCCAGCGCCACCCCGAGAACGGGCGGGCGCGGCCGATGAGGGCAACGCGAGATGAGAAGCGCGGAGAGGTTCATGGAGCCTGGCTTTGAGTTGATGACCGATGGAGATTCATCGAGAGATGACTAGCCTGCCTGCGCGCCTCGAGCTCGCGGTTCACAGACCCTGACGATGTCAGCTGTCCGTCACATTAGTCGGTCAACCGTCGAAAACGTGCCCCCCGCGGCGGGGGGGGAGGTGTACTCCCCGGCCGGGCAAACCCGAACGTGCAGTGACCGCGTCCAAATGGCGTCACCCGGCTCGAGGCGAGCCGGCGAAGAGATTGCGGCCAGAGCCGCACACTCGCGAAGCGCCCTCTCGAGACCGAGCATTGGCGCGGGCTGGCGGGCACTCGATGCCTGCGCTCTCACAGAGTTGCCCACGGATCCTGTGGGCAAGTGCGGCCGCCGGGTTGCGGGTTACTCTGCCATCCAGAAGAAGGCAGCGGTCAACCGCTTCTCCTGCAGCGTCGAGCCGAAGTAGCCGCTGGCGCTGTGTACCAGCGAGGCCTTGTACAGGATGATGCGGTTGTAGACGTTGTCCACCCGCATCTCCTCGACCCAGGCATCGGGCGGCAGCCTGGTCACCTTCAGCGCATCGACGAGGTTGTTGTACGGCGGCGGGCACGCGTTGCCGCCCAGCGCGCCGTTCCGATGGCGCAGGCGATAGAAGCCGGTGCCGCTGCACGGCGGCGGGTCCGGCGTGAGATAGATGACGGCGGCGTAGCGGCACAGGTCACGTCTGTCGGTGTGGGGACGCGGGCCGCTCTCGCCGGCGCCTACCAGCTGCGCCACGTTGCAATCGAGGCGCGCCCCGCCCGGAGCGCTCTCGACCCACAGGCGGGTGCTGCCGGTGACCTCCATGACCCACGCCTCGACGTCAGCGAGTTCCGAGGCCTTCAACGCATCCGCAAAGCGCATGCCGGGCCAGGGTTCGGGTCGGTGCGGGTATCCCAGGTTCCAGCGCGGGTGCGCCAGCAGGCGCGCACGCACGGCGTCCGGATCGTCCAAGACACCGTCGCGCACCCAGTAGTTGGTGCCGGCCACCAGCGGCTCGCGGGCCAGTTGCGGCAGGCGCGAGGTCAGCGAGATCGTGAACGAGGGCAGCGACGGCATGTACGCGAGGCTAACAGTTGGCGGCCAACCAGCCCATACGCCCTCGGCCTTCGATTCCGGGAGTTGTCGGCTCGCCCTCGCCGCTTCGTCTCGCACCGACGACCGCGGTGCGGCTTCCCGGGCGGCAACGGCGCGCTTCCACCATGGCCCATTTGGCCGCCGCTACAATCCGTCCATGAAGTTGTTCGCGCAAGAGGCCGAAGTTTCGGCCCTCGATGCTTCGCTCTCCGAATTGCGCGGCGATGAGCGCATTGCCTCCACGGTGGCGCTGGCTTGGCACCTTCGCCAGCGTGACAGCTTGCGCGCGCTGCACCTTGTCAACAGCGTGCTGCCCATGCTCGGCGGCGTGCGGACTGACCCGGGCGATGCGGCGCCGGCGCCCGTTCTTCATCGCGCACGTGCGGCGCTCGCCGCGAGCGAAGCGAAGTCGTTGCTATGCGAATTCGACGCCGCAGAGCGCTGGCTGGCGGATGCGCGCGCCCATGCGGATCCGGGTTCGGACGCGCAGATCGCGGGAGACGCGTTCCTCGTCGAGAGCATCCTGGCCAAGACACGCGGTCAGCGCGACCGGGAACTCGCCGCTTTCGAAGGGGCGATTGCTTCCTACGTCGCCAGCGGTTCGCCCGAGCGCCTCTCGATCGCGCGAATGTGGTCGAGCTACGAGCGTTCGTTCAAGCAGCCGGAACTTGAATCCTCGCTGGAGCTCGCCCCCCCCGGCGATGCCTGTCCGGAGGCTTGCATCGCCTGGGACGCGTTGCGAAGCGCCCAGCGCGCGATGGCCTTGTCGTTCCGCAACCCGGCGACGTCCGCCACCCTCTTCAGACACGCTGCTGATCAGGCGCGGCTCGTCGGCATGGTGCGCCTGGAGATCGTGACGACGATCAATGCCGGCGCCGCGTGCCAGGGCACAGGCGACCTCGACATGGCCAGTGACTGCTTCGACATTGCCACTCGGCGCGCGCGGGCTACGGCCTGGCCGACGCTGATCGGCGCGGCGAACACGCGGATGGCTGAATTGCTGCTGACGCTGGGCGCGTCCGAGGAGAGCCGGGCGCTGTTGAGCGAGACGATCGTGCAGTTGTTGGTGGTTCCGCGCAGCCTGCACGTTGCGATCGCCTGCGCCTCGCTCGCCCAGACGCTGCTTGTCCTGGAGCGCCCCATTGAGGCGCTGGAGCCCATGAGCGAAGCGATCGCGATATACCGCGAAACAGGGTTTGACCACCACCTCGCATTGAATTTGATCTTTCAGGCCCGCGTGCTGGCGACCGCTGGTCTCGCCGACGAGGCCGTGGCCGTGCTCGACGAAGCGCAGGCCATGATCGAGAAGTTCGATCTGAACTCGCTGCGCGTGGGCGTGACGGATGTCCTTGCGGACCTGCATCACCGGCACGCGCTTTCGGCGCCGACCGGCATGAGCCTGCCCAGTGCCGCGCTGCACTTCGCCGAAGCCACGCTGAGCCGCGGCGAGTCCATCGAAGGCTGGAAGGCGCCGGCCCGTCTCTATTCCTTTCTTGCCGAACGCTGGGCCGAGGAAGGCGATCATGCGCGCGCCTACGACTACGCGCGTCAGGCCCTGCAGGCCACGGAACGGGAATCGATGCAGAAGATGAACTATCCGGTGGCGCTGGCCCGCCTGCGACGTCGCGCAACGCCGTCGAGCGTCGATGCCGCGGCGACTGGCGACGACCGCCAGAACCGGCAATCGCGCCATGCGCTGACGCCGAAGGAGCGCAGCATCCTGTTGCTGCTCGCCCGCAACTACTCCAACAAGGAGATCGCCAAGTCCATCTCGATGAGCGACGAGACGGTCAAGTGGCATCTGAAGAACCTGTTCAACAAGCTCGGCGTCGGCTCGCGCAAGCACGCGGTCACGCGCGCGCTCACGCTCGGCTTCATCAGCACCCCCTGAGATGAACGGCTCGGGGTCGATGTTGTGACGCGCGACGTATTCATCGATGGCCGTCACGAGCTCAGGCACGCTGGTGAACACCCCGTGACCTGGTGCCGATCCTGTCCTTCAATGAACCTGGGCATACCGACTCCTTCTCGATATGCTTCGAAACTCTGCGCGGACAGCCTCATTCGCGGACCGGGGTTTTCACACCTCCTCGGCGCCGGCGGCCAGGTCGCACGATGCGGTATTGGCTAAGGTAGCGTCAGCTGGCCGGTGACAAGCGTCCAGATCTGATGCCAGCCCGCACCGCGACCGCTCCGGCCCAGGACGCTCGTGCATGAGAATGTCGCGGTGACGCTCGCCGCACCCGCTGTCCCGTTGTAGCCCGTCATGGGGACGCTGGCCAGCTGCATCGTGCCGACTGCGGGAGAGGCCGGGCAAGTTCCGACATAGATGGTGCTGTAGCCACGGTAGCTCTGCGAAACAAAGTCCAGGTAGGTTCCATCCGGTCGTCCGATGATCGCCCCCACGTTCTGGTAGTTCGTGCTCCCGTAGAGCAAGATCGAGTCTCCAGAGTCGTTCGGCACCGTGGCGCACCAGATTCCTGCGCCACAGGGTGCGGATTCAAGTTCGATCGTCGTCTGTGCATGGACGCCCAGAGATGCCAGGGCGATCGCCAGTGCTGAGATCTTCATGGGGAACTCCTTTCCGGATTGCTCGGCGATGCGCGCGATTGCAACTCGCCGAATGATTGCAATCCGCCGCGAGGGATCGGTGGGCGGGCCGCGGAGCTTTGCTCGCCGGCTTCGCTGTCGATGGTTGCGGAACCGCATATTGCGCGCACGTGTCCACCCCCGGTGGAAGTCCATGAGCTCGATCGGGTGGCTGCATGGCGGCCTGAGTCGATCTGGCCGACTCCGGCTGCGACGAACGCGGCCCATGGGGCAGGGGTCGCCGAATCCGGCAGCTGTCAGGGCGCCTCGTCACGGCCAAAGCGAAACCGTGACCCAACCCGGCGGAACGGCCTCGTCCATCCCTTCAGACCGGCCACGGTCCCCGGCGTGCATGCCCGCCGGATCGGCGAGCGGCGCATGCCCGGACTCCTCGCCATCGCCGTTGAACAGGCGTGGCGGACGCTGCAGGCGCCAGTTCTGCCGCACGGGCCCGGCTTCCGCGGGTTCGACGAGCCAGTGGATGACCGTCGGCCGTCCCGCCCGGTGCAGCGCGAGCTCGCGGACGATGTGCCCGAGCGCGACCGGCCGGAGGGCGCTCGTGTTCGACAGGTCCATCACCTGCGCGCCCGTGCTGCGCCGGTGGACACCCGACGGCGGCACCGCGGCGCCGCGTTCCCAGCAGAAGGCGGCGGGGACCGACTCGCCCGGCCCGGCCGCCTTGGCGGACAGCAGCTTGACCGCGACCCTCCACTCGTCGAGCGGCGTCCGCACGCCGGATATCCGCGGCGGAGGCGATCGCATCTGATAGAAGATGATCTGGACGCCTTCGGGCACGACGAACATCTCCTCGCGCCGCCTGCAGCCGACTCCGGTGACCAGGTAACTCTTTGTCATCGCCGGCATTGTTCCCCATCTCGGCGCCTTCGCGCGATCGATCGCGACGCCGGGCAGACTCCTAGTTGTCCACGCGCAGCACGCCCTTGGGCGACGCCGCGTCGCCCAGCAGGAACACCGTGTAGACGCTGCCGCTGGTGAGCGTCTGCCCGCTCATCTCCCACAGCGTCGCACCGGCCGAGGTCACCTGCAGGTCGGCGGCGGCGGCGCTGGCGGCGATGTTGGCGTCGGCCGAGGCGGCGCCGAAGGCCACGCTGTCGCCCACCACCACGCCGCTCGAGGTCAGCATCGCGCTGCCCGAGATGCCGTTCAGGCCGTTGACCAGCTTCATCCGCACCGGAAGCGTGGTGCCGGTGGGCGCGGAATCGTCGTCGGCGAGCAGGTTGATCGTCGGTGCGCCGGCGGTGCCGGCCACCAGCAGCGTGTAGTCCCCGCCGGCCGCGGCCGTGAGGCCCGTCCGGGTGATGGCCACGCCGTCGATCGACAGCGTCAGCGCGAGATCGCCGGCGCTGACGATGCGCCAGGCGCTGACCGTGGGCGATGCGTAGCCGGCGCCCAGCGTGGTGCCGTTGGCGCTGGCGCTGACCACGCCGCCGCTGGCCGCGTCGGCGACCAGGCGCAGGCGCACGTCGGTGTTGGCGTAGGACGTGAGCGTGCCCTGCTGGTTCAGCAGCAGGCCGTTCATCAGCACGCCGCCGC
>FTKT01002611.1_pt2 | contig 17289 bp, 16 predicted proteins | sample 1658271 | NCBI WGS metagenome assembly FTKT01 (sample SAMEA3914811, study PRJEB12502) | metagenome | biome: forest; material: soil | place: Canada | collected 2011-08-04 | depth 0.3 m | reverse complement strand
AGCGGCACCGAGCGCCCCGGCACCGGCGAGCTGCTGGACAACAAGGCCGCGGGGATCTACGTCGACATCGTGTCCGGCGAGCCGCTGTTCGCGTCATCCGACAAGTTCGAGTCGGGCTGCGGCTGGCCCAGCTTCACCAAGCCGATCGCGCCCGCGTTCGTCGACGAGTTCCGCGACGTCACGCACGGCATGATCCGCACCGAGGTGCGTTCGCACCACGGCGACAGCCACCTCGGCCACGTGTTCGAGGACGGCCCGCGCGACCGCGGCGGCCTGCGCTACTGCATCAACTCGGCGTCGCTGCGCTTCGTGCCGCGCGAGCAGATGGAGGAACAGGGCTATGGCGAGTATCTGAACCAGGTGGAGGACGTGCAATGACGACGGAACGCGCAGTGCTTGCAGGCGGCTGCTTCTGGGGCATGCAGGACCTGATCCGCAAGATGCCCGGCGTCAAGGAGACGCTGGTCGGCTACACCGGCGGCGACGTGCCCAACGCGACCTATCGCAACCACGGCACGCATGCCGAAGGCATCGAGATCCTCTTCGATCCGGCGGTGATCAGCTATCGCGACCTGCTGGAGTTCTTCTTCCAGATCCACGACCCGAGCACGAAGAACCGCCAGGGCAACGACAAGGGCCTGAGCTACCGCTCCGCGATCTACTACACCTCCGATGAACAGAAGCGCGTCGCCGAGGACACGATCCGCGACGTCGACGCCTCGGGCCTGTGGCCGGGCAAGGTGGTGACCGAGCTCGAGCCGGCGGGGCCGTTCTGGGAAGCCGAGGCCGAGCACCAGGACTATCTCGAGCTGTTTCCCAACGGCTACACCTGCCATTTCGCGCGGCCGGGCTGGAAGCTGCCGAAGCGGCAGAAGTGACGCAGGCGGCGCGGTGCTCGGACACCGCGCCGTTCAACGGGCCGCGGGGCTGTTGACCAGGCCGTTCGCGGCGGCCCACTCCGCGACGTCGTCGCGTCGGATCGCGGCCGCCATCAGCGCCGGGAAGGCATCGGGCGTGCAGGCAAAGGAAGGCACGCCCAGTGTCGCCAGCTTGGCGGCCAGCGCGTGGTCGTAGGCCGGCCGCCCCTCGTCGCTCAGCGCCAGCAGCGTGATGCACTGGACGCCGCTCTCGACGAGCGCCGCCGCGCGCCGCAGCAGGTTGGCCTCCACGCCGCCTTCGTACAGATCCGAGATCAGCACGAAGATGGTGTTGCGCGGTTCGCGGATGAGCGTCTGGCAGTAGCCGACGGCGCCGTTGATGTCGGTGCCGCCGCCGAGCTGCACGCCGAACAGCAGTTCCACGGGGTCGTCGAGCTGCCCGGACATGTCGACGACGTTGGTGTCGAAGACGACCAGCTTCGTCGACACCGCCGGCAGCGTCGCCATCACCGCGCCGAAGATGCTGGCGTACACCACCGAGTTGGCCATCGAGCCGCTCTGGTCGATGCACAGGATGATCTCGCGCTGCGGCCTGCGCGCCTTGCGGCCATAGCCGTGCAGCGTCTCCGGGACGACCGTGCGGTAGTCCGGCTGCCAATGCTTCAGGTTGGCGCGGATCGTGCGATGCCAGTCGATTTCGGCGTGGCGCGGGCGGCGGTTGCGCTGGCTGCGATCGAGCGCGCCGCTGATCGCCGAGCGCATCGGCTCCTCGAGCCGCTTCATCAGGTCGTCGACGACCTGCTTGACCACGAGCCGTGCCGTGTCCTTGGTGCCGGCCGGGATCACGCGCGACAGCGCGATGAGGCTGGCGACGAGGTGGACATCGGGCTGGGCGCTGCGCAGCATCTCGGGCTGCAGCAGCATCTCGCGCAGGTTCAGCCGCTGCAGCGCGTCGTGCTGCATCACCTGCACGACGGAACTGGGGAAGTACTTGCGGATGTCGCCCAGCCAGCGCGCGACGCTGGGCTGCGAGCCGCCCCTGCCGCCGCGCCGGTTGGTGCCCGCCAGTCCGCCGGCGTTGCCCTGCGAGTCGTAGAGCGCGGTCAGGGCCTGGTCCATCTCGATGGCCGTCCCGGCCAGCGGGCCGCAGGCCTGTTCGGCCTCGTTGCCGATCACCAGGCGCCAGCGCGCCAGCCGTTCGCGCTCGGGGATCGAACTCATGCGGCATCTCCGTTCGAGGCGGCTGCGGGCAGGCCCAGCAGCGTCCGCAGCAAGGGCAAGGGCAGGGCGGCGCGGTCGGCGTCCCAGGCGCCGAACACGTCGTCGCCGCCGGTGGTGCCAGGCGCGGCGGCCTGCGCCGGGCCGGCCTTCTGGCGTGCCTTCTGCGACAGGTCGTGCAACTCGCTCGCCGCGAAGGCCGAGAACGTGCGGCGTACCAGCGGCAGCACGCGGATGAAATGCTCGTCGCTCAGGTCGGAGAGCCAGTCGTCCACCAACGACCAGACGTTGGCGTCGTGCAGCAGGACAACCGCGTTGCGGTTCAGGAACCCCTCGAGCCACGCCGCCGCATGGGCGGGCTCGGCGCCGGCCGACAGGTGCAGCGACATGGCTTGCGCGGCAGCGTCGGTCGTCCACTCGCCGGCGTCGAGCAGCAGGCGCGTCGCGACGCCCTTGAGCAGGTCGTGGGCGCCGACCTGCTGGGCCACCTGGCCGAGCGCGCGGCGCCAGGCGCGCGTCGCCTCCTCGCCATCGCGCAGCGCGATCGCCGCATGGGCCGACAGCACGACGCCGCGCAGGGTCTCGGCCGCGCTGTCGTCCAGGCCGCCGCAGGCGACGGGCAGGCCGATGGCGGCGCGCAGCGCGAGGCCGTCCAGCACGTGCGAGACCAGCGCGGCGTCGGTCTGGCGCACGTTGCCGTAGCGGAAGACGTTGGCCAGCGGTGGCAGCGTCGCCAGCAGTTGCGCGGCGTCGCCGGTGAGCGCGGCGCGATCCTCGAGAGCCTTCGTCGCGGCGGCCACGGCGAGGTCGAGGTCGGCGAGCAGGGCCTGGTCGACCAGCGCGGACAGCTCGGCCAGGCTGCTGGCCTCGGTGCAGCGGGCCTGCGTGCGCGCCGTGGCGGCCTGTTCGACGGTCTGGCCCCACAGGCTGGCCTCGATCAGGCGCAGCGCGAACTCGGGCTGCCATTGCAGCGTCCAGACCTCGTGGAAGGTGCCGCGCGCCGAACGGCCCACCTTGGCGACGCTGCCCCAGGGCACGTCGAGCAGCGCCAGGCGGTGCAGCAGGTGGCTGCGCGCGAGGTCGTTCTCGCCTCGCAGGTCGAGGTCGAGCGACTTCTGAGAGGCCTCGGGCTTGAGCCGCAGGCGCTTCTGCAAGGCCTCGAGGTCGCGTTGCAGCGGCACGGTGGGCACCGACGGCGGCACGGCGCCGAGCTGGTCGCCGATGACCAGCGCATCGCGGATGAAGTGCAGCGCGGCGTCGTCGCCCAGCGTCAGCACCGTGCGGCTGGCTTCGTCGAGCTCGGGCAGCCCGGGCGCCGGACGTTCGCGCAGCGCGGCCAGCGTGTCGGCCAGGCGGGCGGCTTCGATCAGGTGGGCCGACGAGCAATCGAGATCGCGCTCGCGCATCAGGCGCGCCACGCGGGCCAGCCAGCCGACGGCGCGCAGGCCGGGGCGCTCGTGCGTGTTCCACAGGTGCTCGTACCAGCCGGGCGAGGCGATGCCGGCGCCATAGCCGCTGGCGCGTGTGAGATGGCGGTACGTCCACGGCACCCAGGTCGACTGCAGCTTGACCTTGGGCAGGCCCTTGAGCAACGCGGCGTCGGCCTTGGCCGTGACGCTCGTGCGCAGCGCCGGCAGGTGCCACGCGCCGCAGACCACGGCGATGCGCTCGAAACCTTCCTTCTGCGCCGCGCGGACGCACTGGCGCATGTGTGCCTCGCGCAGGGCCTCGCGCCGGGCGGCCTCGGGCGTCGGGTGGCGGTCGCCCAGTTCGGCACGCAGCGACGTCATCGCCGTGGCGATCGCCTCGAACAGCTCGGTGCCGTCGGCACGCTCCTCCACCATGTGGTTCCACCACGACTCGCTGTCGTCGTAGCCGGCGGCGCGCGCCAGCCAGGTGAGCGGGTCGCGATGCTCGAGCGGCTCGTCGGCCTGCGGGACGATCGCCTCGTCGACGTCGGGCGCGGCCGCAGGCTCGGCCTCGATGGACGGCGCGGCTTGCGCGGCTTCGGCCGCGTCCTTGCGTGCCTCGCGAGCCGCCTTCTCGAACGCCAGTTCATGCGCCAGCGGCAGGTCGATGAAGCGCGCCCGCGCGCCGTGGGTCGCGGCCCAGCGCAAGGCCTGCCACTCCGGCGAGAAGGTGGCGAACGGATGGTAGACGGCCAGCTTCGGCTCGTCGGGGCAGTAGCCGAGCAGGGCGACCGGCGGTGCCATGGCTGCGTCGAGCACGAACGCCAGCAGGTCGTCCGACTCGGGCGGCCCTTCGATCAGCACGCAGTCGGGTCGCAGGTCGTCGAACGCCTGCACCAGGCTGCGCGCGCAGCCCGGGCCGTGATGGCGGATGCCGAAGAAGTGCGTCGCCGGCTCGCGGCGGCGTTCCGCCGGGGCCTCGGCCGAGGTGGCGGGGGGCGCGACGGCGTCGTCGTGTTCGCTCATGCGGGAACCGCGCGCCGTCAGTTCATCTCGCGGAAGGCGCGGTAGAGATCCTTCCAGTCGTCGCGTTCCTTGACGACCGTCTCCAGGTACTCGTTCCACACCACCTGGTCCTGCACCGGATCCTTGATCACGGCGCCGATGAGGCCGGACGCCATGTCGTGCGGGCGCAGCACGCCGTCGCCGAAGTGTCCGGCGAGCGCCATGCCGCTGTTGATCACCGAGATCGCCTCGGCGGTGGACAGCGTCGAGCTGGGCGACTTGACCTGCGTCTTGCCGTCGGCCGTCTTGCCGCTGCGCAGCTCGCGGAAGATCTGCACGATGCGCTTGACCTCCTTCAGCGCGGGCGGCTCCGCCGGCAGCTGCAGCGCGGCGCCCATCTCGGCGACGCGCTTGACGACGATCGCGATCTCGTCATCCTCGCTGGCCGGCACCGGCAGCACCACCGTGTTGAAGCGGCGCTTGAGCGCGGCCGAGAGCTCGTTGACCCCCTTGTCGCGGTTGTTGGCCGTGGCGATGACGCTGAAGCCGCGCACGGCCTGGACCTCGGAGGCCAGCTCCGGGATCGGCAGTGTCTTCTCGGACAGCACCGTGATCAGGCTGTCCTGCACGTCGGCCGGAATGCGGGTGAGCTCCTCGACGCGCGCGATCTTGCCCAGGCGCATCGCGTTCATCATCGGGCTGGGCACCAGCGCCTTTTCGGACGGCCCGTTGGCCAGCAGCTGCGCGTAGTTCCAGCCGTAGCGCAACTGCTCCTCGCTGGTGCCGGCGGTGCCCTGGATCAGCATCGTGGAGTCGCCGCTGATCGCCGCGGCCAGGTGCTCGGACACCCACGACTTGGCCGTGCCCGGCACGCCGTACAGCAGCAGCGCGCGGTCGGTCGCGAGCGTGGCGACGGCGATCTCCATCAGGCGCGCATCGCCGATGTACTTGGCGCTCAGCTCGAAGCCGTTGTCCAGCTTGCCGCCCATCAGGTAGCGCACGACGGCCCAGGGCGACAGCGCCCAGTTGGCCGGACGCGCGCGGGTGTCGTGGCGACGCAGTTCGGCCAGTTCCTCGGCGAACTGGTGTTCGGCGTGCTGGCGCATCACGGAGGGGGAAGGTGCGGTCATGGTGTGGGCTTCAGGGAAGATGGGAGTCGAGCGCGCGGCGCGCCTGGATGATCTGGCGGCTCTCGTGGCGGGCGCGTTCCACGGCCGCGATGGGCAGGGACGAGGCGGGCCAGTCGTTGAAGTCGGCGAGCAGGGACAGCGGGAGCGCGCAGCAGAGCTGGGGCAGCCAGCCGCTCACGAGTTGCTGCTCGTGCAGGATCGGGTGGTGGAAGCTGGCGCCGTCAGGGGCTTCGGCCGTCATCGCCTGGTGCACGCGCTGGACGACCAGCGGCGACAGGCGCGGCGACATCGTCTCGCCAGGCCGGCAGCCGCCGACGATGGCCGGGAGCTGCTCGGACAGCGTCGCGCCCGACTTCAGCAGGCCCTCGAAATGGCGTTCGCGAACCTCGGCCGGAACGACCCACAGCACCAGCTCCCGATCGCCGAGCACTCGTCGCGGGCCGCTCCGGTCCGGCCATTCCTGCAACAGGGCCTCGGCCCAGGCGACGTCCGGCGCGCGGCGCAGCACGTCGCGCCAGCCCAGCCACAGGGCCTCGGCCCATTCGCTCGCGTCGGCCCAGGCGGCCAGCGCCTTGACGCTCATTCCGGTGTGCGCCGTCCACCACGCGAGCGGCACCTGGCGCACCAGCTGGTACAGCCACCACGCGCGCTGGCCCATGTTGGCGATGCCCGTGGTCGGCTCGACCTGGTCGGCCTTCCAGTCGTCGGCGGCCGCGGCCGGGGGGTCGAGTGTCCAGCGACGGCCGGTGAGCAACGAGCCGCGCGACATCAGCGCCTCGATGCGTTCGCCGGCGCGACGCGGGTGGGCGGCCTCCGGCAGGCGCAGCAGCAGCTCGAGGGCCACGGCGCGCACGTCCTGGCTGCGGTCCGCGCGCAGTTGGTCGAGCAGCGCCTCGTCGGCCAGGCTCAGGCCGGCCGACAGGCCACGTGCCAGCTCGGCCCGCTCCTTGGCGGGCAGTTCGGGCAGCGCCGCGACGAAACGCTCGCGCGCCGCGGCCGGATCGCGCGTGCGTTCGCTCGCGAGAAACGCCTTGCGCTGTTCGAGCGTGCCCTCGACCCATTGGCGCGGGTCGTCGTCGTCGCGCGTGGCGACGCCGGCAGCGAACGCCCAGTCCTCGCGTTGCCGCGCGAGCCATACGCCGCGCTCGCCCAGCAGCGGCTGGATCGTCGCGCGCAGGGCGAGCGACTGGCGCGCGAGTTCGAGCGCGAGCGGCAGCAGTGCGTGCGGCAGGCGCAGGCCGGCCTTGGCGAAGCGCAGGAAGAAGTCCTGCTTGAGTCGATCCGGGCCCTCGCGCAGGGCCCAGCCGAACCAGTGCGCGATGGCGGGATCGTCGGCGACGGGCTGCACGTCGTGCGCCGCCGGTTCGACTCGATCCCGCGCGCATGTCTGCGGTCGCGCGCCCGCGAGGCCGCAGACCGCAAGAACGCCCGCGACGCGCAGGACGTCGGCGGCCGCTTGGTCGGTGCCGGAGGCCTCGTTGTCGGGCCGTGCCGCATCGGCGAGCGCTGCGATGGTCGCGCCGATCTCGCCGGGCCAGCGAGGCAGCGCGGCCGAATGGCGATCGGTGCCGACCATCGCCACCGGCAGCAGCGCCGACCAGGCCGAGGCGTCCTGCATCACGCGGCCTCCTTGATCCAGGCGGGTCGGCCGCCGTCCGTCCAGGCGGTCAGCGCCTGGATGGCGGCGCCGTCCCACTCGCCCGCGAGCGTGACGGACGCACCGCCCGTGCAGGCCAGCAGGCGCCAGAGCTCGGCATCGCCCAGTCGCAACGGCCACGCCGCGTCGCCCTGGCGCAACCAGGCCCGGCCATCGGCGACCTCGACGACGACATCGCGCAGCAGCAGCGGATGCAGTGCGATCCAGGGGCAGGCCGCCACACGTTCGGCCACCTGCCGCCAGGGCGCCTCGTGGGACGACGCGCCGGCCGCGCGCTGCAGGAAGTCGCCGGCCTCGCGGCCGTCGGACGCCTCGCTGCGTTCGAGTGCCAGGGCCCGCAACGGGCTGGCGCCCGGAAAGAACGCCAGCGTCGCGTCGATCGCCGTGCCGGCGAACCAGAACTGGTCGAAGCCTCGGCCGGCGAAGGCGTGGTCCAGCAGCCAGCCGGCACGGCCGCTTCGGGTGCCGTGCAGCCAGACGCGGCGTTCGGTCAGCTTGTTGGCGCGCTCCTCGATGACGCTGCCCAGGACGAGCCAGCGGTCGGCGACGCGCTCGCCGCTCGCCGACACCTCGGCCTGGTCGTGCGGCCAGCCGGCCAGCGTGCGCAGGTCGGCCTGCTGGTCGGGCGAGAGCGTGTCGCGGCGGCTGAATGCATCGCAGGCCAGTTGCAGCAGGCCGAGGCCTTGCAGCGTGCGCTCGGGCCAGCGTTCGTCGCGGCGCACGCCGGCCGCGGTCTCCTGCAGGCGGGCGCCCAGGCCCGGGGCCTGCGCGTCGACCATGCGGGCCGACATCGTGGCCCAGGTCTTGAGCGCAGTGGCGTCGAGCGAGCCGATGCCGCGCGCGAGCTGGTCGGCGAGGAAGCGTTGCAGGTCCAGCGCGGCACCCTCGATGCGCTTCCAGCGCTGGGCTTCGCGTTTCGCCGCGGCCTGTGGATCGACCGGCGCCGCGGCCTGCTCGGCCCGCTGGGTCTCCTTTTTCTGCGCCTTCTCGCCGCGCGAGGCCAGCCATTCGCCGACCCAAGCCGGCGGCGGCCCATCGACGAAACGCGGCGCGTGCTCGGCGCGAAGCAACAGCAGCGCGAGCCCGTGCTTGCACGGGAACTTGCGGCTCGGACACGAGCAGCGGAATGCCGGCCCCGACAGGTCGACCTGCGTCTGGTACGGCTTGGAGCCGCTGCCCTGGCACTCGCCCCAGGCCGCGGACTCGTTCGCGCCGAGCAGCGGCCATTTGGCGGGCACGACGAGGCCGCGCGCCGCCTTGGCGGATGCGTCGTCGGGCGCAAGTGCCGTCACTTCCTCCACGGTCAGCGTCATGCTGGCGTGTCTCCCTGGATTCTTTGTGCTGCCAGTCTACGAGACGTTCGTGACGCGACCGGCGCGCGCGCACCGGGATTTCCACCAATTCGGCGTCGGGCGGCGCGCTCAGCCCGCCTCGTTGCGACTGATGAAGTCGACGAACGCGCGCAGCGGCGCGGGCATGTAGCGCCGGCTCGGGTAGTACAGGAAAGGCCCGCTGAACGGGCGCCACCAGTCCTGCAGGATCGGCTCGAGCGCGCCGTTGTCGAAGTGCGGCTGCAGCCATTGTTCGAACAGGTGGACGACGCCGCTGCCGGCGATCGCCGCGTCGACCGCGAGGTCGGTGGCCGTGCCGATGCGCACGGTGAGCGGGCCGGTCGGCTCGATCTTGACGACCTCGCCGTCGCGCTCGAACTCCCACGCCGGCGTCGCGCCGCTGGGGAAGCGGCCGCACATGCAGGCGTGTCGCAGCAGCTCGCGCGGGTGCGCGGGGCGACCGTGGCGGGCGAGGTAGGCTGGCGACGCGGCCGTCGCGGCGCGTTGCTGGCGCGGGCCGATCGGGATCGCGATCATGTCCTGCTCGAGACGCTCCTCGTAGCGGATGCCCGCGTCGCAGCCGGCCGCGAGCATGTCGACGAAGCTTTCCTCGGCGATGACGTCCAGGCGGATGTCCGGATAGGCGGCGAGAAAGGGCGGCACGACGCGCGGCAACACGAGCCGCACGGCGCTGACGGGAACGTTCAGCCGCAGCGTGCCCGCGGGCCGGTCGCGGAAACCGTTGACGACGTCCAGCGCGGCCTCGACCTCGTCCAGCGCCGGCCCCAGGCGTTCGAGAAGCCGGCTGCCGGCCTCGGTGGGCGCGACACTGCGCGTCGTGCGGTTGAGCAGGCGTACCGCCAGGCGGCTCTCGAGGCGTCGAACGGCCTCGCTGAGGCTGGACGCGCTGCTGCCGGTGGCGCGTGCTGCCTCGCGAAAGCCACCCGCCCGCACGACGGCTACCAGCGCGTGGAGATCTCCGAGATCCGCCGCCATTGTTCGCCTTTCCGCACAACCCGTATCGATTGAAGCATCTTATCGCGCAGGCCCGGGCTGGCTACATTGGCTTCCAACGAGAAAGGAAGTCTCCATGACAGACATCGGCAAGGCCGGCACGTTCACGCTCGGCGACCGCAAGGTCAAGCGCATCGGCTACGGCGCGATGCAGCTCGCCGGCCCGGGCGTCTTCGGGCCGCCCAAGGATCGCGCGGCCGCGCTGGCGGTGCTTCGCGAGGCGGTGGAGCAGGGTGTCGACCATATCGACACCAGCGATTTCTACGGCCCGCACATCACCAACCAGATCATCCGCGAGGCGCTGCATCCGTACCGCGACGAACTGGTCGTCGTCACCAAGATCAGCGCGCGGCGCGACGGCAAGGGCGGCTGGATCCCGGCGATGTCGGCCGCCGAATTGAAGCAGGCCGTGCACGACAACCTGCGCAACCTGGGCCTGGACGTGCTCGAGGTCGTCAACCTGCGCAGCATGCTGGACGTGCACGGGCCGAAGGAAGGCTCGCTCGAGGAGCCGCTGACGGCGGTCGCCGAGCTTCAGCGGCAGGGGCTGGTCAGGCACATCGGCCTGAGCAATGTCACCAGCAAGCAGGTGGCCGACGGCCGCAAGATCTGTCGGATCGTCTGCGTGCAGAACATGTACAACCTGGCGCACCGCGAGGACGATGCGCTGGTCGCCGAACTGGCCCGGGAAGGCATCCCCTACGTGCCGTTCTTCCCGCTGGGCGGGTTCACGCCGCTGCAGTCGACGACCTTGTCGGAGGTCGCGCGGCGCCTCGGGGCGACGCCGATGCAGGTGGCGCTCGCCTGGCTGCTGCAGCGCTCGCCCAACCTGCTGCTGATCCCGGGCACGTCGTCGGTGGCCCACCTGCGCGAGAACCTGGCGTCGGTCGAGCTGCGGTTGTCGCCGGACGTCGTCGCCGGGCTGGATGGCATCGCGCAGGGCGGGGCGCCCGCGCACTGACGCGCGCAAAAAAAAGCCTGGCGCAGGGCCAGGCTCGGAATCCTCCGTGAACAGTCGCTGAAATCACGAGGCTTGGGATCTGCAACTTGATCAGGCTGCGATCTGGAACGGAGCTTACGCAGCCGCAGGCTCATGGCGTGAGCCCGCATCGCCCCGGGTCAGCGATCGTTCATTCCCATCCCGTCGAGGATCAGCGGAATCGCCTTCTCGACCCGCGACTCGCGCGTCGCCGATTGCTTGGCGCCGGTGAAATACAGGTGATATTGCCGCTGCCGCCCCGGCGTGAGCTTGAGGAAGGCCTCGCGCAGCGCCGAATTCCTGTCGAGCCTGTCCTGGAATTCCTTCGGATAGACCAGGTCCGAGCTCTTCTTGAATACCACCTTCGCCCCGGCCTTCTCGACCTCCACCGCCTGCTTGACGAAGCCCTTGATCGCTTTCTCGAGCTTGCCGATCTCGCCGACCGACGTGAATCGCATCTGCCTCTGCGACTGCGAGTTCTCGCCGGGTTGGATCAGCAGGCCCTTGGAATCCTCAAGCAAGGCGCCTTTCATGAACAGCAGGGTGCAGGTCTCCTTCAGCGGCATGATCAGGACGATGTTCGTGCCGTCATGCATGTAGGTGGGCTTGGCCCATTTCAGGTGCTCGGTGAGGTCGCAGGCCAGCAGGATGGAGCGCAGCTTGGCGCGCTCGTCGTGCCAGGTGCGGGCGTTGGCGAACCAGGTGTCGAGGTCGGCGTTCTTGGGGCTCATCGGCGTGTTCTCGGCAAGGAATATTGCGGCAACGTGCCAACTCTATCTCTCCCGACTCGGATTGGATGCCGTCCGTGCCAAGTCCTGAAACTCGGATCGCGGGCATTCAGCGCGGCGGCGGATTCAACAGCGGAGCGTCGTGGGCCTGCAGGAAGGCTTCGGCCTCCTCGAGGACGAAATAGCGGAACGCCTCTGCCGCCGGGGAGAGGATCTTCGCGAGCAGGTGCACGAGATTCCACGTGCGCATCACGGGCGTGCCCTCGATCGTCAGTACGTGCAGCAGGCGGCTGCGCACCTCGAGGCCCACCGTGTGCAGCGACAGAAAGCCCAGGCCCATGCCGGCGATCACCGCCTGCTTGATCGTCTCGTTGCTCGACATCTCCATCGTGATGGGCGGCGCGACCCGGTTGGCGCGCAGGAAATGCTCCATCGCGGCGCGGGTGCCCGAACCGTTCTCGCGCACCACCAGCGGGAACGACTCGAGCATGCGCGCCGGCGGCCGGTCGATGGCGTTTAGCGGGTGGTCGGCGGGCGCGACGAAGACCAGCGGGTGGGCGGCGAACGGCTCGGCGCGGGTGGCCAGCTCGCTCGGCGGGCGGCCCATCACGGCCAGGTCGACGTCGTTGGCGCGCAGCAGCTCGAGCAGGGCCTCGCGGTTGCTCGTGACGCGCAGGCGGATGTCCACGCCGGGATGCTCGTCGCGGAAGCGGGTCAGCAGGCTGGGCAGGAAGTACTGCGCGGTGCTGACCATGCCGATCGTCAACAGCCCGGTCTCCAGCTTGCGAAAGCGCGCCATCGCGTCCTCGGCGTCCTTCAGGGTGGCCAGCAGGCGCTTGGCATAGACGAGAAAGTACTCGCCGGTCGTGGTCAGCGACACCACGCGGCCCTGGCGTTCGAACAGCGGCAGGCCGACCTGGCTCTCGATCTCCTTGACCTGCATCGTCACCGCCGGCGGCGTCAGGTGCAGCGCCTGCGCCGCACGCGCGAAGCTGAGGTGGCGGGCAACCTCGGCGAACACGCGCAACTGGCGGAAGGTGATGTTCATTCAGCTTTTCCTGAATCGACGATGAAGAATAACTGAATGGCGCTTATTCGTGGCCAAACCTACATTGGCTTCGTGGGTCGGTGACGGCCCGGACCCAACGAGGAGCCAGCCGTGAACAAACCCGTCGAGCCAGGCCTGATCACCGACGCGAAGACGCGCTACGCGGCCGGCGTGCTCAAGTACCGCCAGATGGGCTACTGGATGCCCGACTACGTGCCCTCCGACACCGACGTGGTGTGCCTGTTCCGCATCACGCCGCAGGACGGCGTCGATCCCGTCGAGGCGGCGGCGGCCGTCGCGGGCGAGTCGTCCACCGCCACCTGGACGGTGGTCTGGACGGATCGCCTGACCGCCTGCGACAGCTACCGCGCCAAGGCATTCCGCGTGGAACCGGTGCCGCACGCCGAGGGCCAATACTTCGCGTGGATCGCCTACGACCTGATCCTGTTCGAGGAAGGGTCGATCGCCAACATGACGGCGAGCCTGATCGGCAACGTGTTCGGCTTCAAGCCGCTCAAGGCCGCCCGGCTCGAGGACATCCGCATTCCCGTGGCCTACGTGAAGACGTTCAAGGGACCGCCCACGGGGCTGATCGTCGAGCGCGAGCGGCTGGACAAGTTCGGCCGGCCGCTTCTCGGCGCGACCACCAAGCCCAAGCTGGGACTGTCCGCGCGCAACTACGGCCGCGTGATCTACGAGGGGCTCAAGGGCGGCCTCGACTTCATGAAGGACGACGAGAACATCAATTCCCAGCCCTTCATGCACTGGCGCGACCGCTACCTGTACGTGATGGACGGCGTCAACAAGGCCAGCGCGGCGACGGGCGAGGTCAAGGGCTCGTACCTGAACATCACGGCCGCGACCATGGAGGACATGTACGAGCGCGCCGAGTTCGCCAGGTCGCTCGGCTCCATCGTCGTGATGGTCGATCTCGTGATCGGCTGGACGGCGATCCAGAGCATCGCCAACTGGGCGCGCCGCAACGACATGGTCCTCCACATGCACCGCGCCGGCCACAGCACGTACACGCGGCAGAAGAGCCACGGCGTGAGCTTCCGCGTGATGGCCAAGTGGCTGCGCCTGGCCGGAGTCGACCACCTGCATGCCGGCACGGCGGTCGGCAAGCTCGAGGGCGATCCGATGACCGTGCAGGGCTACTACAACGTCTGCCGCGACAGCTTCACGCGCGCCGACCTGCCGCGCGGACTGTTCTTCGACCAGGACTGGGCCGACACGCGCAAGGTGATGCCGGTCGCCTCCGGCGGCATCCACGCCGGCCAGATGCACCAGTTGCTGCAGCTGTTCGGCGACGACGTGATCCTGCAGTTCGGCGGCGGCACCATCGGCCACCCGGCCGGCATCCAGGCGGGCGCGGTGGCCAACCGCGTGGCGCTCGAAGCCATGGTCAAGGCCCGCAACGAAGGGCGCGACCTGCTGGCCGAAGGCCCCGATGTCCTGCAGAAGGCCGCGCGCACGTGCACGCCGCTGAAGCAGGCGCTCGATACCTGGGGCGACATCAGCTTCAACTACACGTCCACCGACACCAGCGACTACGCGCCGACCGCGACGCCGGCCTTCTGAACCGCGAAGGGATCCCGCCATGATGACCAATCCCACGGGCCGCGTGACGCAAGGCCAGTTCAGCTTCCTGCCCGACCTCGACGACCAGGAGATCCTGCTGCAGATCCAGTACGGGCTCGACAGGGGCTACGCATGGAGCGTCGAGTACACCGACGATCCCCATCCGCGCAACACGTATTGGGAGATGTTCGGCATGCCGATGTTCGACCTGCGCGACGCCGCGGGCGTGCTGATGGAGCTCGACGCCTGCCGCGCCACGTTCCCGCAGCACTACGTGCGCCTGATGGCCTTCGATTCGACACGCGGCATCGAGAGCATCGCGATGAGCTTCATCGTCAACCGCCCGCGCGACGAGCCCGGCTTCGGCCTGGTGCGCCAGGAAGCGGAGGGTCGGACGATGCGCTACACCGTGCGGGGGTATGCGGCCGACGAGCCCGAGACGCGGCGCTACTGACCCGCACGCCCGTCCACAGGACCTCGCCATGTACCGCATCGCCCCCTCGATCCTCTCGGCGGATTTCGCACGCCTGGGCGCCGAAGTGAGCGATGTCGTCGCCGCCGGCGCCGACTGGATCCACTTCGACGTGATGGACAACCACTACGTGCCCAACCTCACGATCGGCCCGGCGATCGCGCAGGCGATCAAGCCCTGGTGCATGCGCGCGGGCGGCGCGAGCGTGCCGCTCGACGTCCACCTGATGGTGCAGCCGGTCGACGCGCTCGCCTCGGCCTTCGCGGCGGCCGGCGCGAACGTGGTCACGTTCCATCCGGACGCCTCCACGCACGTCGATCGCACGCTGCGCCTGGTCCGCGCCGAAGGCTGCAAGGCGGGGCTCGCGTTCAATCCGGCGCAGCCGCTGGACCTGCTCGAGTGGGTGCTCGACGAGGTCGACCTCGTGCTGGTGATGAGCGTCAACCCGGGCTTCGGCGGCCAGCGCTTCATCGATGCCTCGCTGCGCAAGATCGAGCAGGCGCGCCGCCTCATCGACCGCTCGGGGCGCGACATCCGCCTGGAAGTGGATGGCGGCATCAAGGCCGACAACATCCGCCGCGCGGCGGATGCCGGGGCCGACACCTTCGTCGCGGGCAGCGCGATCTTCGGCCAGCGCGACTACGCGGGCGCGATCGCGGCGATGCGGATGGCGCTGGGCGTCGCGGACTGCCTCGGATCCGCGGACGAACGATTCCAGAGTGCCGCGTGAGCCAGTCCCTCTACGCCATCCCGGGGGCGGCGATGTCCGAGACCGTCGTGGACAGCCCCGTGGCGGCGCCCGCGACGACGGTCGCGCAGGTGCTGGCGCGCGGCCAGGTCGAAGCCGTCCTCGACGAACTCGATCGCGACCTGGTCGGGCTGGCGATGCTCAAGCAGCGGGTGCGCGACATCGCGGCGCTGCTGGTCGTCGACACGCTGCGGCTGGGCCTCGGCCTGCAGTCGCGGACGCCGTCGCTGCACATGTGCTTCACCGGCAATCCCGGCACCGGCAAGACGACGGTCGCGCTGCGCATGGCGCGCATCCTGCACCGCCTCGGCCGCTCGCGCAAAGGCCATCTCGTCTGCGTGACGCGGGACGACCTGGTCGGCCAGTACATCGGCCACACCGCGCCCAAGACCCGCGAGGTGCTGAAGAAGGCGATGGGCGGCGTGCTGTTCATCGACGAGGCGTACTACCTCTACCGGCCGGAGAACGAGCGCGACTACGGCCAGGAGGCGATCGAGATCCTGCTGCAGGCGATGGAGAACCAGCGCGACGACATCGTCGTGATCCTGGCCGGCTATCGCCAGCGCATGGACGTCTTCTTCCAGTCCAACCCCGGGATGCACTCGCGCATCGCCCACCACCTCGAGTTTCCCGACTACGGGCCCGACGAGCTGCTGGGCATCGGCGAGGCGATGCTGCGCGACATGGACTACGCGCTCGATGCGGGCGCACGGGCCGCCTTCGGCGACTACCTCGCGCTGCGGCTCGCCCAGCCGAACTTCGCGAACGCCCGCAGCGTGCGCAATGCGCTCGACCGCGCGCGCCTGCGCCAGGCGACGCGCCTGTTCGCCGACCGCGACCGGCCGCTCACGCGCGAGGACCTGACGACGCTCGTCGCGGCCGACATCCGCGGCAGCCGCCTGTTCGCGCAGGCCGCGGCGGGATGACGCCGGGCCGACCCCAGGACATCCATCACGGGAGACTTCCATGGCCATGGCCGGACGCTGGACGCTGACACGCTACCTGATCGAGGAACGCCGCCGATTCCCGCAGGCGAGCGGCGATCTCAACGCGCTGATCCTCGACATCGCGCTCGCCTGCAAGGCGATCGCACGCATCGTCGCGCAGGGGACGCTGGGCGACACGCTGCAGGACGACGCCGGCGCGGGCAGGCCGCCGGGCCGCGTCAGCAGCGACATCTTCATCCGCATGAACGAGTGGAGCGGCCAGCTCGCGGGCATGGCGTCGGAGGAAATGGCGCATCCGTTCCAGGTACCCGTGTCGCATGCCCGCGGCAAGTACCTGCTCGTGTTCGATCCGCTCGACGGCGCGGGCAGCATCGATGTCAACGTCTCGGTCGGCAGCATCTTCTCGATCCTGCGCGCGCCGCAGGAGGCCATCGACAGCGGGCGCGACGTGGTCGAGGGCGACTTCCTGCAGCCCGGCGCGGCCCAGGTGGCCGCCGGCTACGCGCTGTACGGGCCGACCACGATGTTCGTGCTCAGCGTGGGCAACGGCGTGGCCGGCTTCACGCTCGACCCGACCTTGGGAGAATTCCTGTTGACGCATCCGGGGATCCAGGTTCCGGCGCAGACGCGCGAGTTCGCCATCAACGCGTCGAACCATCGTTTCTGGGAGCCGCCGGTCAAGCGCTACGTCGACGAGTGCCTGGCCGGGCGCTCGGGCGTGCGCGGCCGGGACTTCAACACGCGCTGGATCGCCAGCACCGTGGCGGAGGTGCATCGCATCCTGATGCGGGGCGGCGTGTACCTGCATCCGCGCGACACCCGCGAGATCGACGCGCCGGGGCGGCCGCGCCTGCTGTACGAGACCAATCCGATCGCTTTCGTGATCGAGCAGGCCGGAGGCCGCGCGAGCACGGGCCGACAGCCGATGCTCGGCGTCAAGCCCTCCACCTTGCGCCAGCGCGTGGGTTTCATCTTCGGCTCGCGCGACGAAGTCGAGCTGATCGAGCGCTATCACCACGAGCCGCTGGCGCGCGAGACCGGCACCCCGCTGTTCGCCGAGCGCAGCCTGTTTCGCGATTGAGGCCGCCATGTCGGAACGGCATCCCATCATCGCGATCACGGGGTCCTCCGGGGCGGGCACGAC
>FTKT01001014.1_pt4 | contig 17303 bp, 13 predicted proteins | sample 1658271 | NCBI WGS metagenome assembly FTKT01 (sample SAMEA3914811, study PRJEB12502) | metagenome | biome: forest; material: soil | place: Canada | collected 2011-08-04 | depth 0.3 m | reverse complement strand
CCTTCAACCGCGCCGGCGCCGTCACGGCACCCCTGCTGCTCGTGCCGATCCTGCACCAGCGCGGTGGCGCGACCGTCCTCGACGTGATCGTCGGGACGTTGGTGGCGAGCATGCTGCTGCTCGCGACAGCGCCCGCAGGGCGTCTACGGCTCCCCGCCGAGTAGTCGATTGAGCCGGGCGAGTTGGCTGCGTGCCGCCACAAGATCTTTCGTGCTAAAGCCCTCCTTGAACTGGTGATACGTTGCAGATAGCTCGTCGACCGCGCGCGCGACCTCGCCGCGCGCGGCCCGAACGCGCGCGATGTCCATGGCGATGCGCAGTTCCCATGACAAGGCACCTTGCTCGCGAGCCAACCCGCGCGCCTCCTCGAGACCGCTCAGCATCGCCGCGGCCGCTGCCGGGTTGGCTCGATCGAGACCAAGGACCGCATGGACGCGCAAGATCTCCGGCGCGCACCACCCCAGTTCCCCCGCGCGCACGCGAGCAAGCGTGTCGACATCCTCGACGCTTTCGTCGAGCGTGCGAAGGACGTCGCGCTGCATTCCGTCGGCGACGCCGACTCTCACGGGAGCGGGCGTCTCGATCCACTCGCCGCGCTCGCGACGTTCGCGTTGCTGCAGCACGACCAGGAAGTTCTGCGCCCAGCTACGCCAATTGCCCAGCCGATGCTCGTTCGAATGGGCGTACATCCACTGCGTTCGGTCACGCGCCAGCTCGAGTTCACCGCGCCAGAATGCGATCGGGCAACCCGTCCAGCCCAAGGTCATTGCCAGCGCGTGGCTGACCTCCTCCGATGCCAAGGCGAGCGCTTCGCTTGCGACCTCCGCGGCTTCGTCAGGGCGTCCTTGCAGCCAATGGATGCGCGCGAGATAGCAGCGCAGCGAGATTCGCGGATCGATCGGGAACGGTGGTCCGTGCCGTCGCGGGTAGGCGGGGATCGCGAGATGGTTCTCGATGCGAACGCGTGCGGTCTCGTGACGGCCGAGGAAGTGAACCGCCGCTGCAAGCAGCCTGTCTGCGGTCAACGCCAGCACGGGATCGTCGCGTTCCTGCGCGATGACGGCAATGCGCTGCGCGGCGCGTTCCGAGCCTAGGTGGTTGCCTGCGGTCTGCATCGCGATCCACAAGCCATTCAACGCCTCAACCTCGTGTGCGGTCCCGCTGCCGTCGACATAGGTCAGAGCCTGTTGGAACCGCTCGACCATCTGCACCGTCGGTCCCAGCGTGACGAGGGACAGCGCCGCCAGCGCGCCGTGCAAGCGCATCTCGGTGACCGCATCGACTGCACCTGACTCGGGCAGTCGCTCAATCGCCCGCTCCACGTAGATGCGGAACTCCTCGTAGAGCGACAAGCCGTGTCCGAGCGAGACAGCGGCGCTGGTGAGCGCAATGCCGCCGGCGAGGTCGCCGGACTCCGAGAAGGCCCAGTTGAGCGCAGCGCGGACATCGTCAACCACACTGCCATTCGCCGCCATCCACTCTTCTCGCGACAACTTTGGCGCCGACTCTTCCGCCCCGCGCAGGAAGTCGGCGACGAAGCGCACATGCGACATCAAGGCGATCCGCCGATCGTCGTCCAGTGCGAACAGCTCGCGAGCGAAGGCCCGCGTACTGAACAGCATGCGATAGCCGAGCTGGTCGCCCTGAGGATGCGTCGAAAGCAGCGACTTGGCGGTCAGGGCGGCCACGTCTCGGAACACCGCTCTTTCGTCCAGCGGCAAGTGCGCCGCCACCGCAATAGCCCCGTCGACGGTAAAGGTGCCACTGAAGACGGATAGGCGCCGCATCAGCGTCTGCTGCGACGGCGATAGCTTCTCGTAGCTCCACGCGATCAGCGACCGCAACGTACGGTGTCGTTCAGGCACCCCTCGCCGGGAGGTCGACAACAGGCCGACATGGTCCTCCAGCTGTACGAGCAGGCCGCGCACACCGTAGGAGTCGATGCGCGCCGCCGCCAACTCTATCGCCAGCGGCAGGCCGTCGAGCCTGCGGCATACCTCGACGACGAACGAGACGTTGGACTCGGTCAGCTCGAACGATTCGACCGCAAGGATCGCGCGTTCGACGAACAACTGGACAGCCGAGGATCGCAGCGCCGCCTCGACGGTCGGACTGCCTTCCGTGGGCGGCAGATCGAGCGGATGCAGGCGCTTCACACGTTCCCCAGCGATACGCAGCGGCTCGCGGCTGGTCGCGAGCATGTGCACGCGAGTTCCGCAACGAAGGATCTCGTGTGCCATCCTCGCCACCGCGTCGAGCATGTGCTCGCAGTTGTCGAAAATGAGCAGCACCTGCTTGTCGCGCAGATACCCGGCAAGGTCCGCCAATGAATCGGCGACACCGGCCGGGGCATCGAGCGCCGTCGCCAGGACGCTGCAGATTCTGGATTCTTCGAACACCGACGTCAGGTCGATCAGCCAGACGCCCTGCGGAAATTCCGGCAGCAGCGCCTCACCGATTGCCAGCGCAAGCGTGGTCTTGCCTATGCCGCCCGGGCCGACGATGGACAGGAGCCGCTCGCGTCGTACGCGCTCGATCAGCGTCTCGAGCGTTTCGCCGCGTCCGACCATGCGCGTCAACGACAACGGCAGGTTGGTTGGATTCGAGGCACGGACCGACTCCAGCGTCCCGGGTCGCTCGGCGATTTCCGTGCGAACCTCCGCCACGAAACAGTAGCCGCGGCCGGCGATGTTGCTGATGAACCGTGCTCCGTCGCGACCTTCGCCGAGCACCTTGCGAAGGGCCGCCACATGCGCGCGCAGGCTCCCGTCCTCGGCAACCGACCCCGGCCAGACGCGCTCCACCAGGTCGCTCTTTCCGAGCACCTCTCCGGCGCGTTCGACCAGCACGACCAGCAGGTCGAACGCACGCCCGCCGACCCGCACGCGGCGTCCGCCCTCGGTCAGCACCTTTTGCGAGGGGCTGAGGCGAAAGGCGCCGAATGTGTAAATCTGATCCTGGGCTATCGTCATGCGAGCGTTCGCTATTATTCGCCCTCCACTGAACAGTGGAAGTGTATGACTACCCCGACGCGAAAGCGCGTTCACGGGTGCGCTCTGTACTGCCAGGGGGCGCGGGCCTCTGGGGCCGTCGAGCCGAACTTCCTAAGCGCCTACCGCTTCGAGCGTAGCGCGGGCTGTCCGCAGGTCGGTCGTCTCGAAGCCTTCCGTGCAGCGCCCGTACGCGGCCATCAGCCGCGGCAGCGCGTCCCAGGCTCTGTTCCGACCGGCTTGCAGCCGCACGAGGCTCGTGAGTGCCCGGAGCTCCAAGGCAAGAGCGCCCTGGCTCGATGCGAGCGCTGCCGACTTCTCGAACAGCGCCCCGGCTCGCTCGATATCGTCGTTGGTGCTCGCCCGAACCGCGATCGACTCACCATACGAGCGAAGTACCGCCGCTGCCGACCACGGCGCGATGCCCTGCTCGGCTCGGACGACCGCGTCCATCGTCAGGAACGACGGCATCAGCGAAGCGAACATGTCCTTTTGCCAGTAGTCCGACTCGACATGCAGCGTGATCGCCGTGGCGGTGTCCTTCGTCGCAACACAGCGCAGCAGGGTCTCGAAGTTCGCCGCCCACGCCGAGTAGTGCAAGTGGCTGGTGCGCCGCGTGTGGTCCGACAACCGCTTGGAGAGCGCCTCGGAACGCACCCAGTCGCCGCGCGAGATCGCGATCGGCAAGGCGGCATAGCAGATCGCCTGCGAGAGCGAGTAACTGACATCCGCCTCGGCGAAGCGCAGAGCCTCGTCCGCCATCGCCTGCGCATGTTCCGGAAAAGCTCGCAGCCAGAGGATCCGCGCCAGCACGATGCGCATGGACACACGTCGATCGAGCGGGGTCCCGATGCTCATCGACAGGCGCATCGCCTTGCTCGGATGGTTCAGCACCCGCTCCGCCAGCCGCGTCGCCTCCTCGTGCTGCCCCATGAAGTGCAACGATTGCGCGCGCAAGCGATCTGCAACAAGCATCGCCATCGGATCCGTGGAGTCGCGTGCCAGACGAGTCAGCTGCTCGGCGTGGCGCAGCGAGCCCGGGTAGTCGGCGCGCCCGAAGGCATCGACCCACTGGCCGTGGATCGCCTGCTGTCGATTCGCATCGAACAGCATGTGATCCGCAAACTCCAGGCGTGGGGCCGTTGCGTCGAGCGGCACGCCGCCCTGGTGGGCCGATCCCAAGTGGTTGAGCCCGGTCATCAGCCGCACTTCGAGGACCGGCTCGTAGGTCGGCAACCGGCGCAGGTTCGCCAGCGCGTGCTCGAGATACCCACGGATCTCGTCGATCAGCCAAAGCTGGTAGCCGAGCGACAGCGACGCCGCCGTCAGCTGGATGCCGAGAAAGACGTCGCCATCGGGTGAATTCGCCCAGTCGAGAGCCGTGCGCACGTCGTCGATCGTCAGGCCGTAAGTGACAACCCATTCCCGAGCGGGCAGGACGTCCTGCTCCTTCCCTGCGCAGTCGAGCAAATCGCGAAGGTAGAGCGCGTGCCGACGCTGTATCTCGCGTCGGTACTCGGTCGCCCCGAGCATCTCGAACGCGTAGGCGCGCGTGATGTCCAGAAGTCGGTAGCGCGCACCCTGATCTCCCGAGCTCGCGACGAGCAGCGATTTCACGGCAAGTTCGCCGACGGCGCTCACGATCTTGGCCGAAGGCAGCGACGCATCCATCGCTACCGCGACGGCCGCCTCGAGCGTGAAGCCGGCGCGGAACACGGACAGGCGCTTGAGTACCTCCTGCTCGTTGGGCTGCAACATGTCGAAGCTCCAGTCAAGCATGGCGCGCAACGTACGGTGTCGAGCGGGCTGAGTCCGCAGTTCGGCGGACAGCATTGCGAATCGATCGGCGAGTTGCCGCGTCAGCCCAAGCAAACCGAAGGCGTCGATCTGCGCCGCCGCCAACTCGATGGCCAGCGGCATGCCGTCGAGCTGCCGACAGAGCGCAGCAACCACAGGCGCGTCCGCGTCCGAGAGCTCGAACGTGTCGACGCAAGCGATGGCTCGCTCCACGAACAGTCGCACGGACGAATGAGCGAGCGCTTCGCCCGCTGTGATTCGATCGGTCTCCTCCGGTGTCGACAAGCCCTGCACGCGCTGCACGAGCTCGCCGGGCGCGAGCAGTGGTTCACGGCTCGTCGCGAGGACGTGGACGTCCGGCGCGCCCTGCAGGATGACAGTGGCCAGCGAAGCAGCGGCATCGACGACGCGCTCGCAGTTGTCGAGCAGTACCAGCAAATGCTTTTGGCGCAGGTGGCCGACGATCGTCTCGGCCGGGTCGGCCTTTCCCACCGCGATGCCGAGCGCCGTCGCGACCGCCACATGCACTTGCGACGGATCGTTCAAAATGGAAAGGTCGACGAAGCACACGCCATCGGCATATCCCGACGCGACGAGCTCAGCCAACGCGAGCGCGAGTGTCGTCTTGCCCATCCCGCCCGGCCCGACGATAGTCAGGAAGCGGCGCAGCGGCAGCCCGTGCGCGAGGGCTCGCAAGCTGTCCTCACGACCGACTAGGCGTGTCAGCCGAGCCGGGAGGTTGTGGTTCCGCGCGTTCTCCGTCGAAGACGCGCGCACGGTCGGCAGCCGTGCAATCGGCGCGATGAAGCAATAGCCGCGGCCCGGAACGTTGGCGATGTAGCGAACACCATCCTGACCGTCGCCCAACGCCTTGCGCAACGCGGCGACGTGCACGCGCAGGCTCGAATCCTCGACCAGGACATTTGGCCACACGCAGCTCACGAGCTGCTGTTTGCCGACTACCTCGCCGGCCCGATCGATCAGCGCGATCAGGACGTCGAACGCACGCCCTCCCAGCTTGACAGGACGTCCACCATCGAGCAGCAACTTGCGGGACCGATGCAGTGTGAATGGCCCGAAAGCGAGGGTCTGATCGATGTAGGTGTCCGGCTGGTCATCCATGGCGGCTTGGCGAGGAGCGAGCCGGCGACCGAACGACGCTGCCGGAGGCGCTGCACCGAATTGTCGGGAAAGTTTACAGCGCCGCGTCAAGCCAGAATATCGGACGGCGATCGCTCAGCCCGCGGCGGAGAGCTCCCATGCCGAATTTTCCAGCAGCCCGCGCTGCAGGGCGATGCTTGCAGCCTCGGTCCGCGAGCCGGCGTTGAGCTTGGCCATGATCCCGCGTACGTGCGCCTTGACCGTCCCGACGGCGATGGCGAGTTCGTTGGCGATCGCCTTGTTGCAGCTGCCGCGAGCCAGATGTTGCAGCACGTCGAGCTCCCGCGCGGTCAAGGTCTCGTTCAACATGCTGTTGGCGATCTGCTGTGCCACGAGGTGACAGAGGAAGCGGCGGCCGTCGGCTGCGGCACGCACGGCACCGATCAACTCATCGACACCGCAACCGGCCACAAGGTATCCGAGCACTCCCCGTTCCAGTGCTGTCTGGACATCGAGTTCACGCGGCCGCTGCGTCAGCACCACGACCTTCGCGAGCGGTGCCGTCCGCGGCCAACCATCAGGCAGCCGCCCGGCAAGCTCGATGCCGCGTTCGTAGTCACAGACCAGGACGGCCGCATCGCCCCCCTCCGGAGCTGCGTCCCCGATCGAGACCTCGAATTGAAGCGAAGTCCTCAGCGCAGCGGCGATGCCCGCTGCAACGATGGGTTCGGAGTGCAATACCGCGACATGGCGGCACGAAGTTTGCGGAGTCATCGAGCAACCTCCTTATCGGCTTGTCGGCGCCACGGGTCGTGTCTCAACCATGTTGCAGCACATGGGAAGCTGCCGGCGTGAATCGTTGTGATGTGCGCGGCGAAACGTTGTCACACCTCAGATGTCGTAGCGTGCGGTGAACAACACCGTGCGCGGCGGGTTGTAGTTCGCAGCATCCACGCTCAGCGACGGAATCTGGTCACGAATCAGGACGTACGTCTTGTCGAAGATGTTCTTCGCCTGGAACATGAAGGTCCAGTGCCGTTCGGCGCTGCGCCAGGCGGCGCCCAGGTTGACGTACGTCTGCGTCGGGGTGACCTGCCCGGGGGCATTGGCGACGTCCGCGTGCTGCCGCTGCAGGTACTGGACCGACGCGTTCAAGGTCAGCGACGAACCGTCGTCGAAGGCCATGGCGTGCGCGAGGCGCGCCCCGAGGCTGACCGGAGGCGCGTAGGGCAGTTGATTGCCGACGTAGTCGCTGCCGGCCGTGCCCGTCGGATTCGCGAACGCGGAGAAGCTGGAACGCAGCCATTCCAGAGAGAGCGTCGCGTCGGTGTCGCGGCCCAGCTTCGCCGCGAGATCGGCGTCCGCGCCATAGGTCCTCGCCCGCCCCGCGTTGACGAGCACCGCGTCGGTCACCAGAACGCCGTCGATGGTGACGTTGGAGAGCGACGCGATGTAGTCTCGATAGTCGTTGTAGAACACTGCGAGGCTGGCGCTCAGCGCGCCGCCGGCGAAGCGTCCCTTTGTTCCGAATTCATAGGTCGTGACGCGCTCCGGCTTCGTCGCGACCTCGGCGGAACGCAACGACTGCGCTGCACGATTGAAGCCGCCGAACTTCTCGCCGCGAGCGATGCTCGCATAGCTGAAGAGGTCCGGAGTCCACTGGCGATCCAGGACGACCTTCGGCAAGAGGCCGGAGTGCTCGGCTGAGAGGTTCGGAGCCGAATAGATCACCGCCTCGCGTCGCTCGTAGTCATTGCTCGCCCACGACGCGTTCGAGCCGGTCTGGTGAGTACGATAGTCGCGCAGTGCCAGCGTGAGGTTCGTGATGTCGTCGATCGCGTAGCGCATCTGGCCGTAGAGGCCGATGTCGGTGGTGTGCAGGTGCGTCAGGGCCTCCGAGGTGCTTGATGCCGGGGCCGCGGGCGGCCGCACGGTGGTGAAGCGGTCGAAGGCGAAGGTGTCGGCGACGACTATTGCTCCTGCTGTCCAATCGATGGTTTGCGAGCGACGCTGCAGCTGGAATTCCTGCGAGAACACTCGCTGCCAGACCGTCTGCGAGATGTCGTAGCTCGGGATGGACAGGCCACCGAAATCGGCGTCGGTGGGGTCGTCGCGATAGGACCGGATTGCCGATATCGAGCGAAACCGGACGTCGCCGGCGAAAGGATGTTCGACCTTCAACTCGATCCCGCCGGATTTCCGCTTGAACGCGCCGTCAACGGGCGTGAACGTGACGCGAGGCGCAGCGTCCGGCGCGTTGAGAGGGTAGTCGACCGTGTTGGTATCCGATCGATCGAGCAGACCGTCGACCGACAGCACCGCGGAGGTCTTCGCGTCGGCGGCCAGTCCGAGCTTCGCCCGGAATTGCGTGGCATCGAGCTTGTTGACGCGCTGCCCCGTCGTGGCGTCATAGCCGAACCCGTCGTTTGTTCGGCGGGAAAAGGCCAGGCTGGCCGAGAGCGGGCCGTCGCCGAGACCGCCGCGTGCGTACCCGCGGACCTCGCGCTGGCCATAGTCGCCCAGCGCGGCAGAGGCCCAGGCGGCCGCGTCGCGACTCGGGTCGATCGAGACGTACTTGACCGCGCCGGCCGTCGTGTTCTCGCCGTAGAGCGTTCCTTGCGGTCCACGCAGGACTTCGATGCGCTCGATGTCCGGCAGGTCCCAGCGTCCAGTTGCATAGCCGCGCACGAGCGGGACATCGTCTATGTAGATTCCGACGGCCTGGCTCATGGCGGGGTTCGAGACGCCCACTCCGCGGATCCCGACCGCCTGCGGCTGGTTCGCGTCGCCGTTCGGGACGACCACGCCCGCGACGACACCCACCAGATCCCTGAGCTGCGTCATCCCGCGGCTCTGGATCTCGCCTTCGCCGACAACACCGACCGAGACGGGAGTCTTGCGCAGGATCGTGTCGGCGCGTTCGGCGGTGACGGTCACCTCCTGGACCACGGGCGATGGCGTGTCGTTTCCCTGCTGCCCGCAGGCCAGCATCGGCACGCCTGCCAGCCCGAACGTCGACACGCGCAGAACCAGCGAGATGACTCCGGGCGGCTTGCGCGGGCCTCCTGGTCGCATCAGGCCGCTTTTCAAGTCCTCGGATCTGTCGAGTTCCATGTCCTGGATGATCGAGGCGAATACCGGTCCGAGTCGTGAAACGATGTTAAAACTTGCTGCGTCGCGTGCTTGCAAGGACAGGGAATCGAGGGTCAGGCGCGATCGGGCGCGGCCAGGATGACCCGCGTCTTCTCGGGCGACAACGGCATGTCGCGCAACCGGCGGCCCGTCGCGTCCGCGAAGGCATGACCCCTGTCCGCACTCTGCAGAGCCAAGGAAGGGCATCCCGGGACGATCGAGGATGTGGGCCTCGACACTGTCGGGCACATCTTCGAACCGATGGATCGGATAGGCGCTCCAGACATGGTGATCGGACAATGCAACATCCACCATTTGCCCGCGCATCATCGGAGCCGACTCAAATGCGCTCTACATGACCAGCATCTTCATCGGCGGCTCGATCGGCTCGGCGATCGGGAGCAGCCTTTACACCTTCGACGGCTGGCGCGCCGCCGCAATCGCGGCTGGCGTCGTTCCTCTGGTCGCGGGCATCGTCGCCATCCTCTGGGGGGTGCGAACCGACGACCTGAGCGACGCGACTGGCTAGCGAAGCCGGCCGCTTTCGAGGCCCCAGGAATGTGCAATCGATCGCCCGATCAGACAAGCATCGAGCGACACCGATCGTGATGATCTAGGGCAGGCACGCATTCCGCGAGCCGCAACCCACTAGGACGCGCCATGTCAATCACTGCCACCCCCACGCCTGGAAAGAGCCTGCTCACCCCGCGCGATCATGTGCTGTTCATGATCGATTTCCAGTCGCAGATGGCCTTCGCGACGAAATCCATCGACGCGATCATGCTGCGCAACAATGCCGCGCTGATCGCCAATGCCGCTGCGGGATTCAAGGTCCCGACCATCCTGACGACGGTCGCCGAGAAGAGCTTCTCCGGACCCATGTTCTCCGAGGTGACCGAGCCGTTTCCCGGACAGAAGCTGCTCGATCGGACGTCGATGAACACCTGGGAGGACGCCGCGGTCATCAAGCAGCTCAACACCCTGAACAAGACGCGCCTGGTGTTCTCAGGTCTCTGGACCTCGGTCTGCATCGTTGGGCCGACGCTGTCCGCGCTCGACCAGGGCTTCGAGGTCTACGCCATCGCGGACGCCTGCGGGGACGTCTCGACCGAGGCCCACGAGCGAGCGATGGAGCGCATGATCCAGGCGGGCGTGCGTCCGATGACATCGCTGCAGTACATGCTGGAGTTGCAGCGCGACTGGGCGCGTACCGAGACGTACGACATGACCACCGGCTTCGCGAAGAAGTTCGGCGGCAGCTACGGGCTCGGAGTGATCTACGCCAAGACGATGTTCGCCGCGCACGAAGGCTGAGCCTCCGCGAGTCCATCGACAGGCGGGTCGAGCGCCGACTGCATGCCAACGGTGCGGTCAGCAACCTCGCCCTCGCCACGAGTAGGCAACACCTGTGGCGCGGAGGGCCCGTTCGAAGTCAGCCCCCCAAAAAAGGAATAGACGAGGGCCACCCGTCGACAGATGACGGCACCGCAGACGGGCGCGAGCATTCGCTCATGCTGACGAACCGCTCCCTGCCCGATCCCGACCGTCTCGACGACGCCAGCTGCATCGCGTGGTACCCGTCCGACCTGGGCACGACGCAGCCGGCAAGAAATGCACCGGTCACGCTGCCGCAGCGCAGGTGCGAATCCGAAAGCGGTTTCGCCAGGATCGTGGCCAGGCAGCATCGTGCCGTTCGGTCCTTGGCTTGCACCAGCTGCGCCATCGACATGGTCTGGGTGTCGACGGAATTCGACACCTGGAACGAGTTGGAGCCGCTGCCACGCGAGGATGGATTCCTGCTCATCCTCGACCTCGGGCCGGGCGGGCGCCGCCAGCGATTCGACGGCGACGTCTGTTCATGGGAAGGCGCGACCCAGGCGCACTCGATTCACCTGCTCGCACTGGACGAGCCACCGCGCATGCGACTGCGCGGGAGCTTCGACGCGCTGCTGGCGCGGCTCTCCCGCCCAGCGCTCGATGAGTTCACCAACGGTTCCTTGTTGCCACCCGCGAATTCGCTCCATTGCCAGCCGGGTACGCTGGATCCGATCCTCGGGGCCGTCGGGGAGGCGTTGATCCACGCAATGCGCGAGCCTGCATGCGCGACGCGCCTGTACCTCGATCAACTCGCCACGGCGATGATCGGGAAACTGCTCGCCAGCTATTCGCCCACCGCGCTGTCGCCGGGGCGTCCGCCCGGCACCCTCTCCCCTTGGCAGGAGCGACGCGCAAAGGAGTTCTTCGATGCCAACCTGGCCGGGGACATCACGCTGTACGACGTCGCACGAGAATGCCGGCTCTCACCCGGCCACTTCAGCAAGGCGTTCAAGCGAACCACCGGCAAGTCGCCGCACCTCTGGCTGATCGAATGCCGCGTAGCCGCCGCGCAGTCGCTTCTGCGCAGCAGCGACATGGCACTGGCCCAGATTGCACTCGCCTGCGGCTTCGGCGATCAGAGTCATCTGACACGCGTGTTCCACAAACGCGTGGGAAGCGCCCCGGGGCAATGGCGACGCATGCGCTCCTGAAGGCTGCGTTCGCCCCGACGCGCGGACTACCTCGGTGAAGCCCCCAGCCTCTATCAAAAGACCACCATGCGCACGCCGAAAGGAACGGTGCGCGCCTTCATCGTGTCACCAACAATGAGCCGCAACCACATCCTTCCAGTGAGACATCCCGTGCCTACCTTCCGTCCCCTACCCATGCTCGCCCTGCGCTCGCTGATCGCCGGCGCGGCGATCCTCCTGTCTGCGGCGACGAATGCGAAACCCCCTGCGGCGCCTCCCGTCGCCATCGACTCCCAATACGACACGACCCACGTGTACGTCAGGCCGGAGGACGTCGACCGATTCGTGCAGAGCTTCGTGGCGACCTTTGGCGGCCAGAGCACGAAGCAGGTCGTGGCGACCGTCACGCCGACGCCCAGCAGCACCACGTCGCAACTGGTGCAGACGCCGTACGGCACGATCTCCGTCTTCGGCTTCACCACGCCGGTGCCGTATCCGTTCGGCGCGGAGCGCAACGGCTATCTCGTCAAGGACCTGGACCTCGCGCTCAAGGCAGCGCGCGAGGCCGGCGCCGACGTCCTGGTCTCCGCGTTCCCGGATCCGATCGGACGCGACGCCGTCATCCAGTGGCCAGGCGGCGTGAACCTGCAGCTGTACTGGCACACGACCGCACCGAACTATGCGCCGTTCGATCGGGTTCCGGAGAATCGCGTCTACGTGTCCACCTACCGATCCGCCCAGTTCGTGCACGGCTTCACGACCTTCTCGCACGGAAAGGTTGTCTCGGACGTTTCAACCGCGCCTGGCGTGGAGATCGGCCGGCCGGACACTACCTATCGACGGATCCGCATCGAATCGACTTTCGGAAGAATGGTCGTCCTCGTCACGGATGGCCTGTTGCCCTATCCCTACGGCCGCGAGACGACGGGCTACGAGGTGCCCGTTCTCTCGGAGACGCTGGGCAAGGCCCAGGCCGCGGGCGCCAAGGTGATCGTCGCACCGTTCGACTCGGACGGACGCTCGTCGGCCATCGTCGAATTCCCCGGCGGCTACGTCGCCGAGATCCACAGTTCGAGCGCACCCTGAGGCCTTGTCCGTGATGGCTGCGCTGTCCCACCGAATCGAAGCCGGATGGCAGCGCGCGCTGAGCGAAGCGAGGCCGTGGCTCAAGACCGTCGCGGCTGGATGCCTGAGCGTCGCACTCCTGCCGGCACGAGCGCAGGCTCCAGAGCCCGACCCTTCCGCCGCCGGCACACGCCCCGCGATCAAATGGAATCGTTGGCAGGAAGACTGGTCCGCCCTGTCGGATCCACGGCTCGCGACAGAGCCGCTCGACGACCTCAAGTACATGAGCCTGTCAGTCGACAATCCCCAGAGCTATGCGTCGCTGGGCGCCACTCTGCGCGAACGCTTCGAGACGAATGGCGCGGCGAACTTCGGCGTGGGTGGAACGCGCGGCGATTCCTGGGTGATACAGCGGCTGCAGCTTCACGCCGACGTGCACGTCGATGAACGCATCAGGCTGTTCGCCCAACTCCAGGACGACCGGGCGTTCGACAAGCGCGCGCCCTCACCCGTGGACCAGGATCGCGCGGACCTCCAACTGGCCTTCGCCGAATACGTCACCACCACCTCGGCCGGCACGCTGAAGGCACGCTTCGGCAGACAGGACTTCGCGTTCGATCTCCAGCGCTTCGTGTCTTCGCGCGACGGCCCCAATGTCCGCCAGGCCTTCGACGCGGCGTGGCTGGACTGGGAGATGACCGACTGGCGATTCATCGGTTTCGTCAGCCAACCCGTCCAGTACAAGACCGTCCGCGCGTTCGACGACAGCTCGAACGGCACGTTCCGCTTCGACACCCTGCGCGTGGAACGGCATGTCCTCGGCAAGAACGAGCTCTCCGCCTACTGGTCGCTGTTCGAGCGCGAAAGCGCGCACTACGGCGACGCCGTCGGCCAAGAGAGACGCCAAGTCTTCGACTTGCGCTTCGCGGGCGCAACGACGGGCCTGGACTGGGACATCGAGGCCATGCTCCAAACAGGAAGCGTCGGTGCCAGCACGATCCGGGCTTGGGCGTTCGGCCCGCGCGCGGGCTACAGCTGGGCCACGGCGCCCTGGCGTCCGCGCCTCGGTCTGCAAGTCGACGTCGCATCAGGTGACGCGAGGCCTGGCGACGGACGAGAGGGCACGTTCAATCCGCTGTTTCCCAATGGCTATTACTTCTCACTCGCAGGCTATACGGGCTACGCGAATGTCGTCCACGTGAAGCCGTCGGTGACGCTCAAGCCGCTCGATGGCCTGACCGTCCTCGCCGCCACGGGCTTCCTGTGGCGCGAGACCGTGGCGGATGCGATCTACGTCCAGCCCAACGTGCCGGTGGCCGGGACCGCGGGCAAGGGAGATCGCTGGTCCGGGTCCTACGCGCAGCTGCGCATGGACTATGCGGTCAACCGCCACCTGGCGACGGCGCTCGAGGCGGTCGCGTACCAGATCGGCGACACGATCCGCCGTGGCGGTGGGCACGACAGCAATTATCTCGGTCTCGAGATGAAGTACAGCTGGTGACGGACGTCGGACACCTGCTGACACGCTGCGAATCAGGAACCCCGATGCCGATCGACAACGCACTTTCGCACACCGAGGAGGTTCCGCTCCTGCGCCGATTCTCCATCGCGACCTTCGGATGGGTCATGGGCATCGGCGGGCTCGCCAACGCGCTGTTCGCCGCGCACACGGTTCTGGGAGTGCCGCTCATCGCAAGCCAGGTCCTGCTGGTCCTGGCTTGCGGCTGCTTCGTCGTGCTGGCGCTGACCCATCTGGCCAAGCTGGTACTGCATTTCGACGCCGTGCAGGAAGAGTTCATGCACGGCATCAAGTCCAGCTTCTTCCCTGCAGCCTCCGTCTCGATGATCGTCCTCTCGATCGGGCTGCGTAACTACTCGGAGCCGACCGCGCGGCTGCTGTGGTGCACAGGCTCCGGCCTGCACTTGATCCTGGCGCTCATCCTCATCCGACGCTGGCTGCTCCATTCCCAGGACGAAGGGGTCATGACGCCGGCCTGGTTCATTCCCGTCGTCGGCAACATCCTCGTGCCCGTGGGCGGCGTCCCGCTAGGCTACGTCGAGGCGAGCTGGTTCTTCTTCTCGATCGGGCTCGTTCTCTGGGTCGTCTTCTTCACCATCGCGCTGCATCGCATCCTGTTCTTCCCTGCGATGAGCGAGCGCAGCATTCCTACGCTCTTCATCCTGCTGGCACCGCCTTCGATCGGCCTGGCCGCCTATCTTGCGTTCAATGACGGCCACATCGGGCCGCTGGCGGACATCCTCTATTGCGTTGCCCTGTTCATGGCGATGCTGCTCGTCACGATGGTGCGGCAGATCACCCATGGCGCCTTCTTCATGAGCTGGTGGGCGATGACGTTTCCGCTCGATGCCTGGGCCGGCTCCTGCATCTACTACGCGCATGCTCGAACGGGCAACTTCACTACGACCATCGCGATCGTCGCGCTGGCGATGGCGACGGTCATGGTCTTCTGGGTGCTGGGGCGAACGATCGTCCAGATCGTCACGGGGAAGGCGTTCCACGAGGATTGAGAGACCGCCGCTCGCTTGGCCGGCCGAGCGGCCGCGGCGTCAGGGCTTGAGGTCGAAGACCAACACTTCGGCGTCGTGGCCGCGGTCCAACCTCAGCGACTCTTCTTCCCGAAGCATCGCCGCATCTCCAGCGCTGAGGGCGTTCCCGTTGACGCTCACAGCACCGCGGGCGACATGGACGTAGGCCAGGCGGTCGGCCTTCAACGGCAGTTCGTCGCATTCGTCGCCGTCGAAGAGCCCGGCATATATCCACGCGTCCGCGTGGAGGGTGACGGTGTCCTGCTGCGCCGTGGGCGACGCGATCAACGCGATCGCGCCGCGCTTTCTCTCGTCGGAGATGTAGGCCTGCTCATAGCTCGGCGCGATACCGCGCTGATCCGGAATGACCCATATCTGCAGGAAGTGCGTCGGGCCATCCTTCAGGTGATTGAACTCGCTGTGCTGGACGCCAGTTCCAGCACTCATGCGCTGGACGTCACCTGGCAGGATCAGGCCGTCGTGCGGAGCTCCTTTCAAACCGGTTCCAAGGCTGTCGGCATGCGCAAGCGCACCGCTCAGCACATAGCTGACGATCTCCATGTCGCGATGACTGTGCTCACCGAAGCCCGTTTCAGCCTGGATGGTGTCGTCGTTAAGCACGCGCAGATTGCCGAATCCCATGTGCGCCGGATCGAAGTAGTCGGCGAAGGAGAAGCTGTGATGGCTCGTCAGTCACCCATGATCGGCGTGGCCGCGATCCTCCGCCTTGCGTATCGTCAGCATGAGGTCCCCCTAAGCAATGGACTTACGGAGCGGTACCGGTCAATGCGACAACATGTCGCTGGCGTATCGCAAGCCGATGCCGTACCCGCCGCCGTTGTGCTCGACGACGGCGCGTGCGGCGGCGTAGGTGGAGTGGCGTGTCCAGTCGCGCTGCAGCTCAAGCAGCACCTGCGCCCAGCTCGTGATCTGAGCGCCACGGGATTGCATGCGCCAGAGCGCCATGTCATGGCCCGTCTTCGTCAGGCCGCCACAGGCGTCCGCGACGACGAACGTCTCGTATCCCGCCGCCTGGGCACACAGCACCGGCAACGACACACAGGCCTCGGTCAGCAGACCCGAGAAGAGCAGCTTCTTGCGACCCGTCGCCTCGACCGCGGCGCGCACGCCGTCGTCCTCCCAGATGTTCATGTTTCGCCGGTCGAGGACGGCGTGCTCCGGCAGCAGCGCCCGAATGCCCGGCATCAGCGGGCCGCTGTAGACCTTGGTCGCGGACGTGCTGATCACGATCGGCAGGTCGAACGCAAGGGCCGTCCTGACCAGCGCGATCGTATTGTTCAGCAGCACCTGGCGGTCGATCGATTCGACGCCGAAGGCGAGCCCGGCCTGCTGGTCTATCAACACCAGGGCGCAGTTGTCGGGCTGCAGGAGAAAGTCGAGGGCGGCCATGTCGGACTCGATTGGAATCGCCACCAAGGGGCGGAATTGCAAGCATCCCCGTCAACTCGCGCCGGCGCCTCTGTCATTCGACCAATGTCGCCTGACCCACAAGATCGGCGCGGGAACATGGCCGGACGGCGGATCATCGCGGCGACGCCGTTCAGCCATCAAGGAGACTCCATGAAGCCGTATATCGTTTCTCTCGCGCTTGGCTTGCTGGTGGGAATCATCTATGCGCTGTTCAATGTCCGCTCGCCGGCACCGCCCGTGATCGCCCTCGTCGGCCTCCTAGGCATCCTGCTGGGCGAGCAGGTGCCGCCGCTCGTCAAGCGACTGTGGACGAACGAGCCTGCCGCCGTCTCATTGACGCACCAGGTGGGCGCGCATGTCTTCGGCCACATGTCCTCCGGCCAACCACCGGCTGCGCCGCCCGCGCCGGCGGGCACCATCAATCCGTCCAGCAATATCAAGGAAGTGTGATGACCACCGCAACGAGCCCCGACCTCATCCTCCATCGCGGCCGCCTCACGACGCTGGATCGTGGCAATCCGGTCGCCAGCGCCGTCGCCGTGAAGGACGGACGATTCACCCAAGTCGGACGCGACCAGGAAGTCCTCGCGCTCGCAGGCCCCCACACGAAGGTCATCGATCTGCACGGCAAGCGTGTCCTTCCGGGGCTGATCGACAATCACCTGCACATCATCCGCGGTGGCCTGAACTTCAACATGGAGTTGCGCTGGGACGGCGTGCGCAGCCTCGCCGA
>FTKT01003197.1_pt5 | contig 17325 bp, 10 predicted proteins | sample 1658271 | NCBI WGS metagenome assembly FTKT01 (sample SAMEA3914811, study PRJEB12502) | metagenome | biome: forest; material: soil | place: Canada | collected 2011-08-04 | depth 0.3 m | reverse complement strand
GTCGACGCATCCGACGTGTTGTTCGCCGGGTTCGGATCAGCGGTGTCGGTCGCGACCTTCGCCTGGTTCTTCACATCACTGCCGTCACCGGCGTAGGCCGAGTCGAGCCGGACGGTGATGGTGTACACCTTCGACGCCCCCGCCGCCAGCGTGGCCAGCTTGGGGCAGGTCACGTTCTGCCCTGTGGCGGTGCAACTGTCGCTTGCCGACACGAACTTCAGCATGGTCGGCAACGCATCGGTCACCTGCAGGCCCTTCGCATCCGACGGGCCGTTGTTGGTGACGGTCACGGTGTAGTCGAAGGACTCCCCAGCAGCCACCGGCGTCGTCGACGCCGCCTTCTTGGTGATCGCGACATCCGCCTTCACCGGCGCGGGCGGGTTCGGGCCGGGGCCCGGACCCGGCAGGCCGCCGGTGGACGCGTCCGAGGTGTTGTTGGCGAGGTTGGGGTCGAAGGTGTCCGATGTCACCTTCGCCTGGTTCTTCACATCACTGCCGTCGCCGGTGTACGACGGGTCCAGCTGCACCTTGATCGTGTAGGTCTTGGATGCCTTCACCACCAGCGTGGCGAGTTTCGGACACGACACGTTCTGCCCGACGGCGGTACAGCCGTCACTCGCCGACACGAACCTCAGCGCCGCCGGCAGGGCGTCCGTCACGCTGACGGCAGTCGCGTCCGAGGGGCCGTTGTTGGTCACCGTGATCGTGTAGTCGAACGAATCGCCGGGCGCCACCGGGGTGGTGGTGGCGGGCTTCTTCGTGATCGCCAGGTCGGCCTTCGGAATCGCAGTGACCGTCACAGTCGCCTTGTGCGCGTCCGGCTGGCCCTTCGGCGGCCCGACCAGGTAGGTCCCGAAGGTACCGGTGGCCGTGCCGATGTAGGTGCCGGGTGCGGTGGTCGTCGCGATCAGGGCCTGGAAGGTGAAGGTCTTGGTGCCATCGCCGGGCACGGTGAACGGCTTCGTCCAGGTCAGGTCCTGGCCGCTGGCCGTTGGTGCTGCCGCCAGGTCCCCGCTCATGCTGCCCGGCACGTAGCTGAACCCGGCGGGCAGCGTGAACTTCAGCTGGTCCGGCGTCACCTCGAGCGAGGTGGTGGCCGCCGCGTTGACTGTGTAGGTCACCACGGTGCCGCTGAGCTCGGGGGCCGTGGTGGGGGAAACCGACGCGGTCAGCTGCAGGCGCGGTACCCCTGGCTCGGTGATCAGGGTGCTCATGTCGATCGTCTGGCTGCCGCCCGCCGGGACGGTGATCAGCCACGCGATGGCCAGGCCGTTGTCGATGTTCTCGTTTCCCCTGACGACCTTGTTCTGCAGGGCGGTCTTGTTGTCGATCCCCGTGAACTCGCCGCCGTGCTCACCCACGTAGTACTCGTTGCCCGGGGTCACCGGAATGAACTGCTCCACCTGGCCGGCGGCCCCTCCGGTGCCGATGCACGCGGGCGCCCAGCCACCGTTCGACAGCTGAGCCACTGCGCTGAAGCCGGAGTCCACGCCGGCCAGGAAGCAGTCCGCCGCATGGTAGAAGCGGAGGGTCTTGGGCGTCGTGCCGGAGTTCTGGAACTCGTAGCGCTGCCGGCTCTGCTGCTGCCCGTTCGCATAGGTGTCGGTCAGTTTGTACGTGATTCCGGTGCTGCCGGCCTGCCAGGTCTGCGAGATCAGGAAGGGGTCTGCGGCCGTGCCGGAGCCGGTCATCGGCACCCGATCGATCAGGGTGCTGGTCTTGTCCGGGCTGCGCGAACCGTACCGGTCGCCGTCGATCACCAAGGAGTTGGCACCGGGCGAGTAGAACTGCTTCGCGTCATTGACCCAGGAGTCGAACGCACCCGTGCTGGTCAGCAGCACCTCGCGCTTGGGCGGGCCTGCCGTGTTGATGCACAGGTCATAGCCGGAACGGCAGGTCATGGCCGGGGTGATACGCGTGTCCACGCTCGCCCGGTGGTCGTCCGGTGTCGGATCCACGACCCCCGGTGCCACGATCTCAGCGGTGTTCGTCACCGTCGTCCCCACTGCGGTGGCGCTGGGCTTCACAGTGATGGTGTAGGTGACCGTGCCGTTCACGCCGAGGTCCGCAGTGGTCGCGATGGCATTGCCCGTCCCGCTGCTGGTGACGCACCGGGAGCCCGTTCCCGTGGCCGCGCAACTCCACGAGACGTTGGTGAACGCCGCCGGGACCGTGTCCGTGACCCGTACGGCCGTTGCTGCGGAGGGACCGGCGTTGGAGACCACCACGGTGTAGACATAGGACGCGGCGTTCGCCTCGACCGCGCTGAACCCGATTTTGGCGACCGACAGGTCAGCCGTCCCCAGCGCCGTGGTCTTCAGCGGGAAGGCGGCCGAATTGTTCGCCACGACCGGATCATCGGCGTTCGCGACCACTACCTTCCCGCCCGGCAGCACGGTGTCCAGTGGTGCGGCCGGATCGACCACCACCGAGACGGCGAACGAGACCGTGGCACCGTTCTTCATCCCGAGCGGGATCGTGCAGGCCACCGACTTCTTGTCGGACGCCACCGTGCATCCCGCAGGTTGCGTCGCGGCAGCCGTCGTGTTGCCCGGCATCGTGAACGTCACTGTCGACACCGACGTGGTGTCCGACGGGCCACCGTTCGTCACCGTCCCGGTCACGGTGGTCGCCGTGCCCGGAGTCACCGGGTTGGTCGGCGCGTTCACCGACATGGCCAGGTCGTTCGAGGCCTTGGCCGTCGTCGACAGCGGCACAGCTGCCGTGTTGTTCGCCGGTTTCAGATCGTCGGCAGACGCCACCACCACCGAACCGCCCGAGAGCGCCGTATTCAGCGGGGCGTTGGTGTCGACGATCAGCGAGATCGGGAAGTCGGCCTTGGCACCGTTGGCGAGCCCGGGGGGGACCGTGCAGGTGACCGACTTCCCGTCAGTCGCCGCCGTGCAGCCGACCGGAAGCGTCGAGCCGAGCGTGGTGCGCTGCGGGAGCGTGAAGGTGACGGTCGCGGCGGTCATCGTGGCGGACGGGCCGCTGTTGGTGACCGTGAGCGTCGCCACGGACGTGCCGCCGGGCGCCACCGGGGCCGGGACGGCCTTCGCCGTCATCACCAGGTCGCTGGAGTACACCACGAGGGTCGCACTCGGGCAGGTCGAGGGCTGCGCGGAGTCCGTGCACAGTGTGTTGTTGTAGGTCGTGTCGGAGGTCAGCGCCGTCACGGCGTTGAGGAAGGTGCCCTCCGTCGTCCCCTTGACCGTGACCTTCAAGGTCGCGGTCCCGTTGACGGGGATCGCGCCGACCGTCCAGAGTCCGGTGGTCCTGTTGTACTTACCGCCGGAGTCGTCCGATACCCACGTCAGGCCGGTCGGCAGCAGGTCCGTCAGGACGACGTTGGCTGCGGGGTTCGGGCCGGTGTTCTGCACGGTGAGGGTGAACACCGCCTGCCCGCCGGTCAGCACCGACGGCTTGTCCACGGACTTCGTCACCGCCAGCTCCGCCAGCGGCCCGATCTTCAGCGGTGCCACCTTCGACAGGGCGGTGAGACCGTTGCCGCTGAAGTCGTTGGTCGCCGTCCCCGTAGTTGCGGTGAGCTTCGCCTTCGCCTGGAACGTGAACGTGAACGTCGCCCCGGCGGCGACGGTGAACTGGCCGCCCCAGGTCGCGTTGGAACCGGACAGGGTCGGCTCCCCCATGCCGGTACCCGTGGTCGAACCGGGCACATAGTCCAGCCGCGAGTCCAAGGTGTCGGTGAATCCGAACGAGGTCACCGAGAAAGCGTTCGGATTGGTGAACTTCACCGTGTAGGTGACGGCATTGCCGGGCTGCACCTGGTTCGGTGACACCGACTTCGCCGAATCCATCGGCTTCGTATTCGCCGAACGGAACGCGGAGTAGTAGCTGTAGGTCGTGGACTGGCCCGGCGCCAGCACATACGGCCACGACAGGCCCATCGCCGAGGCGACCTTCTGGGAGCAGGCGCAGGTGTCCGGAAACGCCTTGCCCGAATCCACGCTGTTCTGGAGATCAGTGAGGAACGCCTCGGAGAACGAGCTGCCGGCGGTGAGCGGCACCAGCATCCTCGCCTGCCCGCTGCCGTCGGCGTTGGCCACGCACGCGATGCCGCTGCCCATCCCCGGCGCCGCCGGCAGCACCGCACCGAAGGTCGGGTTGAAACTCCCCGAGGTATTGCAGAAGGAGGCCCGGTACAGCGTGCCGGACTGCGCCGCGGTGGCGCTGTTGGTGACCGTGATGTCGGTCCGGTAGCGGTTCTCGCTCTGGACGTACGTGTCGGTCTGCGACAGGCGCAGCACGTCGGCCGTGTAGTCCGTCGTCATCGTGAAGGGATCGGCCGAGGTGCCCGCACCGGTGGTCACGCTCTGGGTCGCGCTCTTCAGGGGAGGGGCGGTCCCGCTCCCGATGAAGCCTGACGCCCACTTGACGCCCCCCACGAAGATGGCCGTGTTGCAGCGCGAGTTGTTCGCCAGGGGGACGAGCTGGTCGACACCGTCGAACTGGACCGCGCATCCGCCCACCGGGTCGGCATCGATCTTCAACGGCTTGCCGTTGATGGTGCCGGTCGGCACCACCGCGACCGAGACGCTGTCCGTGACCGGCAGGTTCCCCGCCGACGTCTGAGTCGCCGTGTAGGCCACGTTGGTGCCCGTCGCCTGGCCCTGGGCGGGGATCGCCCAGGTGCCGTCCGTGGCGACGGTCGCCGTGCCGACGGTCGAACCGCCGACCGTGAGCGTCACCGTCGAACCCGGCAGACCCGTCCCGCTGAACGTGCTGCTGTTCGGCCCGATGGTGTCGCCGTTCTTCGGCGCCAGGATCTTCACCGGCGTGATCGACCACTCCGCGACCACCGCACCGGCCTGGCCGTTGGTGCCGTACTTGTCGGTGTCGTAGAACGGATCGCTCTGCCCGCCGGCCTGGTTGCCAGTGCCCTGTGCGGACGTGCTGTCGGTCACGGCCGAGGTGTCGATGTGCCCCGATCCACCACCACCGCCGGGACCGCTGCCGCTGGTCCCCGCCGTGCCCGCCGTGCCGCCGCCGCCGCCCGCCCAGCCACCGCCACCGGGACCGGCCGGGACATTGGCCTTCGCGGTGCCCTGCCCGCCCTGTCCGTTCGGCGCGTCCGCACCCTTGCTGGTGCCGCCGCCACCGGTCCCCCCGACCGCGCCGCCACCGGCCGTGGCGTCGGCGCTGGTCCCGTTGACAGTGCCGTCCGCACCGTTGGCACCGCCGCCCGCACCGCCGTTCCCGTTCAACGGCCCGCTGAAGTTGCTGACCCCGCCACCGCCGCCCGCCACCAGGATCGGCGTGCCGGCGGCGTTGTCGACCTCCGACCGCCCGCCACTCGCACCGACGGAACGCGTGGTGCCCGGCACCTGGGCGCTCGCCACCCCGAAGTTGAAGCCGTTCGAGCCGCCGACCTTGATCGTGTACTTCTGGGCAGCACCGGTCTGGACCGTACCGGCCGCGTAGCCGCCGGCACCCGGCGCAGCCTGACCGCTCTGCCCCGACGCCCCCCATACGTGGAAGCGCACGGCAGGGGTGCCGGCGGGCACGGTGAGCGTCGCCGCGCTCCCGGTGAACCGGAACACCTGGCACTGGTTGAAGCCCGGCGTCTTCGCCGTGCAGGGGCCCGCTGCGGCACGCGGCTGAGACGCGGCGTGCTTCACCGAGGCCACAGCGGAGGACGAGAACGGAGCTACGGCCGAGAGCAGCACACAGGCCACTGCCATCGCGGTCAGACGCTTCAACCTGTCGAGCATCGGGTTCCGTTCCACCTGAATCAACACACAGTGTGACGATCTGAATACAAAGCCCCAGAGGATGCAGAGGCGGCTGGACACTCCAAAGCGGCGCGATGATCAGGAAAGATGAACCCATTCAGAGCACTGGTGGGCCGATATGACGAAGGGCCAGGTCGGCGCCCCCGAGATCCGCAGTGGCCGCGACCGCCCTCCTGGCGGCCGTGACAACCGGTGACGCCCTCCTCGGGTACGAGCTCGGGTACGAGGGGGGCGGCATCTGCCCAAGCGGTCTTCGCGGGGACGGTCCGGCGGAAATCGTCGACGCACCGTGCGGCCGGGCGAGACGACGCCGTGGCATGGATGCCCGCACCGGATCTCACACGGCACGGACTGCTGCCCGGCGCTGAACGCGCCGACGAGGCAGGCGCGTTCAGAGTGCTGACGAAGATTCCGGCGAACCGGACAGCGCGTCGGCAAGGCGTCGCACCGTTGGGGGCCTCGCGTGCAGAGGGGGGCCGAATGAGGCCGGTGCCGGCACTGATGCCGGCGTAAGGGCAGGCGGGAGCCGGAAACAGCGGCGGCGGATCAGCCGGCCGGGCGGGAGCCGGCAGTCGGCAGTCGGCAGTCGGCAGTCGGCAGTCGGCTGACCGTGCGTCAGGAGGGGCGACCTGCGGCCGTAGCCCGCGCTGAGGACGTTCAACCACTTCCCGCTGGCGGCAGGGCCTCGACGGCATAGGCCGACGCGCCACCCGGGACCGGGTGGCGCGTCGGGATCCAGGCCGATGGCCTGGGTACAGAGGGCGTGCAGGTGCTGCGCGAAGGGCCGTGCGCGGCTGACCCAGCCGCGCAGGTGTCCGGCGCCGCACCGAGGGCGGCTACCCCTCCGTACGGTCGGCGGCGGCAGCGGACCTGCCACGTCGGCGGACGACCACCCCGGCCGTGGCGAGTGCCGCGAGGACTGCCGCAGCGCCTCCGGCCCACGGCCACGAGCCGGCGAGCCGGCCGGACCAGGTGTCATGACCGGCGGCCAGCTTCGGGTTGACCTTGACCGTGTCCGCGTCGGAGGCGCAGCTCAGCAGGACCCCGGTGTCGCTCTGCTGGACGCAGGCGGTGCTCGACAGCGTGTCCGCGGAGTGGCCCGCCGCGTCGGAGTCGGGCTGCTTGACCTGGATGCCTTGGGCGCGGGCGGCGGCGAGTTGGGTGCGGGTCCCCAGATGGCCGGCCACGTGGAGGTCACGGCTCTGCCCGGGGTCCAGGTCGATGCCCCACAGGACCTGTGGACCGGTGTTCCGACCGCCATCGGAGATCGCCCCGGGAAGGACCGCCGCGGACAGCATCTGGGCGACCTGGAGGTGCTCCATGCGGCCGGTCGTGACGTTGCGGACGGTGACGGTGTAGTCGATGTCGGTCCCCTCGGTCAGCGAGGAGCCGGAGTGCCGCACCGTCACCTCCACGGGGCGGGGCGCCGCAGCGGGCCCGGCGGCGGCGGCCTGCGTCACCGACAGCGGCAACGCCACGACGACGGCGGCGGCCGCCAGAGCGGCACAGGCAAGTCCTGAGGACAGACGCGGAACGTTCATCGGGGGGCTCCCTCGGATACGGCATCTCAATACCCATCAACGGGCTGATTGTCCGTTATGCACCACTAAAAGGGCGGGAGGCTGCCCCGCCGAGGCAACCGCCCGATCCCCCGGCCGCCCCGGACGGCAGCCGGCCTGATAGACAGCACCCGGGCTCCGCAGGGCCCTACCCGAGGCAGGTCAGGAGACGTACTCGATCAGCTGCATCATGCCCCGGTCCTCGTGCTGGAGTTGATGGCAGTGCACCAGTGCCCGTCCGGGGAAGTCCTGGAAGCGCACGCGGATGGTGACCGAGCCGCCCTTGTTGATGCCGACGGTGTCCTGCCAGACCGGCGTCTCCAGCGGTCGGCCGTCGACGGCGGTCACCAGGAAGTGGTTGGTGTGCAGGTGGAAGGGGTGGTTGGCGTGGCTGGTCGAGTCGTTGGACAGGGTCCACTCCTCGGTGTCGCCCAGACGCAGGGTGTGGTTGACGTAGGACGGGTCGAACCGGCCGTAGGTCGGGTCCGAGGGGTCGGCCGCATTGCGGGTGGCGGGGGTCGCTCCGTCGCCGGTGATGCGGAAGGCGTGGGTGAACGCCTGTCCGGGGAAGGCGTCCATGTCGCTGTGGAAGGTCAGTGACCGACGGCGGGTCACCTGGGCCGGGTCGATGAACGGGGCTGGGCCCGGTAGCTCGCCGGGCAGGTCCATCCGCATCCCGGGTCCGGACTGCACGGTCATCGTGGCGAGCAGGGTGTCGCCGGCCATGATCCGGTAGTTGCCCGGCCGCTGCGCCTTGATCATGATGTCGGCGCGGTTGCCCATCGCCAGGGTGACCTGGTCGCGTTCGACGGTCCGGGGCAGGGTGATGCCGTCCATGGCGACCTGATGCAGGCTGTGTCCCTCGACCCGGATGGGCAGGACCGAGAAGGCGGACGCGTTGACCAGGCGCCAGCGCTGCACCTGTCCGACCCGCAGATGGATCTCCGGCTGGTAATTCCCGTTGACGACGAACGTCGACGGGACGGAGCTGAGCGAGTCCTCGGTGCGCAGCTCGGGTACCTGACCGCCGTTCAGTTTGAGTTCGCCCACACACATCACGATGTCGTCTGCCGCGGCGATCTGCGGGACCTGGTCGGTCTCGCCGTCCACGATCAGTACGCCGAACAGTCCGCTGGACAGCTGGACCGCGGCGGACCCGTGCATATGGGGGTGGTACCAGAAGGTGCCGCCCGGGTGGTCGCGAGGAACCTCGATCCGGCTGCGGTAGCTGCGGGTGTTCAGGCCGTTGGCCGGATCGTAGGGCGCGAATTCGCGGAACACGTTGTCCGCTTCCCCGGTGGGGGACACATGCAGGCCGTGAGTGTGCAGATTGAACGAATTGAACTTGTGGGGGATGTTGTGGTCGCGGTGATAGTCCTGGTCCGGGTTGGGCGGCAGGTCGTTGACGTGCTCCAGATCGAGCACCTCGCCCGGACCCAGGCGCAGCGTCGGGCCGTTCACATGCCCGTTGTAGAGCCGGAGATCGACGTCCCCGACCCTCGGCAGCAGCCCGCGGGTGAATGCGACCCGCAGGGAGGTCGACAGGACACCGTTCCTGGAGCGGACCAGCGGCGGCTGAAGGAACGGGGCGGGCCCGAGCGCCATCGCACGCGGAGCGAGAAGGACACTGCCGGCTACCGCCGGGGCCGACGCCAGTAGCGTCCGCCTGCTGATGCTGCCGGAATGCTGCACGCGCTCTCCTCTGTCCGGTGACGGTCGGCTTTCGCCCAGCATGACGAGATTGACGAACCGTCACAAGCGCGACACATGGTCTACGAACAGTGGTTCAGCGGATTCGCATGGTCCGTCGCCGGGTTGCCGGCCCATAACTGGGGCCACCGTCACAGTCGGCCGATGGCCACCCCCATGGTGTCGCCCGCGCCGACGGCGATGGGGGTCACCGCCTGGGTCGCGGTGTTGATCGCGAACACCGTTCCCTGGGCCGTCCCTTGGCCGTAGGAGCCGACCACATAGGCGCTCTTTCCGTCGGGGGTGACGGCCACCTCCGAGGGAAGGAAGTACCTGCCCGGCCCGGTGGTCGGCGGGGTGTCGCCGATGGGGATGGTCCTGGTGACCGCGCCGGTGCTGGTGTTGATCACCGATACCTTGCCCTGCCTGGCCTTGTTGTCGACGCCGACCACGTAGGCCCGGCTGCCGTTGGGGCTGATCGCCAGCCCGCCGGTGCCGGCGCCGGGGATGGTACGGACGATCTTCCGCTTCGCGAGGTTGACCACCGAGACGGTCCCGCTGTTCCCGGTCACGTAGAGGCGCTTGCCGTCGGGGGTGACCGCCATGGCGTTGGCCGCCTCGCCGAGCCGGATGGTGGCGGAGACCTGGTTGGTCGCGGTGTCGACCACGGACAGGCCGCCCTTGTCGTCGGCCACGTAGAGGTGCTTGCCACCGGGACTGATCGCCACCTGGTCGGGACCGGCGGCCTTGATGGTGGCGGAGACCTGGTTGGTGGCGGTGTCGATCACCGACACCTTGTCCCCGTGGAAGGGGTTCTGGACGGCCACGTAGGCGTGCTTGCCATCGGGGGCGATCGCCTCCCCGCAGAGGATGTCGGGTGAGAGTTCGCTCTGGTCGTAGGGGATGTTCGTGACGGTCTTCTTCGCGATGTTGACCGCCGACACGTACTTGAAGGAGTTGGTCACGTAGAGAGTGGCGCCGTCAGGGGTGACCGCCAGCTGGTCGGGGCCACCCCCGATGGTGGTGGTCGCGATCCCCAGGACGCTGTTGCTCCTCGTGTCGATCACGTACACGTGGCCGTCGAGGCTGGTGACATAGGTGTAGACGTGCCGGCGCGGCTTCGGCGGATGCGCGGCGGCCATGGCGGGCGCGGGCGTCAGGAGCGCCAGCCCCGACGCGACGGCCACCGCGGCGACGGCTCGCCGCACAGCGGATCGCTGCAAGTACACGTGGACCTCCGGATCAACGTGACGGTCTCTCGTGCCATCCGGTGTACCGCGGCAGCTGACCCGCCGTCAGCGGATCGGTACGTCAATCACCCGGAAGAGTGTCAGCGCGAGGTGGGCACTGGCGCTGGTGACGGCGGTGAGGCCGCCGCCGACGGGCGCGGCGGTCGCGGTAGGGCGGCCCCGGCAGCACCTCGTCCTCGCGGTGACCTGATCGTTTCTGCGGCTCCACGGGAACCCGGTGGCGTCCGGAGCGGAAATCAGGAAGGCTCGGGCGCATGGTCTCGGTATTGCAGAATGTGGCGATCGACTGTGCGGATGCCTACGAGTTGGCCCGGTTCTGGAGCGGGGTGACCGGCCGGCCGCTGCATCCGGATGACCAGCCGGGTGATCCGGAGGCTCAGGTGCTGCTGGCGGAGGGCCCGGTCCTGCACTTCAACCAGGTCCCCGAGGCCAAGACGGTCAAGAACCGACTCCATCTCTGTCTGCGCCCGGAGACCTCGCGCGAGCAGGAGGTGGAACGACTGCTGGGTCTCGGCGCCACCTTCGTCGCCGATCACCGCAATCCCGACGGCTCCGGCTGGGCGGTCCTCGCTGATCCCGAGGGCAACGAGTTCTGCGTGCTGCGCAGCGAGTCCGACCGGGCCGCCATGACGTCCTGACGTCCTGATGTCGGGGCGTCCTGACGTCGGGGGGCGTGGGTTGCCCGGTGAGATCGACGACGGATGCCGGCCTGCCCCCGTGACCGAGCGCCCTCCCGTCGGCGGGGTGCCCGGGGCCAGGCAGACTGGTGGGATGACTGCTCTGTCTCCCACCGACCGCCGGGCCCTGCTCAAGCGCGGCTTCGCCCTCGAATACGCCACGTTGGCCTGGAACGTGGTCGGCATCGTGGTACTCGCCTTCGCGGCCGTCGCGGCCGGGTCGGTGGCGCTGGCCGGGTTCGGGCTGGACTCGCTGATCGAGATCGGTGCGTCCACGGTGGTGGTCTGGGAGCTGTCGGGCAGTGGTGAGGGACGGCAGCGCAGGGCGCTGCGGCTGATCGGTGTGGCGTTCGGCGCGCTGGCCGGCTATCTGCTGGTGCAGTCGACGTGGGCGCTGGTCGCCGGCTTCCATGCCCGGCACAGCCCGGCGGGGATCGTCTGGACCGCAGTCACGGCCGCGGTGATGTTCGGCCTCGCGTACGGCAAGGCGCGCACCGGGCAGGCCCTGGACAACCCGGTGCTGAGGACCGAGGGCCGGGTGACCCTCGTCGACGGCCTGCTGGCCGCGGCGGTCCTGCTCGGGCTCGTCCTCAACTCGGCGCTCGGCTGGTGGTGGGCCGACCCGGCGGCCGGCTACGTCCTGGTCTACTACGCCCTTCGTGAGACGAGGGAGATCTTCGCCGCGAGGCACTGACCCCGGCGGGCCCGGCGCCAACCCGCGCTGCAATGCCGCCACATACGTGCAGGTGACGGCGGTGCGCTGCCGGGATCGCCGTCAAAGTCGCGTCAATATGGTCGGCATGAGGCCCGGCAGGGTCTAAGCTGGCGGAGGTTTTGAAAGGCACCTCGTTCGGTGAGGCGTCTTCACGGACACAGGCCACTGACCCGACGACGTCGAGAGACGCCCAGGTTCAGGACAGATCTTCCCGACCTAAGGGTTGATCCCAAGTGGCTTCCCGCTCTCCAGCGGGATCACGCCGTGGAGTGCCAAAGCTCTGACGAGTTGGGGTGTGCTGGTTCCGTCTTGCGGGCCGGTCCGCTCCTTGCCGTGTCGATTCGGCGCACACGTGTGCGCTCCGACCGGAAGGAGGCGAGAGACATGGATTCGAGTTGCAGTAGTCCGGGCCGCAAACGGCCCCCCACCCGCCTGTCCTCGTACTCCACCGGCACGCGGTAACCACCTTCCCTACGCGCATCTCTGACGCACCGTCATGCCCGCACGGCCTGTTGCCGTCCCAGGTGCGGCGTGCTGCGCGCTCGTAGGGCGGATTGCTGCTGCGTGCCCCCGACCTCCCCCTGCCAAGGGGGTTTGGGAGGCACGTCATGACGAACGTGATGCTCGACCCGACAGTTCCGGCTCCCCGCGCCGCGGTGCTCGACGACGCCCACGTGGGCGACATCAAGGGTGCCCTCGGCACCATCCGGCTCGACGACCACGACGAGCGCCGCGGCCTGTCCGCCAAGCTCAAGACACTGCTGGCGATCGTCGGCCCCGGCCTGATCGTGATGGTCGGCGACAACGACGCCGGTGCCTTCTCCACCTACGGCAACGCCGGTCAGAACTACGGCACCAGCCTGCTGTGGACGCTGCTGCTGCTGATCCCGGTGCTGTACGTCAACCAGGAGATGGTGCTGCGCCTGGGCGCACCGCGACCGCCGTGATCCGCGCCGGCCGTACGCCGTAGTCGGTCGAGCCGCACGCGCCCGGCCGACACCTGAGTGACCGTCAGCGAGCTGCTCGCCACACATGAAGGAGGTGCCCCGTGCACACCCTGACCACCTTCGACTTCCTGGTCCGGCTCGCCGCCGGCGTCGGCTGCGGGGCGCTGATCGGCGTCGAACGCCAGTGGCGGGCCCGGATGGCGGGCCTGCGCACCAACGCCCTGGTCGCCGCCGGCGCCACCCTGTTCGTCCTCTACAGCGAGGCCATCGGCGACGCCGGCAGCCCGACCCGGGTCGCCTCCTACGTCGTCTCCGGCATCGGCTTCCTCGGCGGCGGCGTGATCCTGCGCGACGGCGCCGGCGTGCGCGGGCTCAACACCGCGGCCACACTCTGGTGTTCGGCCGCGGTGGGCGTGCTGGCCGCCTCCGGCAAGCTCGACTTCGCCGTGCTCGGCACCCTCGCCGTGCTGGCGGTGCACCTGGTCCTGCGACCGGCGGGGCGGTTGCTGGACCGGGCGCCCGCTGCCGGGACCGACCCCGACTCCTCCGTGGACGCCGTCGTCCACCTGGAGTGCGAGCGCGCCGCCGAGAGCCACATCCGGGCCCTCCTCCTACAGGCCCTGGCCGCCTCCGGCCTCGCCCCGACCGGGCTGCGGGCCCGCCGCGAGCGCGCCGAGGTGACCAGCCTGCGGGCCACCGTCGCCATCGGCGGCGACGTCGCCCAGGCCCTGGAGCAGGTGATCTCCCGACTCTCCCTGGAACCGGGGGTGAGCGACCTGCACTGGCACCTGGAGGACGACACCGAGCACGAGGCCCTGGCCTGACGGCACGTCAGCCCGAGCCCGCCATCAGCACAGTCGCGACCCGACGAAGGGTCAGCCGGGCGCCGGTGGCTTCGTGCCCCCGGTCACCCGGTCACCAATGCCGAGGTGTCCGGCCGTTGTTCAGCAGCTCTTCCCGAGGAAGCATTCCGGTACCTCCCAGGCGGTGGCCGTCCAGTCGAGCGTGGCCGGAGCGTGCTTCGCCGTGAGGGTGAAGTCGACGACGAGACTCTCGCCCGCGGCCTTCCTCGGGGAGGAGGTGACGAGGCAGATCTGCTGCCCCTCGCGCAGCTGACTCCAGGTCAGTAAGGTGGAGGACGGGTTGCTTCTTATCGCGGCCGCGCACCCCGCGGCATCCTGGGGCGGCCCGGTCACGATGGACTGCTGCCCATGGACCGGCCACAGCAGAAGGGCCTCGTCGTGGCAACCGTAGGTGAAGTCGACCAGATCGGGGCCCTTTCCGAACTCCACGGTCACGGCCGGACGGTACGGCGAATCGGTGAAGCTGACCGTGTTTCCCCACAGCCCCGCCCCGAGGCCGCAGTCACCGCCCGGAAGGCTGACCGGGACGTTCTGGTAGAGCTGCTCAGGACCGGTCAGGGCGGGCCCGGAACCAGCGGTCGGCGACTGGCTCGCGGCGGTGCCGCTGTCGCTGGTACCGGTCCCGCCGGGCCAGAGGGCCAGGAGAGCGACCGCCGCCGCGGCCAGGGCGAAAGAGCCGACGACGACGGCCGGGCGCCTGGAGCCACGCTGCGGAGCCGACGACGGCGCCGGCGACGACTCGACGGCCCAGTTGACGTACCGCTCCCTTGTGACGTTACGGTCGCCGACTGAAGAGTCGCCGGCCGGAGAGTCGACGGCTGAGGAACGGTCGCGCCCGGCCTCCGTGCGGGGCCGCAGGGGCACGGTCCGCTCCGGGGGCCGCGGGGGCGGGGCGTCCAGCAGTGCCGTCCCGGGCGCACCGTCCACCCTCGTGCCCGGGTGCGGGCGGGGACCGTCGAGGGCGGCGACGGCGGCTGCGGCGTCGGCCGGACGGTCGTCGGGGTTCTTCGCGAGCAGCGCCATGACCAGCGCGTCGAGCTGCCGCGGCACCTCGGGCCGGACGGTCCGCGGCGGGACCGGAGCCTGCTCCAGGTGCTGGTAGAGGACGGCACCGACACCCGCGGCCGAGTCCACCCAGGTTGCCCCGGTGAGGAGTTGGTACAGGACGCAGCCGAGGGCGTAGAGGTCGGTACGGCAGTCGACGCCACCGCCGCGGATCTGCTCCGGTGCCATGTAGACGGGCGTGCCCGCGATGCTGCCCGTGGCGGTGAGCTTCGTGGCGCCGGCCAGTCGCGCGATGCCGAAGTCGCAGATCTTCAGTGTGCCGCGGTCCAGCAGGAAGAGGTTGGCCGGTTTGATGTCCCGGTGCACCACGCCGTCCTCGTGCGCGCAGGCCAGTGCGTCCAGGGCCTGCCGGGCCAGGTCCGTGACCTGCTCGATCGGCAGCCCGGTACGGTGCCCGGTGATCAGCTGCTGCAGGTCCCGCCCCCGCAGCAGTTCCATGACCATGAACAGGCGCTGGTGGGCGCCGTCCCGGTGCTCGTCGATGTCGAACACCGTGGTGATCCCCGGGTGGTCCAGCCGGGCCGCGATCTCCGCCTCCCGGCGGAACCGGGCCAGCCCCTCGACGTCCGCGCCCACGCCCAGCGGGAGGATCTTGACCGCGACCGTACGCCGAAGACGCTGGTCGAAGCCGCGCCAGACCTCGCCCATCCCGCCCTGGCCCAGAAGCTCCTCCAGCCGGTAGCGCCCGGCCAACTCCAGACCGCTCCTCATGCTCTCCCCCGTCGAACCAGGACGGCGATCGGATCACCGGCCGGGCACATTGCACCAGCAAAGGAGCGGCCGGGTCCATTCGTGACACCCGTCGCGGGCTACTGGGGCGTGGTCTGCGAGGCCTGGAGCACCTTGGTCACCGCCTGGGTGCGGTCGGCGACGCCGAGTTTGCCGAAGATGGAGTGCAGGTGGTTCTTCACCGTCGGCTCGGCGATCAGCATGGTGCGGGCGATCTGACGGTTGGACAGGCCCAGTAACAGCAGTTCCATCACCTGGCTCTCGCGCCGGGTGAGGCGGGCGCGGGCGGAGGCGGGGCGGACGGGGGACAGCTCGGCGTCCACGGGGGTGGTCGGTGGCGGGACGGTGTTGAGCAGTGCCTCCAGTCTCGCCACCAGCTCACCTGCCTCGCGCAGCAGGGCGCCGAGCGTGCTCTCGTCCGCGTTCTCTCCCACAGGCAGCCTTCCGGTAGGGGTGTTCCGGCGGCGGCCCCGTTCCTCGGCCCACCGCCGGGGAACGTTACGGCACCCTGGAATATCGACATGTCCTTATCGCGGCATATCGCTGGAACGGGTGATCCGAACCCGGTGCGGCTCTCAGGGACGGCCCAGCAGGTGGCTGCCGGCCGCCGACTTGCCCCGGGCGGTGAAGAACTCCCGGAAGCCGACCACGAATTCCTCCCGGCTGATCCGGCCGTCGCCGTCGCGGTCCAACTGGCGGTAGCCGTGGTTGAGTTCGGCCGGGTGGGTACGGCTGCCGAAGACCCGGCGGTACTCGTCCTGACCGATGAACCCGTCCCGGTCAGCGTCGATCGCGTCGAACAGTCCACCGATCGCCCGGTCCAGGCCGCTGCTGAGGTAGTCGGGGTCGTCGTCGAGGCCGGCCAGGGTGGCGGCCACGAAGCGTTCGCGGCTGATCCGGCCGCTGTCGTCGGCCGCCCGGGCCAGTTGGTCCCACCAGGCCCGGAAGCCCTCGTGCACGGTGGCCTCGGCGTCGTCGTCCAACTCCAGGTCCCAGCAGGCGGCGCGGGCCATCGCCTCCATGTCCGGCCAGGTGAGGAAGCCGTCACCGGTCTGGTCGAGGACATGCACGAACAGCTGGTTCAGCTTGCGGGTGCGCAGGTCCCGGCGGAACCGTCCCAGCATCGAGGCCGCGGTGTCCGCGCTCTCCCGGGGACCCGAGGTCCGGATCGCGTCCGCGGCGTACGGCTGGTACTTCCAGCGTCCGCCGCTGTGCTCCGCCAGCCGCCGCCAGCCCCGGTGCGCGAGCCGGGAGAGCAGCCTGGCGCGCGGGGAGGTGGCCAGGTCGAGCCGGTCGCGGTAGGCCGGCGGCAGGTCGGACACCACCACGGCGACGATCATCCGGGCCACCAGCGGCCGGACCAGCGGCCACAGCGGCGGGCACCAGCGCAGCAGCGAGGGCGCGACGGCGTGGCGGTAGAAGTCGCCCAGCAGCTCGCGGACGGACGGGTTGTCCTCCAGCACCTCGCGCAGGGTGGCATCGAAGTAGGTCCAGAACGCGGGCACCGTGGCGGGCAACGCGTCCGCCGGGAGGCCGAGTTCCTGGGCCACGGCCCGCCACTCCCGGTAGAGCCTGGTCTCGTCGGCGCTCGACAGCGGTCGCCCGGAGAGCGCGCACAGGCTGACGATGCTCTCGAAGACGGTGGCGAGCACCCAGCCGCGCGCGGCGGCGTCGCCCGCGGTGTAGGCCCGGCCACGGGAGTCGACACCGTTGATCCGGCGGTGCTGGCGGGCGATCCGGTCGATCTCCCGGGCGCGGGCCGCCGGGGTCGCGTAGATCAGCCGCTGCAGGCTGTCCAGGGTGTGCTGGGCGCGCCGCCAGGGGTGGGCGCGGTAGGTCGAGTGCTCGGCGACGCCGGCGCCGACGACGGGATGGGCGTTCTGCAGCACCAGCAGCCGGCCGAGCAGCAACAGGAAGCGCCACTCGCCGATATGACGCCAGGTCACCGACCCCGGGCCGGGGTAGTCGTCGGAACCGCGGTGGCCGTGGGTGGTGGAAAGGGCGTCAGCCATGGCGCACCTGCCGGTGGCCGGTCAGCAGCAGGCGGGCGGTCGCCAGCGGCGGGTGGCCCACCCGCC
>FTKT01040555.1_pt1 | contig 17329 bp, 15 predicted proteins | sample 1658271 | NCBI WGS metagenome assembly FTKT01 (sample SAMEA3914811, study PRJEB12502) | metagenome | biome: forest; material: soil | place: Canada | collected 2011-08-04 | depth 0.3 m | reverse complement strand
GCCATCGGCTGCATCGACTTGCGCCTGCCGTCCAGCATCAGCCCGCGCAGGTACAACTCGCCCTTGGCCCGCTGGTCGCGCCTCGCCAGCGAACCGAGCATCTCCGCCGCAAACGCCTCCAGGCGCGGGCGGACCGTCTCCATCTCCTCAGGTGTCACACCTGACAGAAGATCACAACCTACCTGACGATGATCAACCGAGGTACCTAACAAAGCCCTACTAGAGCGGCAGCTGAATAGCTGTCAGGTCAACCTGCTCAGCGGCCTCGCGGTGGCGGCTCGCCAGCGCGAGGCTCGCGAGTGAGCCGAGGCCGGAGCAGGCGATCGCCAGCAGGCAGGCCACGCCCCAGCTCTGGAGTTGGAAGCGGCTCCAGAGCAGGAACGGTTCGATGGCCAGCGCGGTCGTCGCGGCGGCCACGGCCGCGAGGGCGAGCCGCAGGCGGAGGCTCTGCCGGGGCGCCTGCCAGCAGTAGGTCAGCACGGGCAGGATCCAGAGCGTCAGAAAGCCGGCAGGCAGCGCCCACAGGCTGTTGGCCGAGCACATCAGCGACATCAGGACCAGCCAGCCGAGGCTGAGCAACTGCCGGGCCGCCACGCGGTGTCGCAGCGACTCGTACTGCGACTTGTACTGCGACTCGTACTCCGACTCGTACTGCGAGCCGTTCGCGAGCCACCCGGCCTCGGGGCCCCGTCCGCCGGCGCCGCGCCACCCCTGTTTCGCGGTCCAGCCGTTGTCGGCGCGCCACTGGCGCAGGCGCAGCAGGCCGGTGCCCGCGAAGACGCAGGTCCAGCCGGCGACCAGGGCGATCGGAAGGCCGGCGCCCCAGGAGCGCGGCAGCGGGGGCGAGTGCACGGGGTAGGTCTGCCGGGCCCAGGTGCCCTTGACGTCGCGTACGACCAGGCCGTTCCGGGGGAAGTCGACGATGACGGTGTAGCCCGCCGGGACCGCCGTGACGACCAGTCGGACCGGCTCGTCCGGGACGGTGTGGGACGAGAAGCGGGGGATGGTCGACGCGTCCGGGGCCCAGCTGGCGCCGCCGTCCTCGCTCACCTCGACGGGGGCGCGGAGCCCGGCCGGCCGGTAGCACCGCTGCGGATCCCCGGGCGCGCACCGCGCGCTGGTGTCGTGCGAGGGCGCGAGGCCGCCGCCGCCCACCACCGGAGAGGGGTCCTGCCAGATCCAGCTCGCGCCGCCGTCCCTCGTCGTCCAGCTGACGCCCGCCCAGAACAGCACGGGCTGGTTCCCCACGGTCGACAGGTCGTACGGCGGGGGAGTGGCCTCGCTCTGCGAGGTCGCCACCATGGCGGCCGCCGCCAGCGGTACGCCGATGGCCACCAGCAGCGGCCGCAGTGACCGCGGGCGGCGCGCCCGGGTCCACAGCCACCAGCTGAGCGCCAGCAGCGGGAGCGCCACCAGATCGGTGGGGTCGCCCTTGATCCGGCTCGGTATGCCGCTCGACGACCAGATGCGCGAGGTGACTTCGGCGCCGGCCGGGCTCGCCTTGGTGAGCGTGAAGGCCACCGCCGTGCCGGTCAACGCGACCAGCGCCGGCCAGTCGCCGCGCAGCCGCAGGACCGGGGTGACGGTCAGCGCCAGGATCGGCGGCGCCACCAGCATCCAGGCCAGGTCACTGAGCTTGCCGGTCACCAGCCCGGGCCAGACCCGCTTGCCCAGGTGGTCGTTGAACGCCAGCAGCAGGACGGCCGCCAGTGTCCCCGGATGGCCCGCCCATGCCAGAACCGCCTTGACCGCGGTCCACTCCCCCTTGTGCCGCATCCGGACAGTCTCGTCCAGGAAGGTCACAACTTCGGCACGCCACTGTCTCGTTCACTCTGTCCGTCGGGCGGCACCACCGTCCCGCCGTAAACCAGCAACCACCCAGATGGAGTAATTATCATCCTTTCTTGAGGTTCACTCTTGTGCAGGACATGGCCAAGTCATTACCTTCCGAGCATTCCCCAGGCGCCCAGCCATCAGCTGGCGCGCTGTCACCACTCGGAAGGGTCAACCCCTATGAGAGTTCGTCGTAACCACCGGCTGCGCACCGCGGTGACCGGGCTCGTCCTGGTCACCGCCGGTACCCTCGCGCTGCCGGTCGGCACGGCTGCGGCGGCCCCGGCGCCCAAGCCCGTGCCCGGCACCACCGGTCCGCTGCTGAGCTACGTGGTCAACACCAAGGCCAACCACGGGCAGGTGCAGAAGGCCGAGCGGGCGATCACCGCGCTCGGCGGGACCGTGGTGTACGCGTACGAGCAGATCGGCGTCGTCATCGCCCGCTCGGACAACACCGCCTTCGCGGCCAACCTGCGCGGCCAGAACGGCATCGACTCGGTCGGCGCGACCCGCACCAAGGGCCTCGCGCTGGGAGACGTCGAGACCACGGTGGAGGCCGACGCGTCCGCCGCCGCCCCGGCCGGCGGCGGCGAGCCGCTGGCGCCCAACCAGTGGGACCTGCGGCAGATCGGCGCGGACAAGGCGCACGAGACCACCCTCGGCAGCCGCGACGTGGTGGTCGGCGTGCTGGACTCCGGCATCGACGCCACCCACGAGGACCTGGCCGCCAACGTGGACCCGGCGCTCTCCGCCTCCTGTGTCAACGGCGGTGCCCCGCAGACCGACTGGCAGTCCTGGCAGCCGACCACCAGTGACCACGGCACGCACGTGGCGGGCACCATAGCCGCGGCCAGGAACGGCAAGGGCATCGAGGGCATAGCCCCGAACGTGCGGCTGGCCGCCGTCAAGGTGGTGGACGACGGCGGCTTCATCTACCCGGAGTACGCGGTCTGCGGCTTCGTCTGGGCCGCCGAGCACAACTTCAAGGTGACGAACAACAGCTACTACATCGATCCGTGGATGTTCAACTGCCAGTCCGACCCGGACCAGGGCGCGGTGGTCACCGCCGTGCGCCGCGCGGTGGAGTACTCGCAGCGCAAGGGCGTGCTGAACGTCGCCGCGGCGGGCAACGAGAACTACGACCTGGCGCACAAGACCACCGATACCGCCAGCCCGGGTGACGGCACCCCGGGCAGCCGTCCGGTGGACAACAACTGCCTGGACCTGCCGGTCGAGCTGCCCGGGGTGATCGCGGTCTCGGCGGTGGGCAGCGCGGGGCAGAAGGCGTACTACTCCAGCTACGGACGGGGCGTCATCACGGTGGCCGCCCCCGGCGGCGACGCGCGGTACCAGCTGCCGGACACCCCGGACCACAACGGGCGGATCCTGTCCACCATCCCCGGCAACAAGTACGGCTACAAGCAGGGCACCTCGATGGCCTCCCCGCACGTGACGGGCGTGGTCGCGCTGCTGGCCGGCACCCACCCGAAGGCCGGTCCCGAGGAGCTGACCTCGCTGCTGATCGGCCAGGCGAAGCCGATCGCCTGCCCGGCCTCCTACGACCCGAGCGGCACGGGGGCCTACCGGGCCACCTGCGAGGGACCGCAGGCGGACAACGGCTTCTTCGGCCACGGCCTGGTGGACGCGAACGCGGCGGTCCACTGAGCTGATCGGCGCCCGTGAGGCGAGGAGATGAGGTGCGGGAAGTCGGCTCGGCCGACTTCCCGCACCTCTCACTTCCCGTGCAGGTCGGGGACGTTCTGCAGCCAGGCCGGCCGCCCGGCCTGCGCCCTCGCCAGCCGGGCCGTCTCGGTGGCGCGCAGCTGCTCCTCGGTGGCGAAGCCCTGCGGCAGCCAGTGCGCGGAGAGCGCCGCGCGGGCCGCCAGGTGCCGGACGTACGCCTCGCGCAGCTCGGCCGCGTCCGCGAAGCCCGGCTCCCCGGCCAGCCACTCCTCGGGGACCAGCGCGAGCACCGCGCGCAGCACCGGCTCGGTCACCTTCGGCGCCAACTCGGCGTCCGCCGCCGCGAGATCGGGGCGGTAGCCGCCGAGCGCGTGCGCGCTCAGGTCGTACGGGCGGGCCACCGCGTCGGCCGCGCCGGACCAGCGGTGGTGGAAGACCAGCGCCGCGCCGTTGTCGATCAGCCAGAGCCGGCCGTGCCAGACCATCAGATTGGGGTTGGCGCGGGTCCGGTCGACGTTGCCGGTCAGCGCGTCGAGCCAGACCACCCGGCCGGCCTCCAGCGGGTCGACCTCGATCAGCTCGGGCTTGAAGTCGCGCGCCCCGGGCAGGTAGTCCATCCCCAGGTTGCGTCCGGCGCTGGCCCGCAGCAGGTCCTGGATCTCGGCGTCCGGCTCGTGCGCGGCCACCGCCGGGTCGAAGTCGACCAGCACCAGCTCCGGCACCCGCAGGCCGAGCCGGCGGGCCAGTTCTCCGACGATCACCTCGGCCACCAGCGCCTTGCGGCCCTGGGCGGCGCCGGTGAACTTGACCACGTAGGTGCCCAGGTCGTCGGTCTCGACGATGCCGGGCACCGAGCCGCCCGCGCGCAGCGGGTCCAGATACCGCAGGGCCTTCACCTCGTTCAGCACACCGGCCAGCCTAACCGCGGCCCGTCGCGAGGGCCGCGGCCACCGAGGCCGCGATGTCGGTGACCGGGAAGTCGACCCGGCGGACTTCCCGGTCCGCGCCGACCACCAGCACCGCCCGCTTGAGCCGCTCACCCTGGCCGGCGTGGAAGGTGGGCAGCCGCAGCGCGGCGGTCAGCCGCAGGTCCATGTCGGAGAGCAGCGGGAACGGGATCTCCTCCGCCGCCGCGAACGCCCGCTGCTCGTCGGGCCGCTGGGTGGAGACGCCGCGCACCGCGAGCCCGGCCGCGCGGAACTGCGGGTACGCGTCGCGGAAGAGCCGGTTCTCCAGGGTGCAGCCGACCGTGCCGGGAATGTCGTTCCAGCCCTGCGGCAGGGGACTGGGCCGTCCGGTCGCCGGATAGCAGAAGAGCACGGTCGCCGCGGCCGAGACGTCGACCGGGTCGACTTCCCCTCCGGTGTGGGCGGGCAGCGCGAGCGGCGGCAGCCGGGTGCCGACCAGCGCGTGCAGCCGGGCGGCCTCGGCGCCGTCGGGCGGGGCCGAGGCGGTGAGCGAGCCGTCGCCGAGCAGCCAGCGGTCCGCCCAGTCCTGCATCGCCACCAGCACCGGCAGCAGCCCGCGGCCGGCCTCGGTGAGCCGGTACTCGTAGCGGGTCGGCCCGTGCTGGTAGGGCACCTTCTCCAGGACCCCGGACTCGGCCAGGTGGACCAGACGCTCGGTCAGCACCTTGCGCGAGATCGCCAACTCCTGCTGGAGCTCGTCGAAGCGCAGCCGCCCGCGCGCGCTCTCCCGGACGATCAGGATGCTCCACCAGTCACCGATCACCGCCGCGGACTGGGCGATCGCGCAGTCCGCGTCCCGTTCGGGTACCGCTCTGGCCACTGGGGCTCCTCTCGAAGAGCTACCAGTCTCGCACCGGCTTGTGGGTTCCCAAAGAAAACTAGTAGGTTCCCATTCGGAACTTACCAATTCGAGGAGCTGCGCATGCCAGTCGCCTGGGCGACCCTCCGCCGTACCTGGACCGTGACCCGACGGGCCTACCCCTGGTCCTACGCCATCGGCTGCCTGCTGATGGGCGTCCTCACCCTGGGCCTGTCCTACCTGGGCTACCGCGCGCTCGGCGGCTCGGCCGTCCGCGCCGACTTCACCGGCCGCACCGGCGGCGCCGACTACCTCGGCTACGTCGCGATCGGCGCGGCGGCCTACATGTTCACCGTCCGGCTGCTGCTCTGGAGCAGCAAGGCGCTGATCACCGAGCAGCGCCAGGGCACCCTGGGCGCGCTGCTGGTGGCGCCGGCCGGCCGGCTGCCCTACCTGCTCGGCTTCACCGGCTTCGCGCTGGCCAACACCGTCTTCGAGGTCGGCCTGCTCGGCGGCTTCGCCTCCTGGCTCGGCGTCACCCTGCCCGGCTGGCACCCGCTCGCCACCCTGGCCGGGGTGCTCGCCCTGACCTGCGCCGTCTTCTCGGTAGCGGTGCTGCTCGGGGCGCTGATGATCATCGCGGGCGAGGCGCACATCTCGCAGAACACCGTCTTCCTCGCCGTCTCGCTGCTCTGCGGCATCACCTTCCCCAACAGCTACCTGCCCGCCCCCGCCCGCTGGCTGGCCGAGGCGCTGCCGATCACCTCCGCGATGGACGTGCTGCGCGGCGCCCTCACCGGTGACGGCCGGATCGCCGCACGCCTCGCCTGCTGCCTGGCCCTCAGCGCCGGCTACCTGCTGCTCGGACTGCGTGTCCTGCCCGGCGCCGAGCGCCGCGCCATCGAACGGAGCTACTGACCATGATCCGCACCACCGACCTGCGCAAGACCTTCCGGACCAAGGAGAAGGGGCTCTTCGGCGCCCGCACGGAGAAGACCGCGGTGGACGGCCTCGACCTGGAGATCCCGCGCGGCCGGGTCACCGGGCTGCTCGGCCTCAACGGCGCCGGCAAGACCTCCACCATCAAGATCCTCGCCACCCTGCTCGCGCCCACCTCCGGCACCGTCACGCTGGACGGCCTCGACCTGGTCGCCCGCCCCCGCGAGGCGCGCCGCCGGATCAACCTGATCGCCGGCGGCGAGCGGATGGTCTACGGCAAGATGACCGGCGCCGAGAACCTCTGGTACTTCGGGCAGTTGTACGACGTCCCGCGCGCGGTGCTGCGCCCGAGGATCGCCGAACTGCTGGAGCTGGTGGGCCTGACCGAGGCCGCCGACACCGTGGTCGAGCGCTACTCGCGCGGGATGGCGCAGCGGCTCTCGATCGCCCGCGGCCTGATCAACGACCCGGCCTACCTGCTGCTGGACGAGCCGACGCTGGGCCTGGACGCCCCGATCGCCCGCGACCTGCGCCGGGTGGTGGCCGACCTGGCCCGCGAGGGCCGCGGGGTGCTGCTCACCTCGCACTACCTGGCCGAGGTCGAGGAGCTCTGCGAGCACGTCTACGTGATCGCCCAGGGCCGCCACCTGGCGGCCGGCAGCCCGGCGGAGCTGAAGAGCGCCACCGGCAGCCACCGGGCCGTGCGGATCGCCATCCCCTCCCCGTCGCCGGAGCTGGAAGTCGAACTGGCCGACTTCTGCGCCCGGCTGGGCGGCCGCAGCGCCAGCACCCGCCGGCCCGACGGCAGCCTGGAACTGACGGTCCACCACCCCGAGGACATCGCCGGACCGCTGGCCGGCGCCGTGCTCGCGGCCGGCGGTGCGATCGGCGGCCTGGAGGTCACCGAGGCCAGCCTGGAGGACGCGATCATGGCCCTGACGGAGGTGGCCGCATGAGCGGGGTGCTGCGGATCTTCGCCGCCGAGGGGCTCAAGCAGCACCGCCGGCTCTTCGGGCAGCCGCTGGTGGTCGCCTCGATGCTGCTCTGGCCGCTGCTCCAACTCGTCACCACCTACTACACGCTGCGCCCCGTCGCGCTGCACCTGCGCTACCCGCTGCTCGGCTTCCTGGCCACCGGCACGCTGGCCTGGGCCTTCTTCTTCTCGCTCGTCCAGTCCTCCTGGAACTTCGCCTTCGAGCGCACCACCGGCACCCTCGAACTGCTCTTCCTGACCCCGGCCCACCGGCTCACCCTGATGCTGGCCAACGGCTCCGGCGCGCTGCTGCAGAACGCCTGGCTGCTGACCTGCTTCTTCGCCGTACTGGATAGCGCCGACCTCTGGGCCTACCCGGTGGTGCTGATCGCGCTGCTGGTCCCGGCGATGGCCTGGGGCGCCTTCCTCAACAGCCTGATGGTCTTCTCCCGCGACTCCGCCTTCCTCTACACGATCCTGGACGACCCGATGTGGTTCGTGGCGGGCGTGCGGCTGCCCGTCTCCGCGCTGCCCGGCCTGCTGCGGGTGCTCGGCGCCGCGCTGCCGCTGACCGGCTCGCTCGCCGTGGTCCGCGGCGCGCTGCTGGAGCACCAGGGGCTGCGTCAGCTGCTGCCCGGGCTCGGGCTGCTGGCGCTGATGTCCGCCGCGCTGCTGGGCGCCGCCGTGCTGGTGCTGCGGATCGGCGAGGCGCGGGTCAGGCGGTCGGGAGGGCTGGCCCTGGCCTGATCGGGCCGTGTGGTTGGCTTGGCCGGTCAGCAGCACCAGCACGAGGAGAAGAGCACCCATGGCCCAGGTCTACGCCAGCACCGAGCGGACCTACCCCGCCGCGCCCGAGCAGGTCTACGAGGCCATCGCCGACTACCGCACGGTGCGCCCGAAGCTGCTGCCCGCGCAGTACAGCGACTACGAGGTCCAGGCCGGCGGGGTCGGGGCCGGCACCCTGGTGCACTGGAAGCTCCAGGCCACCGAGAAGCGCCAGCGCGACTGCCTCTTCACCGTCACCGCGCCGGCCGCCGGCAAGCTGGTGGAGACCGACGCCAACTCCTCGATGGTGATCACCTGGACGGTCGCCCAGGCGGCCGGCGGGCAGAGCACGGTGCGGATCGAGACCACCTGGCAGGGCGCCGGCGGCATCGGCGGCTTCTTCGAGCGCACCTTCGCCCCCAAGGGCCTCAACCGGATCCACGACGAGGTGCTCGCCCGGCTGGCCGACAACCTGAAGTGAGACCGGCGGCCGCCGCCCGCACTCGCACTGCCGATCGGTCTCATCCGTACGAGTGGACCCGGTCCACGGGCGGGTGAGAGCGGCCCGGTCGGCGGGGTGGGCCACCCTAGGCTCGCGGCCGTGCATCTGACGATCCTTCACGTCTCCCAGCCCGTCGACGGCGGCGTCGCCCGGGTGGTCGCCGACCTCGTCCAGGGGCAGCGCGCCGCCGGCCACCGGGTGCTGGTCGCCTGCCCGCCCGGCGGGCGGCTGGGGCCGGCCGCGGTGTCGGCCGGCGCCGAGCTGCTGGACTGGCCGGCCCGCCGCTCGCCGGGCGGCTCGGTGCCGGCGGAGGCGCTGCGGCTGCGCCGGCTGGTCCGGTCGGCCGGCCCGGACCTGGTCCATCTGCACAGCGCCAAGGCGGGGCTGGCCGGGCGCCTGGCGGTGCGCGGCCGGCTGCCGACCGTCTTCCAGCCGCACGCCTGGTCGTTCGCGGCCGCCACCGGCGCGCTCGGTGCCGCGAGCCGCCGCTGGGAGCGGTACGCCACCCGCTGGAGCAGCTCGGTGCTCTGCGTCAGCGAGCAGGAGCGGCTGGACGGCGAGGCGGCCGGCCTGCGCGCCGACTGGACGGTGATCCCCAACGGCGTCGACCTGGCCCACTACGCGCCCGCCGAGCGCCGCGCCGCCCGGCTCTCGCTCGGCCTGGACCTCTCCGAGCCGCTCGCCGTCTGCGTGGGCCGGCTCTGCCGGCAGAAGGGCCAGGACGTGCTGCTCGCCGCCTGGCCCGAGGCGCTGCGCCGGGTGCCGAACGCGCGGCTGGCGCTGGTCGGCGGCGGGCCGGCCGCGCAGGCGCTGGCCGCCCAGGCCAGGGCGCTGCCCGAGCCCTACCGGGTGCACCTGGCGGGGGAGGTGACGGACCCGCGGCCGTGGCTGGCGGCGGCTGATCTGGTGGTGCTGCCCTCACGCTGGGAGGGGATGGCGCTGGCGCCGCTGGAGGCGATGGCGATGGCCCGCCCGGTGCTGCTCACCGACGTCCCCGGGGCCCGCGAACAGCTGCCCGAGGCGCACCGGGCGAGCGCGCTGGTCGCACCGCAGGATCCGGCCGCGCTGGCCGAGGCGCTGGCCCGGGCGCTGGCCGACCCGTTGGAGTGCGCGCGGCGCGGCGCCGAGGCGCGCGGCTGGGTGACCGAACGGCACGACGTCCGTTCGGTGGTGGCCCGGGTGTCCGAACTGCACGGTCGGCTGCATCGGGAGTTGATCATCGCTCAGCGCGGCTCCTCCCGTGTCCCCACGCGGATCTGATCGTTTCTCAGACAGTGAACGCGCGCACCGCCGGCTATTTCGCGTTCGCACCTGATGCTGAAATAGGGCGGCCATGTTCGATATCCAAATCGGATGTTCCTATTAATGGGCGAGTGGAATGAAATGGCAAGTCAACTTCCGGGAAATTAGCCAGCGTTCGGTACTGTCTGATTCTGCCTGCTCCGTTCATATGGTGCGAGACATTTTGACAAGACCCTTGTGCGAATAGGACGAAAGCCGCTCGCGCGGTAGCAGGTGCTACCCGAACCGCGCCTACCGGACCGGGCCACGGCGCCGTACCGGAGCCGGGATCCCGCCACCAAGGGCACACAGCAGGGGAGTTCGTGCGCTGATGACCATTGACCACGAGAGTGTGCCGCGACCCGGGCGGAGCGCCGGCGGCCGGCGACTCGCGACCGAGCTCCTCGACCGCCCCGCCCGGCCCTCGCAGGCCCGCTCCGCGCCGCCGCTGGGGCGCCACCGACGCGGACTGCGCTCCCGGGCCGTCCTGCCGGCCTCACTGCTCGTGGTCGACACCCTGGCCGGCTGCGCCGCCGCCGCGTCCAGCGCGGGCGATCCCGCGCACCCGCTGGCCGGCGCGGCGGCCGTCCTGCCGGTCCTGCTGCCGCTCAACCTGGCCGGCGGCCTCTACCGCACCCGGATGACCCCCTCGGTGCTGGACGAACTGCCCGCCCTGCTCGGCCGGGCCGCCGTCGCGCTCGCCTTCGCCGTCACCCTGGCCGGCGCGCTGGACGGCCGCTGGCCCTCCTGCGGCCCGGCCACCCCGGCCCGGCTGCTGGCCCTGCTGGCGGTCTTCCTGTGCGCCGCCGCGCTCGGCCGGGCACTGCTCTACGGCGCGCTGCGCCGGATCCGCCGGCGCCGGCCGGTCCCGGTGCTGGTGCTCGGCGCCGGCCCGCTCGGCCAGCGGGTGGCGGCCGCGCTGCGCGAGCGCCACGAGTACGGCATGCGCCCGGTGGGCTACCTCGACCCCGACCCGGTGCTGCTGCCCGGCGACTCCCCGCTGCCGGTGCTCGGCGGCCGCGAGGCGCTGGAGCGCGAGATCCGCCGGCACGGCGTGCGTCACCTGTTCGCCACCGCGGGCGCCGCCGACGAGCAGGAGACCACCGTCACCCTGCGCGAGGCCGCCCGGCTGGGCTGCCAGGTCTGGCTGGTGCCGGCCCTGCGCGAGCACGGCTCGCTGGAGCCCGCGGTGCGCCGCAGCGCCGACCACCTCTGGGGCTACCCCTGCCTGCGGCTGGGCAGCCCGGCGATGCGCCGCCCGGGCTGGGCGGTCAAGCGGGCCCTGGACATCACCGCCGCGGGCCTGGGCCTGCTCGCCCTCGCCCCGGTGCTCGCGGTCTGCGCGCTGGCGGTGCGCTGCGACACCGGCCCCGGCGTGCTCTTCCGCCAGCAGCGCACCGGGCTGGACGGCCGGGTCTTCACCGTCCTCAAGTTCCGCACCCTGCGCCCCAGCAACGAGCACGAGTCGGCGACCCGCTGGAACATCTCCCAGGACCACCGGATGGGCCCGGTCGGGCGCCTGCTGCGCCGCAGCTCGCTGGACGAGCTGCCGCAGCTGTGGAACGTGCTGCGCGGCGACATGAGCCTGGTCGGCCCGCGCCCGGAGCGCCCGTACTTCGTCATGCGGTTCAGCCAGGCCTACCCCGAGTACGCCGACCGCCACCGGGTCCCGGTCGGCCTGACCGGACTCGCCCAGGTCAACGGCCTGCGCGGGGACACCTCGATCGAGGACCGGGCCCGCTTCGACAACCGCTACATCGAGAGCTGGAGCCTCTGGCAGGACGTCAAGATCCTGCTGCGCACCGCCGCCCTGCTGCTGCACCCGGACGGAAGCTGACCGTGGCCCTCGCCCTGCCCATGCCGCTGGCCTTACGACGGCCGCGCCCCTCGCTGCTGGCCGCCGCCACCGTCCTGCTGGTCTGCGTGCCGACCGGCGAGAAGGACGTGACGGCCGCCGTCCACATCACCGCGGCCGACCTCGCCTCCACGGCACTGGTCGCGCTCACCGGACTGGACCTGCTGCGCGGGCGCTCGCCGGGGCTGAGCCGGCGGGCCTGCCTGGTCTTCGCCGGCGTGGTGCTGGCGGCCGCCGCCGCCACCGTGGCCTCGATCGACCCGGCCACCAGCCTGACCGGCTTCGTCCGGCTGGTGCAGATCTTCGTCCTGGTGCCGGCCGCCGTGCTCTGCTCGCTGCGCGACCGCACCGACCTGCGCCTGGTGCTCGGCGCCTTCGTGCTCGCCGCGCTGGTCGAGGGCGCGGTGGGCGCCGAGCAGTACCTGACCGGGACCGGCGCCTCGTACACCGGGCAGCCGATCCGCGCGGTCGGCACCTTCGGCGCGCTCGACATCATGGCGATGTCCGGGGTGGTCAGCTTCGGCCTGATCGCGGCCCTGGCGCTCGGCCTGGCGGAGCGTCAGAACCGGTTGCTGCGCCGCGCGCTGCTGGCCTGCGCGGCGTTCCTGGTCTTCCCGCTCGCGGTCTCCTTCAGCCGCGGCAGCTGGATCGCCACCGCGGTCGCCGTCACCGCGCTGCTGCTGCGCGCCGACGCCCGGCTCGCGGTGCGCGGCGCGGTGCTGGGCCTGGCGGCGGCGGTCGTGCTGGTCGGCGGGTTCGGCGCGGGCGGCGGCGGGGTCACCGAACGGCTCAGCAGCATCGCCTCGGTCTCCGGCGGCAACGAGGACCACTCGGTGAGCGACCGCTACGACCTGTGGACCACCGCCCGGGCGATCTGGGCCGACCACCCGGTCACCGGCGCCGGCCCCAAGAGCTTCCAGCAACTGCGCGACTCGCACGCCCCGCTGCGGCTCTCCTCGGGCAGCGACGCCGCCGACTCCACCATCGGGTTCCAGCGCGAACCGCTGCTCTCCCCGCACAACATGTACTTCCTGGTGCTCAGCGAGCAGGGCCTGCTCGGCATGGTGGCCTACGGCGCGCTCTTCCTCACCCTGCTGACCGGCTGCCTGCGCCGGCCCGGCCGGGCCGGGCCCGCCGCGCTCGGGCTGCTCAGCTGGGTCCTGGTCGACTTCCTCTACGCGGACATCGGCGGCACCACCACCGTGCTCACCTCGGTCATCCTCGGGGTGGCGGCCTGGTGGGCGCTGCCCGGGGCGGAGGACGCCTCGTGACCGATCTGCTGGCCCCGCAGACCACCGGGCAGCCGCCGACCGCGCGGCGCGGCCCGTCCGTGCTGGCCCGGGCCTTCGGCATCACCGCCGTGCTCAGCGCGGCCGGCTCGGCGCTGGGACTGCTCCGCGACCTGTTGCTGGCCCGGTTCTTCGGCGCGGACGAGGGGACCGACGCCTTCCTGGTCTCCTGGACCGTCCCGGAGACCGCCGCGCCGCTGCTGATCGAGGACGCGATGGCGTTCCTGATGGTCCCGGCCTTCAGCCTGGCCCTGGTGCTGCGCGAGGAACGGCCCGAGGGCCCGGACCCGGTCCGGCAGTTGACGGCCGCCACGCTGCCCTGGCTGCTGGCGGCGCTCTGCGCGCTCTCGGGAGCCACCGCGCTCTGGGCCCCGCAGCTGGTCCAGCTGCTGGCCCCGGGCCTGGCCGAACCCGCGCTCGCCGTCACCTGCACCCGGATCACCGCCGTCACCATCCTGCCGTTCGGGGTGGCCGGCTACCTCGGCGCCGCGCTGCGCGCGCACCACCGGTTCACCGCCCCGGCGACCATCTACGTGGCCTACAACCTGGGCATCCTCGCCGTCCTGACGATCTGTCACGTCGCGCTCGGGGTACGGGCGGCGGCGCTCGGGGTGGCCTTCGGCAGCCTGCTGATGGCGGGCGTGCTGGTGGTCCCGTTCATCGCCGGCCTGCGGTCCGGGCGGCCGCGGACCGGCGGCCGGGCCGCGCGCGGACTGCTGCTCAGCCCGCTCGCGCTGCTGCCGGTGGCCGCCTTCACGCTCACCCGCCAGTCCCAGGTCTTCGTCGAGCGCTACCTCGGCTCCGGCCTGCCGCCGGGCACCATCTCGCACCTGAACTACGCGGCCAAGGTCTCCCAGCTCGCCATGACCACGGCCATCCTGATCTGCACGGTGACCTTCCCGCTGGTCGCCCGGGCGCTGGCCGCGGGCGACCTGGACGCCGCCCGCGACCGGGTCGAGAAGGACCTCGGGCAGGCCGCCGCCGTGGTGCTGCTGGGCACCGCCTTCCTGATCGCCTGCGCGCCGGCCGTGGTCTCGCTGCTCTTCGAGCGCGGCGCCTTCGGCCCCGCCGACACCACCGCCACCGCCCAGGTGATCCAGGTCTACAGCTTCGGCCTGCTGGCCCAGGCACTGACCGGGGTGATGGTGCGTCCGTTCTTCTCGATGCGCCCCGCGGTGCGCCGCGCCGACGACCCCCGTCCGGGCGGCGCCGGCCGCCAGCTGCTCGACTGGTACCCGGTCGCCTCGATGGCGGTGGGCCTGCTGGTCACCACCGTGGTCGGCCTGCTCGCCACCGCGCACTTCGGCGCGCTCGGCCTGGCCGGCGGCAACGCGGCGGGCATCACCACCACCGCCGTGCTGCTGCTGCGCGGGCTGCCGCTGCGCGGGATCGCGCTGCGGATGCCGCAGGTGCTCGCCGGCCAGGCCAGGCTGCTGGCCGCCGGAGTGGGCGCGGCGGCGGCCGGCACGCTCGCCGCCCGGTCCCTGCGGCCGCCGGTGCTGTCGATCACCGCCGGCGGCCTGACCGTGCTGGCCGTCTACGCCCTGCTCGGCACCCTGCTCGGCGCCCGCGAGGTGCTCGGCCCGGTCCGGCGGGTCCTGCCGGGCGCGGGCCGCGCGCGGTTGAGCCCGAGCCCCGCCACCACGGTGCACCGGGTCCCCGGCCCGGCCGCCTCCCACCACCCTCCGGAGGAAGGACCGCAGCCCGATGGCCGCTGAAACCACCCCCCGTCCGCGCCTGCCGCGGCAGAGCGGCGCCGGGGGACGCCGCTACGGCGCGCCCTGGATCCTGATGTACCACTCGGTGGCCGAGGAGGAGGAGGACCCGTACCTGCTCACCGTCGGCCCGCAGCGCTTCGCGGCCCAGATGGGCTGGCTGGCCAGCCGCGGCTGGCGCGGCGTCAGCATGCGCGAACTGCTGGCCGCCAAGGCGAGCGGCCTGGGCGGCCGGCTGGTCGGCCTGACCTTCGACGACGGGTACGCGGACTTCGCCCGGCACGTGGTCCCGGTGCTGCGCGGCTACGGCTTCACGGCCACCGCGTACGTGGTCGCCGACCGGCTCGGGGGCGACAACGGCTGGGACACCGAGGGCCCCCGCAAGCAGCTGCTGACGGTCGATCAGGTCCGCGAACTCGCCGCCTCCGGCTGGGAGATCGGCTCGCACGGACTGAGCCACCGCGCGCTGCCCGGGGTCCGTCCCGAGGTGCTGCGCGCCGAGGTGCGCGACAGCCGGCAGGCGCTCCAGGACCTGGTCGGCGGCCCGGTCGGCGGCTTCTGCTACCCGTACGGCGCGGTGGACGAGCCGGCCACCCTGGCGGTCGAGGCGGCCGGCTACGACTACGCGGTGGCGATCGGCCACAGCAGCCTGGCCGGCCGCTTCGCCCTGCCGCGCTGCTACGTCGGCGACCGGGACGGAGCCTGGCGGCTGCGCGCCAAGCGCGGCCGGCACGGGCTGCGCGACGTGGTGACGGAGCTTCGCCGGGTGGGGCGGGGGGCGGCGCGATGAAGGTCCTGCACATCATCACCGGCCTGGCGGCCGGGGGAGCCGAACGGCAGCTGCTGCTGACGCTGCGTCATCTGCCGCCCGGCATCGACTGCGAGGTGGCCACCCTCACCAACCCCGGCACGGTGGCCGCCGCGCTGCGCGCCGAGGGCTTCACCGTGCACGACCTCGCGATGCGCGGCAACCGCGACCTCGCCGTGCTGCCCCGGCTGACCCGGCTGATCCGGCGCGGGCGGTACGACATCGTGCACACCCACCTCTACCGGGCCGGGCTCTACGGCCGCCTGGCCGCCCGGCTGGCGGGGGTGCGCACGGTGCTGGCCACCGAGCACTCGCTGCACGCCGGGACCATCGAGGGCCGCCCGGTCACCCGCGGCGTCAAGACGCTCTACCTGGCGGCCGAGCGGCTCGGCGGCTCCACCATCGCGGTCTCCCGGCAGGTCGCCGCGACGCTCACCGACTGGGGGGTGCCGGGCCCGCGCGTGCAGGTGCTGCCGAACGGCATCGAGGCGGCCCGCTACGCGCTGCCCACCGCCTCCTGGTCGGCGCTGCGGCAGACCGTCCGGGCCTCGCTCGGCCTGCCGCCGGAGGCCTGGGTGCTGGGGGCGGTGGGCCGGCTGGTGCCGGGCAAGCGGTTCGAGGTGCTGGTCGAGGTGCTGGCCGCGCTGCCGGCCGAGCGCGATCCGCGCCTGCTGCTGGTCGGCGAGGGGCCCGAACGCGCCGCGCTGGAGCGGCAGGCGCACCGGCTCGGGGTCGCCGGCCGGCTGCTCTGCACCGGTGAGCGCGAGGACGTGCGCGAGCTGCTGACCGCGATGGACGTGCTGGCCGCGCCCTCGGTCGAGGAGACCTTCGGGCTGGCCGTGCTGGAGGGGTTGGCGGCCGGCCTGCCGGTCTGCCACAGCGCCTGCCCCGCGCTCGACGAACTGCCCGCCGACGCGGCGCCGCTGGCCCGCAAGCTGCCCTCGGACGCGGCCTCCTACCTGGCCGCGCTGAGCGTGATCGGTCCCCGGCGCGCCACCGCGGCGGGGCAGCCGCCCGCCGTGGCCCACTACGACATTGCCCGCACGGCCGCCGAACTGGCCGGTCTGTACCAGCGGCTCGGCCGCGGCGCCGCGGCGCCCGGCCCGGCCGGACCAAGGGAGTCTTGAGATGTCCGAACTACGCCAGAGCGCCCGCACCTTCGCCCGGCGCTGGTGGCCGGTGGCGGTGGCGGTACCGCTCGGCGCGCTGGCCGGGGCCGGCTACGCCGTCGTGACACCGCCGGTCTACGCCGCCAACTCCTACGTGGTGGTGGTCCCGCAGAACCCCGGCGAGTCCAGCCTCGCGGTCAACTTCGCGCAGGCGTACGGCCGGCTGGCCGGCCAGCCGCAGGTGCTGGTGGCCGCCGCCGCCGACGCCGGGCGCGGCAGCGCCGAGCTGGCGAGCCTGGTGCACGGCACCACCTCGCCGGACGCGCCGGTGATCGAGGTGGACGGCAGCGGCGCCAAGCCGCAGGACGCGGTCCGGGCCGCCGACGCGGTGGCCAAGGCGCTGGTGGCCTTCGCCAACGCCAGCACCAAGGAGACCGGCGTCAAGCTGGTCCCGCTGGCGGCGGCCGCCGAGCCGGAGAAGCCGACCACGCCGAGCGCCCAGCTGGACGTGGCGGTGGGCGGGGCGGCCGGGGTGCTGGTCGGGGCGCTGATCATGATGACCCGTCGGCGTCCGCAGCCCGCGCCCTCGGCAGCCGTCCCGGCCCAGGCCACGTCCTCGGCCGCTGCCCAGCCGGTCACCGCGCAGGCCACCGCTCAGCCCGCCGCCGCGCAGTCGCGCCCGGGCTCCGCTGCCGAGGCCGAGGCCGCCGAGGCCGCCGAGGCCGTGGATGCCGCCGAGCCCGCCCCGGCGCCCGCGGCCGCCCCGAAGCCCGTGCCCGCCCGGAGTGCCAAGTGACCACCACCCACCCC
>FTKT01000089.1_pt2 | contig 17334 bp, 13 predicted proteins | sample 1658271 | NCBI WGS metagenome assembly FTKT01 (sample SAMEA3914811, study PRJEB12502) | metagenome | biome: forest; material: soil | place: Canada | collected 2011-08-04 | depth 0.3 m | reverse complement strand
GCCGAAGGCTGTCTCGCGATGCCCCTGACAGCCTTCTGATTGGGCGCCTCGATACCGAAAGTTGACCGATGAACACCTGTCGCCTTGCGAGATCTTCATGCATCGTTCCGACATCGGCCGCCTGAGTCTCGGTTGTCCGTACTGGGTGTGTTCCTCCAACCACGAACCTCGCAACCAACATGACAGAAGCAGGTCTTCAGCCGTCAGTCGCTGTACTCGGGCAGGGAGAGATGGGCAAGGCGTTGGCGCGTGCCCTTCTCGCCGATGGCTTTCCGCTCACGGTCTGGAACCGGACGGCCGCGAAATGTGCGCCGCTGGCCGCGGCAGGCGCGCGCGTCGCTGAGTCGGCATCGAGCGCCATTGCCGCAGCCCAAATCATCGTGGTGTGCCTGGGTGACTACGCGTCCGTCTCGGGGCTTCTTCATCCCGACGACGTGTCGGCGCTCCTCAGTGGCAAGACGGTCGTGCAACTGACGACGCGCACACCGCGTGAGGCGCGCCTCGGCGAGGCCTGGGCATCTCGCCACGGTATCGTCTATCTCGAGGGCGCGATCCAGGGCTACCCGATGCATGTCGGAACCCCGGAAGGGGCGATTCTGTACGCCGGGCTGCAAAGGGCTTTCGACTCTGTTCGACCCGTTCTGCTTGCCATGGGAGGGCAGGCAACGTACGTTGGCGAAAGGATCGGCAGCGCAGCGGCACTCGACCTGAGCATGGCGGGCACGGTCGTGCCGGGGGCCGTGCTGGCGTTTCTGCATGGTGCTTCCATCTGCGAGGCGGAAGGTGCACCGATCGATCTCTTCTTCACGCTGGTGCAACGTCATTTGATGAACGGGCTGGTGCTGGACACCATGAAGGCCAGCGTCGACATGATCGCGCGCCGCAACTATGCCTACACGGGGCAGGGTGCGCCTCTCGATGCATGGATCGGCGGCCTCGAGATGGTCGGGCGATGTGTTCAAGAGGCGGGCGTCGATACGGTCTACCCCAATACCCTGTTGACGTTTCTTCGCGAAGCGGCTGCAAAGGGCAGCGGTCAGGACGAGATGCCAGCGGTCTTCGAGTGCTTCCGCCGGGGCGATCGGGTGACTATCGACGAGGAAGTCCAGCCGTGATTTCGCAGCGGCTGCCCTCGATCACATCGGAAGTCAGGCGCGAGCACGCGCGCCTGATCGCGGCTCGGGGCTTCGCGGCAGGCGTATGGCTTTGTGCATCTCAGTGTCTCGCGCAGTCTGTGCCTCAGTCTGTTACCGTGACCGCGACCCGAATTGCCACCCCGCCGTTTGATATCCCTGCCTCGATCGACTTGGTCACGGTGGCGCCGGACACGAACGACAAGCCTGCTATAAACATCTCTGAAGCGCTCGGCGGTGTACCGGGCCTGCTGGCGCGCGACCGGCAGAACTATGCGCAAGACGTTCAGATCTCCGTGCGCGGATTTGGGGCCCGGTCGACGTTCGGCATTCGTGGTGTGCGCTTGTACGTCGACGGCATTCCCGCGACGCTCCCCGACGGGCAGGGCCAGATCTCCAACGTCGACCTCGGCTCTGCCGCGTCCATCGAGGTCCTGCGCGGCCCGTTCTCGGCGCTGTATGGCAACTCCTCGGGTGGCGTGCTGCAGGTGTTCACCGGAGACGGCGTGGGCAGCCCGAAGCTGAGCATCGGCGCCAGTGCAGGCAGCGATGGCCAGCGCCGCTACGACAGCAAGCTCACCGGCACCGAAGGCCCGCTCTCCTATGTGCTGAGTGGCTCGCATTTTGAGACGGGCGGCTATCGCGAGCACAGTGCCGTCAAGCGCGACATCGACAACGTCAAGCTCGGTCTGCGCATCGACGACGCGAGCCGCGTCACGCTGATCGGCAATTCGGTACGGATTCCAGAGGCCCAGGATGCGCTAGGTTTGAGTCGCGCGGAACTCGAGGCCGATCCGCGCGAGGTAGATCCGTCGGCGTTGCAATTCAACACGCGCAAGACGCTCGCCCAGAACCAGGTTGGTCTGATCTACGAACGCCGGATCGACGCCGCGAACGAGCTGCGCGTGCTGGTCTACGCCGGGCACCGTCAGACCGAGCAGTTCCAGGCCATCCCGGTCGCTTCGCAGGCGAGCCCGCTCAACCCAGGAGGCGTCATCCAGCTCGGGCGCGACTATGAAGGCACCGATCTGCGCTGGACGACGACGGGCACCTTCGGCGCGCAGCAGGCCTCCCTGGTCGGTGGACTCGCCTGGGATACTCTGCGCGAACATCGCCAGGGGTATCAGAATTTCTCTGGAACACCGAGCGAGCCCGTTCTCGGCGTTCAGGGCGCGCTGCGCCGCGACGAGGTCAACCTCGTCGACGATCTCGATCCGTACCTGCAGGGCGAATGGCATCCAGACGAACGTTGGACGCTGAACGCGGGTGTTCGCCGCAGCAGCGTTCACTTCGAGTCGCGCGATGCCTATGTCGTGGGGATCAATCCGGACGACAGCGGCAGCGCCCGCTATTCCGCGACGCTGCCGGTCCTAGGCATTCTCTACGCTGTGCGCTCCGACGTGCATCTCTACGTCAGCGCTGGCAAGGGCTTCGAGACGCCCACGCTCAACGAACTTGCCTATCGCCCCAGCGGCCTGACGGGACTGAATTTCGACTTGAAGCCTTCGCGCAGCAACGGTGTCGAGCTGGGTCTCAAGACGCGACTGGAGACGCTGGGCGAGTTCGACGTCGCGATCTTCGGAACACGGACCGACGACGAGATCGTGACCTTGTCCAATACCGGCGGTCGCTCCACCTACCAGAACGTGGCTTCGACACGACGCATGGGTCTCGAAGTGGAGTGGAAGAAGCAGCTCGCCGACAACCTTGACGTGCAGGCCAGCTACACGCTGCTGGATGCGCAGTACACCGATGCGTTCCTTTCTTGTACGACGACGCCGTGCAACACGCCCGCGACGCCGATTGCCTCGGGCAATCGCATCCCGGGCATCGCGCGCAATGCCTTGTACGCGGCGTTGGCCTGGGCGCCGTCCCGGGGCTGGCGCGCAGGCGTCGAAGCGCGCTACCTGAGTCGCGTGGTCGTCAACGACACCAACTCGGACGCCGCGGCCGCGTTCGCTACCGCGAGCATCAGTACCGGTTACCTCCGGCCTGTCGGAGCCTGGCAACTCTCCTGCTTCGCCCGCATCGACAACATCACCGATCGCCACTACGTGGGCTCTGTGATCGTCAATGAGGGGAACGGCCGCTACTTCGAGCCGGCACCGGGCCGCACCTGGTTCGCCGGCCTATCGGCGGCCTATCGGTTCTGACCTGGGAGCCTCGTGTTGGCCTGGCCGACGCGTCCAGCGCGAGGATTCCTTGGTCGCTTGCCGTCGTGCGTCGAAATGATCCTCAAATTCAACCTGGTTTATCGATGAAAGTCTTAGTCCTTGGCGGTGGCGTTGTGGGTATCAGCACGGCCTACTATCTTGCTCAATCCGGAACGACGGTCACGCTGCTCGATCAACGGGAGAGTCCAGCTCTGGCGACGAGCTTTGCGAATGCCGGGCAAGTAAGTCCCGGCTATTCCACGCCTTGGGCCGCTCCTGGCATACCGCTCAAAGCGCTCAAGTGGATGTTCCAGAAGCATGCGCCTCTTGCCCTTCGCCTGGACGGAAGTCTCTTCCAGCTTCGCTGGATGGCCAAGATGCTGAAGAACTGCTCGACCGAGCGCTATGCCGTCAACAAGGAGCGGATGATGCGCGTGGCCGAATACAGCCGCACCTGTCTTCAGCGGCTCCGGGCCGACACCGGAATCCAGTATGAGCAGCGCACGGGTGGCACGCTGCAGTTGTTTCGCACTCAGGCGCAATTGGATGCGGTCGAGCGCGACATCGCAGTGTTGAAAGAGTGCAACGTGCCGTTCGAACTGCTGACCAGCGGACAGCTTGCAAATGCCGAACCTGGCTTGGCGCAGGCCGCCAACCGACTAACCGGAGGGTTGCGCCTGCCGAACGACGAGACCGGTGACTGCCACATATTCACGAACGAGCTCGCCAAGGTCGCACTTCGCATGGGTGTCCGCTTCAAGTTCGGCCAGGCCGTTGACGAACTCCTGGTCGAAGGTGGACGAATCGCGGGCGTGCGCTCCGGAAATGAAGTTTTCAAGGCGGATCGGTACGTGCTCGCATTCGGAAGCGATTCGCGGGGTGTCCTTTCGCCCCTTGGTATCGATCTTCCCGTGTACCCCGTCAAAGGATACTCGCTGACGGTGCCGCTGGTGGACGAGTCCCTGGCTCCGAAGTCGACGGTACTGGACGAGACCTACAAGATTGCCGTCACCCGCTTCGACAACCGAATCCGGGTTGGCGGCATGGCGGAACTGGCAGGCTTCGACATGCGTCTCGACCCGCGTCGTCGCGCCACGCTGGAGATGGTCGTGAACGATCTCTTCCCGGGTGGCGATGTTCGCAACGCGACGTTTTGGACGGGACTGCGCCCGATGACTCCGGACGGCACGCCGGTAGTCGGCGCGACTCGGTATTCGAACCTGTTCCTTAACACGGGACATGGGACGTTGGGCTGGACCATGGCGTGCGGCTCAGGCAAGCTCATCTCCGACATCGTTGCCGGTCGCAGGCCTGACATCAGTACCGACGGGCTGGCCATAGCGCGCTACACGGGAAGCGCGCGACGCCGACCCGCCAAGACGTTTTCTGCGACGACGTGAAATAGTTGTTGTCCAACACTATTCTTGAGACTAGCAGCATCGAGGCCAACCATCGTGCACGGCGAGCCTTGACCGATCGGATCGCTTCTGGTGCTGCGCAAGTTGCGCTCGGGGATATGAGGGACTCGTCGGGTGTTGGGATCGTCTGCCGCAGGTCGCACTGCGTTCGCCCACCGCAGACTGCTCGATGACCGTCCTTGTGGAAACGTCGACTATCCTGTCCAAAGCGGCGACCTCGCCGCATGACATGGAGCCGTGCGGCAGATCGACACCAATCGTCCTGTCAGGACGCGATCAATGCGGCAATGTCCGAACCACCGAGGGCTCCTCGATAGATGCGGAATTCATCGATCAGGCCGTTGAAGTACGGATCCGCCGAATACTGCGAGCGTCCCAACCAGTTCTGGCTCGTGCTCCCCAGACGGAACGGCGCGGACTGCATTGTCGTGTTGGTACCAGCCGCGTTGCCGTTGATATACAGCGTACCAACCGTGCCTGACAGCGTCACTGCGACGTGCACCCATTGCCCGGTTGGCAACGCTGCCGTGCTGTCGATGACCTGCTCGCCGTCTCCGCTGTTGAGCGTCATCGCAAAGCGTGCGACTCCGCTGCCGTTGCGGGCGGTGAGCATCATGTAGCGGTCGGTATCGGCGCCGAAATCGAACACGCGAGCCCAGTTGCTGGCGGCGTTCCAGTACACCCATGCCGCAATCGTGAAGTCCGCGACGTCGACCAACAGGTTGGCGGGCAGGCTGACATAGCCGTCGCTGCCATTCAGCGAGACCGCATCGCCCTTCTTGCCAGCCGACCAGGTCGCCCCGTTGACCAGCGTGCCGGCGTGCGCGTGACCGCTCGAATCGGAAGCTCCGGTGCCACTGCCCTCGTCGAAGGCCAGGTATGTGTGCAACTGCGTGGCTGTGATCGCCGCCACCTCGTTCGATGCGGCTGTTTCGCCCGACGGTGTCGTCGCGGTGACGACGTAGTAGTAGGTGCCCGCCGCGAGGCTGCTGTCCGTGTAGGTGAGCAGATCAGCGACGGCCGGTGCGACCGTTGCATAGGGTCCGCCTGCAGTCGTTCCTCGCTGAACCTTGTAGCTCGTCGCGTAGGCGCTTCCCCACCACGACAGGATGACCTGGCCACCGCTCACGAGCGCTGTGAGTCCACTTGGTGCGGCGCCGCTCACAATTGGATCGCGCGTGCACGTCAGGGTGCCGTAGCCCAACTGGTCGTACGAACCGCCCCCCCCTCCGTAATCGTAGTTGCCGCCCTCCGGCGATATCAGGGCCGCGAATTTCTGGCAATAGGGCGCAGCCAGTCCCTTGCGGTTGACGTAGTGGTTGTAGATCAGGGCCCACTCGGGACGCACGTTGCCCTGGCCCGCGGTGGCGAAAACCGTGTCGTCGATGCCGGAGGCCTTGTAGGCGGCGAACGGCATCGTGTAGTACGTCGTCCCGGACTCGATCAGGTTGCCCTTGGCGACGTACTCGGCTCCAGCCAGGATGCGGTTGTTGTCGTACCCGTACAGGTCGACGCCCTGGTTCCAGGCCATCTCGCAGATGTTGGTCATCAGCGAAATGCTGAGCGTGTTGTGCCCCTGGTCGCGTCCGGACTCCTGAGTCTGTCCGAGGTAGCCGGGGTGGATGTAGTAGATCGCTTGCGAGATGCCACCGTTTCCGAGGCCGGTCTTGAAGTAGCTGATCGCCTCGTCGAATTTGGCCTGGTCGTCACACAGCACGCCGATGGCCAGGATCGAGGCCATGCAGCACAGCTGCCAGCTGGAATAGACCGTGAGGGGCGTGAGACTTTGGCTCAAGCCTTGATGGTTGGTCGGATAGAAGATATTGAGCATCATGGACTGGAAGCTGGCAAAGTCCGCCGCTGCCCAGCCCGAGTAGGCGCGCATGATTTCGCCGGCGTTCGCGAACTGATAGCCCTGGATGCCGGACGCGAGGAACGCGTCGATGGTGCCGCCGAACCCCGTGAGCGTGGACGACCACGCGTTCATGAGCCGCACGGCCTCGTCCGCATAGGCGGTGTCGCCCGAGATCTTCCAGCGTAGCGCGCAGGCATAGGCGGCGTGGACATCGTTGTACAGGAGATCGAAGTTCTCGGCATGCACGCCGTCGCTGCCGCGGTAGATCACGGGTACTGCCTGGGGTACCCGCGCCTTGTCGGCATGATTGTTCCCGATCAATCTGTTCCAGCTGTCGATCCACGGCGATGCGTTTGCCGCGACCTTGAGGCTCATTCGGTCGAAGTCGGCCTGGGTGTGCAGCAAGCCGGGATGCACGAACGCCGCGCTCGACGAACCACCCGTCGTTCCACTCGATCCGTTCGTCGATGAGCCGGACGACGATGCCGATGACGAGGAATGGCTGCCGCAAGCCGAGAGGCCCAGGGCGCCCAGGCCGGACAGAAATGTGCGACGCGAAATGGCATCGGGAAGTTGGATCGCCGTGTTGGTCGCGCTGGATGGTTGCGTCGAGATGCCGCCGTCGTGTAGTTCGGAGTGATCTGGGTAAGAGTTGTTCATGAGCGCGTTTTGTCAGGTTGAAGTCCCTGAGCAAGAAATGCGCCGCGGCCAGCGGATGTTGGTTGTGACGAAAGTTTTCGGCGCTCTCAGTCGAGCGGTCGCTCCACGACTTCGCCTGCCTGCCCTGCGCAAGCTCCTGACGAGGCGTGACGCCGTCGCCAGGAACGGCGCGACGCGGATCCGACGCTCCACGGCGACGGATTTGCAGAATGGCCGCTCAGGCGATCGCGATCGTCATCGTCGCCGCATACCCACTGGTCGTATCGCCGGTCAGCGACAGCATCTCGGTGCTCGTGCCGTCACTGAAGACGTTGTCGGCGGAGAAGCTCGTGACCGACGTGTTCTGACCCTTGGTGCACAGCGAGGAGTTGTAGACCGCAATCGTGATGTCGATCGGGAAGGCGGGCTGGGTCGTCGCGATCGCGGTGCCGGAAACGAGGCTGTCGTTCAGGTAGACCTGTGCGTGGACGTGTGTGATGCGTTCCGCGTACCAACCGGGATAGATCGTCGTGAATGTGACCTGGCCGTTCTGTCGGTCACCTGGACGCCACGCAGGAACTTGGTCGTCGTGCTGTCGGCGTTGGTGCTGTTGGCGTATCCGGAGTAGATGCCGTCCTTGTCGCAGTGCCAGATATAGATAGATGCCGGCGCCGCTGATGGGTGTGCAGCCATTGCTCAGGTCTCTTCCAGCGTGATCGTGAGCACAAGCGGCACGGCGGTCTTGCCTTCGGTGATGTGCTCGCGCGTGAGGATCGAGTTGGTCAGGATCGCGTACAGCGGGTAGGGACTATCGGTCTCGGTCTCGGTCTCGGTGGCGGTGGCGGTGGCGGTGGCGGTGGCGGTGAGCGTGCAGCTACCCGCGGCCGCGACGGCTCGCGTTGCCGTGACGGTGTAGGTCGCGGTGGTCGGTCCGTCGGCCGCCGTGACGATGATGGAGATCGCGATGGTGTCTACGGCCACGGCCACGGCCTGGCCCGCGGAGGCGCTGCCGCTGGTCTACGCGCGCGCGTTGCGCGTGCAGCTGGCGGCTGCGGCGTGCGCGTGTTCGAACTGGCGCCGCCGCCGGTCGAGACCCGGTTGATGCGGGCCGAGTTAGAGGCCGAACTGAAAGGTACACAGAGCATGGCCGTCGAGGCCCTGGCGCGAGGTGCGATCGACGGCATCGAGCGCGGGAACGACGAGATCCGCCCCGGCCTGGCCAGCGTGCTGAAGACGATGAGCCGTATCGCGCCGGAGCTCATGTTCCGGCAGATGACGCGGATTATGAAACCAGGCAAGACCTGGTCGGCCTGTCCCGGCCTTGCGAGTGCCGATGACCCTGACACAGCCAACTTCGCCGGGGACGTCCACGACTGCGGCGCCCCGCAAGACCCACAACCAGCTTTGTCAGGTGGCGCCCCAAAGCGACAAATTCTGTCAGTCACCGAGCGACATTTCTTGGCGCTTAGATGCATTTCGTTTCGGCGATTTCATACGGCCACGTTTGTATCTGCGCGGTGCCAAGGCGGAGGGTAACGATTCATCTTTCCTTAACTTTGGCTCAACCTTTGCTTAGCGATGGATGAACGCTCTCTCGGGCGCATCTCCATTCAATGCCATCGGTCGTCGGAAGCAGCCAATGAAAATCGAGTCAATGCATGCCGATCACCGCAATCCTGCGCGCGTTCCTCGCAAAGTGGCTCTCCGCATCGCCAGCGGTCTGACGGTGCTTCTCGCGGGATGCGGTGGTGGCGGTCAAGGCGGTACGAGCACGGTGACGACGCCCCCCGTCACGACCTCGGTCACGGCCAGTGCTCCGGCCTCCGGGACGACCTCCACGGCGACTTCGGGCGCGTCGCCAGCGTCAGCCGCGTCCAGCGCCGACCCGGCGGCGAACACAACGGCGACCGCGCAATACGTTCCGCTTTTCGCCGCCGGTACGCCGGTCATGGAGCAGATCCAGTACACCGAAGCGGATGGCACCCTCGTCACACGCGCCGGCTATCGCCCAACGCATCGACACGCCCGCGAGCGCGGCGAGTACTATTACATGGGCGGCGACTTCGACGTGGCCAGCGGCCCTAATCTGGTCGATGTCGGCCCCGGGGACTACTTCAACTGGCCCGAACTCTACTTCCAGTACCGGACGTTCGGCCTGTTGATTCGCGACGGCACGCCGGCCGGACGCTCGACGCTCGATGTCTACCAGGTCGTCAACCAGACGATCCCCTCGATAGACAACGCCTACATCCAGACCAGCCTCAACGTCTTCCGAGATACCACCGTGGGTACCTACGGCTGGAAGTACAACCAGGGCTTCACGAACACGAACCCGATCGAGAAGAACGTGCTGCCGGACAACCGGGCGGACCAGCCCGGCCAGATCTGCCTCTCCAGCTCCGCGCCGCTCGACTGCTACATGAACTGGCGGCTCACCAACAACTGGGAGACGAACGCGGCGTTCAAGACGGGCGATTTCTTCGAGATGACATCGGCAGGCTTCGTCGACTACGTCCACCGGAACAACGATCCGACCGACCCGCAGATATTCGCCAAGTACGACGGCGGCACGCCGCGGTTCTACTCGTTCGAACAGCTGTACACGGTAGGCAAAGGCATGGTGCCCTGGTACGGAACGGCGCCTGACCTTCACACGACGCCCCTGCCCGACGACGCCCTGCTGGGCGGCACGGCGAGCGTCAGCTACAACTACTCCGAAGAGCCATTCCGCGTCTTCCAGCAGTTCGTCAACAACATCGGCATCACGGACCTGCAGCGCTTCGTCGAAGGCCGGCGCCTGTTCCACACGTCGTTCCTCGACGGCCTGCATTCGGAGAACCCCACCATCAATCCTCCGATGACGGAGCACGTCAATCAGCTGGGTCCGCGTTTCAATGCCGTGCGTTGCCTCGGTTGCCACACGTTGAACGGGCGCAGCCTGGCTCCCAGCGCGGGCAACCAGATCAGCACGCTGTCGGTGCTGACCGCCGCGTCCAGCACGTCCACGTCGTTGACGCCCGACCCTGCCTACGGGATGAACATCCAGCAGCAGGCGCAGGATCCGAAGGCAACGGACTATTCCGTCTTCCTGCAGTCGTACACGCCCGTCACCCACACGACCGCGAGCGGCGAGGTCTTCCAACTGCAAAAGCCCGTGTACGGCTTCAAGGGACCGGTGCCCGCGCAATACTCGGTCCGCCAGGCACCGCAGGTCATCGGCGTGGGACTGCTCGAAGCCGTCGACGAGGCGACGATCCTGCAGCTCGCGACCACGCATGACGGCGTCACGGGCACGCCGAACTGGGTCACCGATCCGGAGACGGGCCAACGCCGCCTGGGCCGCTTCGGCTGGAAAGCCGCCAAGGCCAGCCTGCGCGACCAGGTCGCCGAGGCGCTGATGCTGGACATGGGCGTGACCTCGCCGATCTATCCGACGCGACTGTGCCAGCAGAACCTTGCCTCGACGGCGTGCAAGACAGCAACCCAGACGACCTCGGGGGCGACCGAGCAAGACCTTAAGAAGATCACGCAGTACGCCGAGCTGATCGGCGTACCCGCGCAGCGCAAGTACGCCAGCGGCTACGCGGCGGGATTGCGCGTCTCGCCCGAGCACAACGTCAATCCGGCCCGCATCGCCAGCGGCTCCACGTTGTTCACGCAAAGCGGGTGTGCCGCCTGCCACGCGACGCAGATGAAGACCGGCGCGAATCATCCGTTTGCCGAGCTGCGCAGCCAGACCATCCATCCTTACTCGGACCTGCTGCTGCACGATATGGGGCCCGGCCTCGCCGATACCTTGACGCAAGGCAGCGCGACTCCGTCGATGTGGCGTACGCAGCCGCTGTGGGGCATCGGGTCGCTGGCCTATGTGCAGGAGAGCGCGGCGGTCAACGCCGGCCCCGACCTCCCACATGATCCGCTGTCGATGCCAGTCTCGAACGCACGCTACCTGCACGACGGAAGAGCCCGCTCGATCTTCGAGGCGATCCTGTGGCACGACGGGGAGGCTCAGGCGGCGCGCCTGAAATTCGAGGCGCTCACCGTGGATCAACGCAACGACATTCTCGTGTTCCTCGGCTCGCTTTGAACCGCATGCAAGGCGTCCAGGGAGCCGCCGCCACATCGCCCGTCGAGCCATGCAACGTCGTTGCTGCGCGTGCCGGTGCCGGCCTCGCCGACCAGCGACCGGGGCAGCCTTGGCTGTCGAAGAACGAAACAACTGCGGATTTGAAGCAGCCACTCGCGACGGACTGCTTTGCCACGATCCACTTGGCAGCGCGCCAAGGAACCGAAAGCACGGTGCCGCCGGCTAGACTCTGGCGATGATTCCCTCCACCTCGATAGTTGGCCAAGCTCGCCATACGCCCCGCTGCAGGCTTCTGAACATGATGGCGCTGCTGATGGTTGTTTCAGTGACGGCTTGCACAGCGGGCGGCGCGCTCCGCTCAACCCACGAAGACAACGCAACTCCCACTCTGCCGATTCCGCGCGGGATCCCGCCATCGGCAAACTTCTACGCGGATCCGGATTCACAGGCTGCAGTTTGGCTGCGTAGGCATCCCGACGACCCCGTCGCCTCAGCGATTAGGACGGAGATCGTCGCCCATGCAGCCGCCCGCTGGTTTGGGGACCGCACCGTTGACGTTGGCCCCGCAGTTTCTCGCTACGTTGCGTCCGCCAATGCTTCGCAGCAGATACCTATCGTCGTTGCCTATGCCATCCCTCATCGTGACTGTGGGCAATACAGCAAGGGCGGTGTCGCCACGACCGAAGCCTATCAACAGTGGGTCTCTGCGTTCGCAGCCGGCATTGGAGCCAGCCGTGTAGTCGTTGTCTTGGAGCCGGACGCACTGGCGCAACTCGACTGCCTCCCGCCTTCGGCGCAGTCCGATAGGCTGGACCTTCTGCGATACGCGGCTACTCAACTAAAGAGTCGAGCGCCAAATGCTCTTGTCTATCTCGATATCGGGCATAGCGGGTGGCTGTCGGCGAGCGTGGCGGCGCAGCGACTACTCTCCGCCGGCGTCGTTGACGTACGGGGCTTTTCCATGAACGTCTCCAACTTCCAGACTACCGCCGACAGTAGGTCCTATGGGCGCGCAATCGCAGCCTTGCTACTCAAGCAAGGAGTTGCCAAGACGTTTGTCGTCGACACCAGCCGCAACGGTAACGGCCCTCTCGGTGCGCAATGGTGCGACCCGGCAGGCCGGCGACTTGGGGAAAGGTCAGCGGTGCATCAGAACGAAGAACCCGAGATGACCTTGTGGATCAAGAACCCGGGGGTAGGTGATGGATGCGCTGCTGCGGCTGGTACCTTTGTCCCAGCGTTGGCATACGGTCTGATCCACGGGACGTAGTTGGGGCGAACACAAACAAGTGACATGGCGCGGCCGCGCCTGGTCGCGGCTGCTGTCGGCCGAGATGGAATGGCACCGTCACTTCTGCCAACTGGGTGCGCCGGTAGTCGGGTGCACGCGCGTGCAGGAATGCTGGTGATGGCGACATGACTCCTGGCAATACTTCGTCAATGGCTACTCGCTGTCCTTCGCGCCAGCAGCGCTGCGCAGCCCCCCGCTGCGAGAGTCGACGATCCGCTGCCAGAGATCGTCGGTGACCCGCCGCGGGTGTTGCTTCGCACGATAGGCGACGACGGAGACCTCGATGTCCCATTGACTGTCGCCCAACGGCACCAGGGAGGAGAGCCGGCCCCGCTGGAAAGCGCTGGTGGCGAGCCAGGCCACGCCGTGGCCCTGCTCGGCAAGGTCGCCCAGCACGTCCGACATCTCGACTTCGAACTTGCGCTCGCCGAACAACGGCACCTGTGCGTTCTCGATGGCGGTCTCCACCAGCCGCGCGAAATAGCCGGACGGCGAGTACATCAGCAGCGGGATCGGCTGGCTCGCCGACCCGGGGAACCGCAGCTCGCCGCTCTCCACCAGTCTCCGTGCGGCATAGGGCCGGATGACCTCGGTATCGATCACGTGCTCCTCAAAACGCGCCGCGTCTATCTGCACCGGATGCGCCGCCTGATGAAACCCGATCAGCAGGTCAACGGAGCCGGCGGTGAGCGCGGAGACCGTGTCGTGGACGCTGCCGACCTCGATGCTGCAGGTCGGTGCGCTGGTACCCGTCCATGCGGTCCACCAGTCGGGCAGGCGCGTGGTCGCTAGCGCGTAGGGCATCGCGATGCGGACGTGGTCGCGCGAGCGATCGCCGCCGATTTCCGTCTTCGCTTCCGAGATCTGGTTGATGAGGCGGATGGCGACGCCGCGGAACTGTTCGCCCGCATCGGTCAGCCGCGTGGGAAACGCGGTGCGATCGATGAGGCGCGCGCCGATCCATTGCTCGAGGGCCTGGATGCGCCGGCTGAACGCGGCCTGCGACACGTTGCGCAACTCCGCGGCGCGCGTGAAGTTGCGCACCTCGGCCAAGGTCACGAAATCCTGAAACCAGCGTGTATCCATCCCGTTGCTCCTGGTGCGAGTTTGTCTGCGTGGTCGCAACAGCCCCATGCGATGCGCGCATGACCGATGCGCCGCACGCATGACGTCGCGATGTCAACATGACATTGGACGCCCACTTTCACCTCGAACACCATCGAACCATCGACGCAACCGACAGGAAGACGTGATGGACGCCAAGCTGAGAGACGCCGCCCGGGAATACATGATCCGCTACGGCGGCGATACGTTCCCCAACCTGTTCCGTAGTGCCCGGGGAGCCATCGTCATCGACGACACCGGCCGCGAGATCCTGGACTTCACGTCAGGCCAGATGTGCGCGACGATCGGCCACAACCACCCGGCCATCGTGCAGGCCGTGCACCGGGCGGGCGAGACGGCGTTCCACATGTTCAGCGGCATGATTCCCGAGGTGGTGGCCGAACTCGCCGCCAAGCTCGCGACCGACTGGATGCCCGCGCCGCTGCAGAAGTCGATCTTTGTGAACACGGGCTCGGAGAGCAACGAAGTCGCGCTGCGAATGGCCAAGATGTACACCGGCGGCTACGAGATCCTCGCCGTCGGCGGATCGTGGCACGGCGTGACAGGCGGCACCAGTGCGGTGTCCTTCGCCAGCGACCGCAAGGGCTACGGCGTGCACGTGCCCGGCGTGTTCGTCATGCCCGAGCCCAACGCCTACCGGCCGTACATCGCCGGGCTGGGTGCGGAGGAATCCGCCCTCGCTTGCCTGGAGATCGGCCTCAAGATGTACGACATGGCTTCGACCGGACGCCGGGCCGCCATCATCATCGAGCCCATCATCAGCGCGGGCGGCGTGCTGGTGCCGCCGAAGTCGTACATGCAGGCGCTGCGCCGCGCGGCCGACGAGCGCGGCATGCTGCTGATCTTCGACGAGGCGCAGACAGCGTTCGGCCGCATCGGCCACCGGCATGCGGCCGATTTCTTCGGCGTGGTGCCCGACATCATGAGCGTGTCGAAGACGATGGGCGGCGGCCTGCCGTTGGCCGCGACGATCACGTCCGCCAAGATCGAGCAGGACGTTCACGAGAAGGGCTTCACGTTCTACACGAGCCACGTCTCGGATCCGCTGCCGGCCACCGTCGGCCTGGCCGTCCTGGAAACTCTCCAGAAAGAGAACCTCATCGAACGCGCGCGGACGACCGGGGCTTATCTTCGTGGCCGCCTCCTGGAACTGCAGGAGCGCTACGAGGTCATCGGCGACGTGCGCGGAGAAGGAATGTTGCTTGGCGTGGAGCTCGTGAAGGATCGCCAGTCCCGCCTGCCATTCCACGAACTCGGGGCGCTCACCACCCGAAAGTGCTTCGAACTGGGCTTGAGCATGAACATCCGGCGGCGTCCGGAACGCGGCTCGGTGTGGCGGATCGCGCCGCCGCTCACGGTCTCGCATGGCGAGATCGACCGCGGCATCGAGATCCTCGACCGGGCGCTGCGCGAAAGCCTCGCGCTGGTCTGAAGTTCGCCGCCCGGCGACGGGCCTTGCATCGGCGCCTCGTCGCCATTCCAGAGGATGATGATGACGCATTCCAAGCTGCTCCTGGCCGCGGCGCTCGCCACGGCCATCACCGCCGCCTCCGGCCAGGAGGCGGACACGCTCGCCAAGGCCAGCGCGTCGGGCACCATCGTGATGGGGGTGCGCGAGTCGTCCGTGCCTCTGTCCTATGCGCTCGGACCGGACAAGTTCGTCGGCTATCACGTGGAGATCTGCGAGCGGGTGCTTGCCGTCCTGCTGCCCCAGGCGAAGATCAAGTACCAGGCGGTCACGTCGGCCAACCGCATCCCGCTGCTGCAGAACGGCACGATCGACCTGGAGTGCGGTTCGACCACGAACAATGCGGCGCGAAAGAAGGAGGTCGCGTTCGTCAACACGACCTACGTCACCGAGGCGCGGCTGGCAGTGAAGACGAACTCGGGCATCACCTCGGTCGAGCAATTGAACGGCAAGAGCGTCTCCACCACGACCGGCACAACCCTCGTGCAGCGGCTGCGCCGGCTCGAGAAGACTGGCGTCAGCATGAACGTCGTCATGGCAAAGGATCACGCGGATGCGTTCCTGTTGCTGGAATCGGGCCGCGTCGATGCCTTCGCAATGGACGACAACACACTCGCCGGACTCATCGCCACGTCCAAGAAGCCGGATGATTTCAGGATCGTGGGAAAACCCTTGGGAATCGAGCCGATCGCGATCATGATCAGGAAGGACGATCCTCGCTTCAAGACGGCCTTCGACGAGGCGCTAAGAAAGCTCATTGCCTCGGGGGAGGTCGAACGGATCTATGCCAAATGGCTCCTGCAGCCGATCCCGCCGGGCAACACCACCATCGCCATGCCCCAGAACTCATCGCTGAAGACCGCACTGTCCCGACCAAATGACGATCCCGCCGAGGCCTACAACCAGTGAATCCCGGAGGGATGCCAAGGCCGGCATGCGTTCGTGAACTTCAACGAGAGCGGCTCGATTCGCAGCACGCCGCGTCAAGTCGATAGAGGCTCTTAAGCGCTATTGCTCCGACACGAACTCCAGATTTCCAGCTGGAAGGAGTTGATAGCCGCATCCGCGGATCGTGCGTATGAGCCGAGAGGTATTCGCCGAGTCGCCCAACTTGGCGCGCAGTCGCGATACCACGAGGTCGACGCTTCGCTCGGTCACCATGCCCTTAACTTGTTGCGTCGCCTGGATCAATTGCTTGCGACTGAGCGCGACTCCAGGGTTTAGCGCGAAAGCGGCAAGCAGTTGAAATTCTGCGTTCGACAATGGGATCGACATGCCTTGCGGTGTTACCAGTGAGCGTGATCGCCAATAGACACGCCAGCCGGATCCGCATGGTTCACTGAGATTCCAGGTACTCCGCGCTGGCCAGGGTGCGCCTGATCCGTACTCCGGAACGAGCCGCGACGCTCTCATTTGCGTCCTTGCTCTCAAGCCCATGGTTCGTCGCGTCAGCGATCGAATGCGTGCGATGAGTTCGCGGCAATCTTGCGGCTTGGTGACGAAATCGTCCGCGCCAATCTCCAGTCCTATGATCCGGGTCATCGGGTCACTCTCGGCTGACAAGAGAATGAGAGGGATCTCGGAGTGCGCGCGAAGTTTGCGACACAGCTCGATGCCATTCCCGTCTGGCAACAGCAGATCCAGGAGGATGAGATCGATGCCTCCAAGATCGAGCTGGGAGCGCATGGCGCGCGCGCTTTGAGCCAAACGCACCTGCATGCCGTATCTTTCGAGGCTTGCGCCGACGATCTCGCGCAGCGCAGGATCGTCGCCGACAACAAGGCAAGTGATCATGGCCGCCAGTTTCCCCGGCAGGTCATGGTCTGGAGCGTGAAGGCGTCCGCGCCAGGACTGCGCGCGCCGATCGCTGCGTAGCAAGAGCCTCACGCATGGTCGAACGCAAGCGTGAACACCGCTCCGGCGTCGCCATTGGCAGCCGTGAGCTGCCAGTCGTGCGCGAGCGCCACTTCAGCGCAGATCGCCAGGCCGAGACCCGCACCGGTATCGCGCCGATGCGTGCTGCGCCAGAAGCGAATGAAGAGCTTGTCGAGGTGCTCGGGAGCGATGCCGGCGCCTTCATCGCGCACTGTGACGCCCGCCGCGGCGACGTCGACCGTGACGACTGCATCCTGCGGTGAATGGTGGATCGCGTTCTCGATCAGGTT
>FTKT01002425.1_pt6 | contig 17360 bp, 24 predicted proteins | sample 1658271 | NCBI WGS metagenome assembly FTKT01 (sample SAMEA3914811, study PRJEB12502) | metagenome | biome: forest; material: soil | place: Canada | collected 2011-08-04 | depth 0.3 m | reverse complement strand
GCAGCGCGTGCTGCCGCACGAGCTCGTGGTGCGCGATTCGACGAGCGCGCCGGCGCGGGTGGCGCGGCGGCCGCCGCGCGACTGATCCAGCCCTCGGTCCCGCCGCTTCAATCGCGCGACGGGAAGACGCCCTGCAGCGCGATGAAGCACTCGACCGTCAAGGTCGGCGGCATGACGGACACCGGCTGGTTGCCGCCCGCCGGCGACGTCGTCACCGGCGCCATGGCGATCGTGCCCGGAGCGGCCGCATACAGGGTCGTGCGCGACTTGCTGGCGGGCACGCCATTGGCGGGCGAGACCTGGGTCGCGTCGCCGCTGGAGCCCAGCGGCGTCACGCTGTGCGTGTGTGCCGGCAACTGGGAGCTGTTGAGCGTCACGGTCTCGTGACCCTCCTGGGCACCCTCGACGTGCGGGCTCAGGCCCAGGCCCTGTCCGTCATGCAGCAACGCGCGGCCGCGCATGTCGGGCAGCGCGAAGTTGCTGGTGCCGTTGCCGCCATAGGTCGTGCCCAGCAGCGAGAACAGCGCCGTGTTCTGCGAGATCGGCAGCAACTGCCCATCGAGGCGCGCCCAGCCCCGGGGCGCGAAGTTGAAGCCGGCGCACATGATCTGTCCGACAAACGGTTCGGCCTGGGCATGGGCGGCCTGCAACGGCGCCAGGGACGCGACGGCCAGGGCGGCCAGGCCGAACAGACGCGAGCGTGCGAAGGTCATGATGCTGCTTTCATTGACGGTTGGAGTAAGCGCCGAGGCGCCGGCGCGCCAGGACAGCGAGCAGGCCGAGGCCGGCCAGCAACGATGCCGCCATGCCGGGCTCCGGCACGCTGGTCACGGCGCTGGTGATGTCGTCGGCGCTGAAGGGAAGGAACGCGTCGCCGGAGGGCACGCCGGTGATCGTGATCGAGTCGAAGCCCGCGCTGTCCACCAGCCCGAGGAAGTAGGCCTTGCCATCGACGAGGACCAGCGGCGTCGCGCCGTTGAACACGCTGGCCGACGCCGTCGACAGTTCGAGGTCGCCCGGCTCGGCGTCGTTGCCGGCGATCAGGTAGAGGCCGGCAGCGGTGACGCTGCGGCCGAACGAGATCGTGAAGCTGTCGCCGAGATAGAACGCGGTGTCGGGGTTGTCGAGCCCGAGGTAGTTCGTGCCGGAGGTGGTGCCGAACGTGCTCGAGACCTGCAGCATCTGCCCGGCGATGGCGTAGGTGAAGACCAGGCCGCCGGTGCCCGTGCCGGAGGCGAACGTGGTACCGCTGGCGACGCCCTCGAAATCGACGGTCTGCACGCCCGACAGCCCGGCGATGGCCGCGGCGAAGGCGGACTCGTCCTGGTAGCCGGTCGTCGTCGCCCGGCAGGCGCCGGACAGGGCGAGCAGCGTCGCGAGGACGGCGAGCTTGCCGTGGAAGGTGCGTTGCATGGTTCCTCCGATGCGACCCGGGCACGGAGGTGATTCTGCGCCGCGATCGGATCGTGGCGGGTCGCCCAACCTAGGGGGCCTTCGGTCGCGGCAGTCGGTACCAGACCTCGACGTCGTCCTTCATCTCGCCGCGCGTCCAGCCCTGCGCGGCGTAGAAACGGTCGGCGCGCGTGTTCGCCTCGGTGCCCAGGCGGATCTCGTCGTGACCGAGCTCGAACAGCCAGTCGACGGCGAGCCGTAGCAAGTGCTTGCCAGCGCCGAGACCCTCGCGTTCGGGATCGACGAACAGCGCCCAGATCGAGCCATCGCGGGCGGCATACGAGAAGCCGACCATCTCGCCGGCGAGTTCCGCGATCCAGCCGCGGCCGAGGCGGTCGAGATGGTCGCTGCACATCGCGTGCGTGACGCTCGTCGGGTCGGACAGCCGGTTCTCGTTGACGCTCAGCCGGAGGCGCATCAGCGTCGGGATGTCGGCCTCGATGGCCCGGCGAAACGTCAGCGCGGTCACGCGCGACCCTTGGCCGGCGCCGCGGTCGACCCGCGCACGATCACCTGGTGCGGCAGCACGCGCACCGGCGCGGGCGCCTCCGCATCGAGCCTGGCGTCGCCGGCGAGCAGCATCTCCACCGCCGCCATCGCCATCTCGGCCAGCGGCTGGCGCACGGTCGTCAGCGGCGGCCAGACGAGCGAGGCCGCGTCGGAATCGTCGAAGCCGACGATGGCGACGTCGCCGGGCACCGCGATGCCGCGTCGCTGCGCCTCGGTGAGCGCGCCGAGTGCCATGAAGTCGTTGGCCGCGAAGATGGCCGTCGGCGGATCGGGCAGCGCGAACAGCCGGCGCGCCGCCTCGACGCCGGACTCGAACTGGAACGTGCCCGGCACGACCAGCGTCGGATCGGGCGCGATGCGGTGCGCCTTCAACGCGCGCTCGTAGCCCTCGCGCCGGCGCAGGCTCGCCGCCTGGTTGCCCTCGATGAACGCGATCGCCGTGTGGCCCAGGCTGATCAGCAGGTTGGTGAGCTCCTCGGCCGCGAGCGCGTCGTCCATGCGCACGCTGGCCATGCCGTGGCCCTCGCCGGCCGGCGAGATCAGCACGCAGGGCGTGCGCTGGGCGCGCAGCGTCTCGAGGATGGCGGGGTTGTCGCACAGCGGCGGCGTCAGGATCATGCCGTCGGGGCGCAGCGCGGCGAGCATGGACTCGATCTGCGCCGGCACGTCGGCGCCGTTCTCCTGCAGCGACTCGACCACCAGGTGGCGCCCGGCCTCGCGGCAGCCCAGCGTCGCGCCCTGCTGCACGCCGGCGACGAAGGCCGCGCTCGGGTCGTAGTACAACAGGCCGATGAGGAACGACTTGGCGCCGGCCAGGCTGCGTGCCGACAACTGCGGCCGATAGTTCAGCGCCGCGACAGCTTGCTGCACGCGGGCCCGCGTGTCGGCGTGCACCGTGGGCTCCTTGTTCATCACGCGCGAGACGGTCTTGATCGAGACGCCGGCCTGACGCGCCACGTCGATGATCGTCGGCGGTGCGCCCGCTCTCTTGTTCACTGTTCACCCTCTCGGCTCGTTCGTTTGCGCCCGGGGATTGTGTCGACCCGGCGCAGATCGTCTTGTTCTCGTCAGTCTAATGTTTCCCTTTTGAAAATCTGCCGCGAACCATGGGATTTGCTCTAACCGGATTCCAAGGTTCGCGGCAGCATGGGTGCCTGCGTGGGAATTCCGCTGCACGAGACAAAACGATACACGGCGATACGGCGGTGAAAGCATGCTGGAGCCCGGATGCACGTTAATGAGAGCGTGGCGAAGCGAAAACTGATCGCCACGTCACCCCCAAACCAAGGAATGAAATCATGAAGACCTGGCTGAAGCGCACTCTCACGGGTGTGGCAGTCTCCACCGCCCTGCTGGGCACCGTTGCGGCCTACTCGCAAGGCGTGGGTTTCCATCACGGCCCGCCGTCGCCCGAGCAGATCGCCCAGCACGAGCAGATGATGCTCACCCACATCGGCAAGAAGCTCAACCTCGATGCCAACCAGGCCGCCAAGCTCAAGGTGCTGGGCGACCTGCTGGTGGCGCAGCACACCCCGCCCGCGGCCGGCACGCCCAACCCGCACGCCGCGCTGATCGCCGGCAACACCTTCGACCGCGCCGGCGCGACGACGCTGATGAACCAGCACGTCGCCAAGATGCAGGCCAACGGCCCGGCGTTCATCAACGCCTTCGGCGACTTCTTCGACAGCCTCAACGCCACGCAGCAGGCGCAGGTGCGCGAGATGGCCGCCCATCACCACGGCATGATGATGTTCGGCATGGGCGGCCCCGAAGGCATGCACGGCCACCACGGCCCGCACGGCGCCTCGGGCCCGACCGGCAACTGACGTTCGACGCGCGGGCGGCGCATGCATTGATCCCGTCAGGTCGGGCGTGTCGATCGCAGCGCCGCCCGCACGCCCTCGCCTTGCCAGGCCCGCGTACGCGCGGCCGCTCCGGAGGGAGCGGGCCTGAGCCCCCGGGGGCGGCGAGCGGAGCGAGCCCAGGCCGTCATCTACCATCGCCGCATGCGCCGCCTCCTGATGATCGACGACGACGCGCTGCTCGCCGCGCCGCTCGCCACCTACTTCCGCCGCTTCGACTATGAGCTCGACAGCGCCGTCACGCCCAGCGAAGGGCTGGCCAAGCTGCGCGCGAACGCCTACGACGCGGCGATCCTCGACGTGATGCTGCCCGAGATGGACGGCTTCGAGCTGTGCCGCACGATCCGGCGCGACTCGGACATCCCCATCGTGATGCTCACCGCGCGCGGCGACGTGATGGACCGCATCGTCGGCCTCGAGATCGGCGCCGACGACTACATCCCCAAGCCGTTCGAGCCGCGCGAGCTGCTCACGCGCATCCAGACCATCCTGCGCCGCGCGCGCGCGCCGGCGGCCACGCCACAGAGCCGGCTCGAGTTCGACGGTCTCTCGATCGACCTCGAACGCCGCCAGGTGCTGCGCCAGGGCGAGCCGGTCGAACTGACCGGCACCGAGTTCGAGCTGCTCGCGATGCTCGCCAAGGCGCCGCAGAAGGTGTTCCACCGCGACGAGATCCTCAACCGTCTGCGCGGGCAGGACGCCGATCTCTATACACGCGCCGTCGACATCCTGGTAAGCCGGCTGCGCAAGAAGCTCGAGCCGCTGGACTGCATCAAGACGCTGCGCAACGCCGGCTACGCGTTCGCGGGCGGGCACGCATGAACGCGTCGCCGCCGGCCCCCGCGGCGCCCTCGCGCTGGAGTGTGCGCTTCCCGTCGCTGGGCGCGCGGCTGGTCGGGCTGTTCCTCGTGCTGGCCATCGCGGTGGCGGTCACCTTCATGCTGGGCATGCATGTCGTCCAGGCGGTGGGCTGGCACGAGACGCTGCGTCCGCTGGTGCTGAACTACACGGACACGCTGGTGGCCGAGATCGGTTCGCCGCCCGACGTCGAACGCGCGCGCGTGCTGAGCCAGCGCCTGCCGCTGCATATCCGCATCGACGGGCCGGAGGTCAACTGGGATTCGGCCGACGAACCGGCGCCGCCGCCGCCGCCACCGACCGAGGACGGCCGCCCACGGCCGCCGCATCATCCGGTGGTGACGCTGCCCAACGGCGACCCGCTGCCGCTGGTGGTGCCGGAGCCGCGCCCGCCGCGCTCCTCGCCCGAGCGCGCGCCGCCCGGCGCGCTGGGCCCGCACGGCGGCGGGCGCGGCCTGCCCTATCGCATGGCGATGGGCACGGACATCGACCCGACCCACTGGCGCGTCGTGCGCCGCCTGCCGGACGGCCACCGCATCGTCTTCAGCCTGGCCGACACGTCCCACGAGCAACGCGCCGAGCACATCGGCTGGGCCACGCTGGGCCTGCTGCTGCTGTTCACCGCGTTCGCCTATGCCTGGGTGCGCCACATGCTGCATCCGCTGGTGGCGCTGCGCGAGGGCGCGGTGCGCTACGGCCAGGGCGATTTCTCGCAGCCCATCGTGCCGCGCAACCGCGACGAGCTGGGCGACCTGGCCGAACAGATCAACGCCATGGCCGCGCGCCTGCACCACATGCTCGACGCCAAGCGCCAGCTGCTGCTGGCCATCAGCCACGAGCTGCGCTCGCCGCTGGCGCGCGCGCGCATGAACACCGAGCTGCTCGACGACAGCGGCGAACGCAGCGCGCTGCTGCGCGATCTCGGCGAGATGCGCGACCTCATCACCGACCTGCTCGAAAGCGAGCGCCTCGCCGACGTGCAGGCCGGCGGCCACGCCGTGCTGCAGACGGAGTCGTCAACGCTGTCTGAGATCATCCACGCGCAGTGCGACGCGCAGGCGGCCGCCGGCACCGTGACGCTGCAGCTCGACGACACGCTGCGCGCGCTGCCGCTGGACCGCGCCCGCATGCGGCTGCTGCTGCGCAATCTCGTCGACAACGCGCTGCGGCATGGCGGCGAGTCGGGGCAGCCGCCGCGGGTGTCGACCACGGGCACGGCGCAGTCGGTGGCGCTGGCGGTGCGCGACTTCGGCCCCGGCATGGACGACAGCCAGCTGCAGCACGCGGCCGAGGCGTTCTACCGCGCCGACGCGGCACGCCTGCGCAGCACCGGCGGCGTCGGCCTGGGCCTGTACCTGTGCAAGCTGGTGGCCGAGGCGCACGGCGGCACGCTGGCGCTGCGCAACGCGCATCCGGGTCTCGAGATCACCGTCACGCTGCCAGTGTCTGCCGCCGAGGGTTGAGCGCGGGCGCGCGTCTTGCCTCATCATCGAAAACGCGGCCCGCAGCGGCCGCAAAACGCGGCCTCCAGCAGGCCGCAAGGAGACCTCGATGAGCAAGATTTCAATTCTCCTGGCCACGTCCCTCGTGGCGCTGTGCAGCGGCGTCCATGCGGCCGACGACCCGGCCAAGCCGGCTTCGAAGCCGAGCCTGGCCACGACGGCCAATACCCAGCTCCGCCAGGCCGACGTGCCTTCGGTCAAGACCGATCCGCAGGGCGCGCAGAGCGTGAAGGCCCAGGCCGACGCCGACATTGCCGCGCGCAACGCGCGCGACAAGGGCCCTCGCCTGGTGCTCAAGCGCGAGAACCTCAAGGGCAACCAGGCCGCGCGCGCGATGGAGCAACGAGCCAATCCCAACACGATCGACCACGACATCGCGTACGGCGACAAGGATCACACCGAGCAGGTGACCGACCTGAAGGTGCAGCTGAAGAAGTGATCAGATCCGGGTGGTCAGCGCGAGCCAGGCGTCTGGCAGGCGGTCGTTGACCCAGGCCTCGATCGCGTGATCGCCGCCGCTGAGGATCAGCACGCCCACGAGCAGCAGCAGCGCGCCCATCGCGCGTTTCGCCCTGTCCGCGTGGGCGAGCACCCACTCGCGCACGCGCCCGAAGCCCGCGCGTGACGCGTAGGCGGCGCCCACCAGCGGCAACGCCGCGCCCAGTCCGAACAGGCCCAGCAGGAACGCGCCGCGCGCGGCGCCCCCGGCCGTGGCCACGAGCGCCAGCGTCGAGCCCAGCAACGGGCCGGCGCACGGGCTCCACACCAGTCCCAGCAAGCCACCGAGCGCAAAGGCGCCGAGCAAGGCGCCGCCGTCGACCTGCGCCGTCGCGGCGTTGGCCGACGACGCCAGCGGCGTCATCAGGCTGGAGAAGCGGCGTTCGAGCGGAGGCACCAGCATCACGACGCCGAAGGCGATCAGCAGCCAGGCGCCGACACGGCGGACGTCGTCGGGCGCCAGCGACAGCGCGCCGCCGAGGCCGCCCACCAGCAGGCCGATCAGCGTGAAGGTGATGGCCATGCCCAGCCCCATCGCGATCGGCGCGGCGCGATGGCGCTGCACCGCGCCGCCGACGATCACCGGCAGCAGCGGGAAGACGCACGGCGACAGCGTGGTCAGCGCGCCGGCGGCGACGCTCAGCGCGGGTTGGGCGAAGCCGGGCATGTCAGATCGCGCTCTGCAGCGTGGCCTTCAACTTCGCCGGATCGGTCTCGCCGGTCGAACGGGTCCGCTCGGTCGCGCCGTGGAAGACGATCAGCGTCGACTGCGCCGTGACGTGCATCTGCTTCTCGAGCGCCTTTTCCTGGTCGTAGTCGACCTCCATCAGCGTCACCTTCAGCGACGGGTCGGCCTTGAGCGCGTCGAAGGCCTTGTCCTGCGCGCGGCAGGTCGGGCACCAGCTGGCGTGGAAGTGCAGCACCACCGGCTCGCCGGCCTTCTGCGCCGCGGCGAGCGCGGACGGGCTGTACGGCGCGACGGTCAGGGCCTGCGACAGCGTCGAGGCCAGCAGCAGGGACGCGGCGAGCGCGAGACGGGTCAGCGACATCATGGAATGAGCTCCGGAAATTCTGGGAAGACGGGCCGCCATCAGGCTGGCGGTGGCATGCCGCATCGTGGCATGCTTGCCTGGTTTCGTCGCCGGCGCGGTTGAAACCTTACAAGCCGCGCGCAGGTGGATCGGCGGGCGCTGTCAGGAATCGCGCCCTCCGGCTCGTCGATTGCTGCAGGCGCAGCATCGCGCCCGTCCGGGCGCCACTGCGCGCCAAGGAATCCCGCCATGAAGTCCCGTCCGTCCGCCCTGCTCTACGCCAATCCGTTCCTGTTGTGGAACTCGCTGGGCGTCAAGACGCTCCAGATGTCCACTGCCGCGGCGCAGGTGATCGCCATCCGCACCACGCGCATGGCCACGCACGGCCTGAATCCGAACGCCGCGGACCGCCGCGAGATGAAGCTGATGGGCGCCGAGAAGGTCGACGCGTTCTCGCGCGCCGGCCAGGCGCTGGCCACGGGCGCGATCCCGCTGGTGGCCGGCATGGCCGGTCAGGCGTTTCGCACCAGCCTGGACCTGATGAACGCGTCCGCGCACCTGGCCGCGAGCCGCACGATCCCGCAGACGATGGCGCGCCAGCGCAAGCTCGCCGACACGCTGATGCGCGGCGCGCCGGCCTCGAAGGCCACGGCGCAGCTGGCGCATCGCGCGCTCGCGCCGGTGCACCAGAAGGCGACGGCCAACGCCAGGCGCCTCACGAAGAAGGCCCGCTGAACACGGAGACAACCCCAGCCATGGACTTCAAGGACTACTACAGCGCCCTCGGCGTCGCCCGCGACGCCAGCGACGACGACATCCGCAAGGCCTACCGCAAGCTGGCCCGAAAGTACCACCCCGACGTCAGCAAGGAAGCCGACGCCGACGTGAAGATGCGCGAGATCAACGAGGCGCGCGACGTCCTGCAGGACAAGGAAAAGCGCGCGGCCTACGACCAGCTCGCCGACCATGTCGCGCGCGGCGGCAGCCCCGACGGCGGCTTTCGCCAGCCGCCGCCCGGCTGGGACGACGGCTTCGAGTTCAAGCGCGGCCCCGCGCAGGGCCCGGCCGACCACGCCGACTTCAGCGAGTTCTTCTCGTCGATCTTCGGCAACCGCGGCGGCACGGGCGGCGGCGCCCCGCGCGGCCCCTACCGCGAGCGCGGCGAGGATCACCACGCCGCCATCGAGATCTCGCTGGAGGACGCGCTGCACGGCGCCGAACGCCAGCTCTCGCTGCGCGCTCAGGAGATCGACGAGCAGGGCCGGCCGCACCTGGTCAACCGCACGCTGGACGTGAAGATCCCGGCGGGCGTGCGCCCCGGCCAGTACATCCGCCTCGCCGGCCAGGGCCTGCCCGGCCACGGCGGCGAGGCCGCGGGCGACCTGTACCTCGAGGTGCGCATCGCGCCGCACAAGCTGTACCGCATCGAGGGCCACGACCTCTACATGACGCTGCCCGTCACGCCCACCGAGGCCGCGCTCGGCGCGCACGTGACGGTGCCCACGCCAACGGGCGCCCAGGTCGACGTGACGATCCCCAAGGGCGCGCGAGGCGGCATGAAGCTGCGCCTGAAGGAGCGCGGCCTGCCCGGCAAGACGCCGGGTCACCTGTACCTGCTGCTCGAGATCGCACTGCCGCCGGCCGACTCCGACGCCGCGCGCGCTGCCTACGAGGCGCTGGCCAAGGCCGTGCCGTCGTTCAATCCGCGCCAGAACCTGGGAGCCTGACATGCGCGCAGTCACCACCACCGTCCTCGATTCCTCGCCGCTGACCGTGCGCGAACTGGCGCGCGCCGTCGGCGCCGAAGACCAGTGGGTCGTCCGCCTCGTCGAGGTCGAGATCCTGCACGTCGACACGCCCGCCGAACCGCCCGAGCGCTGGCACTTCCGCAGCGCCGACCTTCAACGCGCGCTGGCCGCGCGCCGCCTGGAGCGCGACTTCGGCGCGAACCTCGACACGGCGGCGCTGATCCTGGACCTGCAGTCCGAGCTGCGGCGCCTGCGCGCGCGGATGGGCGCGCACGGGCTCGGGTGACGCGCTAGCGCGCGGACGCGGGCGCCCACGCGAGGCCATACGGCAATCGCGGCGGCCCGAACAGGAAGTGCAGCACGCGGCGCCGGCTGCGGCCGGTCGACTTCGACGACGCGTGCAGCAGCAGCGGCCGCATCAGCATGGCGCCGCCGCGCGCCACCGGACACGCCCGCGTGCCGCGCGAGTTGCGCAAGGCGATGGCCTCGCCGTCGCCGAGCCGGCCCAGGCCGTGACTGCCGGCGACGACGTTCAAGGGCCCGTCGTGGGCGCCGCATTCGTCGACGTGCAGGCGCACGGCGACCAGTTGCTCGAGCACGGACACGGGCGGCTGCACGAACCAGGTGCCGCCCTTGTTCGACCAGCCGCTCAGCTCGGGATGTTCGATCCGCGCCGCCAACGGGATGGCCAGGTCCTGGTGCAGCGCCACGAGCCAGTTGCGCTCGACGGACTTCTCGAACGACGTGCACTGCACCGCCACGTGGGCGCGCGGGATCGCGCCGGCCAGCTGGGCATCGGCATGCAGCCGGCGCGCCAGCTCGGCGCACCATGGCTCGGCCAGCAGTTCGCGCGAGCCGACGCCGTCGTGGCGCGTCATCGCGGCCTCGATGTCCGCCAGCTCGGGCTCCGACAACAACGGCGGCAGCACCGCGAAGCCGTCGGCGTCGAATGCCGCCGTCATCGACAAGCCGCCTCCAGCGCGCTGCGGGCCGCCGCCACCAATGCGTCCTGCTCCTGCGCGCTCGCTGCCCGCATCCGCGTGAACCCCGACGCGCCGAGCTTGATGTCGGCATGCGTGCCGGCCGGATCCTCGTGGAAATGCAGGAAGGCCTTCGAGCCGCGGTAGAAGCAACCCGGCGTGCGCTCGACCAGCCCCGGCAGCGCGCGCAGGCGGGCGAGCAGGGGCGCGAGCATCTGCAGGGTCTGCGCGCCGGCGTGTTTCATGGGCGCAGGATAGCTCGCCCGCCGGCGTCGGCGTTCGTCCTGAGGCCGCGCGACGAGGCGCTCGCTAGACTCGGTCACCGTCCGTTCCGACCGGAGTCCACGCCATGCGCCGTCCCCTCGTCGCCCTTGTCCTGACATCGCTCGCCGGCGTCGCGTCCGCCGCCGAGCCGCCCGACGCCCTCAAGCCGATGGCGTTCCTCGCGGGCCACTGCTGGAAGGGCACGTTCCCTGACGGCAAGAAGAGCGACGAGCACTGCTTCGCGTGGATGTTTGGCGGCCAGGTGCTGCGCGACACGCACACCGTGCGCGCCGCGGACCAGGCCGTCTTCACGGGCGAGACCACCTACTACGTCGACACCGCCGGCAAGCGCGTCGCGTTCCTGTACATCGAGAGCACCGGCGGCTTCAGCACGGGCAGCGTCGAGAGCGCACCAGACGCGCTGCTGTTTCCCGACGGCCGCTACACCTCCGACGGCGAAGTGATGACCTACCGCGCGCGCTGGACGCGCCAGGGCGACCAGGCCTACGAGGCGTGGAGCGAGGCGCGGACGCCCAAGGGGTGGGCGACCATGTTCAGGCTCGTGATGAAGCGCAGCGACTAGCCGTCACCGCGATGAAGGTCGTCGTCGTCGATCGACTGGAGATCATCGAGTGCTGCCACGTGCAAGGCCGGGGAAGTGGCACGCTGGTGTCGTTGCGCGCGGACGACCGCATCAGCTTCACGGTCAGCCTGGGCGGTTCACGTCATCCATCGCCCGGCGGCCCCACCGCGGTTGCCTACCTCGATCGGGACATGAAGACGCTTCACGCGTGGCTCGACCCCGTCTCCGACGAGTACTTCGTCGCCAACATGCACATGCCGGGTGCGTCGTTCGTCGTGTCGATTCTTGCGGCGTTGCTCGGGTTGGGCGCGGTGGCATTCCTGCGCCTCGCCGAACGCTTCGCGAGTCTCATCATTCTTTGCTTCATCGCAGGCTCGCTCATCGCGTTCGTTCGGCAACAGCTCGAGAATCGGCGACTCGAATCCGTGCTGCGCGCGGCGTTGGCTGCGTCGCAGCGATGAGACTCGACCGAACGCCTGCAGACCGTTTAGCTGCCGCGCGTTCCCAACGCCAGCAATCGCGGCTCATGCCGATCGATCCAGTCCGGCAACTGGTCCGCAGGCATCGCCGGCGACACCAGGAAGCCCTGGCCCACGCCGCAGCCGGAGTCGCGCACGAGTTGCCAGTCGGCCAGCGTCTCGATGCCCTCGGCCACCGTCACGAGGCCCAGCTGGCGCGCCATGTCGAGGGCCGACTGCAGGATCACGCGCAGGTTGGTGCGCTCGTGCGCGCCGTGCACGAAGGCGCGGTCGATCTTGAGCTCGCTGAACGGGATGCGCGCGAGTTGCTGCATCGACGAGAAGCCGGTGCCGTAGTCGTCGATCGACAGCCCGAAGCCCTTCAGGCGCAGGCGGGCGAGCACGCCGAGTGCCACGCCCATGCAGTCGACGACCGAACTCTCGGTGATTTCCAGCACGACCTGGCGCGCCTCGAGGCCGTGTTCGTCGAGCAGCGCGGACAGCTCGCGCACCAGCGCCGGATCCTCCAGCAGCCGCGGCGACAGGTTGACCGCCATCGACAAGCGCAGCCCCGCCGCGTTCCAGCGCGCCGCGACGCCGAAGGCCTGGCGCAGCACCGACATCGTCAGCGCGTGGATCAGGCCCTCGCGCTCGGCCAGCGCGACGAAGCGGTCGGGCCAGATCTCGCCCAGCCGCGGATGGGTCCAGCGCGCCAGCGCCTCGACGCCGCAGACCACGCCCCGGGTCATGTCGACCTTGGGCTGGTAGTGCACCGCGATCGCGCCGGACTCGATGGCCTGCGCCAGGTCGCGCGGGGCGATGGCGACCGGCGGCGTGCTGCTGGCCACCACGCCCGGCGTCGACCGCTCGCGGCTCCAGCCCTCGAGCGCGGCCGCCAGCGCCTCTCGTTGCAGCGGCTTGCGGATGCCGGCGACCACCGGCACGCCGAGGTTGCGCGCCATCGTCTCGACGGTGTCGATCAGCACCACCTCGCGGCTGGAGACGACGATCAGCGGAATGGCCAGCGCCCGCTCGTGCAGCAGCTCGATCAGCTCGACGCCGTCCATCACCGGCATCTCGAGGTCGATGATCGCCACGTCCGGCGGCAGCACCAGCAGCGACAGCAACTCCAGCGCCTCGGCGCCGCTGCCAGCCTCGTAGATCATCTCCACGCCCAGCTCGCGGCACAGCGCGACGACCTGCATGCGCTGCACGATGTTGTCGTCGACGATCAGCAGCGACGCGACGGCTCGGGGGGCACCTGGCGGGACCATGCCCCAGTGTGACCTGCGTTACAGAAGTTGCAAGTCGGGGACTCTGGATGAGCACGCCGTGCGCTCAGCCCCCGAACTCGGCGGCGGCGTCGTCTTCCCAGCTCTTCTTCACCGCGGCCCAGCCCTGCGCGCCCAGCTTTTCCAGCGTCTCCATGTTGCGCTCGAAGATGGCCTCGGCCTCGGGAAACGCGGCCACGGCGCGGTCGACGCTGTCCTCGCGCAGCAGGTGCAGCGTGGGGTACGGCGAGCGGTTGGTGGCGTTGGTGACGTCGTCGGGCTCGGTGTCGGCGAACCGGAACTGCGGGTGGAAGCTCGCGACCTGCAGGACGCCGTCGAGGTCGAGATCCTCCACCGCCGCATCGGCGAGCTCGAGGAAGTCGTTGAAGTCCTCGAAGTCGGCGAATACCCGGGGGTGTATGACCATCGTCGTGTCGACGACGGCCGGATCGGTGTCGGCCAGGCGCTGCAGCTCGACGACCAGCGTGGCCAGCAGCGTCTCGGCATCGGTGGCGTCGCTGAAGACGTAGCGGATCTGGTCCTTCACGTCGACGGCGCGCGCGAACGGGCACAGGTTCAGGCCGATCACGGCGCGGCGCACCCAGGCGCGCGTCTCGGCGATCGCCAGCGCGGCGGGCACGCCGTCGGGCGAGGCATCGGCGGTGTTGAGGGGGTCGGTCATGGCTGGACTCCTTCGCGTTCGAAGACAAGCATCAGGTTGTTGGCCGGCATCGCGACGCGCTCGCGCAGCCGCAGGCCCGCGCCGCCCGCGTGCGCAAGGACGTCGGCGAGCCGGCGGATGCCCCAGCTCGGGTCGCGCGTCTTCAGCCACGCGTCGAACTCGACGTTGCTGGGCGCGAGCGGCTCGTCGTCGAGGACGTAGGGCCCGTAGGTGACGAGCACGCCCGCCGGCGCGAGATGGCGGCCGGCGCCCTGCATCAGGCCGGGCAGCGTCGTCGGCGGCGAGGCGTGGATCATGTTGGCGCAGGTGATCGCGTCGTACGTGCCGGCCACCGGCCAGGCCGGCGCGCAGACGTCCAGCTGCAGCGGCGGCAGCACGTTGGCGAGCGGGCCGACCCCTGCATCGGATGACGGCGACTCGGCGACGTCGTCCTCGTCCAGCACGCTCCACGCCGCGATCGACGGCAGCGACGCGGCGGCGTATTCGGTCGGCTGCCACGTCCAGCCCGTCAGATGGCGCGCGAACCACGACACGTGCTGGCCGCTGCCGCTGGCGATCTCCAGCGCGCGGCCGGACGGCGGCAGCACGCGGCGCAGCACGTCCAGGATCGGTTGGCGGTTGCGCTCGGCGGCGGGGCTGGAAAGGCGGACGGGTTCGGTCATCGTGATGTCGGTGTGCGCACGAATACGCGGGTTCAGCCATCGTAACCGGGTGGAAACCCGGTGCATCGCGGACAATGCGGGATGACCTCGCCCGATTCCGCCACCTCGTTCAGCACGCTGTCGCTGCCGCCCGCCGTCCTCGCCAATCTGACCCAGCTGGGTTACCTGGAGATGACGCCCATCCAGGCCGCCGCGCTGCCCGTCGCGCTCGCCGGACACGACCTGCTCGCGCAAGCCAAGACCGGCAGCGGCAAGACCGCCGCGTTCGCGCTCGCGATGCTGGACAAGCTCAACCCGCGCCACTTCGGCGTCCAGTGCCTGGTGCTGTGCCCGACGCGCGAGCTCGCCGAGCAGGTGGCCGTCGAGACGCGCCGGCTGGCGCGCGCGGAGGAGAACATCAAGGTGCTGACCATCGTCGGCGGCGTGCCGGTGCGCAGCCAGCTCGCGAGCCTGGAGCACGGCGCGCACGTCATCGTCGGCACGCCCGGCCGCGTGATGGACCTGCTGGAGCGCGAGGCGCTCGATCTTTCCGGCCTGAAGACGCTCGTGCTGGACGAGGCCGACCGCATGCTGGACATGGGCTTCGTCGACGACATCAAGGCCGTCGCCGGCGCCTGCCCGAAGACACGCCAGACGCTGCTGTTCTCGGCGACCTACCCCGAGGGCATCGCCAGGCTGAGCCAGCAGTTCATGCGCAATCCGCAGACGGTGACGGTGGAGTCGCGCCACGACGCCGCGCAGATCCGCCAGCTCTGGTACGAAGTCAAGCCCAGCGAACGCCTGCATGCCGTCGGCCGCTTGCTGCGCCACTACCAGCCGGCCTCGACGATCGCGTTCTGCAACACCAAGCAGCAGTGCCGCGACCTCGTCGACGTGCTCACCGCCGAAGGCATCCAGGCCATCGCGCTGCACGGCGACCTGGAGCAGCGCGACCGCGACCAGGTGCTGATCCAGTTCTCCAACCGCAGCTGCTCGGTGCTCGTCGCCACCGACGTCGCCGCGCGCGGCCTGGACATCGCCAAGCTCGAATGCGTGGTCAACGTCGACGTCACCTACGAGACCGAGCAGCACATCCACCGCATCGGCCGCACCGGCCGCGCGGGCGAGGAAGGGCTCGCGCTGAACCTCGCGAGCCTCGAGGAGATGGGCCGCGTCGGCAACATCGAGGTGCTGCAGGGCGCCGCGACGAAGTGGCACACGCTGGACGAACTCGACGCGGGCTCGGACAAGCCGCTCGTCGCGCCGATGGTGACGCTGCAGATCCTGGGCGGCCGCAAGGAAAAGATCCGTCCCGGCGACGTGCTGGGCGCGCTGACCAAGGACATGGGCTTCGATGGCGCGCAGATCGGCAAGATCAACGTGACCGACATGTCGACCTACGTCGCGGTCGAACGGGCGATCGCGGACAAGGCCTTGTCCAAGCTGAACTCCGGGCTCGTCAAGGGCAAGCGCGTGCGCGCCCGCCGCATCGAAGGCATCACCGAGTAGGTTTCACTCGTCGGCGATCAGTCGGCGCCCGAACGACACGACGTCGTCCTGCGCGTAGCCGATCGCCTGGTAGAAGTCGATCACCGACGCGTTGCTGGTGCGGATCTGCAGGTTGATCTTCGGGCACCCCGCGGCTTCCAGCAGCCGCTCGGCCTCGCGCATCAGCGCGCGCGCGTGGCCCTTCTTGCGATGCTCGGGCGAGACGGCAAGGTAGTTGATCCAGCCGCGGTGGCCGTCGTAGCCGATCATGATGGAGGCCATCACGGCGTCGTCCTCGGTGCCGACCAGGAACCACTCGCGCTGCACCGATCGCTTGCGCGCGATGTCCTTGCGCGGATCGTTCCACGACCGCGTGAGGCCGGCGGCCTCCCACAGCGCGATGACGGCGGCTTCGTCGGAATCGAGGAAGGGGCGGACCTGCATGGCGAACCCGTTGGAGTTGGCGCACCATCGTACAGTGGCCGCCGTGCCTTCCTCTTCTCGTTCCGCGAAGCGTCGCTTCGACCCGGGCAGCGCCTTCGTCCTCGTCGCGTTCGCGCTGCTGCTCGCGTTCGTCGCGCTGACAAGCGGACTGCCGCGATGGGCCGTGCTGCTGTACGTCGGCGCCAGTGCGCTCAGCTTCGCGCTCTACGCGGTCGACAAGGCCGCCGCGATCGACAGGCGCGATCGCATCCCGGAGTCGCTGCTGCTGTGGCTGGGCTTGGCCGGCGGCTGGCCGGGCGCGATCGTGGCGCAGCAGGTGCTGCGGCACAAGACGGCGAAGCGGACGTTCCGGCTCCGGTTCTGGCTGTCGGTCGTCGCGAACGCGGCACTGTTCGCGTGGTTCGCGCTGCCGCGACTGTTCGGCCGCTGAGTTCAGCGCCCGCGCAGCAGGTCGTGGTACGCGCCGGTCACGAGGCTGTCCTGCGCGATATCCAGCCGTGCCATCAACGCATGCGCCTCGCGCACGCCGTCCTCGGCGGACTCGTCGTCGGCCAGCACGACCTCGAGTTCCATGTAGTCGCCCAGCCCGTGCACGCGATCGAGGTGCACGCGCGTGCGTCCCACGAGGAACAGCGTGCGGTGCTTGACGACGCGGCCTCCCTGGCCGTTGGACAGTGTCAGCGCCTCGCGCAGCGTGTCGGGCGAGGCGGTCGGCGACAGCACGTAGAACGAGACCTTGGGGCCGTCGGCGTCGGGCCGGCGATAGAAGATCAGCTCGCCGTGGCCGTCCTCGAACACGCGCAGTTTCAGGCGGCCGTTGTCGCAGCGGAAGAAGGTGTCGTCCTGCGGGATCTCGACCGGCCCGCCGTCGGCGATCGCCGCGGTTCGCGCGGCAAGCGCGTCCATGTCGGCGACGCGCGCCTTGATCTCGATGTTGCGGGCCATGCCATCGCGCTCCGTTGCAAGGGGAGCGCGACGTTAGCAGACGATCATTCGTCCTTGCCGCGGATCGCGCGGAACACGTACGCGCCGATCACGGCGCCGACGATGGGCGCGACCCAGAACAGCCACAGCTGCTCGAGCGCGGG
>FTKT01448219.1_pt1 | contig 17376 bp, 21 predicted proteins | sample 1658271 | NCBI WGS metagenome assembly FTKT01 (sample SAMEA3914811, study PRJEB12502) | metagenome | biome: forest; material: soil | place: Canada | collected 2011-08-04 | depth 0.3 m | reverse complement strand
CGGAAGTCGGCAAGGGCGCGCGGTTCTACTTCACGTTGCCGTGAGGCGCGCCCGCGCGGGTCGGCTGCTGGCCGCGCGCGTGGGAGAACACGCTGAAGGCGATCAAGAACAGCGGCATGCCGATGATGAACACCAGGTCGGGCACGTACCAACCTCGGGCCTGTTCGTAGGCCTGCTGCGGCGCCAGCAGCGTGTTGACATCGGGATGCGCCGGATCGTAGAAGACCGTCACCGGATCGCCCTTGCGCGCCGAGTCGCACCGGATCATGCCGGACGGCGCCCTCGCGCGATGCTCGCCACCGTTGGCCACGAACGAATAGATCACCAGGCCGTGCGAGCGGCAGTCCACGTAGGCGACCGTGCCCGCGATCGAGGCATTCGACTCGACGAGTTGCCGATATTCATGCGCGTCGTTGTAGCAACCGGTCAGCAGAAGACTCGCGCCAACGACCAGCGATGGGACGCGGGCGGCCCTCGATGCAAGGTGTCCGGCGAGATTCATCGTCGCGATCATAGCCACGGCGTCGACCAGGATCCCTCATGCGCCCGGCTCACCCGCCCGGGCGCGTCGCGCGCGCACTTGACGGCTTGCAAGCGCTGGTCGATTCCGCGAGTTGTCCCTGCAAGACCCGACCCCGATCCGCGCGCCGACGCCGCGTTGCGCGGGCCAACGGCAACGTTGGGGTTTCGAGGGGGAAATTTGCTGCTCGCCGGGGCATCGTTGGTGCTCTCTTGGGCATTGATGCCTCCCCGACCAGCAAATTTCCCGTCCCACCGGGGAAGTTTCCGTCTCGTCGGGGGAAATTTGCTGCTGCGAGAGGCAAATTTGCCCCGGCATCGGGCATCGATGCCCCTCCGGGAGGGAAATTTCCCGCTCCGAGGGGCAATTTCCCGTTCCGAGGGGGAAATTTGCGACTCGCGGACGGAAGCCGTCGTCAACGCGCCCGGCGGCTTGTCAAGCGGTCATCCCGTCGCGTCGGCGAGAGTGGTCGGCGATGTGCGCTTGGCCGGGCGTATGGAACGACTGCTTGCCGCTGGCGTGGTGGGCGCCTGTCGACCCCCAGCTGCCATACGCCTCGCCAGATTTGGGCGCCAGAAACCTGACCTTCGTACCGTCCAGATGCAACTTCAGATTTAGGTCCGGAACTGCCCCTGTTGGCCGAAATCTCGGTGCGGAGGCGGTCGCTCGCAAAGCACGTATTGGGCTAGCTGCTATTGCCGTTGGCATGCGCAAGACATCGCTGATCGGAGTACCAGCCCGCTTTTGATCGCGCCGCCCGAGTCAGGCCTTCTTGGTGTAGGCGCTGCACCAGCCCTTGGCCGCTACATGCTTGCCCGCAAAGATGGCGCAAGGACCCGTTGCATCGCCTGGCTTGCCCGCGTACAGCTGGCAACCGCTGCAGACTTGACCGGCGGCAAACTTGGGGAACTTCGCAGTGTCCACCTTGCTCGAGTCGGTGACGTATCCGAGCGCGCTGGCCTGGGCATCCTTCGGATCGACGGCCGGAGCGTCCGCGGCGAACGCGGAACGCGCGCACAGGGCAAGAGCACCTGCCAGCGGGATGATCTGGATAAACGTGCGACGTGATGTCATGTTGATGCTCCTGTTGCTCGAGGTGACTTGATCTGCTGAGGCGTATGCCGAAGCACGAAGCGCTCGTATGTGCTCAATCGTCGTCGCGGCCAGAGACAACTTAACGCAGCCCGGCGTTCGCGTCTTGAGGTGCATCAGCCGGTGGGCGGGTCGTTGACAGGGTGAATTCGTCGGCGCGAGGCCATGGCGTCGACTGCTCCACGATGCCGCCACAGAGGGTCCGCTACCCGCCCCAGCCGAAGGGCGATTGGCGGCTCGAGACGCGACCGGCGTCGGTGAAGAAGACCGAGCCGTTGCCCAGCGCTGGATAGCTGTAGTACCAGGCGTTCCGGCCATCGAGCCGGAGCTTCTTGGTGGGCTCACCGAGCAAGCGCGAGACCTGGTCCGCGTCGATCCCCGGCTCGATCTTCGACCAGCTGACCCGCAGTTGTGCCTGCAGGCTTGCGGCGGGCGGGTCCGCCCCGGGTTGTAGCGCTGCGATCGGCACGGCCGGCTGCGCGGCTTTGGGGGCTGCACGAGAGGCAGTTTGAGAGACCGTTTCAGACGGAGCTGGCGGCGCAGTTCGAGGTATGCCGGATGTGGTTTGTTCGACGGGGGTAGGAGAACTCTCGAGCCGATCCACTCGCGCCTGCAGGCGCTGTACGACTTCTTTCAGCGCAGCGACTTCGCGCTCAAGACTCGCGACATCGGGGTCTGCAGCCCTCGCAGTGGGCTGGCTCGCCATCCCAAGCAGCACAATCAAGGCCAGCGCCGTCCGCGACCAGCCTGGTCGGACAACGCGCGACCTCCCGACGTCGAGCGCCAGCACCTGGTCCCGATGGCAGATTCCGCGTGCTGGCGCCATCGCTGGGCTACCTCGAGGCGGCGTACACCGCGACGGCCTTTATCTGTTCGGCGGTCAACGTACGAACAACCGCCAGCATGATCGGCGCATTTGAACGTACGCCCGACTGAAAGCCCTGCAGTTGCGCGACGAGATAGTCGACATGCTGTCCACCGAGGCGCGGGAATGCGGCCACGCCCTCGGCAAGCGCACCGTGGCAGCTCGCACATGCCGGCACGCCCTGCGCGGGAATTCCGCCAACAAAGATCTTTTCGCCCGCGTCGGCCAGTGCGGCGTCACCGGCTTGTCCCGGAACCGGCTTCTGGGCCGCGTAGTAGTCGGCCACTTCCTTGATCGTCTCGTCGTTGAGCTGGGAGGCCATTCCCCACATGTAAGCCTGGGCGTTGGGGTCGCCGCGCAGATGGCCACGGAACGCGTCGAGCTGAAGCACGATGTACGCCGACTGCTGCCCGGCCAGGCGCGGGAACACGGGCGACACGCTGCGGCCCTCGGGGCCATGGCAGGCCGAACAGATGCCCGTTGCGAGCGCCTTTCCCTCTTGCTGCGCAGGCACAGCCGGCGCGCCCGCGGTAGCCAGGATTCCCAATGCGAGTGCGATGATCTTGCGCATGCCAGTTCGCCTAGAAGTTGATCCAGCTGAGGAGGTACAAGGCGTTGTTGTCTCGCGCGCTCCTGCCGACGCCGTCATAGTTGGAGCTGCCGCCGTTGAACTTGTTGTACATCGTGTATTGCAGCGCGAACTTGGTGTTCTCGTAAGGCACCCAGTCCAACTCGGAACTCCAGCCTTTGCTGTCGGGGACGCTGTTGGCGTAGCCTGTCACCGCCGTCCCACTGGGGTACAGCGCCGCGTCCGCCGACCCGGTCGTCGAGAAGTAGCCCAGGGCGCCGCCATACTTGCGCTGAAAGTAGTAGCTGCCGCCGATTCGAATTGTCGTCAGGCGGTCCGACGGATTGGATGACAAGCTCGCGCCATAGGTCGCATCAAGGTGCTGCTGCTCCCGGATGTAGGTGGCCGTCACTGACATCAGGTGCTCGTCGCCGATGTACTGGTACTGGGTGTCGAGAGCCCAGTCACGATAGCGATTGGTCGACCCTGCGAGAGCCGTACCACCGCCCGGATACATGCTCGCGTCGACGCCGTACGCACCGACTTCCCACGAACTGCGATCCCATTGCCGCTCGTACGCCAGCCTCCAGTAAGGAGCCACGCCTCGGACGACGTTGGTACTGGTGCTGTCGATGACCGCTGCGGCGGGTGCCGAGTGATAGACACCGAATTCCGCAAACACCGAATTGAGCCAAGAGCCGTACACACTGATGCCAGCCACTCCGGCGTCGACCAGCCCACCATCGATCATCGTGGACACGCCGGGCGATGGCGCGGTGGCGCTGCGCTGGTCAAACGGCGACTGCCACGCCGGGGTCGTGTTCCACAGGTCCTGAACGGTTGGATTGTTGTTGGCGCTGATGCCCCACAGGAAGTCGTCGCTCGCGGGCCTGGCATATCGAATGTCGGTGTTGTCCCAACCGAAGGAGCCGGCCGTGCCGTCGTAGGTCATCTGCACGAAGGCGCCGAAGTTGGGCGCGATGCGTCCGGCATAGAACAAGCTGGCCTGCTGCGGGAACAGTACCTGGCCGTTCTTTGCCAGAGCGTCCGCGGGCACGGAGCCGGTGCCGGCCTGAGTGTCCGGAACGCTCTTCTTGGTCGATGTGTAGGAGGCCTGGAACATGAACGACAGCGGAGGCAACTGGTTCAGCGCCAGGGTCTGATCCTTGTTCGCGTTCATCCCGCTGACCTGGGGCAGGTTGTCGATCGTGTAGGCGTGCAGCTTGAAGTTGCGCCCGAAAGGGGTGAGCTCCGGAAATACGGTGTGGCAGGCCTCGCAAGCCATTCCGGTCTGGCGAGCAAAACTTGGCACAGCCTGAGCGCTTCCCGCCGCAAGCAGCAGCGTGCCGCCAATCAACGCAGATGTGGCGATGAAATTCCGTGACATTCCCTGCTGCATAGCGATCTCCTGGCCTAGCGCCTTTGATTCGCGTTGCTTGAACCGGAGCGAGGCGCGAGTTGGTTCTTCGGGACCAACGGACTCCGGGGGCACCCCGCTTCTACCAGCGTGGACGTGCGATCGAGACAAGGTAGAGAGCCACCGACGAGTGCGACGAACCCGAGGCCGCGCCGGCCCAAGTGCGAGGCCACGGCAGCAAGGACACATGAACACGAGTTACCAAACCTCAATGCGCGGCGATGGACCACGATGTTCTTTCAGGGGCACGATCAGTTCTCGATAGACGTGACGGACGCAGACAGCCGGTGAGGCAGCTCAGAAGGTCAACACGCCATCCTGGAGCTGGAGCGGGAGTCTCAGCATGGAGCTCAGACCGCCTCGCGTCTGTACGGCGCCGCACATCTGAATCGCTCCCCATCCAGGGAATTCGACGAGGCGCGGGCAGCCGCCGGAGCGCAACGCTTTCGCATGTTCACGAGCTGAGGCCGCCATGACCATGGTCCAAGGCTCCATCGACATCGCCGCTCAGTTCGGGACGGTCGGCGGTGCGGCGCGCACGCATGAGCTCAAGCGAACCCATCTGCGCCCTCCCTCGCGCCACTGATCCGCTCCCGTTCAACCTTGAGCGGGACGAAGCCCCCGACCAAGGGCGTCCGACGCTGCCGTTGGTGAATGGCAGGTTGTCACCGCCCCCTCGGCGTCCAACGGGAAACCTAGCGCGGTGTTTCGAGCGTCGCAGTCTTCATCAAGTTCAGAAGTTCGCCTCTGATGTCACGGCGCGAGGCGCTGGCACTTGCGGCTTGATCAGGGGAAAGCACGGCAACCGCATAAACGACGACGGACACTCGTCGAGTACTGTCGGACCAGCACGCAAAGTAGCCGTCCAGCGTCACATCGTGAAACGAGCGGATCCCCGGCGGCCACATCGAACGTGGTGTCATCCCGACCAGAGTTGCCAGCGGGCCGTTGGCTTTTTCGCTCAAGTCGCTGTGGCTGCGCATGGTGTCATGCCACAGCGTCAACGTTCGGCCGTCAACGACCACGCTGCCAGCGCTCGTGGGCGTTGCCGATTCGGCGAGCGGCTGGGGATCGCCCATGGCCGCGAGCCAAGAGCGTTGATCGAGTGCCGTCACCTGCTTGGCCCATGCTGGCAAGCATTGGGCAGCGTGCCGTCTCGGCGTTTCGTCACATAGGCGCCCACCCATGCCTGGTAGTAACGAGACGTGGGTACGGATCGCTCGCTATAGGACTGGAACAGATTGCCCGGGCCCGCGAAGGTGTAGTAGTTGACTCCGTGGGCTCCAATGGATTGCCACATGGGATTCATGAGATTTTTCATCGGCATGACCCATGGCGACGGCGGCTTCGCGAAGACGATCGCGACGCCGTCGGACCTCTCCTGGGCAACCAACTCCGCGTCCCGGTTCAGGAAGACTCTGGCGATATTGAGCAGGAGCGTGCACCGCACCGCGTATGCAGCAGCGACGACCAGGAGCAGCACCGCGCAAACGATGGCAACCCATCTGACCCACCGAATCGAGGACACTGACCTGGAGCGAAGCGCATCGTTGACGGCCATGAATCAGCCTATCCCGACGAAAGTCGACTATCGATTCGACTGGCACGTGCAAGCAGGGTGAATCCGGTCGATCTTTAGCAGACGTTGACGGAATTCCGTGCCTGCCCGACATGCGTCCTCTGAGCCCTCAACCCGACCGCTGGGCGGGTCATCCCGGGGTCTGAACGTCATGCCGGCATACCTGCCGATTGGGGTCGACCGCCGGTTGGCGCGGGGACATCCTGGCCTGTTGTCCTGCCACATTGCAGACGACCACCAAAGACCGCTTCTGGCCGACAAGAGCCGTTGTTCTGAGCGGCAGGTATCGAAGCCTGCACCCCTTGCGGGGACGGTTGTTACTGTGCGTCTACCATTCCGCCACGCTGTTCAGCAGCATATCAAAGGGATGGCATCACAGCGCAACGCCTCAAAGCCGCCTGTCACCAATGCCGGCCTCGGCCGGTCTGAGACGAACGAGGCGACATGCCGCTCATTTGCAATCGTTGGTACCAATGCTGGGACCTACCGGGTCCGCCACGCTCCGGCGGAATGCTCCCGACCTCTCCAGCACGTCGGCGACTGCGGAGACGACGCGCTCGACCTCAGTGAGCGGGATGACGAACAAGCCGCCCCAGTCGTCTGACAGTTCGAACCGGCCTTCAGAAAAGGAACAGACCGACACAAAATCGTCGGGCGCCGGATTGCTTCCCTGTACCTGAAATTCGGGGAGAGATCGTTCCAGCAAGGCGAGAACATTCGGAAAACTGTCAGAGCGATGGTCGCCCCGAAACTCAATGAGCGGCTTGCCACTGGCATACGCGGGACGGACGACGAACTCCTCCATGCCGGCGATCATAAGAGGCGCCGCGCGCTGCCGGTGGCAGAAGCCCGCTTTTAGCCGCTTGCAGGCCCTATAGGTCTCGCAACAGCAGCACGTGGGTACCGAGCGGCACTTGATCCTGGGTGATTTCCTTTGGCAAGAGGATCGGCGCAGTGACCACTTTCGGCGGGGGACGGCGGTGGATCATCTCGACTCCGCGCACACGCGTATCTATCGCTTGGCCGTCTGGCTTGACTAGGCGAATTGGATCGCCAACGCGCAACCTCGGGCCGCAAGCTTCAGTGGACGGCCCTGGCACCAGGACGCAGCCGCGGCCAGTGATCTGAAACGCATCCTCAACGATGAATGGCAGCGTCGAACTCATGCTGTCTGGCCTACCTCATAGCAGCCGTTCACGAATGGCGGCTTCTGGCCGCGTCCCGCCGGATGGCGAGCAGGGGCCATCCTTTCATTGGGTCGGTTCCAAGCGCGGTAGCGCGCAAGGTTGGAAGCCGGTTCACGATCCATAAGAATCTGATGCTTCATCGTGTCGCAAGCCATGCGCGAGAAGACCGGCGACAAGGAAGGCAAAGCAACGCACGGTGAGGACTGGCATTGGGAACGCGTGTCCATCCGGCGGCCCGCGGCGTGACTTTCTCGATCCAGCGCGTCGTGTCGCGATTAAGCGCCGCCAGACTCCCGCCGATATCGCATTTGAACCCGTGCCAACGCATCCCGTCCTCGTGGCTTGCGTGCACCTTGCGCGAGAGGCGTCTATGTGGAAATGGTTCGATGACCTGCGGATCGGCACGAAGTTGCTGGTCGTCCTGGCGACAGTGCTGACCCTGAGCGTGATGGTCGGAGGCCTCGCCGTGTTCGAGCTGGAGCATGTCGGCGGCCAGGCGCGCCTGGTGGCCTCGGACGCGCTGCCGCACGTGCGCATGCTGGGCGCGATGCGCGCCACCGTGCTCGAGTTCCGGGCGACGCAGTACGCGCACATGGTGTCCGATTCCGAGGACGACCAGAAGCGCCTCAAGGCCCACATCGCCGAGCTGGCGGCCACGCTCGCGACGACGAGCAACGCGTTCCGCGCGGTCGCGACCTCCGGCGAGGAGCGCACCGCGTTCGACGCTTTCGCCCATCAATGGGACAGCTACCTGCAAGGCAACGAGAAGGTGCTCTCCCTGTCGGGCGACTTCGGCATCAAGGCGATGGAGGGCGACTACCGCAAGCTGTTCGACGCCATGAACGAGAGCGTGAACACGCTTCTCAGGATCAACGACCGCAACGTCGACAGCCTGGTCAAGTCGACCGAGAGCGCGGCGAGCGGCACGCGCTTGGTCATCTGCGCCGCGGTGGCGCTCAGCGTCGTGCTGGGCCTGGTGCTGGCGTTCGTGGTCGCCCGCCGCATCGCGGACTCGCTGACCGCAGCCTCGCGCAGCGCGCGCGACGTGGCCAGGGGGGATCTGACGCGCGCCATCCCCAGCGGCGGTGGCGACGAGGCGGGACGCCTGCTGGCGGCGCTGCGCGAAATGCAGGGCGGCCTGCGTGAACTGGTCGGGACGGTGCGCCACGGTGTCGACTCGGTGGCCGCCGCTTCCACGGACATCGCGTCCGGCAACCACGACCTGTCGCTGCGCACCGAGAAGCAGTCCAACAGTCTCCACTTCACGGTATCGGCGATCCAGCAGATGGCCGGCAACATCCGGCACAACACCGAGTCGGCCCGGCAGGCGACGCAGCTGGCGAGCAGCGCCTCCGACGTCGCGGTGCGCGGCGGCGAGACCGTGCAGGGCGTGGTGCGCACGATGGAGGAGATCAGCGGCGCCTCGCGCAAGGTGGCCGACATCATCGGTGTGATCGACGGCATCGCGTTCCAGACCAACCTCCTCGCGCTGAACGCTGCGGTCGAGGCGGCGCGTGCGGGCGAGCAGGGACGCGGTTTCGCAGTCGTTGCCGCGGAAGTACGTGCGCTGGCCCATCGATCCGCCGACGCGGCGCACGAGATCAAGTCGCTGATCGAAGCCTCGGTCAAGAAGATCGAGGCGGGCACCGCGCAGGTGCAGGTCGCGGGCTCGACGATGACCGAGATCGTGCGCGCGGTGCGTGGCGTCAACGACGTCATCGCGGAGATCTCGTCGGCGGCCGGCGCACAGGCCACCGGCATCGAGCAGATCAGCGCGGCCATCAGCGACCTGGACCAGATGACGCAGCAGAACTCGGCGATGGTTGAGGAGAGTGCCGCGGCTGCCGAGAGCCTCAAGGAACAAGGCGATCGCCTGCATCAGGTGGTGGCGCGTTTTCACCTCGATTGAACGCGACAGCCCGACGGCCAGTCGACGCTTCGTAGAGCGCCTCCCAAGGTTTGCGGCGCGATGCCGGTTCGCCATACTCGACCCAGACCTCGAAGGCTGGTTCGACACCCAAAAGCGGACCCCGGCTCACGCCCGCTTCTGGCCGATATTGACAGTTGACGCTGCCAACCGAAAGGGAAACGTAGCAGCGATCGAGCACCAGCCCGCCCCCGTCAATCGCCGTCCCGGCGGCCCATGTTCGCCAGCGGACAGACCGGTGCCGCGGATGGTGCGATCTTCGCTGCATGTCTGCTGCAGTTGCCTTGCCAAGACCCCCCCCACGACCGTCGGACGTCGCGGAGGTGGGCGCCTGCGGGAGGACCAGTACTCGCGGTGGTCGGGAATTGCTTCCTGGACCGTCTGTCGGCGCAGTTTGTGCTCTCACACCCGGGTTCGCGCGCGGTCAGTTGCAGCCACCCCAACATTGTCGGGTTCGTGGACAGCAACGCGGTCGACCTCGTCTTGCTGGACATCGACGCGTCCTCAATTGCAGGGTTTTCGTTGGCTGCGCACGTCCGTGCAGCAGTCCGAGCGCGCCATGCAGGCGGGTACACAGTACTCGTGGCCGCCACGTCCAGCGAGTGCAAGTACCTGGATTGCCTCGTTGGCGGAAGTGCCATCAACGGGGTATTGAAGATGCCCTGCGACGTTCTCCAATTCGCCGATCTCGTTGACCTTTGGTGCCCGGCGGTCCGTCGCCGGGTCGGCTCATGTCAGTGACTTGACGTTGCAGGGCTGACAGCCAACTAGAGAACTGCCGTTCGCGACCGTCGGCTCCTGGCCCGCATGCCGTCCCATGGCGGCCGGAGTCTTCGTAGCGCTGGCGAGCCTGAGCGGAAGCGAGCGCGTCGAGATCGGGTTGGCGCTCGACGCCTATTTCTTGACGCAGACCGGCTGGGTCACCAGTTGCTCGCCTTGGACGGCGCTGCAATCGTATTCGCCGCCTGGCGCCGAGGCATGCCAGCGTTGAACCACGACGCCAGACTCGACGGCCGCCGTCTGGTTGGAAATCCTGACCTCCTCGGGCGACACCGACGTGCCGCCGATGGCGAAGGCCGTCGCGCGCTGTTCGATTGCCGGATCCACGGCGCAGCCGGAGATCGACGCGGCGACGGCCAATGTCGCGGTGATGGCCAGAGTGCTTGCTTTCATGTCCTGTCCCTTGTCTTGAGGATGGCGCCGGGCGGTGGCCCGCACCGCGCTGTCATCTGAAACAAGTTGCGTAAAGCGTTCGTTGCTCATCGATGGCGGACCCCCGGCTCTGACGCGTGGCATTCACTCTTTTGCTCGCGGCGCGGAGGCTGGCCCGCCAAAGTGTCGGTGGCCGTGCCGGCGGCCGGCGATTCCTGCATCTCCTCAGTGGCTGCGCGTTCCGACGTCCGGCGTTCGCCCGTCCACTTGGGACTGCCTTGAAGCTGTCGGTCGCGAACGGCAGTTCCTGGCCGACATGCGTCTTCATCGCCCCTGAAACGGCCGGGCAACAACGCCTGGCCAGTTGCCTGGCGTCAAGCAGCCGTTGCAGTGGGATCGACTGGTGCTGCCGAGGCCTGTTTCGACGCGGACTTCCTCGTAGGAGCCTTCTTGGCTGCGGGCTGCTTCTTCACAGCAGCTTTCGCCTTGGACACCTTCTTGGCAGGCACCGCAGCTTTCTTCGCGGTCGGCTTCGGAGTCTTCTTCGCAACCTTGACTGCCTTCGCAGCCTTGGCTGAAACCCTTTTCGCAGCGGCTGGCGCCTTCGCTGCGGCCTTTGGCGCGACACTCTTGCCGACAAGGAAGACGTCGCGATTTTTCGCTCCGGCAATCCAGCCCGGCGCACGACCGACTCCGGACCAGGTCTTCCCGGTCTCCGGATCGGCATACTTGGCTACCGATGCTGCCTTCACCTTCTTCTTCGCAACGCGCTTGCCGCTGACCGTCTGAGTTAGGTGCTCGATGGTGAGACTGAACTCGGCCATGATGCCCTTGACCTTGGCGATCGCAGAGCCCATTTCTTCCTTCGCAATGCGTTCGGCTTTAGCCTCGAGGGCGGCGATTTGTTTCTTGATTGCGGTGAGTTTGGACATAGACTTTGGGGAAGGGAAGGTTCTGAAGTTTAATCGCCCGCAGCCGATTCAGCTTGAATTGCAGCAACGCGGCTGATTCCGATGCCGCTAGAGGCACGCGTAGCGGCCGGTCGCGACCGGCAGGTATTGGCTGGCAGATCCAGTACGGCACCGCCGCTGAAACCGTTCTCCGCTGCTCCAGTGCGCCTGTTGCGACCATTTCAGCCTCGACGACGGCGATTGGGAGATCTGCCTGGTTTGCTTCTGGGAGGACGATGGCTTGGGAATCAGCGAGCCTGACGAAGAGTCAGGCCCTGACCACATCACGCTTCGTCAGGCACGGGCGAATTTCGCAGCCTTCGGCGCGTGCGATCGCCGAGTGCTTCCCAACGTCGTCACGATCGAGGAACGCGGGCGCTATGCTGTCGAACATCGAGACCAAAGTTCCAGCGCATGGCGACGCAGTGGCCTTCTTTCCGGCTTCGAACTAGCGCAGCCATTTCGCGATTCGTCGGGCTTGCGTGAGACTGCGGCGCTGACTCATTTGGACGCCAGTGTCGAGATGCGGCCAGAAGCGGGCGTTCGTCGCGACCGTTATTGGGTAGCCTGGATCCGCGGCAGAAGCGACATGCGATTAGCCGATCTGGGCTTGAGCAGCGGCTGTCCGCTCTTGTGAGGCGGGACTTTGCGAGTTTCAGCATCAGACTTCGAATGCTTGCGACATCCACTGCTGAGCATTGGTCGAGCGACGAATGGCGAAATGCCGTGACAAATCCCCGTGGGACTTGCAGGCCGTGCCCGATCTGAACGCGCGCTGACTCAAATCAGGTCGAATGCAAGTCGATATCCCGGCACGCGTCCTGAACGCGAGCCGCTCCGAACAGACAACCGCGAGCGGTGCACGACAGCATGCAAACGACGGCGCGATGCCCTGGTTCGCGGTGCGCCCGTACTCCTCTTGCAATTCGGAGAATCGAATGTCCACTTCCTCGATCGCCCGCTCGGCGACGCTGGCCTCCCTGTTTTCGTTGGCCGTCAGCGCGGCGCTCGTCGCCTGCGGCGGAAGCAGCAGTCCCGCACCTGCACCTGCACCGACACCGGCCCCCGCGCCCACCCCGACAGCGACGCCGACGTCCTTCAAGACCGCCAGCACCGATGCGCAGAAGAAGATCATGTCGGAGATGCCGCACCTGACGAGCACGAACATCGTCACCGGACGCAACGACGCGCCGATGTTCCATTGGCGCGGCCTCTTCTCCGAGGCCGTCGCCGCGGACTTCGGCTTGAGCGCGATCTGGGATCCGGAATCCGGTGCCGCGCCGCAGGGCAGCGACTTCGCCGTGAACAACCTCTACATTGGCGGCGGTTTCACCTGCTCGTCGCCCGACGTCAACACCTGCACCAAGGACGGCGTGACTGTCGCGAACCTGGAGTCGCTGAAGAGCTACCTGGGCCAGGCGCTCGACCCGAATTTCCTGAACAGCAACGGCGCCTCGATCACCTTGTTCGGCCGCCTGCAAAGCGTATTGATGGTGCCCTGCGCGCTCGGCCAGCTCACCACGGCGCTCGATACCGACGGACTGCCGCCCGCCGGCGCGTTGACTCTCAACTTCCCGAGCGACACCACTAACCCGGTCTACCAGGCGCCGTCGTCGGGCGGCTGCGGTGTGCCTTCGCAGTTGGCGGGCATGTCCATCTCGGGCACCGTGACGGCCGTGAGCGGAGGTGCGTATGCCAAGAAGATCGTGATGGCGACCCCTGGCGGCACGAGCAGCCAGGTCTGGGTCAAGCTCGACTCGACGGCGGGCACGATGGACCTGATGACGCTGGAAGACCAGCGCCCGCAACGCTACGCGGCCGACCGCGCGATCGTTCACATGTCCAACCTCGGCGTCGTCGGCGCCGCCAAGATCGCGTTCGAGTACGTGAGCATGGGCTCGGCCGACGGCAGCAATTCGGACAGCTGCTTCTCGTCGTCGAACGGCTGGAGCTGCGACTACGACCTGCACCGCGGCTATATCGACGAAGCCGCCGACGTCGCCGTGCTGGTGTCGAACATGGGCTCGCCCGCGGCTTCAAGCGATGCGACCGGCGTTGCCGCGCCGACCAACTACATCCGCTATACGGCGGCCGCCAAGCCCAGCGCGCTGGCGGCTTGCACTGCGGGCACCAGCTGCACCGGCACCCTGGCGCTGAGCGTCACTGCAGACGGTCAGCAAATGCCCACGACGGCCGGCGCCTACCCGTCTGCAGGCAACGCCTATTCGGCCTGCGTGGATCTGTCCTCGCGCTCGATCACGACCGACGACACGATGACCTGCGACGTGACCGGCTCGTCCATTCTCGGCGCCTCGGCCATGATCGAAGCGACGCGGGAGGTCTACGCGGCCGATGTCATGGCGACCCTGCTTGCCGGAACGACCGACAGCACGACCCTGACGTTTACCGGCTCGGCAGACATCTTTACCGCTCCGGATACGCATTGAGTCAGCGTTACGATCGTCTTGGCAGCGTACAGCAGCACGCGGCCAGAAGCTGACGCCCACGAGCGACCGGCATTGGGTAGGCTGCGCACAGGGAGGCGCGCGATGACAGTGAATGATGCCGAGGCAATCGAAGCCGTGATCCGGAAGTTTCGGGCCAAGCTCGCTAGGGAGGCTCTGAACAGGTCCACCAATCTTGCTGCCTGAGCGTTGAATGCCGAAAGGAGCCACGACGATGAGCCAGATGAGTTTCTCGGACGCCGAGTACGCGGGCAAGCGCAGGAAGACCCGGCGCGACGTGTTCCTCGACGAGATGGAGCAGGTCGTGCCGTGGAAGGTGATGCTGGGCCTGATCGCGCCGCACTACCCGGTGGCTGGTCGCGGCCGCAGGCCGTATCCGCTGGAATCGATGCTGCGCGTGCACCTGATGCAGAACTGGTTCGCGCTGAGCGACCCGGCGATGGAAGAGGCGTTGTACGAGATCGCTTCGCTGCGTGCGTTCGCACACCTGAGCCTGAGCGAGCCGATACCCGACGAGACAACGATCCTGAACTTCCGCCATCTGCTCGAAGAGAGCGACCTGGCCGAGGACATCCTGGCCGCGGTCAACAAGCACCTGGCGCGCAAGGGACTGCTGCTCAAGAAAGGCAGCATCGTGGACGCCACGATCATCGCTGCGCCGAGCTCCACCAAGAACGCCGAGGGCGAGCGCGATCCGGAGATGCATCAGACCAAGAAGGGCAACCAATGGCACTTCGGAATGAAGGCACACATCGGCGTCGATGCCGACAGCGGCCTGGTGCACACCGTGACCACGACGGCGGCCAACGAGTCCGATGTCGAACAGATCGCTGATCTGCTGCACGGCAAAGAGCGGCAGGTGTGGGCGGACTCAGGCTATCGGGGCGCGCAATCGCGTGTGGACCGCGCAAACCTGCAATGGCACATCGCAGCGCGGCCCAGCGACATCGCCAAATTGCCGGAGGGCCAGCGCAAGACGGCGATCCAGAAGCAGGAGCATCGCAGGGCCAGAATCCAAGCCAAGGTCGAGCATCCCTTCCGGGTCATCAAGCGGCAATTCGGTTTGACGAAGGTTCGCTTTCGCGGACTGGCCAAGAACACGGCGCACGTGATCACGCTGTTCGCGCTGTCGAACCTTTGGATGGCGCGGCGGAAGTTGATGGCGATGGCAGTAGTCCGTCCGCAACGCGCATGACGCGCCTCAAATGCGGCCACAGCGCGGCAACGTGCCGGCAAATGGAGGGGCGTCCTGAGCTGCCGTCGTTCGTAAGCGCTAAACCCTCAACGATTGCCGACCGCTCCTGGGCCGGTCTGAGAGGAGCAAGGCGACATGCCGCTCATTTGCAACTATCGGCATTGACGCTGGGATCTATCGGGACCGCCGCGCTGCGGCGGAATGCTCCCGACCTCTCCAGCACGTCGGCGACTGCAGAGACAACGCGCTCGGCCTCAGAGAGCGGGATGATGAACAAGCCTCCCCAGTCGTCTGACAGTTCGAACCGGCCTTCCGAAAAGGAACAGACCCACACGAAATCGTCGGGCGCCGGATTGCTTCCCTGTGCCTGAAATTCGGAGAGACATCGTTCCAGCAAGGCGAGAACATTCGGAAAGCTGTCAGAGCGATGGTCGCCCCGAAACTCGATGAGCGGCTGGCCACTGACATACGCGGGACGGACGACGAACTCTTCCATTCCCGCAATAATAAGATGCGCCGCGAGCTGCCAGTGGTAGAGGCCGCTCTTGGCCGGGTGCTGACTCACTCTTCCAAGAACTTCCAAGTGTCGGCGCCGTCGAACTTGCGGACTCGCACGGAGGCGATCAGCTTCGGGTCGAAATTGCTGAGGTTGACGCCAAGTTTCGCGCCGGCCACCACCTCGATAGGCTCCGAATGAGTGACGCAGCCACAATGTCTGCAGCGGATCGTGCGCAGAGTTCTATCGCCCTGGACGTAGGCCTCTGTCGAGTCGGGATGGCCTTCAATCGTCACCGTTCCGAGCTCGAACTTCACCCACGGGCCCCCGATCCTGCGGCAGAGCGAGCAGTTGCACGATGTCGCGACGTCTGGCGTCAACGGCAGCGTGAGACGGACGGCGCCGCAGTGACATGCGCCTTGGTGCATCGTTAGGGACTCCCGTCTGATCTACAGGGCGAATAGCCTGCCTGGCTGCGGTCGTTGACGAACGACTGCACCTGGCCGACATGAGTCCTCGGCGTGCGCTGCCTGACAGCCTCAATTCGGATAGTAGACGAGCGCGCTGCCCTCCTGGAGTGCTTCCTCGTAAAACCCGGCGAACCCCCGATATTGGTCCGTGTTGAGCACCTCAACCTTCAACTGGCCGTGTCCGCTGAAATCGACTTCTTGAAAGCCATATTTTGAGCACTCTGAGCGAGCAACTTCTTCCAGCGGTTGATCGTCCGGCTGGGCAAGGAACAACATGCACTTGTGAGTTGCGCCGGGTTCCGGGTGGACGTACTCGTATTCATGGCCAGCCTGGAAGGTACCGGTAAATCCGTAGATCACGACGATGCTCATGCAAGTTTCCCAATCGAGTCCGTTCGGTGCCTCAAAGCCGACGGTCGCGGCCGTTCGCACCCGGCCACCACCGCTGGTCAACAATCCCAGGTGGGCTCCCCCGAAGCAGACCACTGTAACCGTCGGGTCCTGGCCGAACTGCGTCTTCGGAGTCCGTGACCAGGCAGATCGACCTGATCATCCGGCCGCGTCCGGCAGCTGTGCGGAGCATACCTGCCAGTCGACGCTGGCGACGGAGTCTCCTGGTCCGACCCTCAGCCGTCATTCGGACGGTCAATTGAGACGCCGCAAAGCGGTCATTCGGCCATATGAGCGGCTAAGCCGCTTCGCTGCTGCCGGCTCACGTGCAACCGCCCTTCGCTCTCAAAGCAGCAATTCGGTCTGCGAATTGGGCATAGCTCTTGAATCCATCGAAATTCGAGATCACCGCGCATCGCGCCTGTTCGTCGCCGAGTTCGGCTACGCGAACGACCCAATACTCGCAGGTGTTGTTTTCATCGGTGAAGAGGCAATAGTGCCCTCGAAGGCCTTCGGCGGCAGCCAAGTTGCCACTCTCGGCTAGGGCTTTCTGACTGCGAAGCTCAGCGTCAGAGGGCGGATAATCGAGCGTGGACGGCGACTTGGGGGTCAACAGCGTCCGCACGATGAGCGCGCCCGTGCACAGAACTCCAACGACTAGAACGAAGAGAACGTACTTCCCACGCCGTGCGGTCATTCGCTCTTTCAAAACATTGCTTGCGGACAGCCCGAAAGCCGACCGCTGTAGACGGCCGGTACTGGCCGTTCAGCGACATGCGAAATCGGTGGAGGCAGTCCCTTGCGATCGTAATCAACGCACTCAAGCGCCACTCAAGATGGACCTCAGGCTCATGAAGGCAGAGACAAATCCTGCAAAGACTGCTACGAACGGAGGAATTAGAACTTCTCGTAGTAGCTCCTCACCAGCATTGGAGGCGGTCGCGAATGTCGGATCGATCGGAGCGTAACTTACGGGGAGCTCTGCACCAACACCCCGTGCCGAACAGCCCGAGCCATGCCCTCGGTATTGCGCGCCTTGGACGGTGTATTCGAACGAGCATCCGAGGTGGTTGCTAGGTTCGATCGCGGTGATCTTTGCCATG
>FTKT01000796.1_pt1 | contig 17381 bp, 16 predicted proteins | sample 1658271 | NCBI WGS metagenome assembly FTKT01 (sample SAMEA3914811, study PRJEB12502) | metagenome | biome: forest; material: soil | place: Canada | collected 2011-08-04 | depth 0.3 m | reverse complement strand
GGCGGCCGCCCGGGTGGCGGCGCGGCCCGGCGGCGGGCTCGGCGCGCTGGCCGAGCGGCTGGTCGACGAGCGCCGCGCGCTGGCCGAACTCAGTCCGGGCGGCTCGGGGGTGGCCGAGGTCTTCGAATCGGCCCTGGTGCGGCTGCGCGGGACACCGCAGGGCCCCGCGGCCGTGCGGGAGTTCCGCCGGCTCAGCCGGCTGGCCGGTCCGGCGCCGACCGGGGGCGGACCGGTCCTGGCGGGGGAGTTCACGGGGCCGGCGGCGGCCGAGTCGCTGCGGTTGCCGGTGGAGCGGGCCGAGGAACTGCTCGATCTGCTCGTGGAGTACGGTCTGCTCCGGTGCGCGGCGGGCGGCCGGTACGCGCTGCACCCGCTCGCGGCGCTCTTCGGCCGGGCCGCGCGATGGACGGCGGATGGAATCCGGATGTCGACCGGCACCCTGCCCGTGCGCCGGGACCGCACCTGACGTGCCGTGACATCCCTTGCCGGGCAAGGGCGGCAGGCCGACCATGGGGTGTTCCCGGCGCGGTTGTCGCTGATCCGTCAGCCACTCTTGACCGGGTATTTGGTCTAGTCCACTCTGTGTGCCGGGCCCCTGACGCGGCACTAGCCGCCACAGCGGTGTCCATCTCCCTGCTGCCTGTGTCACGCGTCCTGGGCGCGGCCCGGTGGGTCGCGCCGCCCTGTTGATTCGAGGAGCCGTCCCGTGCACCGTGCGACCAGACAGAGCGAGAGAAGACCGAACGAGGGCCCCCGGCCGATCCGCAGGACGGCGGTGGCGGGCGCGGCGGCGTTCGCGCTCGCCGTGGGCGGCGCGCTGGCGATGGCCACCGGTGGCAGCGCTGCCGCCAGCGTCGGCGCCAATGTCGCCAACCTGCTGCAGAACCCCGGATTCGAGACCGGCACCCTGGCCGGCTGGACCTGTTCGGCGGGCTCCGGCGCCGTCGTCACTAGTCCCGTCCACTCCGGCAGCCACGCGCTGCTGGCCACCCCGGCGGGCAGCGACAACGCGCAGTGTACCCAGCAGGTCAGTGTGCTGCCCAACTCCAGCTACACGCTGAGCGGTTGGGTGCAGGGCAACTACGTCTACCTGGGCGACAGCGGGACCGGTGCGACGGACACCTCCAACTGGAGCGTCAACTCCGCCTGGAACCAGCTGAGCACCACCTTCACCACCGGCGCGTCCACCACCCAGGTGACCATTTACCTGCACGGCTGGTACGGGACGGGTGCCTACAGCGCGGACGACCTCGTGCTGAGCGGACCGGGCGGCCCCACGCCGACCTCCAGTCCGACGCCCACGCCTACGCCGACCCCCACCCCGACGCCGACCCCCACGCCGACGCCGACGCCCACTCCCACGCCGACCTCGACGGGTGGCGGTGGCGGTAACAAGCACCTGCTCACCGGCTACTGGCAGGACTTCGACAACGGCGCCACCGACCAGCGGATCAGCGACGTCAACCCGGCGTACGACATCATCGCGGTGGCCTTCGCCAACACCGACCCGTCGGCCCCCGGCGGTATCACCTTCAGCCTGGACAGCACCCTGTCGAGCAAGCTCGGCGGGTACACCGACGCCCAGTTCAAGGCCGACATCAAGGCCAAGCAGGCGGCCGGCAAGAAGGTGATCCTCTCGGTCGGCGGCCAGAACGGCACCATCTCGGTCAGCGACTCCAGCTCGGCCGCGAACTTCGCCAACAGCGCCTACGCGCTGATGCAGAGCTACGGGTTCAACGGGGTCGACATCGACCTGGAGAACGGGGTCAGCTCCACCTACATGGGCCAGGCGCTGCACTCGCTGGCCGCGAAGGCCGGCAGCGGATTCGTCCTCACCATGGCGCCGCAGACCATCGACATGCAGTCCACCGGCATGGAGTACTTCAAGCTGGCGCTGAACGTCAAGGACGTCCTGACCATCGTCAACATGCAGTACTACAACTCGGGTTCGATGAACGGCTGCGACGGCAACGTCTACTCCGAGGGCACCGTGGACTTCCTCACCGCGCTGGCCTGCATCCAGCTGCAGGGCGGGCTGAAGCCCAGCCAGGTCGGCCTCGGCGTGCCGGCCTCCGGCAGCGCGGCGGGCAGCGGCTACGTCTCGCCCGGCATCGTGGACAACGCCCTGGACTGCCTCGCGAACGGCACCCACTGCGGCTCGTTCAAGCCCACCACCAGCTGGCCCGGCATCGGCGGCGCGATGACCTGGTCCACCAACTGGGATGCCAGTGCCGGCAATTCCATCGCCACGACGGTCGGCGGCCACCTCCACAGCATGAGCTGACCCTCCGTCAACCCTGTCTCCGCCCACCGCCTTCCCGATGCGCACCCGGGTGGCGGGCGGTCTCTCACCCCCACGTCACAGGAGAGAAAACGCATGCGCAGAATCAATCGATCGGCATGGGCGGTGACCTCCGCAGCCGGCATGCTGCTGGGCGCCGCGATGTCGGTGCTGGGCATGGCCCATGCCCAGGCCTCGCAGAACCTCACGACGGCCACCCCACTGGCCGCCTCGTCCAACACCACCGGCGCGCCCGCGACTTCCGGCGGCTCCAAGGTCGCGTACTTCGACCAGTGGTCGATCTACCAGAACGCGTTCTACCTCAAGACCGCCGACGCCAACGGCATGGCGGGCAAGCTCAACTACCTGATCTACGACTTCGAGAACATCGACCCGACCAACCTCACCTGCTTCGAGGCCAACTCGGCCGCCTCGCAGGACGAGAACAACCCCAACGCGGGTGACGGGGCGGGCGACTCGTTCGCGGACTACGGCAAGACCTTCGCCAACGGCAACAGCGTCGACAACTCCACGGACACCTGGAACCAGCCGATCGCCGGCAACTTCCACCAGCTCCAGGAGCTGAAGGCGAAGTACCCGAACCTCAAGGTCGTGCTCAGCCTCGGTGGTTGGACCTACTCCAAGTACTTCTCCGACGCGGCGGCGACCGACGCCTCGCGCAAGAAGCTGGTCAGCTCCTGCATCGACATGTTCATCAAGGGCAACCTGCCCTCGCAGGGCGGCTACGGCGGCGCGGGCACCGGCAAGGGCATCTTCGACGGCTTCGACATCGACTGGGAGTACGCGGGCGGCGGCGGCCACACCGGCAACCACTCCAGCCCCGCGGACAAGCAGAACTTCACCGCGCTGCTGGCCGAGTTCCGCACCGAGCTGAACGCGCAGGGCACGGCGGACGGCAAGACCTACTCGCTCTCCGCGGCGCTGCCGGCCGGCCAGGACAAGATCAAGAACATCGAGACCGACAAGATCGCGCAGTACCTGACCTTCGGCGACCCGATGACGTACGACATGCACGGCGGCTGGGAGGCCACCGGGCCCACCAACCACCAGTCGCCGCTGTACGAGAACCCGGCCGACCCCTCCAGCGCGATCGCGCCCGGGACGTCCAAGTACTCGATCAACGAGGCGATCAAGGACTACACGGTCGGCGATCCGCAGTACTCGATCCCCGGCGGCTTCCCGGCCAACAAGCTCAACATGGGCGTGCCGTTCTACTACCGCGGCTGGACCGGCGTGGCGGCCGGCGCCAACCACGGGCTCTACCAGCCGGCCAGTGCCCCCGCGCCCGGCGCGGCGGACTCCGGCAACGTGGCGGGGACCCGGATGTACAAGGAGCTCACCGGGGTCGTCGACAACCCGGCCGACACCTTCTGGGACCCGGTCTCGCAGTCGGCGTACTTCTACGACGGCACCAACTTCTGGAGCGGTGAGGACGCCCAGTCGATCCAGGCCAAGGCCGACTACCTGCACTGCAACGGCCTCGGCGGGACGATGATCTTCTCGCTGTACGACCTGGACCCGTCGGTGACGCTCTTCAACGCGGCGGTCAACGACACCAACGGCTCGGCCGCCAACTGCGTGGCGCCCTCGCCGTCGCCCTCGCCGTCCAGCAGCGCCTCGCCGACCGCGAGCAGCTCCCCGACCACGAGCCCGAGCACCAGCCCGAGCAGCAGCCCGAGCACCTCGGTCTCGCCCACCCCCACCCTGACGTCGAGTCCGAGCGCGACGCCGCCGCCCACCGGCCTGGTGGTCAACGGTGGCTTCGAGTCCGGTTCGCTCTCCCCGTGGACCTGCACCGGCAACCTGGGATCGGTGGTGAGCAGCCCGGTGCACACCGGCGCGCACGCCCTCGCGGGCGCTGCCAGTGCCAGTGACGACGCCCAGTGCTCGCAGACCATCACGGTCAAGCCGAACACCGCCTACACCCTCTCCGGATGGGTGCAGGGCAACTACACCTACATCGGCGTGACCGGCTCCGGCGCGGACACCTCGACCTGGACCTCCGGCTCCGGCTGGTCCAACCTCAGCACCAAGTTCACCACCGGCGCCTCGGTCACCTCGGTGACCGTCTGGGTGCACGGCTGGTACGGCCAGGGGACCTACTACGCTGACGACTTCAGTGTGCACTGAAGCCTGTTGAGGTTCTCTTAAGGCAACGGAGGCGGTGTCAACCCTAAGCGGTGGCACCGCCTCCGGTACTATGGGCGCATGCTCGGTTGATCCGGCTTGCGCCAAGGGGGTTTGTGGGACGCAAGTGTCGGGAAATCGACAAAGCGCTGAAGCAATCTCGCCGGCTTCGGTCCGCCCCGCCGAATTTACGCGGGGCAGGTGTACGCGGGTAGCGGGTGATGCGACGATGGACCACATGGGGGACGGGGTACGGCTGTTGGCGAGCCGTGCGCCGCAACACGCCCCCGGTGGATGCCGTGGCACTCGGGGGGAGCGGGAGTCGGCATGAAGCTGATCGGCAGGAACGAACCCGGATCCGGCTCCGCCCGCGAGGACGGCGAGGCCGCCGCGCCCGTACCCGCGCAGCGCGGCAGCGCGCTCGCCCCGGGCCGGCCGCTCGCCCCCGGCGGCACCACCGGTCCGGAGAGCCTGGTGCACGTCCCGGTGCCGCAGGTGGCCGGACCCTACCCGGCGACGGTCCCCGGCGCCGGGCTGCTCGCGGTCGCCGTGACGGCCGCGATGCCCGCCGCCATGCCCGCCGGTACGGCGGCGAGTTCGCTCCTCGGCACGGGTGAACTCGCGAGCTTCGAGACCGAGCTGGCCGCCCGCGAGGGCGCCGCGCTGGAGACCAGGCACCGCAGCGCCGCCGACGCCGGCGACCCGAACGCCGCCAGCCTGCTCGGCGCCCTGCTGCTGCGCCGCGGCGACCTGGAGGACGCCGAGCCGTACCTGCGCCGGGCCGCCGGCGCGGGCCTGCGGGCCGCGGCGAACAACCTCGGCGTACTGCTGCACCAGCGCGGCCACCGGGACGAGGCCGGCCAGTGGTGGCGGCAGGCCGCGGTGGCCGGCAGCGCGCCGGCCGCGCACGCGCTCGGCCTGCACCTGCGGGACCACGGCGAGGAGGAGGCGGCCGAGTACTGGCTGCACTTCGCCGCCGAGCGCGGCCACACCCTGGGGGCCTACGCGCTGGGCGATCTGATGGAGCATCGGCGCGACGTGCGCGCCGAGCGCTGGTTCAAGGCGGCCGCCGACGCGGGCCACCGCGAGGCCGCCTACCGGCTGGCCCGGATGCGCGAGGCGGCCGGCGACAAGGAGAGCGCCGAGACCTGGTACCGCACCGCGGCCGTCCGCAGCCACGCCCGCGCCGCGCTGCGGCTCGGCGTGCTGGTCGAGGAGCGCGGCCGCGGCGACCAGGCGCTGCGCGAGGAGGCGGCCCGCTGGTACCGGCAGTCCGCGCAGAACGGCGAGCCGCGCGCGGCCTGCGCGCTGGGCTTCCTGCTGCGCGACTCCGGCGACCTGCCGGCCGCCGCCGAGTGGTGGCAGGAGGCGGCCGAGGCCGGTGACGGCAACGCCGCCAACGCGCTCGGCGCGCTGCACGCGGGCCGCGGCGAGGACGCCACCGCCGAGCGCTGGTACCGCGTCGCGCTCGACGCCGGCGACCACAACGGCGCCTTCAACCTCGGCCTGCTCTGCGCCGGCGCGGGCCGCGACGCGCAGGCCGAGCAGTGGTACCGCCGGGCCGCGTACGCCGGACACCGCGAGGCCTGCAACGCGCTGGCCGTGGTGCTGCTGCAGCGCGGCGACGAGTCGGGCGCCGAGCCGTGGTTCTCCAAGGCGGCCGAGGCCGGCAGCGTGGACGGCGCCTTCAACCTCGGCATCCTGCACGCGGGTCGCGGCGAGCACCAGCAGGCCCAGGAGTGGTACGCCCGGGCGGCCGCCGAGGGCCACGGCGAGGCGGCGCTGCAACTCGCGGTGGCCAAGGAGCAGCGCGGCGACCTGCCGGCCGCGATGGACCGCTACCGCCAGGCGGCCCTCGGCGGCTCCGCCGAGGGCGCCTTCCGGCTGGCCTCGCTGCTGGACCGGCGCGGCGACGTGCCCGCCGAGGCCGAGCACTGGTACGCGGTGGCGGCCGACGCCGGCCACGCCCGGGCGCAGGTGCGGATGGGCGTGCGGGCCGCCGAGCGCGGCGCGCTGGAGATCGCGGAGAGCTGGTACCGGCGGGCGGCCGAGAGCGGCAGCCGCAGCGCGGCGTTCAACCTGGGGCTGCTGCTGGCCCGTCAGGAGAGCGAGGCGGAGGCGATGCTCTGGTACACCCGGGCGGCCGACGCCGGCCACGGGCGGGCCGCGCTGCGCCTTGCGCTGCTGGCGCTGCGCCGCGGCGAGCCGGTGCAGGCGGAGAACTGGTGCCGACGGGCGGCCGACTACGGCCCCGCCGAGGTGGCCGAGCGCGCGGCCCGGCTGCTGGACGCGCTGCATCCGGAGATGACGGCCTGAACGGCCGCTGTCCCAAGGGGAGTTGACGGACCGCTAAGTTGACGGACCGTGGAGTCGGCAGATTGCGGAGTCGACGGACCGCGGAGTCGGCAGATTGCGGAGTCGATGGACCGCGGAGTCGACGGGCTATCGGCAGTCCGGGCAGAGCCCGCGGTAGGTGATCTCCGCGCCGGAGACGGCGAAGCCGAAGCGCTCGTCGGCCGGCAGGGCCGCGACCGGGTCGCCGGCCGGGTGGACGTCGCGGATGGTGCCGCAGCTGGAGCAGATCAGGTGCTGGTGCGAGTGGTGCGCGTTCGGGTCGTACCGCTTGGCGCGCCCGTCCGTGCTGACCTCCAGCACCTCGCCGAGGATCACCAGCTCGCCGAGCGTGTTGTAGACCGTCGCGCGGCTGATCTCCGGCAGCCGGACCACGGCGCGCGCGTGCACCTCGTCGGCGGTCAGGTGCACGTGGTCGCCGTTGAGCACCTCGGCCACGACACGCCGCTGTGCGGTCAGTCGCCAGCCTCGTCCACGGAGTCGTTCCAGCAGGTCACTCATGGGGAACAGGGTAGAGCACGTTCTTAACCTGGTTCCAGTGTTGACTTAGACATTGTCCAAGATAAGATCGGTTCGTCACGACCGGATAACGCGGAGGTGCTCCCATGACTGCCCAGGACGAGCTGAAGCCAACCCTGACCACGGAGGCGGGCGCGCCCGTTGCCGACAACCAGAACACCGAGACCGCCGGCATAGGCGGCCCCGCGCTGATTCAGGACCAGCTGCTCTTCGAGAAGCTCGCGCACTTCAACCGTGAGCGCATCCCGGAGCGCGTGGTGCACGCCCGTGGCGCCGCCGCCTACGGCACGTTCACGCTGACGGCCGACGTCAGCCGGTACACCCGGGCCAAGTTCCTCTCCGAGGTCGGCAAGCAGACCGAGACCTTCCTGCGGTTCTCGACGGTGGCGGGCAACCTCGGCTCGGCCGACGCGGTGCGCGACCCGCGCGGTTTCGCGCTGAAGTTCTACACCGAGGACGGCAACTACGACCTGGTCGGGAACAACACCCCGGTCTTCTTCATCAAGGACGCCATCAAGTTCCCGGACTTCATCCACACCCAGAAGCGCGACCCGTACACCGGCTCGCAGGAGGCGGACAACGTCTGGGACTTCTGGGGCCTGTCGCCCGAGTCGACCCACCAGGTGACCTGGCTCTTCGGTGACCGCGGCCTGCCGGCCTCCTACCGGCACGTGAACGGCTACGGCTCGCACACCTACCAGTGGCAGAACGAGGCCGGCGAGTACTTCTGGGTGAAGTACCACTTCAAGACCGACCAGGGCATCAAGAACCTGACCTCCGAGGAGGGCGCCAAGCTCGCCGGCGAGGACCCCGACTCGCACCAGCGCGACCTGCGCGAGGCGATCGAGCGCGGCGAGTTCCCGAGCTGGACCGTCCAGGTGCAGATCATGCCGGCGGCCGACGCGGCGAACTACCGCTTCAACCCGTTCGACCTGACCAAGGTCTGGCCGCACGCGGACTACCCGCCGATCGAGATCGGCAAGCTGGAGCTCAACCGCAACCCGGAGAACGTCTTCGCCGAGGTCGAGCAGTCGATCTTCTCCCCGGCGCACTTCGTGCCCGGCATCGGTCCCTCCCCGGACAAGATGCTCCAGGGCCGCCTCTTCGCCTACGCGGACGCGCACCGCTACCGGGTCGGCATCAACGCCGACCACCTGCCGGTCAACCGCCCGCACGCCACCGAGGCGCGCACCAACAGCCGCGACGGCTACCTCTACGACGGCCGCCACGGCAAGGCGAAGAACTACGAGCCGAACAGCTTCGGCGGCCCGGTGCAGACCGGCCGTCCGCTCTGGTCGGCCACCGCCGTCAGCGGCGCGACCGGCACCCACGAGGCGCCCTCGCACAGCGAGGACAGCGACTTCGTGCAGGCCGGCAACCTCTACCGGCTCTACTCCGAGGACGAGAAGGCCCGGCTGATCGCCAACCTGGCCGGCTTCATCGCCAAGGTGTCCGCCGACCGCGAGGACATCGTCGAGCGCGCGATCGACAACTTCCGCCAGGCCGACGCCGACTACGGCCGACGCCTGGACACCGCGGTGCGCGAGCTGCGCAAGCAGCAGTAAGCACCCGTCAGACCGCGGGCCCCGCCGATCAGCTGACTGATCGCGGGGCCCGCACCCATTCACCGCCGCGGCGGCCCGGCCGCCGGAACCTGGCGGAGCGTCAGACGCTCAGCCGGCGCAGTGCCTCCTCGTGCAGCAGGCCGTTGGAGGCCACCGCGTCCGCGCCGCTCGGCCCCGCGATCCCGTCCAGGCCGGTGAACCGCCCGCCCGCCTCCTGCACGATGACGCACGGCGCGGCCATGTCCCACAGGCTCAGCTCCGGCTCGGCGGCGATGTCCACCGCGCCCTCGGCGAGCATCATGTACGACCAGAAGTCCCCGTAGGCGCGGGTCCGCCAGCAGGCCCGGGTGAGGTCCAGGAACGGGTCGAGCCGGCCGCGCTCCTCCCACCCGGTCAGCGAGGAGTACGAGAGCGAGGCGTCCTCGATCCGCGACACCCCCGAGACGTGGATCCGGGAGGCCTTGGCCAGGCTGCGCCCGGCGTACGCGCCCAGGTCCTTCGCCGCCCACCAGCGCCGGTTGAGCGCGGGCGCCGAGACGATCCCGACCACCGGCTGCTGCTCGCCGTCCGGACCGGTGTCCAGCAGCGCGATCAGGGTGGCCCAGACCGGAACCCCGCGGATGTAGCTCTTCGTCCCGTCGATCGGGTCGATCACCCAGCGGCGCGGCCCGGAGCCCACCAGCCCGTACTCCTCACCCAGCACCGCGTCCCGCGGCCGGGCCCGCTGCAGCACACTGCGCACCAGCTCCTCGGCGGCCTTGTCGGCGTCGCTGACGGGCGTCAGGTCGGGCTTGGTCTCGATCTTGAGGTCCAGCGCCTTGAAGCGCTCCATGGTGACCGAGTCGGCCGAGTCGGCGAGGACATGGGCGAGTCGGAGATCGTCGTGGTAGTCGGCCATGGATCGAACAGTATCGACCCGCCCCCGATCCCGACAGCTCGGCTCGCGTGCCGGACGCTCAGGAAGCGTCGGGTGACCTGTAGGCCGGGAAGGTGCTGGTGTCGAGCGCGAAGCCGAACGGCTTGGGCAGCGGAACCGGCTTGCCGAACTCGAAGCCCACCGAGTCCTCGTACCCGGTGGGTTCGGGGAGGATGTGCAGGGTGCAGACGCGCTTGAACGGATCGATGATCAGGTAGAGCGGGATGCCGAACCGGCCGTAGATCTCGACCTTGCTGACCAGATCCGTGCCCTTGGTGCTCTTGGAGAGCACCTCGACCACGAGTTCGATGTGTTCGGCCGGATAGACGCCCTCGGGATCGACCTTGACCGTCGACGCCAGCACGAAGACGTCCGGCTTGGGTTCGTCGCCGAACCCGGGATGCCTGACGGTCTGCTGGGCCGCCGCCTCCCAGCCGCCGCGGGACCAGATCTGCCGGAGCAGTTGGGACTGGATCTCCCAGTGCAGGGGCTTTCCTGACGGCGTCAAGATGATCTCCCCGTTCAGCAGTTCGACCTTGTAGCCCTCGGGGATCTCGACGGAGTCGAGGAAGCGGTGGGCGCGCTCGTCGATCACACTCATGCCGGACCTCCGGAGGTTGCTGGCACCATGCTGGCACAACCCGCCGCCGGCTCGGTGTCAGTGGCCCGAGCCGCTCAGTTGCAGGCCCACCACGCCCGCGACGACCAGGGAGATCGAGACGAGCTTGAGGATCGAGGTGGACTCGTTCATGTAGGCCATGCCGTAGATCGCGGTGCCGGCCGCGCCGATGCCGGTCCAGACCGCGTAGGCGCTGCCGACCGGGAGGCTCTTGAGGGAGAGGGTGAGCAGGCCGAAGCTGCCCAGGGCGAAGAGGCAGAAGCCGACGGTGGGCCAGAGCCGGGAGAAGCCGTCGCTGAGCTTGAGGTTGATCGCGAAACCGGTCTCCAGCAGTCCGGCGAGGATCACCATGGCCCAGGCCATCGACCGTCTCCCTGTCCTCGGTGGCGCACGGATCGTCGGAACGGATAGGGACCGACTTTCCTATGATCACCGAGGACGGGGCGTTCGACACCTCGTCAGCTCTGCGGATCTCCCTCGCGGGAGGCCAGCAGGCGGCGCAGCGAGTAGAGCCGGGCGGGGTCGGCGTGGCCGTCCGCGACCCAGGCGTCCAGGGCGCAGTCCGGCTCGTCGTGGCTGCAGGCGCGCGGGCAGCCCTCGGTGCCCGGCTCCAGGTCGGGGAAGGCGAGGATCACCCGGGACGGGTCGATGTGCGAGAGGCCGAACGAACGGAACCCCGGGGTGTCGATCACCCAGCCCGGGTCGAGGGCCTTCTTCGAGCCGGGCTTCACCCCGGGCGGCGGGGGCAGCCGCAGGGCCAGCGCCGAGACGGTGGTGTGCCGGCCGCGCCCGGTGTGCGCGTTGACCTGACCCGTCGTCCGCTGATGCTCCGGCACCAGCGCGTTGACCAGGGTGGTCTTGCCCACGCCCGAGTGCCCGATGAAGACCGTCGAGCGTCCGCGCAGGTACTCGCGCACGGCCTCCGCGCCGGCCGTCGCCAGCTCGTCCCGCCGGGTCACCACATAGGAGATGCCGAGCGGCGCGTACGACTCCAGCAGCGGCTCGGCCGAGGCCAGGTCGGACTTGGTGAGCACCAGCAGCGGCTGCATGCCCGCGTCGTACGCCGCCACCAGGCAGCGGTCGATCAGCCGGGGCCGCGGCTCGGGATCGGCCAGCGCGCAGACGATGGCCAGCTGCTGGGCGTTGGCGACCACGATCCGCTCGTACGGGTCGTCGTCGTCCGCCGTGCGGCGCAGCACCGAGGTGCGCTCCTCGACCCGGACGATCCGGGCCAGCGTGTCGGGTTCGCCGGAGAGGTCGCCGATCACGTGCACGACGTCCCCGACCACCACGCCCTTGCGGCCCAGCTCGCGGGACTTCATCGCGACGACCACCCGCTCGGCCTTGGTCCCGGCGTCGACCAGGCAGGTCAGCCGGCCCCGGTCCACGGTGAGGATCATCGCCTGGTCGGCGTCCTCGTGCTTGGGTCGGATCCGGGTCCGCGGCCGGGAGCCCTTGCGGCCCGGGCGGTTGCGGATGTCGTCCTCGTCGGCGTCCTTGCCGTAACGGCGCATTGCTCGAAACTCCCGCTCAGACCTTCGCCGCCGGCGGATCCAGCAGGTCGGCCCACAACCGCGGGAAGTCCGGCAGGGTCTTGGCGGTGGTGGCCACGTTCTCCACCTGGACGCCGGGGACGGCCAGGCCCAGCACCGCGGCGGCGGTGGCGAGGCGGTGGTCCTCGTAGGTGTGGAAGACGCCGGCGTGCAGCGGGCGCGGGCGGATCCGCAGGCCGTCCTCGGTCTCGCTCACCTGGCCGCCGAGGCCGTTGATCTCCTTGGCCAGCGCGGCCAGCCGGTCGGTCTCGTGCATCCGCAGGTGGGCGATGCCGTAGAGGTGCGACTCGGAGTCGGCCAGCGCCGCGACGGCGGCGATCACCGGGGCGAGTTCGCCCACGTCGTGCAGGTCGGCCTCGATGCCGTGGATCGTGCCGGTACCGGTGAACTCCAGCCCGTCGTCGGTGAACCGGTACGAGCCGCCCATCTGCGAGTAGATCTCGCGCAGCTGGTCGCCGGCCTGGGCGGTGTGCCGGGGCCAGTCGCGGACCGTCACCCGACCCCCCGTCACCAGCGCGGCGGCGAAGAACGGGGCGGCGTTGGAGAGGTCCGGCTCGACCACCAGGTCGCGGCCGAGCAGCGCGCCGGGGGTGACCCGCCAGACGTCCTTCTCCCCGCCGTCCTCGGGGGCGTCCACCTGGACGCCGGCCTGGCGCAGCATGTCGACGGTCATCCGGATGTGCGGCAGCGAGGGCACCGGGCCGCCGGTGTTGCGGATCTCCACGCCCAGGTTGTAGCGGGCGCCGGAGAGCAGCAGCGCGCTGACGAACTGGGAGGAGGCCGAGGCGTCCAGCTCGACGGTGCCGCCGTCCAGCGCGCCGGAGCCGTGCACGGTGAGCGGGAAACCGCCGCGGCCGCCGTCGTCGATCCGGGCGCCGAGCGCGCGCAGCGAGTCGATCACGCCGTGCTGCGGGCGCTCGTAGCTGCGCGGGTCGCCGTCGAAGTGCACCGGGCCGTCGGCGAGCACCGCGAGCGGCGGCAGGAAGCGCATCACGGTGCCGGCGTTGCCGACGTCCACCGAGGCGGGGCCGCGCAGCTGACCGGCCGGGATGATCCGCCAGGCCTCGCCGCCGCCGGTGCCGCCGCTGGTGTTGTTGACCTGCTCCTCGATGCCCACGCCCAGGGCCCGCAGGCCGTCCGCCATCAACTGCGAGTCGCGGCTGCGCAGCGGGCGGCGCACCCAGCCCGGCTCGGAGGCGAGCGCGGCGAGCAGCAGGGCCCGGTTGGTCACGGACTTGGAACCGGGGATGGTCACGGTCGCGTCGACGGCGGCGGTCGCGGTGGGGGCGGGCCACAGAGTCTCGGTCATGCCGCCAGTTTAGGGGGCGGTGCGCATCGGCACCGCTGGCCCGCCCGCGGGTGCGCTCGGTGCGGGCGGCCCGTCTGCCTGCGGTGTGCACCTGTGCGCTCGGCTCGCTCGGCTCGCTCGGCTCGTTCGGCTCGTTCGGCCCGTCCGGCCCGCTCGGCCCGTTCGGTGGCTAGCCGAGCAGCAGGCTGCCGCCGGCCGTCAGGCAGGCCAGCGCGACCAGGAGGAACACCGTCACCCAGAACAGGCCGCCGACCCGGGTCAGCCGGGCCAGCTGGTCGGCGTCCGAATCGTGCGCGCCGCCGTGGCGGCGCCGGCGCTGCAGCTCCACCACCGGGCGGACCCCGGCGAGCAGCAGGAACCAGATGCCGAGGTAGGCGAAGCCGGCCTGCAACTGCGCGCCGCCGTACCAGGAGACCGCGAAGAAGGCGGCGCCGGTGACGATCACCGAGAGCAGCCCGAAGGCGTTGCGGATCTTGAGCAGCATGGCGGCCAGCAGCGCGATCGAGATCCAGAGCAGCGCGGTGATGTGCCCGGTGGCGAGCAGCGCCGCGCCGCCGAGACCGAGCAGCGGGGGCGCGGTGTAGCCGGCCGCGGCGGTCAGGATCATGCCGGGGCCGGTCGGCCGTCCGGCGGAGACGGTCAGGCCGGAGGTGTCCGAGTGCAGCCGGATCGCGGCCAGCCGACGGCCGGTGAGCAGCGCGATCAGGCCGTGGCCGCCCTCGTGCGCGATGGTCACCACGTTGCGGCTGAGCTGCCAGACGGGGTGCGGCAGGATCACCAGCAGTGCGGCGGCGGCGCAGCCCAGCACGAGCCACTGGGGCGGCGCGGGCTGGGTGCCGAGCACCCGTTGCCATACCGCGCTGATGCTGTGGTCGTTCATGTCCGTCCAAGGGCAGGTCGTCGGGGAGGAGGGCAGCCTCCCATGCCAGGACGGGATCAGGGTAGCCACCGGTTCCCGGCGGGACCGGTGCCGCATGGGGTGTGGGTGCGGGCCGGCCCCCCGTGGCCCGTCGGGACGTGGCAGGCTGACGGTATGTGTGGTCGATTCGCGGCGAGCACCGAGCCGCAGGACATCGTCGAACTCTTCGAGGTGGGCCAGTGGGACCCGGCCGAGACCCTCGCGCCGAGTTGGAACGTGGCGCCGACGGACCCGGTCCGGGCGGTGCTGGAGCGCGCCCCCAAGGGCGGCGGCCCGCCGGTGCGGCAACTGCGGGTGCTGCGTTGGGGATTGGTGCCGGCCTGGGCGAAGTCGCCGGAGACGGCGGTGAAGATGATCAACGCGCGGGCCGACACCGTGCACGAGAAGCCCTCCTACCGCCAGGCCTTCGCCTCGCGCCGCTGCCTGATCCCGGTGGACGGCTACTACGAGTGGCAGACCATCCCCAGCGAGAGCGGCCGCGGCAAGCCCCGCAAGCAGCCCTTCTTCGTCAGCCGGCTGGACGGTGCCCCGCTGGCGCTGGCCGGCCTCTACGAGTTCTGGCGCGACCGCAGCCGGCCCGCCGAGGACCCCGGCGGCTGGCTGGTGACCTGCACCATCGTCACCACCGAGGCGGAGGAGCTGCTCGCCCCGATCCACGAGCGGATGCCGCTCTACCTGCAGCCCGGCGCCTTCGACGCCTGGCTGGACCCCGCGCTGGACGACGCCGAGGAGGCCCGCTCGCTGCTGGTGCCCCCGGCCCCCGGGCTGCTGCGGGTGGTGCCGGTCTCCTCGGCGGTCGGCAACATCCGCAACAACAGTCCTGAGCTGACCCGACCGGCGACGGCGGAGACCGAAGGAGCGCTGTTCTGATGACGCCCAGCCGTGAGTCCAGCCGTGAGTCCGGCCCTGCGTCCGGCCGTGAGTCCAGCCGTGAGTCCGGCCCTGCGTCCGGCCGTGAGTCCGGCCGTGAGTCCGGCCCTGCGTCCGGCCCGGCCTCCGGTCCGCTGCTGGTTCCGGTGGAGCGGACCCTGGTGCCCACCCCGGCCGGTGAGGCCCGGATCAGCTGGTACCGGCCGCGGGGCGCACCGCGGGCGCTGCTCGCGCTCGGGCACGGTGCGGGCGGCGGGATCGAGGCCCCGGACCTGGCGGCGCTGGCCGCCGCGCTGCCCGCCGAGGGCCTGGCGGTGGCGCTGGTCGAGCAGCCCTGGCGGGTGGCCGGCAAGAGGCTCGCGCCGGCTCCCAAGACCCTGGACGCCGGCTGGCTGCCGGTCGCCGCGCGGCTCGCCGCCGAGGGCCTGCCGCTGCTGGTGGGCGGCCGCAGCGCGGGTGCCCGGGTGGCCTGCCGGACCGGCGCCGCCGTCGGCGCGGTGGCCGTCCTGGCGCTCTCCTTCCCGCTGCACCCGCCCGGCCGGCCGGAGCGCTCGCGGGCCGCCGAGCTGCTGGACAGCGGCCTGCCGACGCTGGTGGTGCAGGGCGGCGCCGACCCGTTCGGCACCCCGGCCGAGTTCCCCGGGCTGCCCGCCACCCACCAACTGGTGGAGGTCCCGCACGCCGGTCACGGTTTCAAGGTGGCGAAGTCCGCGCCGATCGGGCCGGACGAGGTGCTGGCGCTGATCACCGGCGCGGTGACGGCCTGGGTGGCGCGATCGGTCCTTCTGTGAGCGGGCGGGAATGCCTGTGCGGGGGCGTGGGTTTACCCCTTCGTCAGGAGTGCCCCAGGAGGAAAGGCAGCGCACATGGGTTCGATCGCTTGCCCCGAGCGGCCGGAGGAGCGGAGCGCCGACGGTGCCTTCCTCCCGTGGTCCGAGTGGCTTGTCGCGGGTGAGAAGCCCGTGAGCCCGATATCCTCGGTTGCGGGTGGGCTCATCGTGAGCCCCACCCGTCATGTCGAGGAGGTGGGTCCGGTCGTCGCGACCGAGGACGAGCCGAACGTGGGGCTGACCGGGCACGACCCCGAGCAGGGGACATCGGAGACCTCGGGAGCCTCGGGGGCCGAGCGTGCCGCCGAACCGCTGACCGGCGAGGAGCTGGCCGAGGCGATCGGCGAGGACACCTTCCGGGTGTCCTCCGACGAGTCCGAGGAGGCCCGGCGGGCGCGCTTCGAGCGCGACGCCCTGGGCTACCTGGACCCGATGTACTCCGCCGCGCTGCGGATGACCCGCAACCCGGCCGACGCCGAGGACCTGCTGCAGGAGGCCTTCGCCAAGGCGTACGCCTCCTTCCACCAGTTCCGTGAGGGCACCAACCTCAAGGCCTGGCTGTACCGCATCCTGACCAACACCTTCATCAACTCGTACCGGAAGAAGCAGCGGGAGCCGCAGCGCACCGCCGCCGAGGAGATTGAGGACTGGCAGCTGGCCCGGGCCGAGTCGCACATGTCGACCGGTCTGCGCTCGGCCGAGACCCAGGCCCTGGACCACCTCCCGGACAGCGACGTGAAGGACGCCCTGCAGGCGATCCCGGAGGAGTTCCGCATCGCGGTCTACCTCGCCGATGTCGAGGGCTTTGCATACAAGGAGATCGCCGACATCATGGGGACCCCCATCGGTACGGTGATGTCCCGGCTGCACCGAGGCCGCCGCCAGTTGCGGGGCATGCTGGAGGACTACGCACGCGACCGTGGGCTGGTCCCGGCTGGCAGCGGGGCTGGGCGCGACGCGAAAGGCACGGGCTCATGAGCTGCGGAGGTCCGCACGAGACGGACTGCGGCGAGGTGCTTGACCACCTCTACGAGTTCCTCGACAACGAGATGGCCGAGGGGGACTGCGCCAGACTGCGCGAGCACTTCGAGGAGTGCTCGCCCTGCCTGGAGAAGTACGGTCTCGAACAGGCGATCAAGGCGCTGATCAAGCGCTCCTGCGGCTGTGACGACACTCCGCAGGACTTGCGGAGCAAGGTGCTGGCACGGATCGACAGCATCCGGGCCGGACAGCGCGGCGAGCCGGTGGTGGAGCTGGCCGTGGAGGGCACGGCGGCTGCGCACGCGGACGCCGGGCTGCTGGCGGCCGGACAGGTCGCGGCCACGCAGGCCGACTGAGGTCAGAACGCTGATGGGCCCGGAGCATCGGTGGATTCTTGGGGTCCTCGCAACACCTGATGGCTTATGTGGTCGTCAGTAGATCACGCAGGCGCTCGGCTGGGGTTTTCCAGCCGAGCGTTTTGCGTGGCCGGCCGTTGAGTTGCTGGGCGACGTGTTCGAG